>Ga0222715_10001493_pt1 | contig 22258 bp, 11 predicted proteins | sample C33_9DmetaG_FD_165056 | JGI IMG/M metagenome (GOLD analysis project Ga0222715, IMG submission 165056) | Estuarine water microbial communities from San Francisco Bay, California, United States - C33_9D | ecosystem: Environmental > Aquatic > Marine > Unclassified | place: USA: California... | reverse complement strand
TAATACAACGTGCCGCCCGCTTCAAAGAAGCCGTTCAAATTGCCCACGACGTTGATTTCCTCGTTGACACGAACCGCACCCACGCTGATGGTGATGGTTTGGGGCCCGTCGTCGAGGGTCTTGATGGTCCAGTCGTTGGAGGCAATCATCGTCACCGTGGCCCGACCGGTGGCGTCAACCTTGATGCTTCCCGGAACGTCGATTTCGTTTTCGTAGGCGTCGAAGGCTCGAATCTTCACGTCAAGGCTTCCCAATTGGTCGACCGTATCCGAGCTCAAATTGACCTCAAGACGGGCGACGACCTTCTGTGCCTCAACGGTGATTTCGAGCGTGGAGGTAGCACCACCGGCGGTGTAGGTCAGCGTGTGCAGGCCCGCAACCTCAGCGGTGTAGTGGTAGCGACCGTCGGTGGTTGTGTTGATTTCCAAGGTTGCAACCGAACCACCGTCTTCGGTCCACTCCACGTTTTGCGCGAAGGTGTTTCCATCGGCGTCGGTACCCGTTACCTGAATGTTCACACGGTCGCCCGCTGTTGGGTTCGTCAGCGAGGCGTCTGCCGAAACCGTGACGGCTACACCGTGAAGAACCTTGATGGAGATGCTGTCCGAGATGTTGAATCCGGTACCGCTGATGCTGTACGCCTCAATGGACCACTCACCAACGGTGGTGGCCTCCCAGCGCATGTCGTTGAGCAGCAGGTCGGTCGTGATATCGCGAACGGCACCGCTTGAAAGGTCCACCTCGAGCCACGTGAGGGTTTCAGCATCGATGCGATTGTTGTCAGCATCGTAGAGGTCGGCGTCGAAGTCCACGAGATAATCCGAGGTCATCTCGATGACGGCGCCGGTGCTCGCATCCGGGTTGTTGGCGGTTCCCCGGATGCTGACGGTGTGAAGGAAACCGTGGTCAACGGTCATGTTGATGGAAACGGCATGGACGGTGGTTCCGTCGTCGTACGAAGCCGTCAGGACATACGCTTCCTCGCTTGCAAAGTACGGCGTGAACGTTGTAGCATCCCCGGACAGCACCTCAAGGAAGGCCGATGAGTCGCCCATGCTCGGATGGTCAAGGCTCCAGTTGGCGACGATGACCCATTGGTTTCCCTTCCTGTCAATCGCGAAGACTTCGGCTTCGAGGGTTTCATCGGCCGTCAGGTCGAAGTTCTGCCAGGTGGATTCCTCATCGTCAACATCGATTCGGAGTGTTTGGATCGCCCCAAAGTCAACCGTAATGGTGACGGAGGCAAGCGTGGTCTCGTAACGAGCCTCGATGATCTTTGCACCTTGGCCAACGGGGTCCCAAATGGCTGGAGCCCCGGCGGTTAATTGACCGTCGGCGATCTTGGTCCAGTTGTCCGATGGGAGAACCACAGGGAGGCGGTTCCCTCGAACGTCTACCCGGGTGGTGTTGATGTAGACTCGGTCGTCGGCCGTGATGCTCAAGGCCGAGACGTTGAGTTCCAAATGGTCGATAGCCCCGTGACCAACTGTGATCATCAACGAATCCGACGCGCCGGATGCAGAGGTGAGGTTCAGCCACCATTGACCGATGTGGTCGGGGAAGTATTGCTCGTTGATTTCAGAATAGTTTCCGTTCGTGGTCGTCCACGTCAACGTACCAGCGTCTTCGATCGACAAGGGGTTCCCGAATTGGTCGTACAGGTCGGCCGTGATGTCACACCACACGCCTGCGGGGATGGTTCCCTCACAGCCGCTGAGCACGAAGTAGGAGGCGGCACCCTCCGTGACGGTGACCGATACGTCCACAAATTCGCCGGAGGTGACGTCGTGTTGCACTCGAACGGTGTGGACACCGACCGCATAGGGTTCGAAGAGGTTCTCCATCACCGGGCTCATGCTTCCGTTGGAAGGCGTGAACGAGATGGGTTCACCCGGGACCGGATTGCCGTGCTGGTCGACCATGGAGGCCGTGATGGTGAGGGTTTCGTCAGCGGTGATGGTCGCCGAAAGCGGTGTCACCAACAACTCGGTTGGCGCACCTGCCGTCACGGTGATGCTCTGCGTGCCGCAAACAAGTCCGAAGCATGCCGAGACGGTGTGAACACCAACGGTGCTCGGCGTGTAGAGACCGTTCGTTCCGATGTTGCCGACATCAACGCGCCATTCCACCGGTGGGCTCTGGACCATGGATTGATGGTCGTAAGCGATGGCGTTGAAATTCACGGTGGTGTCGGCGTTGGTCGTTACGGCTCCCGTTGGCGTGATGTCCATGGTCGTGATGTTGGTGGTGTTGAACAAGATTTTCGGGCGGAACGAGGACTGGACGGCATCGCTCGAATAGAAACTGGCGTGTGCAAAGCCGTTGTTTGCGGTACCGATGATGACCCATGCCTGTTGGCTCGTGATGGTCATGCCCGCCGTGCTGATGTCAAACCAAAGCCAGCCTTCGGTGTCGACGTTGACAACGGAGGTGGAAACGGCATCGCCGTAATCCACACCGGCCTGCATGCCGGGTGCGCCCCAGGTTGCTCCGCCGGTGCTTCCGTTCCACGTGGCCGAGGTCTGCGACCAGCCCGCATTCAGCAGCGGGTGGACGCTGAATGAAACCGATGTGGCCCCCTGAGCAGACGTCCAATCGTCGATGTACAACCCGAGCGATGCGGAATGCACGTTCTGATAGATGGGGAACGGAATCTGCGATGCATCAAGGCCCACGGTGAGCCGGCATTCATCGGCGTACAAGGTGCCACAGAAGGTTCCGGCAGCCATGGTCCCGTCGCCAACGAAGTTGGTGTCGGGGTACTCGGAGACGAGTGTCGTGTCCTGGATGTTGGTGTGACCGAAGGCCGGAATTTCGTTGCCGGTCTGCATCGTGTAGGTGAAGGTGTAGTCGTTGTTGTTGACATGGTCCGGCGAACCGACGGCAAAGCTCCATCGAGCGGAAGAAGGACCTGGAATCGTTTGATTCACGCCTTGAACCCACCACGTGAACATCTGCCCTGCGGTCAAATCGTTGGCGAACCGGAACGACGTGTTGGTGATTTCAGAATCTTCCCAAGATTTGAACTTGAAGACCCCGGTTTCGTTTGAGATCGTGACGATGTAACCGGTGGCCCCGCTCACGGGCGTCCAACTCAAGACCGGTTGGGTCGACGAAACGAGCAGCCCACCGTCCTCTTGGTACAGGACCTCGCCATCGCTTGGGGAAGTCAGCACCGGTTGAGCCGGTGGGACAATTCCGTTGACGTTGTCGACGTAATCAAAGACGATGTGCGGGTGGAAACTTGCGTTGGTGAACTCCGACGAATAGAAGGTGTGGGAGGAACCGCTTGTTCCGATCTGCTTCAGCATGAACGTCATGGTGGTGTTCCCGTTGGCCAAATTGTCTTGGGCAAGACTGGTCAAATCCCACTCCATCCAACCCACGGGGGAAGAGAGCGTCAGGGTTGATCGCGTGATTTCGCTGGTCGAACACGACGGAGCGTTGGACCACACCACGGAAGACTGGGCAAAGGAAGCACACGGGTAGACGCCGATGGTCGTTGAAGAGGTTCCACCGACGCTGGTCTGATACATACGGAGCATCATCTGCGTGGGCGTAATAGCCGTGGGCCACGGAATACTGGTCAAATCAAACTCCATCAAAATTCGGCTTTCACCGGTACCCAGTGCGTTTCGACCGAGGACCATGGTTGATGAGGCGCCTTTGTTGACGGTGGAGTTTGAATCAAGTTCAACGTCAGGCACCAAAGGAAGCAAGCCGGTCTCTTCGAAGATGGAGCCACGTGAAAGGTTGAGGGTGTGGTTGCCGTTGCCGTCGTCGGAGCCTTGGTCCAGCGGGTTTCGGAACTTGTGGATGGCGGACCATTCCCCGATGCGGTCGTTCTGGTCAGCGCGCACGCGCCAGTGTACCCATTCATCGCCCTTGTCCATGTTGTCGTTCGTCACCGTCAAGTTGGTCGGATCGAAGGTGAAGTCGGTGTAGTCGCCGTTCGCCATTTGTTCCGAGGCGTAGCAGTTCAAATCCCCCACCATACGGGCATCGCTCGCTGCGCACATGACCCATTGCGTTTGGTTGCTGTAGCCAGCAGACCAGTTGAAATCGGTCGTGTTCTGACCGGACGGCCGGGGTTGAGCGGTGTCCCAGAGCGTGGCTCCGTCAAGCGGATTGAGGTTGTTGGGAGAGGTTGCCGTCCAAGGGTTCGTGGTGTCGTAGGTGATGTTGAGTTTTGGCCGGACGGCAAGGTTGCTCGCTTCACTGCTCGAGAATTGAACGCGACCTGCAACGCCTCCGTTGAAGTCCTCGGGTTGGAGAATCACGTTGAGGCCCGTCTGCCCGCTTGCAAGGGCCTGTTGAAGCAGGGCAGTGACGTTGAAACTCACCGTCCCCGTTGCGTTGACCCACTGGGCTGCGTTGAACGGTGCGTCGGCATCGGCCGAATGGTAGGCACCGGTGCCGAGCCACGAGGAGTTGTTCCCCGAGGGGTACGACCAGGTGGAGGATTCGGACCAAGCCGAGCCCATGGCCGAGACGGATATCAGGGTGTCTTGCGACACAGCGATGGCGTTGAGGTCCAAGACGGCGTCGGTCACCTCATAGGTGCCCGGAAGCGGGAGATTGCTCAAATCGATTTCAATGAGGGCGGTCGAGCGGAGGGCAGCGTTGCTGGTCGAGAGCCGGCTTCGTCCAACGTAGAGCGAAGCGTCGCTTCCGTAGTTCGAGTTGGTGTTGCCGCTGTCGAGGTTGGTGTCTTGCGTCACCGCAGGGTACGAAAGGCTCGGAATGAACGCCCCTTCCTGAACGACAACGTAGGCGGTGTTCCCGTCCACCTCGTCGCTCATGTCGTTGGGCAAGTAGAAACTCGTCGGTGTTGAACGAGGGCCAAGCATGCCGTTGTTGACGGGCTGAACCATCCAGCGAATCTCGTTTGAATCGTTCAGCGCCGTGGCGGGGGTGAAGCTCAAGTTTTGGATGTCAAAATTCTGAGGCGTGAGCCGGGAATCGTACGTGATCAGGCCCGCCATGTCGTTGTTGGCGTCCTCGAGCAAGAAGACACGCCAATCGGTTGCAGCGGTTGAACCGCTGTAGGTCCACGTGAACGTGGGCGTTCGGTCGGCTTTGACCGCATGCGTCGTGGTATCCCACACAATCGCCGAAGAGGCTGGAGCGGCGTTTGTTCCGCTCACGGTTGGCGTGGCGACAACCCCGTCTTCCCATGTCAATTCGAGGTAAGGTCGCTCGCTTGCGCTGCCTTCCGTTGAGGTGAAGGAGACCAAATCGGTGGTTTGGCTGGAGGCGTAAAGCATCAGGGAAACATGGTTCTGTCCGCCGGCCAGAGCGGCTTGGACCGCCTCGGTGACGTCAAAAGTCATCCAGTCATCGCTGACGCTGTCCACCAAATCCGAGTACGCACCCACGTCAACACCGATGGCACGGCCTCCTCGTTGGGACCAGTTGTTCACGCCGTCGTAGGTGGTGGCGTTTGCCGAAGTGGTCCAATTTTGGAACACTGGACGGACGGCGATGGGTTCACCCTCGACCGAACCGTATTCAGCGAACAGGGAGAGTTGAGCGTCGGTCACCCGTGCACCGGAGGGTTGGGGAACTTGGCTCAAGGGGATTCGAATCAGCGAGGCTGCTTGGTATCCAGACGAGGTCTCGCCCACGAGGAGCGTCGTCGAGTTTTCGTGGGTGTTGTCTGCACCGCTTCCGTTTTCGATCACGTACGTGTCGGTGAAATGCGGCAGGTTGAGCGCCGGCAAAGCGCCGTGATGCTCGAGGACAACCGAGGCCTTGGTGCTGTTGTAGACGGTGGTGTCGAGGTCGGGAACTTGGAAGTGGAAGACGTTGGACCAGTTTCCAATCTGGTTGGTGCTGCTCACGGCTCGGACCCGCCAATACCACGTTTCACCGACATCGAGAGCGGAGGAAACGGTGAACGTGCCGTTGGTGACGTCAAAGCCTGCGTCGTTCCACGAGGCGAACGTGTCCCCATTGGTCGAAGCAAAATCGGATTGTGTATCCAATTGGACAAGGTACCCTGCTAACGACATCGTACCGCTAAAGTTCCAACTCAAAACGGGTTGCGTGATGGGGGAAAGGTCGACCCCACTGCCGATTGACCAAGAGCCGTTCAACGGCGCCGTAAGGACCGGATTGCTCGGCACGGCGTCCGAACCGGGGACGTAAACGAACGAAAGTTGAGGGCGGTTAGCGGCCGAATCCTCTGCCGTGCTGAAATACGCTGTTCGGGAGGCGCCGGAACCGACGCCGAGCATGCCGGCGATGAAATCAACCCGGCGCTCTTCGCGCATGGCGTTTTGCACCGCCAACGTCACGTTCCATTCCACGGAATCGCCTTCGTTGTAGGAACTGCCGACGTTGACGCTGTCGAGCAACGAACCGCGCTCAACGCCCTTTGCACCGGCGGTGTCCCAAGCATTGGCTCCGTCGTAACTCGACCAGGTGGCGTCCTCGGCCGACCAGTTGTTTTGCCTGCTTTCCCAAATACCGATGGTGGGGCTGCCCAACGTGGTCGAGGTGAGGGTGAATTTGAGATGAGCGGACTCCACGGCGTAGCCGTCCGGAAGGAGGTTGGAGACGAGGTTGCACCCCATGAGTGCGGTGATCTCGGTCCCCAGCGTGCTGTAATCGATCGTCATCTCAGAGTCGCCGTCGAAATTGTCGTTCACGGCCGCACTGTCGACGTAGGTGTCCATGCAAGAGGGGTATTGATTGTCCAATGAACCGTTGCCGTGACGAAGTCGGAACTCGTAACGGTCGTTGCCAAGGTGCACGCTCTCCAGTTGCGAGATGAAGAAACTCGAGGATTCCCACGCTCCGTAGTGACCGTCGCTGTCCACCGTCGCCATTCGCCAGAAATACATGTTTCCAACCTCGAGGGTGTTGGCGCCGGTCATGTTGAGAATACCGTCGCCGGGGGCGAAATCGTTGTCAACACGGGTGTCAACGTGCATTTCGCGGAGGCGGAAATCCTCGTCGGTGGCGAGTTCAAACAACACGTCATCGCCCGAGGTGGGTGCAGTCCAGTTCAACGAGGGCTGGGTGTTTCCAGAAAGGTTGTGCCCTGTTTTGTTCCAGATGGCCAACCCCTCTGCAGGGTCGGTCAAGGTCACGGAGGCGGGCGGTGTTCCGCTGCCCCACTCGTAGGTGAGCGAGAACGAGGGTTGGTTGCTCGACGATGCGGCTTCGGCCGAGTGAAACACGATGTTCTCGCCGGTGGTGTAAGACTCGAACTTGCCTCGCACCGCCATGAGCATGTCAAGAGGCGCTTCGTCACCAGCGTCGAGGTAATTTTGCACCGCATGGTTCAGGTCGAAGGTGAAGGTGTCGCTGCTCTGGTTGCCTTCGGCCAAGGCAAACGCTGCGGTACCGTTGGAGCGACCACCGTCGTACCACTGCACGCCGTTGGTGGCCATGGTGTTCCAGGTCATTTCGTTTTCAACCCAAATCCCGGACTCTTCCATGCCGTGGAGGGAAATCACCGGGTTGCCGCTGTAGGAGGAACGGACCATGGACAATTCTGCGTCGACGATGGTGAGGTTGTCGTGAAGGCCGAGCTGGTTCAGCGAGGCTCGCAGGTGGATGAGTCGTTCCTTGCTCGACGTCATGCCGGTTTCGGTGGTCACGTCATCACCGTAGGTGATGGTTTTGCTGATTTCGCTCACGGTGGCGTCTTGGAAAAAGTCCTCTTCGAGTCCCGTGTCGTCCGGTGCGATGGTCAGGGTGGCGGTGCCGTCACCGTTGTCCACGACATCGAGGGCGGGAAGGAGGAAACTCGTTTCTTCCCAGTCGCCCCACTGGTCGTTGGCGTCAACCGCACGGACACGCATGTGCATGGTGGTTCCGTTGGTCAAGGCAAGGGAGGAGGGGAGCGTATACGAACCTGTGGTTCCCGAGGTGCTGAAGGAGGACCAAAGGGTGGAAAAGTGCCAGTCGGCGTCGCTGGAAGAAAGCCAATCGGCATCGTTGCTGAGTTGCATCTCGATATCTTGACCGGAGTTTGAGGCGTAACTCAGCGTGGGCGTCGTGACGGGTGTGAGCAGGAAATCGCTTTCCATCCAAGGCATGCCGTCGTCGATGGGCAAATCGGGGACCACGGTTGCACCCGAGCTCGCTGCACCGGTGGACGTGTCGAGGGTGAGTTGAGGGCGGCTTGAGGTGGCCGACGCTTCCGACATGGCACAGGTATAACTCGCACCGACCGAGGCGACGATCACCGAAAGATTGGCACTGTTTGAACGAGCGGCGGATTGGGCGAGCGAGGTCACGTTGAGGGAAAGGGTGCCGTTGCCGGTCAAGTTCGCAGGCGGCTCCCACACGCCTCGGTCAGCAGCACCGTCGGCCCCCATGCTGTCCCAGAGCATGTTGTTCTCGTACACGCCCCACGTGGCGTAGGAACCGTTCCACAGACGGTCCATGGAAGCCACATACGCGACCATGCGCGTGCTGCCGCTCGCCGTCGTGTTGCATTGGAGGTCAATGCTGGCCTCATGGATGGTGTCGCTGGAGGTGTAGTTCATCGGGAACCGCAACAACAACCTGGATTCGGTCAACAGCCCCTCAGCCAAAATCCCGGTGGTCGAGGTGTTGTGGGTCGTTGTGGGGTCACCGGCCGTGATGTACGTATCGGCGACCACGCCATGGGTGGATACCACCCGAGACACCGTGGTTTCGTCCTCAAGTTCGGACCAGCCATCCATCGTGTGCGGGAGGGCGAGGTCGGCAAATAAGAACATCAAAACGAGCAAAAGTGCAGAGGTTCGCGGACGATGGTTACTCAGGCTACGCATGGGACTCATCCCTTACACCACTCCCCATTATAGGGACTTTTCCCTTTGGTGAAATCAAGATTTGAGCGGCGCAACGATTTTTTCGTCAAAAAAAAGCGACAAAATCCATGCGAATGTTGAAGGAGGCTCGTCAACGAGAGCCGAGAGCATGAGCGAACTTTGGGTCGAAAAACACCGACCGCAGTCGGTTGCTCAAATCAGGGGCCAAGCTGCGGTCGTGCAGCGATTGGGCACCTATGCCGGTCACAAAAATTTCCCCCATCTGCTCTTTGCCGGCCCGCCCGGTACCGGAAAAACCACCGCCGCCATGGCGCTGACCAAGGACATCTTTGGACCCGACTTCCGACAAAACTTGCTCGAAATGAACGCCTCTGACGAGCGAAAACTGGAGAGCGTCCGCAGCAAAGTCAAGCAATTTGCACGCACTCAACCCTACGGCGGTGCTGCGTTCAAAATCATCTTCCTCGACGAGGCCGACGCCTTGACCAACGACGCTCAAGGCGCGCTTCGCCGAATCATGGAACAATACGCTGAGACCTGTCGTTTCATCCTCTCCTGCAACTACTCCTCCAAGATCATCGAGCCCATCCAGTCGCGTTGCGCCGTTTTCCGGTTTCGGCCGCTGGCCGACGCCGATGTGGCCGCTCAGGTCGTCCACGTCGCAGGCCTGGAGAACTTGACGCTCGAAGACGGTGCTGTGGAGGCGTTGACGAGAATTTCACAAGGCGACCTGCGCAAAGCGCTGACGGCCCTTCAGGTCGCAGCGGCGTTGAACACGACCGTTTCACGGGATCTCGTGTACGAAACCTCAGCAACCGCGCCTCCTGAGGCGCTCCATCAGTACTTGATGGCTTGCCGAGACGACGGTTTTCACGTCGCACGCCGTCGCTTGAGGGAATTGCTGGACCAGTTTGGCTTGGCCGGTACCGACTTTGTGAACCAATTGCACCGTGAGTTGTACAGCGCCGATTTCCTTGACGAGGCGGCAAAACTCTCGCTGACGGAATGGATGGCTGAAATTGATTATCGGCTTGTGGAAGGCGGCGGGGAGCAGATTCAATTGGATGCACTCACCGCTCAAATCGTTACGTTGCTCAAGTGAGATTCACTTTCACTTTAACTTCCAGCCTCAAGAAAACCCTCCTTATCCGGAAGCGTTTGAAACGAAGCATGATGGGATGGAAAACGATGCTCGAGAACGCGTTGTGCTGGACGTTGGCGGCCCCGTTCATACGAGCAAAACGCCAGCGAACGATGCACGAAGTGGCTGCTGAGTGGCACGACCGTCGCCGCATCGACCGCTTGCTGAACGAGTTGGTCACGACCTACAGCGATTTACTCGGTTGAGGATGTCGGTGGATTCACGGTGAAGGTCCAGTTGTAGGTGCGGGTGTTCACCCAAGGATTGCCTTCTTCGGTGATCGTCACTTCAATTTCGTGTGTGCCGATGGCGAGACCATCGCCCAAATCGATGGCGAACGCCTGGTCCAGTTCCTTGTGAGGCAAGAAGATGGGAGCGGACTTGTTGTTCGCCGTTTTCCATGTGCCAACCTCGTCACCGTAGGTCGACCAGAACGTTTCGTTGCTGTCAAACGATGTTTCAACCCCGAGGAAGTCGTGGACGATGCTGACGTTGGCTCCGGTTTCATCCACGTTATCGGCCAAACCGAAGAGCAACCAAGCAGAACCGGGGAGGTATTCGCCTTCCTCAAGCGTCCATTCAACCCCACCTTTCACCTCATCGGCATAGGTGAAGTTCCCGTTGTCGTCCATCACGGCAATGCCCCAGTCTTGGGCGAGTTGAGGGGCGACGATGTCGCCAAAGGGCGGATTGACGACCAAAAAGGAGAGCGACAGGAAGGTGAACGTGTAAAGGAAGAAGGCACGGAACCAGGTTCCTTTCGTGTAGTGTTCTTTGAAGCGTTCAGGCATCACGATGCGATGCAGTTGAGGAATCAGGATCATCATCGTGAGGGGAAGCAGGTACAGCACGTCCGTTTTGTCAAGCGTGGTGGACGGCATCAAAACAAAACGCATCAGCATCGTGACCACGAAAGCGTAGAAGATCACCAACCACATGGAGGCAGTATCGGCTTTCTCTTTGCGAGCATACTTGACCGGGTCAAAGGGTTCAATGCCCAAATCCGCTCCAGAACGGCGCTTTTTCTTCTCGTCGCTCTTGGCCCCATCACGTTTTCTGCGTTCGGCTTGCGCCGCCGCCATGGCCGTCTTGAGGTCCACCATACCCAATCCGGAGCCGAGCAAGTGTTAGAACACATCGGTGGTCAAAACCGGAAAAAGAAGCGCTTCATGACCACCAAACGATGCCGATTTCTTCAAAGAGGGAAGGGCTCACGCAGGGTTAGGCCGGGGTGGCGTAGTTGGTAGCGCGTCGGACTCATAGGGCAGCCTCCAAGGCGATCGTATGACGTGCAAGCCCCTTGTGGTGTCTGAGACATCCGAAGGTCGCGGGTTCGAGCCCCGCTCCCGGCACCATCTGACCCAAGCGGGACGACCCGGGCATCCAAGGTGAACAATCAAAAAACCGGGCTGACTCGGACGCTTTGAGGGACATGTCAGACGCCTTGTTACGAATGGACAACCTGCAACGGCATTACGAAACCCCTGCTGGGGTGGTCAAAGCACTTGACGGTGTGAGTTTTGAAATCCACGAGGGGGAGCGTGTTGTATTGCTCGGTCCTTCGGGGTCCGGCAAGACGACCCTGCTCAATTGTCTCTCCGCCCTGGACAGCCCCACGGGAGGCACCTACACCTTTCTGGGAAAGGACGTCCCACGGAACCACTCGGAAAAAATGACCTCGTTTCGCAGGGACAACATTGGCTATGTTTTCCAATTTTTCAACCTGCTTCAAGACCTGACGGTCCTCGAGAACATCCTGTTGATTCAAGAATTGGCGGGGAAGAAAGACCCTGCCCGGGCCAAAGAGCTGCTTGGACTGGTCGGATTGGATGCAGAAGTCAACCGATTCCCCGGAGAAATCAGCGGTGGCCAACAACAGCGTGTTGCCATCGCCCGGAGCATCGCCAAGCGGCCAACGCTCCTTCTTGGCGATGAACTGACCGGCAACCTCGACACGGAAACCTCCAACAAAGTCATGGAGGCCTTGGTCAGTGCGTGCAAGCAGGAAAACATCACCTCCGTCTTCGTCACCCACGACGAAGGCCTGGTGAAATATGCGACCCGTGTGATTCGCATCGACAGCGGAAAAATCGTTTCGGACAAACAGATTACCAGTGACGAAGAAGCATGAGGTAAACCATGTCATCGCTCCTCAACAAACGCTTGGCTCGCAGCCTGTGGCGGACGAAAATTCGCCTGTTGGCCGTCGTCCTCATGGTCTCTGTTGGCGTCTTTGCTGGCATCACCTTCGGCGGGTATTCTCACAACGTTGAGGGGATGTACGAGACGCTTCAAGCCGATGACGAGCGAGGCGCCAACCTCGCCGACCTCTGGATCGACAACCGGAGCGCCACGTGGTCCCCCGAGCAGGTCACGACCTTCTGCAACGCCTTGGAATCCTCGTGGATGAGCGACATCGCTGCCCTCGATTCCTGCGAGGGAAGAACCATCCTCCAGGGGACGATGTTCCACACAAACGAGACCGGTACGCACATCATCAACTCCCTTTGGCACGGCATCCCCGATGATGCGAACGCCGACCGGGTGTGGATGCCGGACGGCCATGCAGAGGGACGGGTGGCCTCGAGCGCCGATGAAATCGTGATCGACGCCCATGTCGTTGAAGCGCTGGACCTGTCCCTTGACGATACGGTGACCATCAGTGCGGGCAGTGCATCGCTTGAGTTCACCATCGTGGGCATTGGCTACCATCCGCTCCACGTGTTCATGGCGCCCGAGGGTTCGCTTTTCCCGCCTGAAGCGGGCCAGTACGTCGTCGGCTACGTTTCCGACAGCGGCATGGCCCGTTTGACCAATTCGTCGTTGGGCAGCGCCAACACCCTTCTCCTGGATGTGGAGGGTTCACCTGCCTTTGACTTGCCCGACACCGAGGCGTACGAAGGCGATGAAATCAACGAGGTGAAATCGCTCGTCATCGATGCCATGGAGGTCGCTGCGTTGGACGGTCGCATCCGAGACAGGGGTCAGAACGAGCCGGTTGAAATCATGCGCCAAGACCTCGAGAGCGCCAAGCGGTCCAGCGTTCCCTTCACGGTCATGATCGCAGCCATCGCCTCGATCACCATCGTGCTCAGCCTCCAGCGATTGGTTCAAAGCCAAGCCAAGGAAATTGCCGTGCTTCGGACCCTCGGCGTCAATCGAGTCTCGCTGATGACGGGATACCTCATCGCTCCGCTTGTCATCGGTGTCGTGGGGTGCGGCTTGGGAGCCTTGATTGGGCCGTGGGGCGTCAACGGCATGTTGGATTTCTACGAGGGCATCGTCGGCCTTCCCATCACGGAACGAGAGGTCCCGCTCTCCTTGTACACCAGCATCATGGTCCCAACGATGTTGGTGGTCTTCCTCTCCGGGGCATTTCCTGCATGGAAATCGAGCCGACTCGACCCCCTTGAAGTCTTGAGCGGGCAAAACCAGATGCGAGTCGGTTCAAACCTGCTGCGTCGCCTCACCTCATGGATGCCAACGACGTTGGGCTTGTCCGTTCGGTCAAGCGTGCGAAAACCGGTCCGTTTGATGATGACCTTCCTCGCCGTCGGCATCTCGTTGATGCTCTTTGGTTCGGTTCAAATGATGTCAGCAGGTCTGCAAGACACCATCGTCGGAGGACTGGAGGACCAACAATCGTGGGACGCCCAGGTCTACATCACCGAAGGCGGCGATGCGGATGTCATCGCTTGGGCCGAGGCACGAGGCGCATCCTACGAGCCGTTGATTGAGATGCCTTTGGGTTCGGTGCAGGACGCAGACGGTTTGGAACGCGTGTTTACGCTGGTCGGCTTTGACACCTACGAGTCGGGGATGCGAAGCGTCAACGTCATTGAAGGCGAACAACCGCAACCGAAAAACGACGTCGTTCAGGTCATGTTGGACGAGGGGGCCATGACGTTCCTCGGTTGGAGCATCGGCGAAGAACACACCGTCCTCTTGAACGGCGCAGAACACGACGTCAGCGTCGTTGGTGTTACCCGCGGTGAATTGGCTCGCACGATGTATTTCTTGAGGGAAGACCTTGGTCAAGCCTTGGGCGTGAATGCCACGTCAATGTACCTCGCCCTCCCCGACGGTGTCGAGGTGGATGCATCCCTCGCTGAAATGTCCATGGGGGTGGTCGAACGGCAAGCGATTATCGATGGCATGAAGAGCCTCATCGACCAGCAAACCCAAATTTTCCAAGCCATGATGTATCTTGGACTGATGTTCACCATCGCCGTGATGTTCAACACGATGATCATGAACGTGGCTGAACGGGACGTTGAACTCGCCACCTTGCGGGTCCTCGGCGCCTCAACGAAAAGCCTCGGTTTGATGCTTCTCTTTGAGAGCCTGCTCATCGGCATCATCGGCGGCCTCGTCGGGGTCGCCTTTGCGTACGGGGGTGCGGTGGGATTGGCAGCATCGTTCTCGTCCTGGCAGTTTTACGTCGCCATCGTCATCGTCCCGAGCGTTGCGTACCAACTCATGGGGGGCGTGGTCGTCATCGCCGTTGCGATGACGCCCATCGGCATCTGGAGGCTGCGCCGAATGGACTTGGTCGAGAAGGTGAAAGACCTCTCTCGGTGAAGCGATTCATTGATGGTGCGACTCGGACACCAGCAGGGCATGGTCGATTTGCCCACTGCCGGCGAGCGTGCAAGAGCCACCTTCGCCACCCACAACGGTGAGGTGGAGCACAGCGGCTTGGTTCTGCCTCCCTCCGCACCAAAACACATCACCATCAAGTTGGACAACGGGTACAACGTCAGTTTTCCCAACGAGGCGTTGATGTCGTGGGAGCCGTTGGAAGCAGCAGCCGAAACAACGGCCCCTCTCCTTGCAACCGTGACCGCAAGCGGCGACCTCCCTCGCGTTCGCCTCATCCACACGGGCGGCACCATCGCTTCCAAAGTGGACTACGCAACCGGTGCGGTTGAAGCGAGGTTTGAGCCGAACGAACTTTTGGATGCGCTTCCCGAGTTGGCGTCCATTGCTCGATTGGACGCCGTCAAAATCGGGAACATGTTCAGCGACGACATTCGACCGCAGCATTGGAACCTGATCGCCACCGCTTGCGCCGAAGCCTTCGCCGACGGTTGTCGGGGCGTCGTGATTGCCCACGGCACCGACACCTTGCACATCACCTCCGCCGCCCTCAATTTCGCTTTCGCAGGAAAGGGCGAGCGCCCGGCAGGTCCGGTGGCCATGGTCGGCTCCCAACGCTCCAGCGACCGGGGTTCGTCCGACGCTGCCGAAAACCTGCTCGCTGCCGTGCATTGGGCTGCGAACGGTCCTGTGCCCGTGGGCGATGCTGGTGACAGCGTGGTGGTCGTGATGCACGACACCTCAAGCGACGGGGTCATGGCCGTTCACTCGGGCGTTGCGGTCCGGAAAATGCACTCCTCTCGCCGAGATGCCTTCCAACCGGTCAACGCCGAACCCCTCGCAAAAATCTCCAACACCAACGACGGGTGGACCATCGCCTCGCTTCCTTGGTACGACGAGGCACGAAGCGCCGCAGGTGAACGACCCGTGAACACCGTCCCGGCAACGTACGAAACCGGACAGCGGATTGCCCAATTCATCGCCGGACCTTGGCTCCATGCAGAACACATCGAGGCGGTGGCGAGCACCGGCATCCAAGGCGTGGTCATCCACGGCACGGGACTTGGCCACCTTCCCATCGACGACCCCCAAAACGACGCCCCAGAAAATCAGACCCTGTGGCGAAGTTTGGTTCGTTGCATGAACCGGGAACTTCCCGTGGTGATCGTCAACCAGTGCATCCATGGACCGGTGGACATGAACGTCTATTCCAAGGGAAGAAAGCAAAAGAGCATGGGGTTGTTGGGTCACGGCGTCAACTCAACCCCTGAAACCATCACGACCAAACTTCATTGGGCGCTGTCCCAAAACCTGAACATCGCCGATGTCATGACGAAGAACCTCTGTGGAGAACACCGTGAACGCTTGATGGAATGAGCGCTTGAATCAAGAACCGTGCAGGAGTGGAAAGACCGTGGAAGGCAACGTCGACCAGCGCCTCGAAAACCTCCGTGCGAATCGCGAGGCGGCTCGGCTTGGGGGCGGACTGAAACGTCAGGAAGCCATCCGTTCAAGCGGTCGAGGCACGGCGAGGGACCGAATCAACCTCTTGTTGGACGAAGACTCCTTTCTCGAACTGGACACCTTCGTCACCCACCGCACCGACGACCACAACATGTTCCTCCACCAAACCCTCGGTGACGGCGTGGTAGCCGGCCAAGGCACCATCGAAGGGCGGCGCGTCTACTGCTTCGCTCAGGATTTCAGCGTCCATGGAGGCAGCATGGGCGAAATGCACGCCCTCAAAATTGCGAAAGTCGTTGAGATGGCCGAACGAGCCAAGGCCCCCCTCATTTGCATGTGGGACGGTGGCGGGCAACGCGCCCAAGACGGGGTGAACGCCCTGGCGGGAACGGGGGAAATGCTCGACCGACTGGTGCAATGCAGCGGCCGAATTCCGATGATCAGCCTGGTCCTCGGACCGGTGGTGGGCGTTTCGGCGCTCGCCGCATCCCTTTCCGATTTCACCATCCTGGGCGAGGAACACGGGCAGCTCTTCCTCTCCTCGCCCCTTGAGACACCCGAGGTTTTGAGCGGTGAAGTCGACGCCGCCGGCTTGGGAGGTGCAACCCTCCATGCCTCCCGCTCAGGGATTGCCTCGCTCATCGCAGAAGACGAAGAGGACGCCTGCGAACTTGCTGCCGCCATCCTCTCTCACCTACCCGACCACAACATGGCCGACCCGCCTCATGTCCCAACATCGGACCCAACCAACCGCCTGAACGAGACGCTCCAGGACATCGTTCCCGACAATCCAAACAAGCCCTACGACATGGTGAGCGTGGTTGAGGAGGTCGTTGATGACGGCCTGTTCATGGAGTTGTTTCCTTCGTATGCGGACAACATCATCATCGGATTCGCTCGTATGAACGGCAACACCGTCGGCGTGGTGGGAAACCAACCCAAGGTGTTGGCGGGTTGTCTTGACATCGACGCCTCCATCAAAGCCGCCCGCTTCATTCGAACGTGCGATGCGTTCAACATTCCGCTGCTGACCTTTGAGGACGTCCCCGGTTTCTTGCCGGGTGTGGTGCAAGAGTGGGGCGGCATCATTCGCCACGGCGCCAAGTTGTTGTTTGCCTACGCCGAGGCCACGGTCCCCAAACTCACCCTCATCACACGAAAGGCCTACGGCGGGGCCTACCTCGCCATGTCCTGCAAGCATTTGCAAAGCGATTACAACGTGGCTTGGCCAACCGCCGAATTGGCGGTGATGGGAGCCGAAGGCGCCGTGAACATCATCCATCGACGGGAGATCAACGCCGCTCCCGACGAGGAGAAGGAGAACGTGCGACTCCAACTCGTCGACGAATACAAAGCGAAGTTCGGTGACCCCTACGTGGCGGCCCGGAACGGTTGGCTTGACGATGTCATTGAACCTCAAGAAAGCCGACTTCGATTGTGCAGAGCCTTGAATATTCTGAAGAACAAACGGGAATGGTCGCCTCCAAAAAAGCACGGAAACATTCCGTTGTGATCACTTAAGACGCTCCAAACGGGCCAACAAACCTCCGGACGACGCGGTTTGTTGAGCGTCCATCTCCTCAGCGACTTGAAGAAATTCAGCGCTTGCTCCGCCTCCCCGCTGGCGAATCACCAGGAGAAGCAAGACGACAACAACAACGAGCATCGCACCAACCAGAGCCACTGAAAGAAGGGCCCCCTCACCGCTGGCCTCATCTGCCGAACCTGAGGTTGACGGTCCAGGCGCTGTCAAGTCAACCACGTACGCCGCAATCACCTCTTGGTCCAATTCCTCGTCCAGCAAGGTCAACTGAATTGAAACCGTACCGTTCGCGGTTTGAGGGAGTGAAATCAGGGTCAGGCATTGATGGGCACCCGGAGTGTTCTCCAGACACGAGTGGTTGGCTACCGTCTCCCGCCCGTCGATGAAGACCTTCGCGGCAGTGGAGCTTGCGCCGTCCACGTCGGCCACGGACCACTGCACCGTTGCCGTCGTGCTTCCCTCGTTCCGCTGCACGCCGGTTATGGCCAAGAAGGGGAGATCACCGACCGGCTCGACCACGAGCGAGAAGGCAAAGGAGAAGGCCGTCTCTCCGTCCGTCACGTTCAGCCAAAGGCCGGTAAACACCCCGTTGAGGTCGTTGCTTGGGGTGAAAAGAAACGCATCGCCGTCCCGGCTGACGGCCACCTCATCCGGTATGCCCTCAAGCGTCCAAATCAGCGGGTCTTCATCAACATCGTACGCCAACGGAGAAAGGTCCAGACGATGCACGGTGTCCTCGTCCATGACCACGTTTTCTTCCCATAGGGAGGTGTTGACCACGACGGCGTCGTTCACCGCGTTGATGACAACGGGAATGTCCAAGTCCAAGGGAGAATTTGAGCCGTCGCTGACCGTTGCGCGCAAAACGGTTGCACCGTTTTGGTTGGGCAGCGGCGTGAGGGTGACGTAGGGTTCGTTGATGACGTAGCGAACGGGACCTTGTTCCCCCGATGCTTGGCCACCGATGCGCAACACGACCGCCTCGCCCTCTGGATCGCTGACCACCGTGCGCAAGTCAAAAACCAGAGGAGCCCCGTCTTCGTTCATTTCCTGTATCGGGACCGGACCCGATTTGACGAGTTGGTCGTCAAAGGGCGTGAGCATCACGCGGAGACTGGTGTTGATTTCATCCACGACACCGCCGTCGCTTCGAAGAAGGACGTTGAGCATGCACTCGCCAAGCCATTCCTCTTCGAGGGCATGACGGACGGTGAGCCGGCTCTGGTCTTCAGCGATTTCAACTGAAAAGTGGTTGGCATCGGGGCCAACCAACGTGGCGTTCACAACACGGACCGCTTGCCCGTCCGGGTCCACCGCCACCTCGGACACGTCCAATTCGGCCTCGCCGTGCTGAGGGACAAACACCGTGGGTTGAGGGTACAGCAAGGAGACGGGAGTGTTGTTGCGCGTGACGCTCTCCCAAAGCATCGAAGGCGCACCTTCAACGTCGACTCGCATCCATGCAGTCTGGAGGCCGGGTGCGACGGGTGTCATGGGATACGAGCAGGTGGCGGTGCCGTTGGCGTCAAGTCCAGCAGAGGTGTTCCAGGACGCATCAAGCCAACCGCAGGTCACGTTGACCGACCAATTTTCGGGCAGAACACCGAACACGTCGCCGTTACGAAGGCTCCAGTTCGCGCTGATCTCGAAGGTGTCGTTTGCATTCAAGACGGATGAGGTGTTGTGCGAGACGGTGAGATTCTCCCAAACAAGGAAGTTCGAGGAGGTCAGTTCTTCGTCGACATAGGCACGCTCGTCGCTGACAACCTGCGGGCCAAGGGCCCGGTTGAAGGCCTCTCTGAACCGTGCGTGGTCCCCTCGCAACACGGTGTCAAGGTACGGCACTGTATGATCGACCGCCAATTGAATCTGGTCGCTCTTGCTCATGGTGGGGTCGCCGTCGTTTTCAAAGATGGACTGCGTGTCTTGAAACTGGTAGTGATCTGCACCGAGCAGATGCATCCACTGCCAGCCGTACCCACCCAAGGAAGCCATGCGTTCCATCGTCGCTTGAGAGGGGGCGATTTCGTCGACCGTCCCCGTCATGAACAGCGCTGCATTTGGCGACGAGAAGGAAGCGGTTTGCTCGACATCGTCCCACGTAAAAGCGGGACTCACCTCCTCCAAATCCAGTCCGTAACCCACGAGGCCTCGCGGCGGTTGGTGGTCGGTTGAAGATGACGCAAGTGACCAAAACGGAGCGGCGAGGAACGCAGCAGCGGCGCCCTTTCCATGACCGAGCAAACCCCAATGTTCCAGGTCGATGTTGCTTGCACTCCCAAGCACTCGGCTGTTGGTCTGGTTTTGTTGATTCATCTGGCCGAAAACAGCATCGAGAAGGTTGACGGTGGCCTCAATATCGGTTTCGTCACCAACCGGTTGGACAACCAAAACGATGTATCCTCGTTGAACAAGCGGCTCGGTCAGCAGCGTGTAGCCGTCAACCGCTTCTCCGGAATCGCCGATGAAGAGAACCCAAGGGAACGGACCGTTCCCTGCCATTTCTTTGTCCTCACCGTTGGCCATGGCAGGGTAACTCATTCGGACCTCTGGGGAGAACGGGCCGGCAAGGTTGAATTCGGTCCAACCCACTGGAAAGTCGGCTCCGTCGTGACTTGGCTGAAACGAACGGTCTTCCACGGGCTCGCCAAAAGCGAGCGGCAGGAGAAGCAACGCAAGCACCCAAGCGACGACCGAGGTGCTGGTTTGTTCACGACCGACCATCACCTCATCACCGAAGCCGCTTTCCAAAAGAACCTTCGCTATGTTGCATATTCTGCGAGGAGAGATTCCGCCTTCAAGAGCCGCGTCAGCAACAGTTCCAGAGAAGGCAGAGAAGCTGCGTGTTCGGGTGCCCATAGGTGGCGCCAACACGCCAAATGTTGTGCTACGAGCAACCACCGGCCATCGAGGAAGGGGGATGAGCAGGCAGCAATGCGGTCCTCGAAGCTACCGCTCATCGGTTCGTAGGCGGCTTTCAACAACAGGGTTTCCGATGCTTCGGCGGACACCGTACCGTCAAAATCAACGAGAACGACGGGAGTCTGTTCGCTCAGGTTCCCCGCCAAACCGTCAACATCGAGTTCCCTGCGACTGGGCAGGACATGAAGTTGGCCCCCCGATTCAGCCCACGTTGAGGCCGTTGAACGAGCGGCTCCCCCTCCGCCGCACAATCCCAAAACCGTCTCCTTTGCCTCAAATCCGTGGTGATGGAGCACCATACGAACGCCTTCTCCGTCAACGCCTGCGCACCACCAGCCGCGACCGTCCCACCGCAGGACGTTGACCGATTTGGTGGTCATCGAGGTGTCGATCGCCCCCACCGCGCCGGAGTCGAGTTGATGCTTGAGCGGGGTCGTGAGGTTCAACCAAATCTCCTCACCAAACATTCGGGTGGGCAGGCCCGGATGCAGGGGGCGTGCCGTGATGTACGGCTCGGTGGAGGAGGGGGCGAAGTCAGCGTGAGGCGATTCAAGTTCCATGGCGGCGTTGACGGCTTTCTGAAGGAGAGCAGAAGTACGGAATTTTCCAAAAGGAGCACCGGTATAGGTCCAGGGTCGCGGCTCGGGCACGGCGCCAGCATAGCCCCAAGCCAACGCATCGGCCAAAGCGGCGACCTCGACGAGTTCCATTTTGAGGTGTTTCTCGCTGGTGGGTAGCCCCAAGTGTGCCGCAACAAGTGCGGTGAGAAGCGGCGAGAGGCTGTCTTCGACCGGGTGGCCAGCGATTCCGTACCGAATCACCACCATGCACCGTGGAGGGCCCCTCACATCAAAAAGCCGCCGAAGTGCCGTGTGAACCTTCAAGAAGGAGTGTTCCTTGGTGGATTCATGGGAAAAGGAATCGGCATGATGACGGCTGTTCTTGGCACCTACATGACGTTCAAGATGTGGGCTGAGTTCAACGAAGCCCTTGGAACGGTGTTCGGAGCATCGTGGGCCATCATCATTTCAACCATGGTGTTCCTCATCTACCAGTCGAATAAAAACGACAAAATGTACGAGGCACAGTTTGGGAAAAACACGCCCGAACAAACGGCCATGGTCAAGCAAATGGAAGCCGAAAACGAAGCACCGTTGGTGTTTGTAGCCGGCCTTTACCTCTTTGTGGTGGTCGTTTTTGAAATCCTCCTCGGTGCTCTTTGAGGCTGACATCGCATGGCAGACCTTCTGAACATCCTCTTGCTCAAAGACCGGGTGAACGGTGACCGGGACAACATCTTCCTGATCCTGTTTGAGAAAGCCTTCATCCTCATCGCCTTGCTGGTCGTGCTCCTGATCGGCATTGCTCTGGAACTTCCCCCGTGGGCCGTTGGGGTGTTGGTCGGAGGGTCGCTCGGACCCATTGTCTACGGTCACTATTACGTCATTTACATTCGTCCGCTCAAAAAAGAGCAGAACCTTGATGAAGCAACGCAGCAAGCCAAACGCAAGAGGATGTGACGCAATGTTGGGCTTTTCATCGATTATGGACTTTTTTGGGCTTGGTGACATCACCGGAATCGATGTCTTTTTTGCCGCCATGGCGGTAATTGGCACCGTCCTGTTCACCATCTACTTCTTGTTGGTTCTCGTCGGTGGCGTTGCTGACGGATTTTTGGACGCCATCCCTGGATTGGACATCAATCTGGAGATGGACGCAGAAGGCGTGTTCCACATGCTCACCATCCAAGGGTTGTTGAGTTTCATGATGATGTTCGGCATCTTTGGATTGGCGGTGAGCCAAAGCGATTACGGG
>Ga0222715_10001492_pt1 | contig 22260 bp, 21 predicted proteins | sample C33_9DmetaG_FD_165056 | JGI IMG/M metagenome (GOLD analysis project Ga0222715, IMG submission 165056) | Estuarine water microbial communities from San Francisco Bay, California, United States - C33_9D | ecosystem: Environmental > Aquatic > Marine > Unclassified | place: USA: California... | reverse complement strand
AGTGTGGGGTTTCCCCATGTGAGAGTAGCACATCGCCAAGCTCCCATTCGAAGAAAGGCTTACCTCAGGGTAAGCCTTTTTTTATGCCTGCAGGAAAGTCATACCGCGACAGTCACACCACAATACTGACCAGCGAGATGCGCACACCCTAAAAGCCCTAGGAAATTCAAGACCACTTAATAGGTCATGAAGATCATAGGGAAAAAACGATGTAGTAGGTAGATAATCTACATAAATTAAATAGAAGAATTTCCTACAATTACTGGAAAAATGGTAAAATTACAGTCGAAAATTAACAAATAGAATATTGACGGATTTAGATAATGAACATGAAAAATAATTTGATGCTTGCTTGTGGAACTACTCTTTTAATTATGGGTTGTAGCAGTGCTTATGATAAAAGTGATGAGAGCCATAATATCCAAGTTCCAGCTGTTAAATTCGATCTATCACAATGGAACATCACAGTACCTTTAGATGTTAATAACGACAAAAAGGTTGATACTATCAGCGTAAAAGATATCCAGCAGTATCAGCATCCTGATTACTTTTTTCTAGATTCAGATGGTAATATGGTTTTTGCTGCACCTAATAAAGCATTTACCACACCAAACTCGAGTAACACTCGAAGTGAATTACGCCAGGTCATATCAGGTGCTAACAGTACCAAAAGTATTTATGACAAAAGTTTTGCGCTTACCAGTCATACATCCGCCGATAAATTCAAACAGTTAGGCGGTAATTTACAAGCAACTCTAAAAGTTAACCATGTTGCAAAACGAGCAACGTATACTGAAAAAGCACCTGCATATTCTGTTGTAGTTGGCCAAATTCATGCTGAAAAAGATAAACAGCTTGTCAAAGCTGGTAATGGCTACGGTTATGGAAATGAACCATTAAAAATATATTTCAAAAAAAGACCAAACCATAAGTATGGATCTGTATTCTGGAATTATGAACGCAATTTACCAAAAGAAAATCCTGATAGAAAAGATATCAGCTATCCTGTTTGGGGTAACTCTTGGTTAGATGATAACGAACCTGGTGAACAAGGTATCGCTTTAGACGAAGTTTTTAGCTACGAAGTTAATGTAGTTGAAAATATCATGTATCTTACATTTACTAATGAACGACACGGTATGTCAAAATTTGAAATTAATTTAGCCAATAACATTGATGCTTTTGGACAAGTTGATGAGTTAGATCATCCTGATGGTTATGCTGGAGATGCTCACTTTTTTAAAGCAGGTGCTTATGACCAATGTAGTACTAAAGATGATCCTGGTTTTTGGTACCCAGCTTGTTTAGGCACAGGTGACTGGGCAACGGATAAAGCAAACGGTGATTATGTCCAAGTTACGTTTATGAAACTAGTACAAGGTCCTGCTAAAAAGTAACAACTTCAAATTTTCTCTATGATTTTGCTAACCACTAAACAGGCCTCTAAGATCATAGGGAAATAAATAGAATGTCTTTTCTCCCAAATAGCATATGCTTAATTGTATAGTAATAATAGAATAAAAATAATGCCTACAAACGTCACTAAATCCCACATGGCAGTTGCCCAGAATGCCTCTGGTCGCAGTCTTAACGTACCGATATATACCATTGATTCGGGCATAGCGGGTCCCAATGTATATATTCAAAGCTCGATTCATGGCTCTGAGGTACAAGGCAATGTAGTGATATATCATTTAATCCAAGCATTGAAGCAATATCCGATTTATGGCAGTGTCACCTTAGTACCTAACTGTAATCCTGTGGGTACCAATATTAAGGCTGGAGAATACACGTTAGGTCGCTTCGATCCGGTTAATGGAACAAATTGGAATCGTGGGTATTATTATGATGAAGAGGATGTCATCAATTTTGCTGATCAAGTCCAAGCTACTGATACGATAGAGCATATAAAAACCAAATTTAAAGCACATACATTAGCAAAAATAAAAGCGAAATCGTCGCGTCCTTGGGGGTTAGGTCTTGCGCAGCAACTCAATTTAAAACTCCAAGCTATGGCATCTCAAGCTGACATTGTTTTAGATTTACATAATGGTCCAGTATCTAGTCGCCATATTTATATTCCAGAGTTTCTTGCCCATCAAGCAGATAAATTTTCAATGCCTCATGTGATCTTGATCCCTAATCACTTCGCTGGTGCGTTAGATGAAGCGAGCTTTTGTTCATGGTGGACATTACAAACATTGTTAAAGGACAGATTTGGCAATGACTATGATTTTAATGTGGAAGCCTACACGCTCGAAATGGGGAGCCAAGAAGTGATAGATTTTGCTGACGGCCAGCAGGATGCACATACAATACTGGCATATCTACATGCAAAAGGTGTGATCGATCAAACGCAGTACCAACCCGAAAAAATGAAACGTGTTGGCGTGTACTTATCTGATTATAAAACCCTGTTCACTGATTTTGGTGGCATGGTTGAGTATGTTGCCAAGCCAGGTGAGAGTTTAAAGCAAGGTGATACGCTTGCAAAAGTTTTAAATATCGATGATTTGGATAACGAAAATGGCACTCAAACTATTAGCGCGCCGTGTGATTTGATTCCAATTTTACATTTCCCATCAGCATCTGTACTCAGTGGCACACAGCTATATAAATGTTTTACTAATTATTTCACTATTACTGATTAACACTCTGAGGTTAGTACTTGGATCTCAGGGAAAGTCCCATCGTAATGGTTCATATAATTTATGCCACATAAATCAGTATGGTTATAACCAAAAGGTGTGACTTTAACCCCGCGCCCATTCACTGTAGTTAACCCTCCCGGTAAAGAGCGAGCATTACCCCGACCACACCAGTCATGAGGACAGTTAGTGGCAGAATTACCCACATCACTCAGATTCAAAATATGCCTCACTGCGCCATCCCAATTACCAATGGGGTAACCAGAATTAATTCTTACATTGTCACCTTCGATAGTAATGGTAGTTGTACCTGTGAGTTTATCTTCGAGTAATGCTTTTGAGTAAACGCGATAAGTGGCACTTTGCAGGTTTTGCTCCATCGAGGACAGTTTGGTTAACAACGCTTCGTTGGAGGCATCTAAAAAACGTGGCAAGGCCACAATAGACAAAATGCCCAATATTGAAATGACGACAATTAATTCAATAAGTGTAAAACCGTTTTTGTGCATAGCGATGTCTCCTTGACTTACTTTTGCTCCGTATTAGTAAGGAGGTTATCGGCACGCACTCATTATCAATTAAACATCTTTTTCAAAGGGATCGCGACACGACTGCTCCATGAGGTTTCGTCATGAGCGTGGCCATCATATTTGAGTATTTGCACATTATCAGGGTGGGCATTTAACTGGCCAAACGTGCGGCGTAAACGGTCGTGAAATGGCGGGTAGTTTTCATCTAATGTTTGTGTGCCATAATCAAAGTACAATCGATGAGATCCTGTTACCGGAAGATTGGTTTTCATATAGTCTTCAAACGCGTTATAAATTGTCCAATCTTGCATATCATAACCACCAGGGAAATGTGTCGACATACAAATACAGCCGCCAAACACATCTGGGTATTCTGCTACCGCATACCAAGAAATTAAGCCGCCCATGGATGCGCCACCTACATAGGTATATTCACGTTCGCTGAGAGTCGCATAGTTGCGGTCAATATAAGGCTTAAGCTCTCCAGTTAAAAACTGCAAATACCGATCTGAGTATACGGTTTCTCCAGTGGGGCTAGCATTGGTAATGATCTCCGCTTGTAGGTCTTCTGAGAGCGCTTCAAATGGTTTTTGCGGCATGTATTCAACATAACGTAACTCATCACCCGCATTTTCAATCCCCACAATAATAAACGGGATAGTTTCTTGGTTATTGATAAGTTCATGAGCAATCTCATCCAGTTGCCATTCTTGTTTGTTCCAAGTGATATTACCGTCAAACAGCATTTGTCCATCATGCATGTAGAGTGTCGCAAACTTCACACCTGAGTTGACGGCTTCTCGGTAACTATCAGGGATCCATACAAAAATATTGCGTTCACCAATATAGTGAGATGGAAAACGCAGTGTCGGGCGTATTTTACCCACTGAAGTTTGTGGAAACACTTGCTGTTCTTTGTCCACCACAGTATGTAAAGACTTTTTAACTTCACTACAACCGCTGAGTAATAACAACGCGGTAAAAACACTTATCACTAAAATTTTCACTATTGGCCTTTTGCCTGTTCAATATACATATTTATATTGTTCTCTAATACCTTTAACGGCACTGAACCATGCGCCAGTATCGCAGCATGAAATTCACGTAGATCAAACTCGGCTCCCAGCTCAGATTCCGCTTTTGCTAGCATGGCTTTAATTTTTATTTCACCTAATTTATAAGATAACGCCTGACCGGGCCAAGAAATATAACGGTCAATCTCAGTCGTCACATTGTGCTCGGATAACGCTGTGTTTTTTAACATGTAATCTAACGCTCTTTGACGCGACCAGCCCAATACATGCATGCCTGTATCAACGACTAAACGACAAGCACGCCACATTTCATAACTCAGGCGGCCAAAGTCGTCATAAGGGGTTTCATAAAATCCGATTTCTTTACCTAAAAATTCACTATACAACCCCCAACCTTCACCAAAAGCGGAGATATAGGTTGAACGGCGTACATTTGGTAAATCACTCATTTCAGCGGCTAATGAGATCTGTAAATGATGTCCGGGTACGGCTTCATGCAAAGTCAAAGCCGGTAGTGCATACAAGGGGCGCTTATCTAACGCATACGTATTGACCCAGTAATACCCAGGTTGTGTATCATTACGCGGAGAAACATAACGGCCAGTTGTGTATTTAGGTGCAATCGATGCCGGAACGGGAGCGACACCATACGGTACGCGGGGTAATTTATTAAACAATTGAGGTAGCATGCCATCAATGCGTTTGGATAAATACATGGCATGTTTGAGCAGTTCCTCAGGAGTTTTGGCATAAAACTGTTCATCGGTACGCAAAAACTGAATAAATTCGTTAATACTTCCGGTAAAGCCTACTTCATCTAACACGCCTTGCATCTCGGCACGAATGCGCGCGACTTCCGCTAATCCAATCGCATGGATTTCATCGGCAGTAAGATCAGTAGTGGTGTAGTGCTTGATGCGATTTTGATAAAAATCGGTGCCATTGGGCCAGGTTTTTACTGCAATATCTGTCTTAGCGCGAGGAATATATTCGTTTACCAAAAATTCATAAAAACGCTGATAAGCTTGGTTTACATCGCTAGTAATAACCCGCATAGCTTGTGCTTTCAATAAATCTAAACTTGGATCATCACGTTCTAATTGTAAAAAGGGCTGATAAAAAGGGCTATCTAACACATTATCCGTTATCACTGCCGCGACAGACTGCTCAAAGCCTTGCATGACAGCATGGGGTTGAACTTGACCTACAGCCATACCTTGACGCATATATATCATTTGTTGCTCAAAGTAAGCTGGAATGTCCTGTAATGTGTTGATGTAACCGGTAATGCTGTCGTTTTTACTAAAATCGAATCGATAATACAGATTCAATAATGAAGAATGAAAACCATATTCAGACGTTAACGGTACGAAATGCGCATTGTAGCGATACTCGTCTACGTAATTTTGTAAGCGATACAACTGGATAGTATGTGTAATTTTCTCTTCATGGGATAACTGGTTAAGATCAAATCCTTGAAGCAAAGCTATGTACGATTGATATTGAGCATTATCTGCTGCTAATTTCTCCGGAGAAATATTCGGAATTTTACTGGCTTTAAGATCGTCAGATTGCCCTGATTTCTCAAATGTCCATATTGAATCTAATAGAGTGTTAAATGTGGCGGAGGTCGTTTGCAGGACCTGCTTTTGTTCAGGACGCTCAGTACTTGAGCATCCCGACATCACTAACATGCCAAAGGTAAGCGTCGCGAAAAATACATAGCGCAGAGCCGAAGCTGGCTGGCAGCCAAGGTAAGGGAAATAGTTAAAAGTACGGCGGGGCATAATGATTCCTTATTCTTTTTATACCGCATAATGACTCATTCTTAGATGTTTTTAAAGTAAGAATCATTTCGAAACATTTCCAAGCTTGTCTAAGACCTGCAAACAATGGCAAAATTAACAAATAACCGTACTAATACAGTACTAGCACCTTACTAGCACCATATTAAAGCCAGACTATAAACATAATATAAATATAACCGACAGGACATCTAATGACACGACGATTACATGTTGCAGCGTTGGGTTTGATGGGCACATTATTACTTTCTGCTTGCCAAACGACTCAACCTACATCTCAAAATAAAAATCAAGTATCCGTACCAGTAGCGGGTGTTGCAGAAGCCAACACCAACCAAATCAAAGCGCATTTACGCTATTTAGCGAGTGATGCGCTTGAAGGTCGTTTGCCAGGCACAACGGGGCATGAAGCTGCTTCTGCTTATATCGCTGCAGAGTTTGCCAAATATGGCCTTGAGCCAGCCGGCGATGACGGCACTTATATGCAACGTATTACATTTCGCAACGCCAGTTTAGTGCAAGAATCACCGACCATGTCGATTTATTATGGCGATACTAATATTGAACTGCAATACCCAAAGGATTTCTTAACCGGTAAATCGATGCTTGAAACACTATCTGATGTGACTGCTGATATGGTCTTTGTCGGCTATGGCGTTGTATCTGAAGAGTATGGCATTGATGATTATGCTGGTTTAGATGTTGAAGGCAAGATTGTCGTGAGTGTACCTGGTCGTCATAAGAGCTTACCCAATGAAGAAGGTGCACATATTTCTTCAGGTGCCGAGCGTCAGCGTTATGCTGTTGAGCGTGGTGCGGTTGGCATGATCACAGTGCAAACACCTAAATCAGAAGAAAACCGTCCTTATTCTCGTTCATTAAACTACATCCATTCGGTTTCAATGGATTGGTTAGATGATCAAGGAACTGCGTCTAAAGCTTCGCCACAGTTGAAAGGTTCTGCATTATTAAATATTGAAACTTCAAAGCAATTGTTTGCCAATGCGCCAAAAACTCTTGAGCAAGTCTGGGCAAGTATGAAAGACGGCAGTTCACCACAAGGCTTTGCCCTTAATGCAGCGGTTCGTCTAAGCAAAGAGACTGAGCACAAAGATATTACGAGCCCTAATGTTGTCGGTGTAATAATGGGGTCAGACCCAATTTTAAAAAATGAATACATTTTATATAGTGCGCACTCTGATCACTTAGGTATTTCTAAATCTGTTGAAAAAGACCGTATTAACAACGGTGCAATGGATAACGCAGGTGGCACCGCCATCATGTTAGAAACGGCAAGAATGTTTGCTAACCTTCCAGTTAAACCTAAGCGCTCTATTTTGTTCGTCGCTGTTACAGCCGAAGAAAAAGGTTTACTGGGTTCTGATTATTATGCTCAGCAGCCTACGGTTCCTGCGGAAAATATCATTGCTAATGTAAACTTGGATATGCCAATTTTGACGTTTGATTTTGCGGATGTGATTGCCTTTGGAGCAGAGCACAGCACGATGAAACAGTACGTTGGTCAAGCCACACAAAAGCACGGTATTGCTCTTACTGACGATCCTTGGCCACAGATGAACTTGTTCACTCGCTCTGATCACTACAGCTTTGTAAAACAAGGGATCCCATCGATTTTCCTTGTCACGGGTATCACTTCTAATGATCCTGAAGATGATGCGGAAAACATGTTGATGAATTTCTTGAAAACTCATTACCACAGTCCGAGTGACGATTTGTTCCAACCTTTTAATTGGACTGCTGCGTTTAATTTTACGCAAGTGAACTTCTCTATTGGTTATGAGATGGCCAATGCAGCGGAGCGTCCAATGTGGAATGCTGATAGCTTCTTTGGTCAGACGTTTGGTAAGCCGTATAACTTAGCGAAGTAATTGTTTAAGTAAACATGAAGTAAAAAAAATAGGGCGTAAGCCCTATTTTTGTTTATGCGATTTGAGTATATAGCCTGAAGCATTAACGCTTAGAAAAAATACTGTGATTTAATCCCAGCCCATTGCTCCGCAAATAACTCTGTCGGTTTACGACTAAACTCACTGCGAATAAAGTTACTGATCCGGCCATCAGCATAACAAACTAATAAACTAGCTAATACGGCTTCATCAACAGGTAAGGTTTTACCATCACGAACTTTACGCTCACGTAGGACTTGTTTTAATTGAGTTTCAAGACGTTCGAAGATCTTAGCAACACGACCACGTAACTTATCACGTTCACCAGTTAACGCATCACCATGCAAAATACGCGCGATACCTGGATTTTTTTCAGCAAAGCCCAACAGCAAATGGATAATTAACTGACAACGGTTAGCGGTGTCTTTTTCTTCGTTGATAATTTTGTTTATACGGGTAAATAGCGTTTCTTCAACAAAATCAATTAAGCCTTCAAACATCTTCGCTTTACTTGGAAAATGGCGATATAACGCCGCTTCGGATACACCGACTTGTTCGGCTAACTTAGCCGTCGTAATACGCTGACCATTATGGCTTTCAAGCATACTTGCTAAAGTTTGTAAGATTTGGGCGCGGCGGTTAATTTTTTTTGGAGTAGCCATAGTTAAATCCTTTAAATCCCTCAAGTCTCATGTCGAAGGTTAATTAGTGTTTACTTACATTGTGAGCCATTATTGTAAGCAGTTGCTTGGCTAATGCAAGTTTATCTTGCTGGGGTAATACGATCTGCGTATCTGCAGTAAATACTGTTAACGCATTGTCACTTTGATTAAATCCAATGCCAGGTTGTGACACATCATTCGCTGCAATCATGTTGAGCTTTTTACGTGTCAACTTACCGCGAGCATAGCGTTCAACATCGTGAGTTTCTGCGGCAAAGCCTAATGTAAAAGGTGGATTTGAGAGAGCTGCCACATCGGCCAAAATATCTGGATTTTTGACTAATGTTAGCGTCATTTCATCATTGTCTTTTTTAATTTTTTGATTGGCGATATCGGCAACCCGATAATCTGCAACTGCGGCACAGGCAATAAAAATATCACAAGAGTGTTGCACCGCATGCATTACTGCTGTATGCATATCAACTGCGCTTTGTACTTGGATCACGGTACAGCCGATGGGGGCTGGAATGTCTACAGGTCCAGATACCAGGGTAACTTGAGCACCTAATGCTAATGCTTGTATGGCAAGGCTGTAGCCCATTTTACCACTACTGTGATTAGAGATATAACGCACAGGATCAATCGCTTCACGAGTCGGGCCTGCGGTAATCACTATGTGCTTTCCGGCGAGCAATCCGCTTTCGCTATCCTGTGTTTCAGCGGCATCCTGTGTTTCAGTGACAAGTAAAGACCGAGAGGCAAGCGCTTCATCAAGCAGCTGAGCAATTTCTACCGTTTCTAACATTCTGCCATAGCCGATGTCACCACACGCTTGTTCGCCAGATGCAGGGCCAAAGCACGTAATGCCACGTTCGTTGATGGTCTTAAGGTTAGCCTGAGTGGCTTGAGCTGCCCACATTTGTTGGTTCATTGCAGGTGCAATAAAAACCGGTGCAGGGGTAGCAAGTACTAACGTCGTCAGTAAATCATCTGCCATGCCGTGTGCCAGCTTAGCAATACAATGTGCTGTTGCAGGAGCGATGAGTAATACATCTGCCCAGCGCGCCAGTTCGATATGGCCCATGCCAGCTTCAGCTTCAGGATCAAGTAAATGCTGATGCACAATATTACCGCTAACCGCTTGCAAAGATAATGGCGTAACAAAGGCCGCTGATGAAGGTGATAACACCACGCGCACATTTGCCCCAAGGCCAGTTAATTTTCTCACTAAGTCAGGTGCTTTATAGGCAGCTATACCACCGGTAACACCTAGTAACACATTGACGTTCTGTAATGACATAAATTTCTGCTTCACTTACGTATGACCGAAACTCAATATTGTTCGGTGATGACTTTATTTTCCATTATGTGGATAAAAAAACGATTTGCCAACATTTTTTTAATTAGGGAGTACTAACATGGAAAGACAGGTAGCTAGTGACTGTAGGGTCGCAAAGAGAGATAATTTCCCCGTTTTAGCGCGTGGGCATATTAGTCAATGGAGCGACAGTCAATTACTAGGATTTATCCTGCAACAAAGACACTCACCACAAAGTAGCCTAAAGATGGCTAATGAATTATTACATGAATTGGGCTCATTGCATGGTGTGTTAAATGCAAGTCAAAACGTACTGTGCTCAGTGCCTGGTGTGGGGCCTAAAAAGTATATTCGTTGCCAAGCTATTGTTGAGCTGCATAAACGCACCAGCGTGCAGCATGTTGAGCGAATGATGAAACTGGACTCGGTAGATGAAAGCAAAGCGTTTTTTATCAGTCAGTTACAATATTATCAGCATGAATGTTTTGCGGTGGTGCTGCTCAATAGCCAGCATGAGTTTTTACATTATCGCGAGTTATTTACTGGCACGATAAACTCTGCGTCTGTGTATCCGCGTGAAATTGTTAAATACGTAGTGGATTACAATGCGGCGAATGTATTGATTGGGCATAATCATCCGAGCGGATCACCTGAGCCAAGCCAAGCAGATATTGCCATGACACAAAAAATTTCAGAGGCACTTGGGTTAATCGATGTGCAAGTATTGGATCATATTGTAGTTGGAGTAGGAAATGCAGTATCATTGGCACAAAGAGGCTGTTTGTAGTGAATTATGAAATTATCCGTTATTTTTTCCACGTATAACTCTCCGGATTGGATGGAAAAAACCTTGTGGGGTTTGCATTATCAAACCTATCAAAATTTTGAAATTGTCATCGCAGATGATGGTTCTGATGCAGAAACTAAAGCGCGGATCGAGCAGTTTGAACGCGATTCAGGGCGAAAAATAACCCACGTGTGGCAAGAAGACGATGGCTTTCAAAAAACACGGATCTTAAATAAAGCACTCATGGCAACCACCGGTGAGTATATCGTATTTACTGATGGTGATTGCGTGTGTCGCAATGATTTTTTACAGGTACATGTGGATAATGCTCAGCCGGGGTATTTTTTATCGGGTGGTTATTTTAAGTTGCCTATGCCGGCATCGGAAGCCATTACGCGAGCGCATATTGAGTCTGGTTTGGCCTTTGATGTGGATTTTTTAGTTGATCATGGCCTCAAACCAAACTATAAAACAATGAAATTAACCGCGACGCCGACAAAGGCAAAATGGTTAAATCGGATTACGCCAACATCTCCAACCTGGAATGGGCATAACGCGTCTACATTTAGAGACTTAATTTTTGCAACCAATGGCTTTGATGAGCGGATGCAATATGGCGGTGAAGATCGTGAGATGGGCGAACGCTTATTTAATATGGGGATTAAATCCAAGCAAATTCGCTATTCAGCGATTTGTGTACATTTAGATCACGCTCGAGGCTATGTAAAGCCAGAAATGATCTCTAAAAACAAGGCGATACGAAAATATACTAAAGAAAATAAGGTGTTGCGCACGCCTTTCGGAATTGAAAAAGATTAAGTAAATATACGAAATAGTTTGCTTTTGAATATTAAATACTGTATAAAATGCGCCCTCTTATTCGGAACTGTGTGGATCTAATCCAGCAACTGTTTCGATAATTATTAAAGTTGTTCTGGAGACAAATACTATGGCTAAAGTATGTCAAGTAACAGGCAAGCGTCCTGCAGTTGGTAATAACCGCTCACACGCTCGTAACGCGACTCGTCGTCGTTTTTTACCAAATTTACAAACTCACCGTTTTTGGGTTGAGTCTGAAAACCGTTTCATCAAATTGCGTCTTACTCCAAAAGGTATGCGTATTATTGATAAGAAGGGCATCGATTCAGTATTAACTGAAATGCGTGCTCGTGGCGAAAAAGTTTAAGGAGCTAGATTATGCGTGATAAAATTAAATTAGTATCTTCTGCTGGCACTGGTTTCTACTACACCACAGACAAAAACAAGCGTAACATGCCTGGAAAAATGGAGATCAAAAAGTTTGATCCTAAAATCCGTAAGCACGTTATGTTCAAGGAAGCTAAAATCAAATAATTTTTGGTTTTGTCTCCACGAAAGCCCGGTTTTATACCGGGTTTTTTGCGTTTACTCGAAAATTGGTAACGGTCTATGATCCGCATGCAAACACGTACATGGAATAACTTGATCATCTTTGTGATGCTCGGCATGTTAGTGTTGTTTTTTGTGTTAAACCAAAAAATTAATACCCCTCAAGATGTCCCTGCACAATTGTTGATCCCTCATGAGATGCAGTTGACCCGTTGGCAAAGTGCAGGTATTGATTTGCAACGCAACACGCAAGGGCGCTTTTTTCAGTCCCAAATTGCGTTTCAAACTCAGCAACCACTTCAGCTCAGTGATACCGCAATTAATCGTTTATTAGCAGCATGGGAATCAGCTGTAATAAGTTCCGAGCCTCTCACTCCTGAGCAAATCGCAGAGATTTCCTTTACCGAGGCACTGCCAGCATTGCCGGTGGTCTTGACCACGGTTGAGTACGCAGATAGTCAGTTGCGTCGAGAGATCGCGATTAATGTCATTCGTCTACCACAGTACACATTTTTGCAACTTAATGAGCGTTACTACGTATTATTAAAACCAGAAGGTGTGTATTTGATCCCGTGATCATGTCCCGCCGCTTATATTTGGAGTCCTCATGCCAGAATTACCTGAAGTTGAAGTTAGCCGTCAAGGCATAGAGCCCGGTTTAGTCGGTCAAACCATCAGTGATATTATCGTTCGTACAGCCAAATTACGTTGGTTGGTGCCTGAAGCCATACACAATACTCATGGCCATATTATTCGCAGCGTGACACGACGAGCTAAATACCTGTTTATTAATACCGACGCTGGAAGTGTGATTTTACATTTGGGAATGACTGGGTTCTTGCGTGTGTTTGCGCAATCAACAGAGCTTAAAAAGCACGACCATCTGGATATCAACTTAACTAACGGTCAGTGTCTGCGTTTTAATGATGCCCGTAAATTTGGTGCGTGTTTATGGCAAGGCATTGATGATGAGCCGCATACATTATTATCCGCATTGGGGCCTGAACCTTTGACGGATGATTTTACGTTAGATCATCTGCATGCTCGAGCCAAAGGGCGTACCTGTACTGTGAAGCAATTTGTTATGGATAACAAAAATGTCGTCGGTGTGGGTAATATTTATGCCAATGAAGCGTTGTTTCTGGCTAAAATTGCCCCGACACGTCCTGCAGGAAAAATCAGTGCTCAACGATATCGTACTTTGACTGGCTTTATTAAAGAAGTATTAGCGGCGGCGATAGTGCAAGGCGGGACGACTCTCAAAGACTTTTCACAAGTTGATGGTAATCCTGGTTATTTTAGTTTGCATTTAAATGTGTATGGGCGAGCTGGAGAGCCATGCCGTATTTGCGAAACAGAGATAAAGTCGAAAATGGTCGGGCAGCGCAATACGTTTTGGTGCCCGAGCTGTCAGCGCTAAGCTTGCGGGTGCAAACGTTTGTCTAAGGCTTCTTTAACGACTGGATGAACGAACTGATCGACATTGCCATAATGCAAAGCGACTTCTTTAACTAGCGTTGAAGAGATAAATGAATTTTCTTCAGCCGGGGTTAAAAAGACACTTTCCAAATTAGGGTTTAAGCGACGATTCATATTAGCCAATTGAAACTCATATTCAAAATCAGAGACTGCACGCAGGCCTCTGATCAACACTGTCGCATTTTGTTGTCGAGCAAAATCAGCTAACAACCCCGTAAAGCCCATTACTTCAACATTGGGTAAATGATGAGTGATTTCGGTGATCATAGCGACGCGTTCTTCGAGACTAAACAAGGGTTTTTTCGACGGGTTTGAGGCTATCCCTACAATCATATGTTCAAACATGTCAGCCCCACGCTCAATCAAATCGGCGTGGCCGTTAGTAATTGGATCGAAGGTTCCTGGGTAAATTGCACGTGTTTTCATTAAAATTCCTTTCTGACAGTTACAGCAACGTTAGCCAACTACGCACTGACATGCAACAAAAAAACAAAGCAAATTAAATACGTATAGCATTTAGTTTGTCGCTGAACTCTGCAATGACCTCTGGCGCCTCGCTTTGTAGCCGCGCCTGATAGCCTGAGAGTAGCGCAGTCCAGTCTTTAGCACTGACATGATATGTTGGATGTAATGTGTGTTGTTTACGAATAGAGCGCGCTAGGCGAGCAATATTGTCGACTGGCCAAGTCTTAATCGAAATCTGCGCAAACACACCGCATTTATCAAAATCAATGAGCCATAATTTATCTTGTTGATCTAATAAGATGTTTTCAATGTTCAGATCATGGTGGTCGACACCTACTAGATGCATGCGAGCTATCACATGGCCTAGTGCTGTCCAAGTGTGCTCAGGTAGTGCTTGTTGTAACAAATAAGCGTGTAAATCTTGAGCATTGGCAATGCGCTCAATCAAGATAGAGTTACGATAAACCAGCCCGTAATGACGCGAGATCATACCTGCGATAGGACGAGGTACGGGTAAATCACAGCTGCGCATGTACTCAAGTAACGCCATTTCTTGGTAGACACGAGTATGAGCGATCCCGGCAAAGCAAAATGATTGTTTGATTAATTTGGCAATCAAGCCACCGCGTAAATAGCGACGCAGTACCATGCTAAGCTTACCATGTTGAATAAAATACGTGATGCCTCGACCAGTATTGGTCCCAGTGATTTTACCTTGAGCTTGCCAATACTCAGCATTAAACCAGTCCGCTGTGGGAATGTTATCACTGTTCGGCTGCGCAGAGTCAAGAGTTGTAGCGTCGCTAGGCACAATCAAACACTGTCTAGAGCCAGGTATAGCTTGGGTTGACCACGCTTCTGGTGACAATGTTAATGGCGTGCTGGCTTGCTCACGCATATATTTAGGCATAACCTCTGGCATAAATTAAATAGCACTACGATGGGTGACATTGGCAGGTATTGTACGTAAAATTATGCTATAACGCTGTAAAAAATACCAACTAAGAATCTTCTATGTCTCAATCAATTTGTATCATGCGCCTTTCTGCTATCGGTGATGTTTGTCATGCGGCGGCAATGGTGACACGGATCACGCAAGCGTGGCCGGATGCAACTGTGACTTGGGTGATCGGTAAAATCGAATATCAACTGGTCAAAGGAATGCACAATGTCGAATTTATTGTGTGCGATAAGCGTCAACCAGATGCACGAGCACAGTTAAAAAAGGCATTAGGTGGCCGTCAGTTCGATGTGTTGTTGTTAATGCAAGTGGCATTACGAGCTAATTGGTTTGCGTCAGTGATCAAGGCTAAACGTCGGATCGGTTTTGATTGGGCACGCAGTAAAGAAGGCCACTGGCTATTTACTAATGAGCGTATCGCCGCGACCCAGCATACCCATGTCCTTGATGGGTTTATGCAGTTTGCAGATAAAATAGGGGTACCAAAAACCGAACTAGATTGGGCGATCCCGATTGATACTCAAGATCGTGAATGGGCGCAGCAGCAAGCGAATAAGTTTGGCCGATTTGTCATTATTGCCCCCGCGGCATCTAAAGCAATGCGCAATTGGACTGCTGAAGGCTATGCGCAAATCATCGCGCAATTAATTGCACACGATATTACGCCAGTGATTTGTGGTGGGCCTGGACCCGTTGATGCTGATATTACCGAAAAAACCCTCGCGTTATGCTCACAAAATCACCACCTCAGATTACATAATTTAGTCGGTCATACCAGTCTAAAACAGATGTTGGCATTGATGGCGCTAGCCGATTGTGTTGTCGCCCCCGATACTGGACCGGCACACATGGCAACGACCGTACGCACCCCTGTGGTGGGCCTTTATGCCCATTCTAATCCGCTGCGAACAGGTCCATATCTTACTATAGATCAAACGGTTAGCGTATATGATGAGGCCATCACGACAGAGTTTGGTCAAGCGTGGCAGCAATTGCCATGGGGCACTCGAGCTAAGGGTAAAGACTGGATGACGCACATTCAAACTACAAAGGTATGGCAACATATCTCAAAACTTATCCACATTTAAATGTCATGCTTGTAAGAGATTAGCCGATATATTTCTATAAGTTATCTTTTGTTGTCTATAGTTATAGGACGACATATTTATAGAAACACATATCGACAATGGAGTTGTCCAATATTGGAGCGTGAACGCGTTGACCCCATTTCGATTCATCACATTGAATGCAGCGATAGGCCTGATGATTGTTATCATGAGTCTGTTATTGCTGTTTTCCATCAATGCCAACGCTGCATTTTTGTCTAGCGATGTTGAAAATAGTGCGCAAATCTTAAGTGTACCCACACGTTCCAACGATCATACTCATCCACCGCGTGTCATTACTAACAACTCTGTAGTGCCAGATATTTCTGAACAATTTTTACGTGAAGTTTTTTCAGGAAAAATGCGCTATTGGCCAGATGGTCAAGCCATTACTGTCGTTGTTCTAGATCATAATAGCCCTCTGCATCAATCATTTATTCAACTGCGTTTACGCATGTTTCCCTATCAAGTGCAGCGAATATGGAACAAACGTATCTACTCCGGGCGAGCTGACCCTCCGATTGTCGTCAATGATATTAATGCCATGCGCAATACTGTAGTCAATACACCTGGTGCAATTGGCTATTTACCATTTAGTGCAGGGCAATAAGATGAACAACATCAGTCACCAACAACATGTCTCCGCGATGATTAAAATGAGCTGGTTAACGCTTGTTTTATGGCTCGGAGTAATTACAACTAGCGTGAGCGCCGAGGGCAGCGAGCTAAGCTTGTCTGATCGCTGGCAAGTAAACGGTTTTGCCGCTATGGGAATGGTTAAAACCGATAACAGTAGTTATATCAATGACACGAATAAATTGTCATTTAAACTCACCGAAATTGGGCTCAGTAGTCGTTTTAAAATCAATAATGCATTATCCCTTGCCGGGCAAGTCGTGTATTTGGATGTAGGTAACCGCTATGCCAAGGGAACTCGCGTTGATTATGCTTTTTTAGATTGGCATCCCAATCTGTTTGAAAATGCTAATTGGTCATTCAAAGCTCAGTTTGGTCGGGTTAAAAATAATCATTGGTTGTACTCTGGTGCTCGCGATGTGCCGCACACGAGATTAACCACTATTTTGCCTCAATCGGTGTATTTTGATGGTTTTCGAGATGTTGCGTTAGGCAGTGATGGTGTCGCATTGCAAGTCGATCACCTCAGTACATTGGGGACATGGCAAATCAAATGGAGCTATGGCAAGTCACCGATTAATGATGCGCAGCGCGACCGTTTATTTTCTCCGTTAGCAACAGGCACATTAAGCCAAGATTATACCCACCAGATGAGTGTGTATTTTGCTCCTAATAACACCAACGTAGAAGTAGGTATTAGTCTACTCGACTCAGACTTTAGCTATGCTGCGAACGTAGCTGGTAATGACCCTTTTGTAAATGGCACTGCAACCTCGCAACGTATTATGCTCCACGGTCAATATTTTGCTGAAAACTGGGAATTAGCGGCGGAGCTTATGCGCGAACGTGGCGTGTTTAAAGATGCACTTTTTGCGGGATTTAACGCCGATCAATATGGTGATGGAGGATATCTTCAAGGGCGCTATTTGTTTACGCCGCAGCACAGTGTTATTGCGCGAATAGACTTTTACGATATGAATGAAGATGATCGTTCAGGCAGTCGTATTCCGCTACAAACTCAAGGTGTCGTGCCAGAGTATTTTACTTATATGGATCAAGCCACCTTTGGCTGGCAGTGGCGTATTGCCGAACAATGGCAGCTACAAACCGATGTTCATCTGATTAAAGGCGCAGGTCGGTTAACGCCTATCTTGTTCCCTGATCCAGTCTTGAACCCGAATAAATATTGGACCATGTGGTCTATGCAATTGATGTATTGGTTTTAATGATGCCTAAATTTATCAGTATAGGACAAAAAATATTAATTTTAATACTTGCGCTGTTGTTTGCGACTGTGAGTATTTTGACGGTTATTACACTTAAAGATTCGAACATTGAGAGTGAAAAATACCAAGCGAAAAGTATTGCTGCAAACATTTCTGATTATCATGTAATTTATGAATTGATCACCACTAACGCGACCTTGTGGGCAGAAAATATCATTGCTCAGTTTGAAAATGAACGCATGCCGTTACAGAGTATTGAGCAGCACTTACAAAAACAGCTAACCTACTTAAGGTTAAACGAACAAATTGCTGATGTGTGGTTGTTTGATGCGGAGCAGCAATTACAATTTAGCACTGTCGGACGTCAAGATTCGAGTTATGTGCAACCAGATTTTACCCAAGGGTTTGTACAAAATAATGATTATATCAATTTAATATATTGCCAGTCTGAGTGCGTGCATGTCTTACAGTTGCCTATTTTGTTGGCTGATAATCGTTATGGCTATATGATTTTTACGCTCCCTATCACACAGGTTTTAGCAAATTTATACAATACCACCAAAGCGGAAATTGGCATTGCGGTTAATAACGGCGAAGTACAAGCCAATAAAGTCAGTTTACAACCGTTAACATTGAATGATAAAAAAGCTCGACTGACGCCAATTATCGCCAATATTGATTCTCAAGTGACGCTTGCAGAGCTTAATTATCGCGGTACCAAAATCGTTATTAATCAACAAAGCTATTTGCTGACCCTGATACCGCTCAACCCACAACAATTGAAATCTGAGCAACATTATTTGATGATGGTCAGTGAAATCAGCGATTTTTTCAATGCGGCTGATCGTTTTACGATGGGGGCAATCATTACTGCGAGTTTACTCTTTGTGGGCTTTGGTGCGATTTTTTATATGTTTACACACAGCTACAAGGTGCGCTTGGCAAATTTAGTGGAGCGCTTTCCACTGATCAACAATCACCAATATGGGCAGTTCAAACAAAAACGTCTTGCGCGGCGCAGTGGCTTTAAAGATGAGCTTGATATTTTGGATGAAGCTGCGGAGCAGTTGGCTGATGAGTTGGCATTACTTGATGATGCGTTACAAAAAGACCGTAAAGCTCTTGAAAAAATAGCGATGTATGATGAATTAACTGGGTTAGCTAATCGCAATATGCTCAATGAACACTTACGTCGCTTGATAGCTAAGTTCAAACGTTGTGGAGAAGGGTTTTGTGTGATTTTGTTGGATGTCGATGACTTTAAAAAGATCAATGACGGTCAAGGGCATAATGTTGGGGATGTGTTACTGCAAATTGTCGCAGCGTCGTTGGCCTCGCAAATAAGAGAAGAAGATTTGGTTTGTCGTTTTGGTGGCGATGAGTTTGTTTTAGTGTTGAGCAATGTTGAAACTGTGGAATCTGCGCTTGTTGTATGGCAAAAAATACAAACGCGAATTGCTGAGCCTGTGATCATTGATAACAGCCAGTTTCATATCACGGTGAGTGCAGGGATGACGATGAGTGATATGGACGAGCCAACAGTTGATGAGCTGATCCGTCGATCCGATACGGCGATGTACCGAGCCAAAGAGAAAAGCGGCAATGTATTGCGAATTTATGATGATGAGCTCAATACTGAGGTACAGCGTAAGATTGATTTGGAACGAGAAGCTTATAAAGCGTTAGAAAATGGCGATTTTTATCTGGCATTACAACCGTTAATTGATTTAAAAACGTATTTTTTAACCGGTTTTGAAGCGTTGTTACGTTGGAAACATCCACAGAAAGGATTAATTTCTCCCGGCGAGTTTATTCCTGTTCTAGAAAAGTCAGTCTTTATGTTAAAGCTCGATTATTGGGTGATTGAGCGGAGCTTTCAAGTACTCAAAATGCTGGATGATGAAGGCTATAAACAACAAACTATTTCGATTAATTTATCTTCGGCGCAGTTTCTTGATCCCGTGTTGTGTGAGTTTTTACAAAAAATGTTCACTCGTTACCAGATCAGACCGAATCGAATTGATTTGGAATTAACTGAAACGACCTTAGTATCGGATATTCATAACACGACTAAGATCATGCGTGATTTGCGTAATTTAGGCGTAAAAATTTCAATCGATGATTTTGGTACGGGTTATTCGTCTTTGAGTTATCTCAAGTCGATGCCGGTGAATACAATCAAAATTGATCGCAGCTTTATCAACGGGATCTTAAAAAACCAAGCTGACAAACAGATAGTGCTCTCCACTATCACCATGGTGCACAATATGGGCATGATTGTGGTGGCTGAAGGTATTGAAGATGTACGCCAGTTTAATTTATTGCGAGATATGCGCTGTGACAAGGCCCAAGGGTTTTATATTGCCAGGCCCATCTCTGAACATGAATTGATGAAGACTCTACCACTGATGGTATTGGATAATGTGTGGCAAGCCAGTTATGCGAACAAAGACGTCAGTTAACATCTAAGGAAACACATTTTTAGCTTGTATAATGTTTGTTACATCTTTTATATAAGTTAGCTATCGCCATTGTTCGTTGTGCATTAGAATAGATTTTATTCACTACTTCTTTACCACCACAACGACAGATGGAAAAAACGATGCCACAGAGTTTCGAGCACCACCTACAAGCCCAAATTGATGCGATAAAAACACAAGGGTTATACAAACAAGAACGGATTATTACCTCTCAGCAACAAGCAAATGTTGCGGTAGGGGGTCAGTCCGTTATCAATTTTTGCGCCAATAACTACCTCGGTTTAGCGAATCACCCTGATTTAATCGCCGCTGCCAAAGCGGGTCTGGATAGTCATGGTTTTGGTGTGGCTTCGGTACGCTTTATTTGCGGTACTCAAGATATTCACAAAACCTTAGAAGACAAGATTTCTGGCTTTTTAGGCATGGAAGATACGATATTGTATCCATCGTGTTTCGATGCCAATGGTGGTTTATTTGAAACTATCTTGACCGCTGAAGATGCGGTGATTTCTGATGCCTTGAATCACGCGAGCATTATTGATGGAGTACGCTTATCCAAAGCCAAACGCTATCGCTATGCTAACAACGACATGGCGGCGTTAGAAACACAACTGCAACAAGCTGTCGCGGATGGCGCTCGGTATAAATTGATTGCTACCGATGGTGTATTTTCGATGGATGGTGTGATTGCCAATTTACGCGGGATCTGTGATCTTGCGGATAAATACGATGCTTTAGTAATGGTCGATGATTGCCACGCGACAGGTTTTGTCGGAGAAAATGGTCGAGGCTCTCATGAATACTGCGATGTATTAGGGCGCGTTGATATTTTAACCGGCACGTTAGGCAAGGCATTAGGCGGAGCTTCTGGTGGTTATACCTCTGGTAAAAAAGCAGTGATCGAGTGGTTACGTCAACGCTCGCGTCCGTATTTGTTTTCTAATTCTGTGGCGCCTCCGATTGTGACTGCTGCGATTAAAGTCTTTGATATGATGGAGCAAGGTGCACACTTGCGCGACCAATTAAATGCCAATTCGGCGCGTTTCCGCTCGCGCATGAGTGCCGCTGGGTTTACCTTAAGTGGCCAAGACCATGCGATTATTCCGGTTATGTTAGGTGATGCTAAATTAGCGTCCACGATGGCAGATAAGTTATTAGAGCGCGGCATTTATGTCGTGGGGTTTTCTTTTCCCGTTGTTCCTCAAGGACAAGCGCGGATCCGTACCCAAATGTCTGCTGCACATAGTATAGAGCAGGTGGATACCGTTGTTGATGCATTTATTGCTGTGGGTCGTGAACTTGGAGTGATCGCATGAAGTCACTCGCAAAACTGTATGATAAACCAGGGATCTGGTTAGATGATGCGCCCATGCCTGAGTTTGGGCCTAATGATCTGTTGATTAAAATTCGCAAAACGGCAATTTGTGGCACCGATATGCATATTTATAATTGGGATACTTGGTCACAAAAAACGATCCCAGTACCTATGATTGTTGGGCATGAATATGTCGGCGAAGTGGTTAATATGGGCAGTGAAGCGCGTGGCTTTAATATTGGTGATCGCGTATCTGGTGAAGGCCATATTACATGTGGACACTGCCGTAACTGTCGTGCTGGGCGCCGACATTTATGTCGCAACACAGAAGGGGTCGGAGTCAATCGCCAAGGTGCGTTTGCTGAATATTTGGTGATCCCTGCATTTAATGCGTTTAAAATTCCTGACAATATCAGTGACGAGTTGGCTGCTATTTTTGACCCATTTGGTAATGCAGTACATACTGCGTTGTCGTTTGATTTGGTTGGTGAAGATGTCTTAATTACCGGAGCAGGTCCAATTGGGATCATGGC
>Ga0222715_10001491_pt1 | contig 22263 bp, 22 predicted proteins | sample C33_9DmetaG_FD_165056 | JGI IMG/M metagenome (GOLD analysis project Ga0222715, IMG submission 165056) | Estuarine water microbial communities from San Francisco Bay, California, United States - C33_9D | ecosystem: Environmental > Aquatic > Marine > Unclassified | place: USA: California... | reverse complement strand
GCCTTATATCAGGAGAAGTTGTAGCTAGATTTCTAGACTACACTCCAGAGGAGGCCGATAAAATTGCCTATGAATCAGAACAAGGTCAAAACTTTAGAACTTTACTATTTACAAAGATCATCCCTAATCTAAAACGCATAGGTCTATTGACAGATTCCGTAAAAGAAAAATACGAACAAATTGGTGTCTTAAGCTATGCAGAGCTTGAAGACAACTTCAATGTTGACTGGGCAGAAATGTCCAAGCCATACGAAACGCAAGAAGAAATAGAAAAAGCAATTAGCTTATAACCTAATCAACTCTTTCTGCTTTTAATATTTTTATAGGTTCAACAGGAACGTCTTGGTATGGCGGAACCGAAGTTGTTTGTGTTGCTGCAATTTGATCAACCACATCTAGTCCTTCAACAACTTTTCCAAAAACAGCATAGCCCCAGCCTTCATCTACTTGATTTGTTCTAAAATTTAAAAAATCGTTGTCGACATGGTTAATAAAAAACTGTGATGATGCCGAGTGAGGATTTGCAGTTCTTGCCATCGCAATGGTGCCTCTATCATTTTTTAAGCCGTTATTTGCTTCGTTTTGTATTGAGTCTAACTTATTATCTTTTGCTGACATATCTTCGTTATGACCACCGCCTTGAATCATAAAGTTTGAAATCACTCTGTGAAAAATAGTTTCATCATAAAAACCGCTATCGACATAGGACAGAAAATTCTCTGTGGTAATAGGTGCATTTTCTGAATCCAGCTCAATAACTATTTCGCCATATGAGGTATTCAATTTTACTTTTGTCATTTTTTCTCCTTGATTCATAAAAAAAATTAGCGCGCCCGATAGTATTAAAGCTATAAAGATAATTTTTTTCATTTCTTTTTATTTCGTATTGCAATTAAATATATCAGTTCTGGGATTCCAAACAACTGTATAAGTAAAAAAACAATAAACCACCCCTTATCGCCTCTTCGGGCAGCAAACCATAATGCAAAACCCGTGAAAATCACATCAAAAATTACCGCTGGAAATAAGAAGTATGGTGAGGTCAACATAATATAAATTAGTCTAAATTAATTTTACCCATAAGATAAAGTTTTGCCTCTCCAGTTATATATACAAAATCGCTATCTAACTCACAGTCAAGCTTTCCGCCTCTTGGTGAGAGCTGGGCTGCTTGCATGTGGGTTTTTCCAAGATTTTCAGCCCAATAAGGGGTAAGCAATGCATGAGCTGAACCTGTTACTGGGTCCTCATTAACACCTGTTTGTGGCCCAAACCAACGAGAAACAAAATCTATTTCATTGCCTTTTGCACTAACAACAATGCCTCTTGCATCAATCTCCTTAAGCAATTCAAAGTTTGGCTCTAAATTCTTCACTGTGTCTTCTGAATCTAATATGACAAGATAATCATCTATACCTTTATAAAGCTCATTGAGACATACATTTAAAGCATCTTCAAACAATTGATGGTTATCTACTTTTCTTAAGGTATCTCTGGGTAGACTTATTTGGATTCCAGTTGCTGCTTTTAAAGCGACTAGACTTCCTCTTTTAGAGTGAAATGTAACTTCATTTTTTTTAGTATTTATGAAGTTGAAATATATGAAGGCAGATGCAAGAGTTGCATGTCCACAAAGGTCCACCTCTATCTCTGGAGTAAAAAATCGTATCTCATTGCTATTGATATCAATAAAAGCTGTTTCAGAAAGATTATTTTCAGCTGCTATTTTTTGCATCAGGTCATTGGGCATGGTTTCTGTACAAAAAATAACACCAGCAGGATTGCCTCTAAATAACTCGGATGTAAATGAATCTACAAAATAGACTTCTTGATTCATTGAGATTTAAAAACAGTTCCTTCTTTCATTACAAAAGAAACATCTTCAAGAACTCTTATATTTTTAAGAGGATTGGATTTTACTCCTACTATGTCTGCGGCATAGCCAACTTTAATTTTACCTAAATTGTTATTACCAATTAATTCTGAGCCAGTAATTGTTGCAGCCTGAATTGCCTGTAAGGGTGACATGCCCCATTCAACCATATAAGCAAACTGCCTAGCATTGTCGCCATGCTTATATATTCCTGCATCGGTTCCAAAAGTAATTTTTGCCCCCAGTTCAACAGCTTTATTAAAATTTTTTCTTTGTTCCAGGCCAACTTTTCTTTCTTTTTCAAGAGACTCCTCTAAGATTCCTTTTTTTGCTCCTTCACCGAGGATGTAGTCGGAAACATAGATATCCATAGAAAGAAATGCTCCATTCTGGATTGCCAATAATGTTACTTCTTCATTGATAAAGCTGGAATGCTCAATGGAGTCAACGCCAGCCAATAGGGCTGTCTTTATGCCCTCAAGCCCATGCGCATGAGCTGCAACCTTCATTCCATGATTGTGAGCTTCATCCACTATTGCTTTCATTTCCTCGTATGTAAATTGTTTTGCATTAACATCGGTATTTTTAGACATCACACCACCAGTGGCGCAAAACTTTATTAAATCAGCTCCAAACTTCCTGTTTTCTCTAACCTTCTGTCTTGCTTGCCATGGTGAGTCAACAACACCTTGATTTGGCCTTGCCCTTTCATAAGGCATAAGGTTGTTATCGCAATGTCCACCTGTAATTCCTAGAGGAGGTCCTGAAACATACATTCTTGGTCCTACAATGACTCCTCTGTTGATAGCTCTTTTCAGAGCAACATCCGTATAGTTGCCTGCTCCAACATTTCTAACTGTTGTGAAGCCAGCTAACAAAGTTGCTTCAGCATTTTTAACTCCATACAAAGTTGCAAGATATGAAGACTCTCCCACTGATTCGTAACCATTTAATTCATTATTACCAATCAAATGCACATGGGTATCAATGAAACCTGGCATTAGGATGGTATTTGGAAGCGACAAAACTTCCACTCCGTTTGAAGAAAGATTTGTTCCAATTTCAGCAATAATGCCCTCTTCAACTTTTATCTCTAATCTATTTAACTCGCCCGTTTCTACATCCAGGACATATTTTGGTTTAATTAAATAACTTTCAGAGAATAATGTTAAAGATAGAGTTAAAAATAATATGAGTCTCATAATCATAGTTTAGCAATTAAATGTCAGAGTAGATATGGAAGTGGTGGAGCTATGCGGGATCGAACCGCAGACCTCCTGCGTGCAAAGCAGGCGCTCTCCCAGCTGAGCTATAGCCCCACGAAAAATGAAATGATATATGTCTCTACTTTAAAATACAACCACTATGTGTCTCTAGGGTCATCGGAAAGCTTATTGGCAATAAACTTAGAGATTGGAGCAGCTAAAAAAACTATTGGTGTGGAAATAGCCCATGCTAACATCCAAGCACTAATCCATGATGAAATATCTGGTGGGAATTTTCCTTGATTTAGTGAGGTGATAAAAAAACTAACTAGCGCCGACATTATGGTTGAAAGCAGCAAGGTTGAAATAACCGTTGCTACCGTTAACCTAAACATCACTTAAATAAGAAATATACAGATATCGCTAATAAAGAAAGCTGATATTTAAATTCTGTCCAGGTTTCTTCAAGAACCCCAACATGAAAATTAAAAATAATATTTAGCATCAAAGCAGTTGCTAGCAGACCGCCAAGTGTTGAAAGAGTTTTTGCTTTCTCGCCTAAAAATGTAGCACCTCCTGCTAGTATTAATACAGGAATAATTATTGTCTCTAAAATTGCAGCAAGCCAAGATGAGAACAGTGGCATATCACCGAAGAATGCTAAGTTTTCAATTACCCTTAAGGGCATTTCTGGCTCAGCGATTAAAGCTGAAAGCTTGCCTTCACCATGAGAAAAAATGAGCAAAGCAAAAATGATTCTTAATGTTAGTTCAGATAAAATGCCAAGACGAGATGTAGAAAGACTACTTAGGAAGTTCATAATATTATTCTGATAGAAATAAGCTGCTTTAGCAATTAAGAGTTAATCAGCAAAATGCTTTTCTTTCTCTTCGTTAATTGTTTTGATTTCTGCACAAAATTCAGCAGTAGGCCTAGATATTAGTCTTGGTAGGCCAATAGGCTCACCCGACTCAAGACAAAACCCATAGTCACCGGATTTAATCCTCAGCAAAGCTTTATCAATTTTTGGCAATAACTTAGATTCTCTTTCAACAATTCTTAAAAATAGCATTGAATCTATTTCATGCTGTGCTCGATCTACTTCATCACTGCAAGCTGGTGGGTTGCTTAATCTATCTTTAGCTTCTCTTATGTGTTCCAGTGTTTCTTTTTTTAGCTCTATTAAAAGATCTTTGAAGAACTCTAATTGCTCCTTATTCATATAATTTTTCTTAGGAGCTTTTAATATTTTTTCTTTTGTAAGCATAAGCGAAAGGGATATTTTATGGTCCGAATTGAAAATATCAATCTATTTTTACTTTATTTATTAAGAATTTGATCGACTGATATTCTTTGAAATATTGGCTCCGAGGCCAACTAAGAATAATGCTAATGGAATAATGGCCAATGGAGCTGTATATAAAACCAACCCAAGTGTTAATAGTGAATTAAATAAAAGGCCACCTGTGGCATCACCCAACCTGTTTGTAAAAGTATCAATGAATACCGTTGATTTATATTTTTCCTTTTGTGAAAGCGTTGTGTAAACTGCCTCTCTTGCTGGTTTATTAAGGCCATATTCAAATGGTCTCATGACACCTTGCAGGATCAGAAAGATCACCACTCCTGAATTGCTCAACAAATATCCAGAGAAATGGCCTGAAATTGCTAGAAATGCACCTACAAAAAGTATGCCGTAAATAGTTAATACAAACCTTATGCCTAGGAACTTGGACCTCAAAATCAGAGATGTAAGGAAAATTTGAGTAAAAAGCGTAAGCAAAGGCACAAATTGATCTGCCTGACCAAAGACTTTTGTTTTTTCAGCTGAAGTAGCTGCGTAAGCATTTACAATTTCAAGCTGGAAAAACCACATAGCTGTAGATAAGCAGGTCCATATGAAAGCATATAAGATAAAACTTCGTATCAATGGATTGTTTTGTATTTGAATAAACTGCTCAAATACTTCTTCCATTGAGCTATCCTTTCTAGAGCTTAAGTCGTTCTCATCCCTTTTTATTAATGATGAAAAATATACTGCCAATATTAAGGAGGTAACGGTAATGATTAATGAAAGAATTTGTTTGTCGTAAAGATAATTGCTAACTAGAAAGCCAGCACAAGAGGCGCCGAAAGAACCACAAGCACTAATTAAACCAAAATATTTTTTTCCCCCTTCGATATCAAAAGAGCTAACTGTTAGTGCCCAAAAAATTGCAACTACAAAAAAATTGAAGATGTTATACCAAACATAAAAAATAGCTTTAATTAAAAATAGATCCGGAAAAAAAACATAGAACCATAAAAAAATTAGTAAATTAGAAATAAAAAATCCGTAAATGTAGATCGCAATTCTATTTTGCTTAATTTTTGAAACTATGAACGAATAGAGTGGATTAACTAAAAGCATCAATAGCACAACAATGAAAAGATAAAAAGTTAATTCCGAAGTTCCAATATCAGCTGCAATAGTATTTCTAAATGGCCTTAAAACGAATAATGAAAAAAGAACAAAAAAGAAAAACAAGCCAGAGAAGATTGTATTTTTAGAAAAGAATGATCCCATAAATGCTCTATACCCAAACTATCATATAGCAAAAATGTATATATAATGAACTGCTTGAAATATTAGGTTCAATGGTAGAAGAGTTAATCAACAATTATCCATCTTTAAGAGGTTTCATTTTTGGCTTTGTCCATGTTTTTATCACCGTAATTGGTTACTACACAGGCTGGAGCATCAACAGACTATTGAAGGTTGCAAGCAGAGGCTATATTGCTGGCATTATCGGAGCAGCAATGGCACACATAGTAGCTGATTTGGTAGCTTCAATTATTGACCCATCAATAAGACCAATGACGCTTGGGATAATTTTAGGTGGCACACTACCACTCTTAATGATTCCAATATTTGAGAAATATCTAGTAAAAAGCAAGGATCACATCATGGTCGGTGACCATGAAGATATAGAAAAAGATCTAAATAAAGATCACAAATAGCCCTACTTGCAAACAGAGAGTTCAAGCTCATTTATACCAATGGCTTCTGACATGGCATAAAACACATCTGTGTTATCTAGGATACCTGAAAAATTTTCTGCTCCAGGACCATAGGCAAAAATTGGAACCATCGCGCCGGTATGACCGCCTCTGCCTACTGCAGTATTCCATGTGGCTTTAATATTTTTTGATGCTTGATACCTTTTGTTGTCTTGCTCAATAAGTAGGCCTCCAGTCTCATGATCGGCTGTTACCAATACCAAAGTATCTTCTCTTGATTCTGCAAAATCTAAAGCAGCATTTACTACTTCATTGAATTCATCCATTTGCGCAATCATTCCAATGAAATCGTTATCGTGCGAACGCCAATCAATTTGGGAGCCCTCTGCCATAATAAAAAAACCTCTGCAATTTTGATTTTGTATTGTTTGATTTGATAGCTGATAAGCGTAATTAAACATCTGCAACAATGATGGATCGCTATCAACCAAACCAAGTTCCTCTTGAGCAAATAGGCCAAAAACTTTGGAGTCCAAAGAGTTTGGTATATTCTCTAAATCGTCTGTCGACTTTAAAAAATCATAGTCCTTGACCATTCTCTGTACAAAGTTATTTTCATCTTTTCTTAAACCGCCTAAAGTTTCTGGAATAAAGAAGCCTCTTCCACCTCCTAATACAATGTGATTTTTTGAATAGAAGATATCAGAGGCAATTGCATCGGTGTTGTATCGCGATGTATTGTGCGCTGCAAACGATGCTGGTGTGGCATGCGTTATCTCAGATGTAGCAATGATCGAATTAATATACCCTCTTTCAAATAGTATCTCTGTAATATTGGGAACCGATGAGCCATCTGGTGCTGTGCCAATGTATCGGTTCTTAGTTTTAACTCCTGTGCTATATGCTGTAGCTGAAGCAGCTGAGTCAGTTACCAAACTATCAACCGCATGTGTTTTAACAAGGCCTGAAGTAGAGAATCTATCAAATGCAGTAATAAAATTAGGGCCGCCCTTGGTTACTCGATAAGCTGCTATATGGTTTGAGCCCATACCATCGCCTATGAGTAAAATTATATTTTTTGCTTTAGAAGAAACTGGAGCTATTTTTTTTTGATTTACTGTTTGATCAAAATCGAAGTCAATTAACTCCATATCCTTCTCAGGAACACTTATGAGTAATGGAGCATATTGATTGATTAAAAAAAATGTCGCAAAGGCACTTAAAGCAATAGTTAATAGGTGCTTAAAGAAGGTCTTCATTTAGTGTCTAAGGCACTATCTTTGAGTTTTAATTGTTGATTTTTTGGCAATGAGTAATCAAAATTTATCAATGCACCTTCCCATGCTCCATAAGTTGGATTGGCAAACATATACCAAGATGTGCCCCAATAATCTTTGTATTTTTTTGCAATATTGACTCTATCTTTTGGAGGTAAAAGATTTTCCTCTATGTCGACAAAGTCTCCAAAATTATCACCAAACATCATCAATATTCGGTAATCTTTTGCTATAAGTTCTCTTCTGGAAGTTTTATTAGAGCCCCAACCGTTCTCTCCTTTTGATAATATTAGATCCAACTTTGATGAGAGCCTAAAACCCAATTTATCAAAATTATTTATTGTAGCTTGCTCAATTTCTAGCACTCTATTTGTAACAAAGAATACTTCAACCCCTTTTGATAAAGCATACTCCATGAATTCTTTTGCTCCAGGCATGAATTCTGCTTGCTCTTCTTTAGCCCATTCAATCCAACCATCTGGGTATGAGCTGCCATTGCGTATTAGGCGAGCTTGATAAGCGATGTTATCCAAAACAGTCTGATCAACATCTAGGATAATTGCAGGTGGCTTATTCTGATATTTGCCTGTTTGCTCAAGAGCCGCAGTATGATTCTTATCCGCTATCAATGCATCAAGATTATCCTGTGCTGACTTATATATCGTCTGTGAATTTGCATATGCTTCTGCTGAACTTTGGGCAAATAAAGTTGCCATCAAGGATTGATGTTCTTTGCTATCAGAGTAGCTGATAAGAGATAAAGTTAAGAATAAAAACAGTGCCCTTTTCATACCGTTCTCTATTCTAATAGATGGGAAATAAAAGTGGTTAATATTGATTTACTTTTTTGGAGATAATTCAAACTGGATATTTATCATACGTCCTCTCGGATCATGCACCCTAGTATCAAAACTAAAGTCAGGCGCATCGTAAAGCAAAGGCGGCTTCTCATCCAACAGATTAATGAATGCTAAGGAACCTATGAGGTCAAGATTTTCAAAATAATTACCAAAACTCCTCTTTATAGAAAGATCAAACATTAAGGAAGAGTCTATCTTCGATCTGTAACCGATATTTAAGGCAGATTCAGGTATTATCCTATTGTTTTTATAACTATCTATATACCTTGCGATAAGCCCAAATTTATAGTCTTGATATTTCCAATCTAAAAAGCTGTTTATCCTCTTTTTGGGTAATGAGTGGATGTTTGAATCAAAATTATATCTTCCAACTCTATTTATAAGTTTTCCACTCTCACCCTCCTCTTGCAAAGATGGAGTTAAAAATTCAGAAATTTGCGTGGCTTTTACAGCAAAGTCCAATTCCCCATAATCACCGAGTTGAAAAACTTTTTCATACGAAAAATCTAGCCCAGAGACATACGTTAGTTCCTCATTGATGTAGGTTGTTGTAACTCCAATTAAATCTCCGAGCTCATTTCTAGTGATGCTTGGGCCATATGGGTCATTAATGAGTTTGGCTTGGGCACTTTCAGCAATAATTCTGCCTTTGTAATTTATATTCCAGAAATCAAGGGAAATAGCTTGGTTTCCGATCTTCCAGATAAAACCATAATTTTGATTTGTTGCCGTAGAAGGTTGTAAATTTGGATTACCAATTTGCGCTTGTCTAACGAAGATACTGGCATCAAAATCTCGCACACTGCCAAGATTGATTTCATTGGAAAACATTTGCGCCATTGATGGCATAGAGAAAGAGGTACCACGTGAAAACCTGACTACAAATGAGTCACTAAACAAGGTTGTAAGCGCAATTTTTGGGTTAATGGATGAATCATTTTTAAAATTTTCGTACCTACCTGAAACTTGTAAATCCACAAGATTTTGTAATTCTGTTTTAGTTTCAATAAACAGGGCGGTTTTATTTCTATTGGCATCAACATTTTGACCACCACCAAGAAAAAATAAATCTGCTACTCTCAATAGCTTACCGCTAGCATCAAATTCCGTTCTCGCCAGGTCGTTGTATGTAATTTTTAATGCTTCATTAGCCACTTGCGCTCCAAATACAAAAGAAAAATTTGAGTTAAATTGCGACGATCCAATTAAATCAAGCGATGTTAAGTTGCCAATTTTCTTGGATTTCTCCGCTCCTCTTACATAATTAACTAAACTTCCACTGTTGAGGTTGGGTTCAAAAATATTCCACCTCTCATTACCATTAACACCCCCCCTTCCTTGCATCGCATCTTGGAAGCGTGAATCAATGACATCTGGTCGATTATGAAAGTTTTTATGTTCGCTGGTAGTTAGAGATAATTCAAAATCATAATCATCTGCAGAAGTAAAAAATGTATAGTTAAAGTGATATTGGCTAATATCTTTGGGAGAAAATGGTGAGGGATATTGCGACCCCAGAGGCCGCCCATACCATCTCACAGGAACATTAAAAGGAGATGAACCTTCTCCAGGCTCAATAAGTCGTGATAAGTAAGGCAAGGCTGGGTACGATGGCGACTGTGGATTATCAATGACTCTAATATTTGATGTAATTAAAGAAATGTTATGAATCTCATTTGAAGCACTTATATAAAATTTTGAATGATCTTCCTCATTGACGATATTAAATCTGTTGCCATAAAGGAATCTACAAAACCCACTTAAAATTCCACCATTCTCTACACAATTTGGATCTGGCACAATCTGACCCTCTTCATATGATCCACTATATAGACCATCTTCAATTTCATCTGCACTCGTTACAATAAATGTATTACCTAAACCACTTATAGCTAATTCGGCTATACCATCTATTTCAGAAGCAGATAAGGGTGACCTATTCAGCAAATTTGCGCCTAAAATAAAATCCCAATTTCTTAGAGTTTCACCAAACAAGAAACCAATATTTTGATCTTTTTGGTTGTAGTTTGTCGTTGTTTGATCCCCAAACCTCAGCTTATAACCATCGAATTTTTTGTAAGTAATAAAATTTACAACACCAGCAACGGCATCTGAACCATACAGTGATGTTGCTCCTTCTTTAAGGATCTCAATTCTTTCAAAAGCAATTTCAGGGATAATGTGAGCATCTATGTATCCCTCCCCATCGTTTGAAGGTGTGCCAGCATAGGTATGTCTTTTTGAATTAAGCATCAGGAGCGTTGAAGCTTGATCCAACCCACGCAATGTAATTGAAGACATGCCTTGATCGATACCCCCTAGGGTGTTTGCCTGAAAATTCGATCCAGATGCTGAACTTAAGTATTTGCTTATCTCTGCAATGTTTGTGATGTTTAGGTTTAAATAATCTTCTTTTTGAATAATTTCTGTAGGCGTTAAATTTGCTCCCTCATCGCCTATATAAGAACCAGTAATAATAACTTCTTCTATATCATCATCAGGGAAAATAAATCCTGAAAAGGAAAATAAGAGCTGTAATAATGTTGCCTGTATTAGTTTTTTAAGCATCGAGAGAAATAATACAAGCTTTTGGAAAAGCTTCCTAATTTAAGAAGGAATAAACGAGAGAGGGCGATTACCCTCTCACATTATTTGAAGAATTAAAACTTCAGGCTGAATTTGATACCAATGTTTTTGCCTGGAAGTGGAACTTCATCTTTTACAAAAGATGAATGGTTCCTTGCCACTTCATCAAGCAAGTTATTCCCAAACAAAGATACTTTTAGTTTGCTTTTAAAAGCATTACTTCTAGACCAATAACCTAAATCAAATGTTTTAGTAAGTCTTGCATCAAGCATCTGGTATCCTTTAGTTGGAGTTTCATATTCATTTATATCTTTTTGAGTCTTAACATCTTTAAAAGATATGGCTCCAGAGAATCCATCATTACTTTCATAAACTGCAGTAACAGTATTTCTTTTTGGAACTATGCGAGGTACAAATCCTCCACCATTAGTAAACTCAGCTGTAACACTGTCCATAGCATAAGTAAAAATAAAGTTGCCATTAGGTAAAACAACATTTCTTCCTACTTCAAACTCATAGCCATAGAAGTCAGCATCTTTCTGCATATAGTTGGATAAGACCAATCCTCCATGATCATGATGATCTTCGCCTTCATCTTCATGCTCTTCATGCTCTTCCTCAGATTCATCTTGAAGATAAATATAATTGTTGACTGCATTACTAAAGTAGGAAAGATCAGCAAAAAATTCGCCTCTTGCCCAACTCAATGACAGGTCTGTATTATTTGATCTTTCTTCTTCAAGATTTACATCACCAACTTCATATCGTGAAGTGGCTAGATGAGGTCCATTTATAAATAGTTCAACAGCAGAGGGTGCTCTAGCTACACTGGCAAAATTTAAGCTTAAAGATAAATTTTCATTTAAATCAAAATCTATGCCACCAGCAAAACTTAAGGTACTAAAGTCAGGGTTAGAAAATTCTACCTCGCCTTCATGCTCCTCATGCTCATCTTCGTGCTCTTCTCCCTCATGCTCATCTTCGTGATTCTCTTCCTCCATTATTGAACCCTCTCTATCTATAAGGTCATAGCGGACACCTAAATCGACATGCCCAAACCCCATCTCTTTTCCAAGATAAAGTCCAAAAGTAGCCTCAGAACTTGTAACTGGCAACATATAGGCTTCTTCACCAAAAATTGATACTTCTTCTTCAGCTAAATTTATAGAAATTTTTCGTGATAAATCGTTAGATGAAAAATCAAATATTGCGCCATATTCGAGTGCATCATTTTTAAATAAAGTAGGTCCTTCGGCATGATCATGTACATCGAGCATCTCGCCCTCATGTTCCTCGCCTTCATGATCCTCTTCAGCATGTTGTTCTGTTAAAGAGTAATCTGTATCTCTTAAAAAATAATCAATCTTGCTGATCAAAGATGAATTTAAATTTAAAGAACCTTCTAAATTAACTACATTTGATTCAGTGGTTGAAAATATTCTTTCATCCTCATGTTCATCATGTCCTTCTTCATGTTCCTCGCCTTCATGATCCTCTTCATGCTCGTCATGACCTTCATGACCCTCTCCATGAAATGGAATGCCATAGGATGACTCAAGATTATTAAATGACAATCCAACATAGCCCCAGTCGCCTGTTTTTGATAACCCAAATCTTGCTGAGGTAGAACCATAGTCTGAGTTTGCAAGAAAGCTTAGATCTTCTTCATGCTCCTCTTCGTGTTCCTCTTCTTCATGTTCTTCTTCCATATGCATAATTGCACCGTCAGGAACGTCATAGTTTGCAAAATCTGAATCTTTAAAAGTTGCAGAGACATTGAATCCTGCAAAATTGCCTGAGAAGTTCAAACCAATGCTAGAGCCATCATTAACAGATTGTGATTCAGAACTTAATGCGAGGCTTAACTTATCAAAATCTTCTTGAGCAATTGTATTGTCGACAATATTTATAAGACCACCTATAGCACCATTAGCATATAGCAGAGATGAGGGTCCTCTTACAATTTCTATTTGCTGAATGTTGTTTAAGTCAACCTCGTTAATATGGTCTCCTCCAAGTGCAGAAACATCCCTAACAACCATACCATTATTGAGGATCTTTACTCTACTTCCAGATAAACCACGAATAATTGGCTGACCAACACCAAAACCATAATCAGATGAAGTAACGCCCAGTAAGTTGTCCAGTGCTTCACCTAAACTTCTTGTGCCATCATTTTCAATATCTTCACCTGAGACAATGTGCAAAGGGTCTTCAAGTTCATTTGACGTTTGATCTAAAATTGATGACTGAACTACTACCTCCTCGATATCTTCCTGTGAGAAAAATACAAAGGGTATTAAAACTAAACTTATAAAAAATCTTTTCATATTCTTAAACCTCCTTATTTGTAAAATATTTGAAAACTAATTTGAGAAAATTAGACCAATGGAGGGGCTCTGGGATTAAAGCCTTTGAGGATTTCAAATTTTTCTGGAAAAATTGAAACATCTAGAAAGAAGAAATCTATTTTTTCAGCTAGCTCAAGCTTATATGGGGTACTTGTTGCAAACTCATTTTCACATACATGACATTCATAAGTTAGGACTTCTTGTTCGGAATAGTCATGGCTAATTTCATGCAAAGGAGTGCTGACAGCAAAAAGCATGCCTAAAAGAATTATTAAATTCTTCAACTTCATAGATGTTTAAAATATAGCAGAAATTTAGTGAATATCTCTTTTTTTCTTTTTAACTCTCTCTCTTTTTAGCTTCTCATAAAGATTTTGCGTTCTTTCTTCAACAATTTTTTTTGTTGCGTGCCTTCTTTCTCTAGCTCTTTCCGATTTTTGTATCCTTTCGCTTTTATTCATTTTTTCCCCCTTTTATATTTAGGATTTAAAAAATTAGGAAAAGTTCAGAAAATTATGGCTGTCTTATCTCATCAATCATTTTGTAAACCTCGGATGGAGGTTTTGGAAAACATTTTGTCGCTAAAATGATTATTAATAAGTTGACAAGCATGCCAATGACTCCAAAACCTTCAGGCGATATTCCTAAGAACCAATGGGACGCATTATTTAATCCTGGTGCGTAGAACTTAAAGTAAACAATATAACTTAATGTTATCGTTAGTCCTGCAAGCATACCCGCTATGACACCTTCCTTATTCGCAGCTTTATAAAATATCCCCATAAGCAAGGCAGGGAAAATAGTAGAAGCGGCGAGGCCAAATGCTAGCGCAACCACTTGGGCAACAAACCCTGGTGGATTGATGCCAAAATATCCAGCAATAATAACCGCAGCTGTTGCAGCCATACGAGCATATAGCAATTCTTGTTTTTCACTAATATTGGGCCGGAAAGTCTTTTTCATTAGGTCATGAGATATTGAAGAAGATATCACTAGCAGTAGCCCGGCGGCGGTTGATAGGGCAGCAGCTAAAGCGCCAGCTGCAACTAGTGCAAATACCCATCCAGGGAGACTGGCAATCTCAGGATTTGCCAAAACCATTATGTCTCTATCGATGTATAGCTCATTTTTATTTGATAAATTTTGCTCATTGGATACCACTCTTTCACCATGTGCTCCTAACTCATCTGAAAAATTTATTTTCACTCCCTCAAATGCATTACCAACGGAATATTGTATTGCTCCATCATTGTTTTTATCTTGCCAAGCTACTAAACCGATTTGCTCCCAATTCTTAAACCATTCCGGTGCTTCAACGTACTTAGTATCCTGCAGTGAGTCAGTCAAATTAACTCTAGCAAACGCTCCAACCGCTGGAGCTGTTGTAAAAAGCAAAGCTATAAAAACTAGGGCATAACCCACCGACTTACGAGCATCTCTTACTTTAGGCACTGTAAAAAAACGAACAATAACATGTGGCAAACCAGCTGTACCAAACATAAGAGCTGCTGTGATGCAAAAAACATCTAGGGTGCTTTTTGTATTTTCGGTGTAGGGTACAAACCCAAGCTCTGTAGTAATTCGATCTAATTTATCGAGCAAATATTCAGAACCGCCAACAACAGTGTCTCCAAATCCCAATTGGGGCACTGGATTACCAGTAACTAATATCGAAATAAATATGGCTGGAACTAGGTAGGCAAAAATCAAAACACAATACTGTACAACTTGGGTATAGGTTATGCCTTTCATCCCACCCATAACAGCGTAAAAGAATACAATTACCATCCCAATGATTACGCCTAAGTTAATATCAACCTCTAGGAATCTGGAGAAGACTATACCGACGCCTCTCATTTGGCCAGCAATATAAGTAAATGAAATAAAGATGAGGCAAAGAACGGCTACAATCCGAGCAACATCAGAATAGTACCTAGTCCCAATGAATTCAGGAACGGTATATTTGCCAAATTTTCTTAGGTAAGGTGCAAGCAATAAAGCAAGCAGCACGTACCCACCTGTCCACCCCATAAGATAAACTGAACCATCTCGTCCCGAAAAAGCTATGATGCCAGCAATGGAAATAAAAGAAGCTGCGGACATCCAATCTGCAGCAGTAGCCATACCATTTGCAACGGGATGTACTCCTTTGCCTGCCACATAGAAATCACCTGTATCTTTAGCCTTGCTCCAGAAAGCGATACCGATATACAAAGCAAAAGTAATGCCAACAAATAAATAAGTCAGTAGTTGAGTGCTCATTGTTTATTTTTCTTATGTTTATCATCGAGCTTATTAAGCAAATGCACGTATATAAAAATTAAAATCACAAAAAAGAAAATGCTGCCCTGTTGAGCAAACCAGAAGCCTAACTTGAAGCCACCAAACTTAAACTGATCTAGAAAATCAGATAATAAGATTCCAAAACCAAATGAAACAATGAACCATACAGTAAGCAGAATAGAAATAATCTTTAAATTTTCCTGCCAGTATTTATTCACAACTTAATTATAGTGAAGTTGAAGGATAAATGAATGATCCTGCTCTTGCTATATTACTGCAGCCGCTTTTTAAGCTCTAAATATCTATCTCGATATTTTTCATCCTCGTTGGATGCAGTGGCAACAATCCATAAGTATTCAACATATAAAGCCAACTTTTTAAATGAATCTAGTGCATCTAAATCTATTGTGTTATGAGTGCCAGTGTAAGAATTCAAAAAATACTTCACTTCATCTTGTGACAGATTCAAGGCATTAAGGAGAGTTGCAATATCGAAATAAGGATGATTTAACCCAGCATAATCCCAGTCTATGAAGTAAATTTTCTCTGCATAAATTATATTTGACAGGTTTAAGTCGTTATGACAAAAAACTAGTTTGCTCTTGTCAGCAGTAACTTTTTTTATAAAGCTTTTTGCATTCTTGCTTACTGAGTCTTGAGCTTGCTCACCAATCGTAAGGAAATATTTCTCTATTTTTTCCTCAAAAAGCTCATACTCATAATTATCAATTTTTATGCTATGCAGATCTCGTAACTTTAATGCAATTTCATAAAGATTTTTTTTATTTGGGTGAGGTGCCATTGATGTGCCATCAATTTTTTCATAAATAACTAAATTAACTTCTTTATCATGATCCAAAAATCTGGGGGCAAGATTGTATGGTGCCAACTTAAGATGAATGGTCTGTTCCAGATCTATATTGTTCTCAAAAAGGTTGTGTTTTTTGAATTTTAAGACTGCATCTATGTTGTAAAACCTGCAGTTATAGACTTCTGAAAACTTTGTTTTTTGAAGAATGCTAGTGATAGTAAGATCTCTCTTAAATTTTCCTAAGTTGATCGTGTGATTATGCATTTGACCTCATAGCTTGTATCCAGGCCCTGTATCCAAAAACAATAATTACTAGATATATGACAAATAAGACTGCTGTTGGATAAAGTTCACGACTTAAAAAAAGAAAAACAGAAACAAAATCAATGACAAACCAATATATCCAATTTTCTAAAACTTTTTTTGCCACCATAAATGTTGCAAGAATGGCGCCCCAAGTTGTGAATGAATCTATGTATGGGGCAACAGCATTTGAATTAAGTGAAAGCAAATATCCAGAAATTACAACTATACATAAAAGAGATCCAATCGCATAAAAATGTTGTTTCTTATTCCATCTTCTTATGCTGAGTTTATCTTGAGCTGCTCTTTTATCCCACTGCATCCAACCGTAGATGCCCATTCCAACATAAAAGATCTGTAGCGCCGATTCCATTAGCAGTCCCGCGTACAGCATGACAAATAAATACATTAATGAGCTAATTATCCACGCGATCCAACATCTAATATCTTGCTTCAATGCCAACAATAGATAAATAATTGCAAGAATAGCAGCCAAGATTTCGAACCAAACGGAATTTAAGAAGTTAGAAATCATACTTTAATGAAATTCCAAAATGTCTCGGATCTCCATGCCTGCGATACAATGTATCAATAAAATCAGGCGCTTCATTACCAAAGTAAAAGCCTCGTGTTGAATAATATTCATCAAAAAGGTTTTGCACCCAAATATCTAAGGTCCAATCATTAATTGTGTGCGTTAATCTAACATTGGTTAAGATGTAAGAATCTGATCGATTATCATGAGAATCTGAGTAATAAAAACTACTTTTGCCAACAAAGTTTACGGACAAAGAGGTATTTAAATTAAGGTTGTAGTTAATGCCTGATGACAAAGAAAATTTTGGAGCATGTGCTTGTGCCCTACCTGCAACATCAGGACGTGACACCCAATTTTTAATTTCAGTTTCTAAATAACCTAAATTAACAAAGGCGGAGATATTATCACTCAAATTTATGTCAGCAGTTATCTCTGCTCCATAATTTAAACCTTCAGCAGCATTTTTAGTTAAATAGACAAAGGTATTGGGGTCATTAGGATCCACCTGCGTTGAGATTAATACTTGCTGATCTTCTCTTAAAGAATGAAATAAGCTTAAGCCTAATCCTATATCGTTGTTGATTTCTGTATTAAGGCCAAGCTCAAGATTTTTTAAGTGTTCTGGCTCGTACTCTAAGTCAGAAGGATCAACTTGCCCGAGCAAACCAAGACCAACGTTAAAACCACCCTGCTTGTAGCCTTTTGCATAACTCAAGTAAATGTTATTGCTGTCATTCATTACATAATTAATTGAGGCTTTACCTCCAAGCATATAGTCAGACAAATCAAACCGTTCGTTATTTGTATCGGCATATTTTGCAGACCATTCCTCAGCTCTTAAGCCTAGTGAAAAAATAAAGTTTGCAAATAACTCATAATCAAAGTTAGAGAAAAATGAAATATTATCGGACTGATAATCACTTTTAGCCAAGCTTAAACTTTCGTAAGATCCATATGGATCTGTGGGGTCGCCATAAATCCCATCATCTTTTCTATCATTGGTTTCTTCAAGAGATAGATATGATGCACCCATAACCCATCTTAAAGGCTGCCCTATGTCCTTTGAAACAAGCCTAACTTCTTGGTTGAATGACTCTCTTTCTCGCAATGTTTCTGAGAAGTAATCATACGTATATGGGGCATGCGAGTCTTGGTTGCCCCAATCTGCATCGTAGCTAAAAATAACAAACGTATCAGTTGCACTAGTAAAGCTCTGCAACTCAAATTGATCAAATTCTTTAAAGTATTTAAATCCTGCAGTATCTGTTTTTTGAGAGTCCATCCCTGGCCTGTCGGATAAAGTATTTAGAGAATTATCAATCGTCCATATGTCTGCTGGGTCATCCATGTCCACTCGACTTAAAAGAAGTTTGCTATTGCTTTGTTCTGATAAATCAAAATCTATTTTTAATCTCAAAGTCTTTTCATCCTTTCTCGAGGTGTTGGATTTATTTAAGTAAAGATTTTTTCTGAACCCCTCCGATTTATCCTGACGGATCGCTAAACGAAACTTAATTGTTTTGTCTTTTGTTACAGGCCCGCCAAAAGCTACTCCTAAACTTGACGTATTGTAATTGCCAATGCTCAACTCAGATTTCCCTTCAAACTCATTGGTAGGCTCATTGGTTGTAATATAAATTAGGCCTGCCAGTGCATTTGCTCCTATTCTAGATGCTTGTGGCCCTCTAATGACTTCGATTTGATTAACATCAAATAATGTAGCAATACCTCCTTGACCGGAGTAATCAACATCATCAATTAAGAAACCTATCGATGAATTTGGAGTTCCTAAATACCCAGATCGTTCGCCAATTCCTCTTATTTGAAAATAACGAGCTCTTGAATCGCTCGCTGCAAAGTTTAGGTTTGGGACTAGATAAGAGATATTTTCAAAATGCTTTATGGGTTGAGAATCTATTTCAGATTCACCCAGAATAAAAGTGCTAGCGTCCTCTTCGATCAGTTTGGTTTCACGCCAATCTGCCTTAACTACTACTTCTTCAACATCATCATCTGCTAAGCAAATTGATGAAAGTAGAACGATGATAAAAAGATATTTCTTAGTATGTCTCATGCAATTCCTCCGCCATTATTGTATGGATCAGGTTCAAAGGGTTCCTTAAAAGATCTCAGGTAAAACCTCCCCTTTGCACTAAGATTAAGAATAATTACTTTTAAATCACAAATCTAGCCTGTTCTACTTATTAATTATAGAAAATATAGTTATGTGTCTTGTATATAATTAAATGGAATAGAAGATGAATAATTTAGAGCTAAACATAAAAGGAAGAAATGGAAAGCAAATTATTGCATATGAAATTAATTCAGAGACAAAGAAAATAATTGAAGATAACAGCTTGAATGCATCCAATGCATGTCCAATTAATTTTCTTGAAAACAATTCTAACCTTACTCTTATATCTCATGGAATCTCTGCAAGACCGTATTTTGATTTCATGGAATTTTCGGCAACTCTGAAAAATATATCCAAAACTTTTTACCCATTAGCGTGCGAATTGGAGCCTGACCACTTTTTTAAGGAAGAAATATTGCTTGAAGAATTTGAGCGTTGCAGTCATGGAGCAAGCAAAGGAATCAAGTTCAATGATGTAATCTGGGTGCCTCAAACAGAATCGTTTCAGCACACCCCTGGTTATAATTATTTAATAGCTAATGGAAGTGTTATAGTTTTTGAGATAAATTCCTACTCCTACGGAAACCTTCATACCTCTTTTAAAGTACGAGATGACTTTAAGTTTCCTGATTTAAAAATAGTTACCGATTATGTTGATGTTTCTGAAAATCAATCTCAACTTTCAAAACTTTATTACAGTAAAGTTTTTCATCGGCTTTTTTCAGATCAAGATGCGACAAAATGCTCCTTTGATGAGGATGCTATTAGGGCAATTGAATATGATGGCAAGAGGTATGATTTTGATCTTGATTATCAAGAGAGCACTACTTTTTTTTTAGCATTTGAAAAAAATGATAATCAGTGGATCAAATTAGATGCTATTGAAGCAGCACTAAATTAAATTATCCAAGGAATAAATCAGCAAAAATTATATTGAGGATCTCGCTTGGTGGATATAGGGCTTGAATCTACGACCTGACCCTCATCAATGTGAGACATAATATTCGACGGCATCTTCATCATCATCAACAAAATCTTTTTCCCATTCAGATGCCAGCTGTACAGCTTTGCCTACATCAGAGATACGCCATAATTGTCCATCTTGATCAAAATAGTTGAACCCAAATGGGGTGCCATAGAATGCTGGTATATAGTTGCATACGTTTCTTGGATTATTCCCTTCAGCATTTTTCCAAATTTTTTCTTCTATTTCTTCAACATCATACTTAACATTAATAACTTCTTCTGTTGCAAATATACAATTACGAATAAACCCACCACGAGTTACTAAAGGTAAATTCATTCCTTTTTGGTTCTCAGAAATTTCATCCTTTCTATCAAATTCTTTTGAGGACCTTACAAATACTATCATTGCCCCAATAAAATTTTCTTTTTCAAAAAATTTACTTTCAGACCATACTTTCATTGCGCATCTAATATTTTCAACTATATAAGGTTTTTCTTTATTTATAAGTTTGAGGCAGTCTTCTCCAATTTGTGAATCAAAGTTTTCTTTTATGACTTCTAAATATTGCTCAACTCTTTGAGTAACATAAGCAACTGAATCATCATCTGTTTTCATAGCTTCCTTTACTTTTTCACTTCCGGCATTCTGCGCACAAAGATCGGACATCAAAACACCTTCCATACTTCTTAGCAAGCTGAGGTGATCGGACCCATCGAAGTTTTGTACCTCATTTTCAATGGCACTAAAAGCCTCATCGTTTAGACCATAGAATATAAAGCAATGATTGTACTTATAGTCGTCCTCATTAAGATTATCCGTTTGATCTCCAAAACCTACTTCCAACTCTAATCCTGCATCGTCCAGCAGATCACTTAAATTTTTATCTTTTTTCTTTTTCCCAAACAATTTGTCAAATAACCCCATAACTTTTTCCCAGAATTTACAACAAGCTTCATTTTAAAAACATATTTTAAGAAATTGCAAATCTCTAAAAATTGCAACAAAAACTTAGATTATTAAAATTGGTGGGTCTGGGAGGACTTGAACCTCCGACCTCACCCTTATCAGGGGTGCGCTCTAACCAGCTGAGCTACAGACCCGCTCTTGTGCAATTTGTGTGGACGGTTAAAAAACATTGCCAGTGTCGTTAAGGAGGTGATCCAGCCACAGGTTCCCCTACGGCTACCTTGTTACGACTTCACCCCAGTCATGAATCATACCGTGGTAAGCGACCTCCCGAAGGTTAGTCTACCTGCTTCTGGTACAACCCACTCCCATGGTGTGACGGGCAGTGTGTACAAGGCCCGGGAACGTATTCACCGCGGCATGCTGATCCGCGATTACTAGCGATTCCGACTTCATGGAGTCGAGTTGCAGACTCCAATCCGGACTGAGAACAGTTTTTTGGGGTTAGCTCCACCTCGCGGCTTGGCGACCCGTTGTACTGTCCATTGTAGCACGTGTGTAGCCCTACCCGTAAGGGCCATGATGACTTGACATCGTCCCCGCCTTCCTCCGGTTTATCACCGGCAGTTTCCTCAGAGTTCCCGACATTACTCGCTGGCAACAGAGGATAGGGGTTGCGCTCGTTACGGGACTTAACCCAACATCTCACGACACGAGCTGACGACAGCCATGCAACACCTGTCATTCGGTTCCCGAAGGCACTCTTGTATTCCTACAAGATTCCGAAGATTTCAAGGGTAGGTAAGGTTTTTCGCGTTGCATCGAATTAAACCACATGCTCCACCGCTTGTGCGGGCCCCCGTCAATTCCTTTGAGTTTTAGCCTTGCGGCCGTACTCCCCAGGCGGAGAACTTAATGCGTTAGCTGCGGTACCAGGGGACGGGCCCCCAACACCTAGTTCTCATCGTTTACGGCGTGGACTACCAGGGTATCTAATCCTGTTTGCTACCCACGCTTTCGCACCTCAGTGTCAGTATTAGTCCAGGAAGCCGCCTTCGCCACTGGTGTTCCTTCCGATATCTATGCATTTCACCGCTACACCGGAAATTCCACTTCCCTCTACCATACTCTAGACTTCCAGTATCAAATGCAGTTCCCAGGTTAGGCCC
>Ga0222715_10001488_pt1 | contig 22284 bp, 23 predicted proteins | sample C33_9DmetaG_FD_165056 | JGI IMG/M metagenome (GOLD analysis project Ga0222715, IMG submission 165056) | Estuarine water microbial communities from San Francisco Bay, California, United States - C33_9D | ecosystem: Environmental > Aquatic > Marine > Unclassified | place: USA: California... | reverse complement strand
GCAGCTCGACACCATCTCGGTACTGGCGCGCTCCCATGAACTCGTCGCCTACGCGCGGCTCGGCGCGCTAGGCCGCAACGCGGTAGAGGCCGCGTACTGGAACGGTGATTCGGCGTTCGAGTATTGGTCCCACGCGGCGTGCATCCTGCCGATGGAGGAGTGGCCGTGGTTCGCCTTTCGCCGTCGTCACTATGCGCGCAAGGGGGAGCGCTGGCATGGCGTGCCGCAAGCGTCCTTGACTTCCATCACCGAACGCCTTCGACTCGAAGGCCCCCTCACCACGCGCGAACTTGGCGGCGCGAAGAAGAGTGCTGACTGGTGGGATTGGTCGGACACCAAGATCGCCGTCGAGTGGCTGCTCGACATCGGTGAGGTTGTCGTCACGCGTCGGAGCGGGTGGCGCCGGGTCTACGACCTGCCTGAGCGAGTTGTGCCGCCGGCCCTGCGTCAGCAGACCGGCTGGGGCGATGCCGATGGCATCCACGGGCCCGATGACGCTGAGTGTCTGCGTCGGCTCACCGAACTCGGCGGCCACTCTGTGGGGGTCGGCACCGCCGGTGACATCGCCGACATCCATCGACTCGGCGTGAACGACGTCAAGGCGCACATCGCTGACACCGACCTGATCGAGGTCACGGTGGCTGGCTGGGGTCAGCGCGCCTGGGCCTCGCCGCAGGCCCTGGAATGGCTGGGTACGGCGTCGCGCACGAGATCCCGAACGACCCTGCTCTCGCCCTTCGACTCGCTCATCTGGAACCGCGAACGAATGGAACGCATCTTTGACATGCCGCATCGGATCGAGGCCTACACGCCCGCGGCCAAAAGGGTCCACGGGTACTTCGCCATGCCGGTCCTGCACGGGGGACGCCTCGTGGCCCGCGTAGATCCCGCACGGTCCGGGGGCGCCCTCATGGCCAAGCGAGTGACGTTGGAGACCGACCATCGAGGGGTTCCTGCCCGCGGAGCCGTCGAGGGTACGGCGAGGGCCTTGCAAGAGGCAGCCTCCTGGGTCGGCCTAGAGCGGGTGACGGTGGACGAAGTCAGACCGTCTTCGGCAGCGGCCTCGCTACGGTCGCTGCTGCCCGACTAGCCTGGACAAATGCCCGTCGCCCTCGTGACCGACTCAACCGCGTATCTCTCGGCCGAGCTGCTCCGCAACACCGGCATCACGGTGGTGCCGGTGCAGGTCATCGTGGGTGGTCGCGCCTACGACGAGACGGCCGATGAGGCCGGCGTGCGCCGGGTCGCCGACGCGTTGCGGGCCTGGCAGCCGGTGACGACCTCGCGGCCAGCCCCGGAGCGGTTCCGTCAGGCGTTCGCTGCTGCGGCCGCGGGCGGAGCCGATGCCGTCGTGTGCGCGACGTTGTCCTCCCGGATGTCGGGAACCTTCGAGTCCGCCGAACTCGCGGCCAAGGAGGTCGACATCCCCGTCCATCTCGTGGACAGTCGGACGGTCGGCATGGGGCTCGGCTTCGCCGTGCTCGCGGGCGCGGAGTTGGCGGCCGCTGGTGCCTCCACCGACGATGTCGCTGACCTCGTCGAGCGCAAGGCTCGCGAGTCCACGTCGCTGTTCTATGTCGACACCCTGGAATACCTTCGGCGCGGCGGTCGAGTCAGCGCTGCGCGGGCGGCAGTGGGCCAGGCCCTTCAGGTCAAGCCGATCCTGCAGATTATCGACGGCGAGGTCGTGCCGCTCGAACGTGTGCGCACCTCGACGAAGGCGATCGCGCGCCTGACGGAGCTAGCCCTCGCGGCCACCCTGGGTCGCTCGGTGGAGATCGCTGTACAGCACCTTGATGGCGCGGAGCGGGCTCGCGTCCTCGCCGAGACACTCATCGACTACCTCCCCGACACGCGTGTCGTCGAGTCTCCGCTCGGGGCGGTGGTGGGAGCCCACACCGGGCCGGGCATTGTGGCGGTCGTGGTGTCGCCGCTGCTCGGTCGGCAAAGCCCGTAGCCCTCCCGGGCCGATCCCCTTTCCCCAGGGTCGCCACCCCTGCTTCATCCCCAACCTGGTTCACCACGGCGGTGCGCGGGGGTGGGCGAACCTAGCGTGCCCCGGTGACGTGGAGTCCTCGAGCCCTTCGCGCGTTGGCCGTCGGATTGGCCGCGCTGCTCGTCGTCGTGGGCTACTGGTGGTGGGCCGGTCGGGCGCGCTCCGTCACGCCCGTGCCGACCGACACAGCGGCCGGGGTCGATGACACAGGGATCGTTGCCGAGGTGGTCGTTCATGTCGCGGGCAAGGTACGCCGACCCGGGGTGGTGCACCTGCCTGCCGGTGCTCGAGTCATTGACGCTGTGGAGGCTGCGGGAGGTGTCCGCGACGGTGCCCCGGTGGGGGACCTCAATCTCGCGCGGGTCCTCACGGACGGTGAGCAGATCGTGGTGGGACGGACACGGCGTAGCGGGAGCTCCGGAGGTGGACCGACGACATCAACGAATGAATCGAGCACCACGATCGACATCAATGCTGCTTCGGCAACCGAACTCGAGGCCTTGCCGGGCATCGGGCCGGTCCTCGCGGGACGGATCGTGCAGTGGCGCACCGACAACGGACCGTTCACCTCGATCGAGATCCTCGGCGAGGTCTCGGGAATTGGCGACTCCCTGCTTGAGCAGTTGCGTCCCCTCGTCCGCGTATGACGTGGACGGTAGGCGACTCCCTCACGCGCCACAGCGAGTCGCATCACGGCGGAGCCGCCCTGTCGTGGCGACTTATCCCGGGCGCCCTCCTCGCGTGGGTGTCGGTGTGGGTGATCCTGCTGAACGCCGATCACCTGAGCCCGACCGCCGTTGGCGTCGCGTCCGGGGTCGCACTGATCGTCGCCGTTCTGCTCTGGCTCCTCGCCCGCCGCAGGGTGCGGGTGTACGACTCCACTGCTGCCCTCCTGATCGTGGCCGCGGCGCTGGCGGCGACAACGGCCTACCTCGCCGATCTCACGACCGGGCCTGTCCACGACTATCTCGGTCGACGTGTCACGGCCGAGGTGTCGGTGGTGGGAGATCTGCGATGGCGCGACGGTGGCACACCCTGGCAACCCGAGCCGGTACTCGATGTGCGAGCCCATCTCACGCGCCTCGAGGTTAACGGTGAGGTGTGGGATGTCGGCGCTCCGATCCTGCTGCGTTTGCCGCCCGATGCGACGCCACGGGTGGGGGCACTTCTCCGGGTGTCGGGCACGCTCGGTGACGGTGACGTGCTGCGCGGATACGCCGCGATCGTGGCACCCACGACGGTGACCGAGATTGAACCCCCCGGCATTCTGGGGACCATTGCCGGAGGCGTGCGTCAATCACTTACGGCGGCGCTCGAGGGTGGCGAACCACGTGCTTCGGCTCTCGTCGCCGGCTTGGCCGTCGGGGATGAAACGCGACAGCCACCCGAACTCGCCGACCAGATGCGGGTCTCCGGGCTGTCACATCTGACTGCCGTCTCCGGGGGAAACACCGCGTTGGTCGTGGGCGCCGTGATTGCCGTAGCCACGCTCGCGGGAGCGGGAGTCGTGGCTCGGATCGTCAGTGCCGTCGTCGCACTCGGGCTTTTTGTCGTTGTTGTGGGACCTCAACCGAGTGTCTTGCGGGCCGCGGTGATGGGGTTCGTTGCGCTTCTGGCTCTGCTAGCCGGGGGGCGACGAGACGCCCTTGCGGGGCTGGCCTTCGCTGTCGTTGTCCTGCTCGTCCTGTCACCCGGACTGGCCGCATCCTGGGGATTCGCGCTGTCGGTGTGGGCCACAGCCGGGCTCGTCCTCCTCGCCGGTCCGCTCGCCGAGCGATTGCCCTGGCGGTCGACCCGGGCCCGGGCCGTCGTGGGAGCGTTGGCACTTACGTCGGCGGCGCAGATCACCACCGCTCCGCTTATCGCATCCTTCGGCAATGGGCTGAGCCTCGTCGCGATACCGGCCAACCTGTTGGCGGCCCCGGCGGTCGCCCCGGTCACGATCCTGGGCCTTGCCGCGTCGCTGGTCGGCCTGATCTGGCCCGCCGGTGCTCACGTGATTGCGATGCTGGCTGAACCGGCCGCCGCATGGATCGCCTGGGTCGCGCAGGTGAGTGCGCAGCTGCCGCTTGCCACGATGCCGTGGCCCGGTGGGTGGGTGGGGGCTCTCCTCGCGTTCGGGCTTTCGGCGGGAATCGCGTACGGGATTCGCCGACGTCGGGGCCGCCATGAACGACGTCTTCAGGGGCGCATCGCCGCCATCGTGGCCCTGGGCGCCACCGCTGTCCTTATCTTCGGACTTCGGCTTCCCGAGCGCGCCGGTTGGCCGCCACCGGACTGGATCATGGTGGCCTGCGATGTCGGCCAAGGCGATGCGGTGGTGCTTCGCGGGGAGTCGGGAACGGTTCTGGTCGATGCCGGCCCGGATCCAGACCTCGTCGACCAGTGTCTGGACGACCTGTCAGTGGATCATCTGGACCTGCTGATCCTCACGCACCCGCATCGAGATCACATCGGTGGTGTCCCGGGAGTGCTCGCGGGTCGCACCATCGATACTGCGGTGATCTCACCCCTGCGCGAGCCCGCCGATGGCGCACGCGACGTGGATGAGTGGCTCATGGGGATCCCCGTGGAGGTGGCCACGGTGGGTCGCACCTACGAGGTCCGCGACGTGCGACTCACCACCCTGTGGCCCCAACGGATCATTCGCGGCCCCGAGTCAGCCCCCAACAATGCCAGCGTGGTCATGCTCGCCGAAGTGAGGGGAGTGCGCATCCTCCTCTTCGGTGATGTCGAGACTGCTGCGCAGGTCGCGCTGCGAACGTCGTTCCAGGTGCGTGGGGTCGACGTCGTCAAAGTCCCGCACCACGGCTCCCGCCTACAGGATCCGGCAATGGCCGCCTGGACGGGGGCGCGACTCGCGATCATCTCCGTGGGTGCCGACAACGGATACGGCCACCCGGCACCGGAGACCCTGCAGCAGTGGGCGGCGACAGGCGCGCTGGTGGCACGCACTGACGAGGCGGGAGACGCGGCCGTCGTGGTCAGCCCGAGGCTCGGGCTGACCACCCGTCGACGCTAGGTCCTAGCCCTGGGGGCGGAGGCTGGAGTGATGCGTGGCGATGAGCCAACGTCCTCGGTTGTTCTTCTCCCACACAAAGGTGAAGCGCGCTGGGGCCTTCACAGCCTTGCCGTTGGCATCCGTGTAGTGGAATGTGTATAGACCCGAAGCCCACCGGGTGCCATGTACGCCACCGCTCGCGAACGACTGCGTGGTCACGCGTAGGTTCTCGTAGCAGTTGAGCGAGTCGAAATACCCCTCGATGTTGTCGCGCCCGACGACCTCGTCGGTGAAGGTGGCAAGAAGGACGCCGCGGCCCCGATACAGCGCCGCTTGGTTGGCGCCATCGCAGGTGCCCGCCGAGGCTGCCAGTGTTGAGGTCCAGGTGTTGTACAAGGAGCGTGACGAAATTGCGGCGTTGGCCGGGCTGGTGGCAAAGCCAAGCCCAGCGAGAGCGATAAGGGATGCGGTCAGCAGTCTGAGTGTGCGCATGAAGGGGGACCTTCCATCGGAGTCGTTTCACTCACACGCTAGGGATCGTGCAGTGTCCGATATCGGCTTTTGCGTCAACGACTACTCTGGATCGACGCGTGATGCGGTCCGCACGACGTACTCCTCAAGTTCATGGAGTTTTTGGTCGCTATCGAGGGCTTCACCGCGGCGCAGTCCACCCTTCATGGCCACGTCGAGATCACTCAGCGTGACGGCCGCCCGCGCAAGGCGATCGGGTCGCCATCGCTTCGCCCTCGCCCGAATATTGCGCAGCATCCAGTCCTGACTGATCCCGGTCTCGGCTTTGACGTCGGCGTCGCTCATCGTGGACGGCAGTGATTGAACCTTGGCGATATTGCGCAAACCAGACGCGACGGCGGCCGTCACGGCCGGACCGACTCCGCCGCGGCCGATGGACTGGGCGGACCAGCGCAGATCCCGCAGTGCGTCGACGGGCCGGCGCTCCCAGACGGCATCGGATATGCGGTAGCCCTGCATGTCGGCGACCCCGGCGAAATACAGGTGGACGTGTTCTTCGGTAATGGGTCCGCTTTCGACATCCGAGCACAGTTGGGCGATCGCCCCGACAAGCAGGGGCAGGTCGTGACCAACGGCTTCTTGAAGGGCGCGCAGGGCCTCGGGTGTGGACTTGCGTCCGTGCCTCCGTACCTCACCGGCGAGGAACTCCGACGTTTCGCGGCCCTTCTTGATCGCCGGACAGGCGACGTCCTCCGCGCCGGCAGCGCGCAGCGCGGTCAGAAATTTCTTGCCTTTGACCCCACCCGGATGGAGTACAACGAGAGCCACACCCTCGGGAGGATCGGCCAGGGCCTGTTCAACCACGGCGAATATCGGGTCTTCGAACTTGTCGGCGTCGCGAAGGATGATGAGGGTCGGTTCACCGAAGAGGGTGGGGCTCAGCGCTTCCAGGAGGTCCGACTTCGCCTCGTCGTCACCGAGGGTGATCTCGCGGCGGTCCGGGTCACGGCCGAAAGTGTCCCGAGCGGCAGTTCGCGCCTGGGCAAGCGCACGGTCGACCAGGACCCGCTCGGAGCCCACGATGAGAGTGAGCGGGAGGCCGGCCATGGGGTCAGCATGCCACGCCGGCCCGTCATCTCGACCCGTCATCCCGACCCCGGAAAAGCCGTCAGGGCCCGATCCCATGGACCGAGCCCTGACGGGCAGAAAAATATTGGGTTCGAGCGACGTGCCTTAGAGCGCCGCGGCCTGCGCCGAGATAGCTGACTTGCGGTTGGCGGCCTGCTTCTTGTGAATCACGCCCTTGCTGGCGGCCTTGTCCAGCTGGCGGCACGCCTCCTGGGCGAACTCATTGGCCTTGGCGGCGTCGCCGGCTTCGGCGGCCTCACGGAATCGACGGATGTGGGTCTTGAGCGAGGACTTCACGGCCTTGTTGCGCTGCCGCGCCTTCTCATTGGTGCGGTTGCGCTTGATCTGCGACTTGATGTTCGCCACGGTCCAGCCCTTGCCTGTCGTCTCGTTGAGCCCGGTTGGGCGGCGCTGCCGCCCGTTTGGACTAGCCCGCCAGACGGCTGGGCCGAAGGGTAAGGGTACCCAATGGGGCCGGTTCACCCCAAATCCGGGTCACGTCCCCCTCTCAGCCCCACGTTTGTCACCTGAAACCGCGATTGCGTGGCCCCGACGTGGACGAATCCGCGGTTCTGGGTGACACACGTGGCCCGGGAACGCCCAGAAGGGATCGGTGGGTCTCTCGTGCGAGGATTCTCAGGTGCCCGCCCCTGCGCCTGGCCGGACCGACCCGGCCATCATCCGCAACTTCTGCATCATTGCCCATATCGACCATGGCAAGTCGACCCTGGCCGATCGCATGCTGCAGATGACCGGTGTTGTCGACGACCGGTCCATGCGGGCGCAATACCTCGACCGGATGGACATCGAGCGGGAGCGCGGCATCACGATCAAGTCGCAGGCGGTTCGCCTGCCCTACCGCGGTGACGACGGAGTGGACTACGTCCTCAACCTCATCGACACCCCGGGTCACGTGGATTTCACCTACGAAGTGTCGCGGAGTCTCGCCGCGTGCGAAGGCGCGGTCCTCCTCGTCGATGCGGCCCAGGGCATCGAGGCGCAGACGCTCGCCAACCTCTACCTCGCTCTCGAGAACGACCTGCAGATCATCCCGGTGCTCAACAAGATCGACCTGCCCGCGGCGCAACCGGAGAAGTACGCCGCAGAACTCGCGCACATCATCGGCTGCTCACCGGACGACGTCCTCAAGGTGAGCGCGAAGACCGGAGATGGTGTCCGCGAGTTGCTCGAGGAAATCGTCCGTCTCGTGCCGGCACCTATCGGCGACGCGGACGCCCCTCTGCGGGCCCTCATCTTTGACTCGGTCTATGACACCTACCGCGGCGTGGTGACCTACGTCCGTGTCATGGACGGTCACGTGAGCCCGCGCGAACGCATCACCATGATGTCGACAAAGGCCGTCCACGATCTCCTCGAGATTGGTGTCATTTCGCCAGAGCCGATGCCCAGTCAGGGACTCGGGGTGGGGGAGACCGGCTACCTCATCACCGGGGTGAAGGATGTTCGGCAGTCGCGTGTGGGTGACACGGTGACGTCGGCACAGAAGGGCGCGACGCAGGCGCTCGGCGGCTACCGCGATCCCAAGCCGATGGTCTTCTCCGGGCTGTACCCCATTGATGGGTCGGACTACCCGGACCTGCGTGACGCCCTCGACAAGCTCAAGTTGAACGATGCGGCGCTGGTCTACGAGCCGGAGACTTCGGTCGCCCTTGGTTTTGGTTTCCGCTGCGGCTTCCTCGGCCTGCTCCACCTGGAGATCGTGCGTGAGCGTCTGGAGAGAGAGTTCAACCTCGACCTCATCTCCACGGCACCGAACGTCGTCTACAACGTCGTTATGGATGACGCCCGCGAACTCGTCGTGACGAACCCATCCGAGTTCCCCACCGGCAAGGTGGCCGAGGTGCGTGAGCCGGTGGTCAAGGCGACGGTGCTGGCCCCCTCCGACTTCGTGGGCACGATCATGGAGTTGTGCCAGGGGCGGCGCGGAATTCTCCTCGGTATGGACTACCTCAGCCAGGACCGCGTAGAACTGCGGTACACCCTTCCGCTGGCCGAGATCGTCTTCGACTTCTTCGATCAACTCAAGTCGCGCACCAAGGGTTATGCGTCCCTGGACTACGAGCCCAGCGGCGAGCAGATCGCCGATCTCGTCAAGGTGGACATCCTGCTCCACGGTGACACTGTCGATGCCTTTAGCGCCATCGTGCACAAGGACAAGGCCTACGCTTACGGCGTCGCGATGACGGCCAAGTTGCGCGAACTCATCCCGCGCCAGCAGTTCGAGGTGCCCATTCAGGCGGCAATCGGGTCACGCGTCATCGCGCGCGAGACCGTGCGCGCCATCCGCAAGGACGTGCTCGCCAAGTGCTACGGCGGCGACATCAGCCGCAAGCGCAAGTTGCTGGAGAAGCAGAAGGAAGGCAAGAAGCGGATGAAGATGGTCGGCCGCGTTGAGGTGCCCCAGGAGGCCTTCATCGCCGCGTTGTCGACCTCCGACGAGCCCGCGAAGAAGTAACGCGCTACCGCGACGTCGCTAGGGCAGCGGCTCGATTCGCATCGTCACCTGGGTCGAGTCCCCCATGTAGATCGCGAGGAAGTCGACCCTGTAACCGTTGCCGACGAGGCCGTACATGCCGTTTGCCCCGAGCGGGATATTGCCGTCCACAGCAAAGCCCTTGTTCATCAGATCCTTGGCGTAAGCCTCGACCGCGGCCATCTGATCACCGGGGGCGGTGAACGACCCGGTCCAGTTGGTGTCGCCCGCTGTGGAGCCGGCCATGATGACCTCGAAGCCGGCTGGCGGGGGCACCTCGCTCGGCCAGGAAGCAGGCAGGCCGCCGGTGCCGAACTCAATCGTGCCGTCGCTGCCCTCGACCTTGACGCCGCCGTCCTCGTCGAGTTGCACCGATGCGCTTCCACTCAGCGCATCGTTCATCGCGTCCTCGGCGCGATCGGTCGCACTGCCGCCACAGGCGGTGAGTGCGGCAAGGGAGAGAAGGGCGGCCGCGGAGGCCGCCAGGGCGCGACGCATCACTTCACGAGTCGCAGGGTGAAGGGATAGCGGTACTCCTCGCCACTGTTGTTCTTCAGTCCAGCAATGATGCAGAAGACGATGTTGAGAACCCACACGGCCAGAAGGATCAGCACCCCAATGAAGACGAGACTGAGCACGACTCCCACGACGTATCCGATAGCCACCGTGATCTGGAAGTTCAGTGCCTCGGTCGACTGGGACTTCACGAAGGCATTGCGTGGGCCGAAGATCAGCATGATGACCAGCGAACCGATGAAGCCGATCACGATGCCGGACAATTGCGCAATCATCGCCCACATGCGTGCCTCAGAATCAGACAGTGGCTGCTGGGCGGGAGGATTCGGACTGGACATGGGAACCCCTTCCGTTGGTTCACTCCCTACTGTACGCCGCACCCGGCGCCAGATGTCGCGATGAGCGCGAGACAATTCGACCATGTCAACAGGCGTAGAGCGCGATGCCTGGGGCTTCTATCTGCACGTTCCGTTTTGTGCCACCCGGTGTGGCTACTGCGACTTCAACACCTACACGGCCGCGGAGTTAGGTCCGGGGGCGGATCGGGCGACCTACGCCGACACGCTCATCGCGGAGATCACGCTCGCTCGTGAGTCCCTGCCCCAGGCGCCGCCGATCGATACTGTCTTCTTCGGCGGTGGCACTCCGACGCTCATTGGGGCGGACGACCTGGTGCGCGTGCTCGCTTCTCTTCGGGCGACCTTTGGGCTCTCTCCCGATGCTGAGGTGACCACCGAGGCCAATCCGGACTCGGTGAACGCGTCCGCGCTCGAGACACTGCGGGAGGGCGGCTTCACTCGGATGTCGTTCGGCGTTCAGAGCCTGGTTCCGCAGGTGCTGGCGGTCCTGGAGCGGACCCACACCCCGGGCAGATCCTTGGCGGCCATCGTCGAAGCCCGGGCCGCGGGGTTTGAGCACGTCAGCGCCGACCTCATCTATGCCACACCGGGGGAGACCGACGAGGACCTGCGGACCTCCGTGGCCCAGGTGTTGGACGCCGGTGTGGATCACATCTCGGCGTACTCACTGATCGTCGAGGACGGCACGCGACTTGCCGCGCGCGTTCGTCGCGGCGAGATCCCCGCCCCCGATGACGATGTGGCGGCGGAACGCTACGTGCTCATTGATGAGATGGCCAGTGCCGCGGGCCTCCCGTGGTACGAGGTCTCCAACTGGGCGGTGCCGGGGTCGGAATGCCGCCACAACCTCGGCTACTGGCGTGGCAGCGCGTGGTGGGGTGCCGGTCCTGGAGCGCACGGATTCGTTCAGGGACGCCGCTGGTGGAATCACAAACATCCGGCGACCTACGCGGCGGCGGTTGGGCGAGGTGAGCTGCCGGTTGCCGGTGACGAAGTTCTCACCGCTCATGAGATAACTGTCGAGAGCATCATGCTCGGCACCCGGTTGCGCGAAGGCCTCCCGCTCGCGAAGGTCGAGGGACCAGCGCTGGACGAACTAGCAGCCGATGGGCTCGTAGAGACACGAGATGCGGCGGTGGTCCTCACCGATCGTGGACGACTGCTCGCCGATGCCGTCGTACGACGGCTGTTGGATGATCCACCTTCTGCGCAGTGACCGCGGGCAATTCGTCCACAAGGCCGCGGAAACTGCGAAGACGGTGAAGTCGTGGCCCTATGGGCGGAGGGGGCGTCCCTCGGCATCGGTCGTGATCGTCGAGCCGCTGATGATCAAGATCCCCTCGATTAGGCCCCAGATGCTGCCGAGCCCGCAGGTGGCGATTGTCACGAGAATCTGCAGGACGCCGATGGTGGTGTAGCCCAGATAGAAGCGGTGGACGCCGAAGCCGCCGAGGAAGATGCCCAGCAGACCCGCGGTGAGCCGAGACTTCGCGTAGGGGTCGTACGGCGGATACGCCGGGTAGCCCGGATACGCCGGGTAGCCCGGCTGCGCGTAGTAGTTCGGTGGGTACCCGGGTGGCGGGGGCTGGGGAGGATACGCCGGCGGCGGAGCCTGAGGGGGATACGCCGGTGGTGGGGCTTGCGGGGGCTGATCGGCGCCGGTTGGTGCCTGCGGTGCCTGACCCGCGGGGTCGGGATCGTGGTGCTCGGGGGTGGGATTGGTCACGGGACCTCCTCGTCGACAGGACCCATGATGCCGGACGACGTAGACTGGCACTCCAAGTTGCCGAGTGCCAGGGCAGATTCCCAGGCCGATATCGCTCCCGGGAGGTGCGATGCTCGAGGAACGTCGCCTCGCGGTGCTCCGCGCCATCGTGGAGGATTACGTCGCCACCCGCGAACCGGTCGGGAGCAAGGCGTTGGTCGAACGCCATGGACTCGGGGTGTCCAGCGCGACCATCCGCAACGACATGGCGGCTCTCGAAGACGAGGGCTACATCGCCCAACCGCACACCAGTGCCGGACGCATCCCTACCGATCTGGGTTACCGCGCTTTCGTTGACCGCCTAGCGGGGGTCAAGCCGATGTCCGCCGCCGAGCGTCGCGCGATTGCCAACTTTCTCGCCGGTGCCGTCGACCTCGACGACGTGGTGGCGCGCAGCGTTCGACTTCTTGCGCAGATCACCCGGCAGGTGGCGCTGGTGCAGTACCCCTCGCTTGTCCAGTCGACCGTCCGACATCTAGAGATCGTGCGGATCAGCGACACGCGGTTGCTGTTGGTTCTCATCGCCGATACCGGTCGTGTTGAACAGCGTGCGGTCGACCTGCCCGCACCCCTGGACGAAGAAGCGCTCGGTCGCCTACGTCAGCGGGTCACCGAAGCGGTGACCGGCCAACGGTGCGAGGACTTTGCGGTGCTGCTTGGGGATCTCGCCGACTCCTTTCCGCGCGATGAGCGCGGCGCGGTCGCCGTCGTGGTGAGCACCCTCATGGAGACGACTCTGGACACGGTGGAGCAGCGAATCATGCTCGGGGGCACCGCCAATCTCGCGCGCAACCGTGACGCCTTCACCGTCAGCATCGAACCGGTCCTTGAGGCGCTCGAGGAGCAGGTGGTCCTGCTGCGCTTGCTCGGTGAAGTGTCCGGGGAGGTGAGCGTCCGCATTGGTCACGAAAACCCGGTGGAGGACCTCCAGGCCACGAGTGTGGTGGCAACGGGATACGGTCGTGGTGAGTCGGTCGTTGCGGGGGTCGGCATTGTGGGGCCCACGCACATGGACTACCCGGGCACCATGTCCTCCGTCCACGCCGTCGCGCAATACCTCAGCCGAATCCTCGACGAGAACTGATGCCTGTGGCCACCGACTACTACGCCCTGCTCGGCGTCGCCCGCGACTCCGGCCCGGACGAGATTAAGCGCGCCTACCGCAAGCTGGCTCGTGAACTCCACCCGGACGTCAACCCCGACCCCGCCGCGGTGGATCGCTTCAAGGAAGTGACCGCGGCATACGAGGTGTTGAGCGACCCCGAGAAGCGGCAGATGTACGACCTCGGCGGTGACCCTTTCCATGCGGGCGGCGGGGGCTTTGGGGCGAGTTTCGACTTCGGCGACATCATGGACGCCTTCTTCGGTGGCGGTCAGCCACGTGGACCGCGACCACGCGTACGCCGAGGTCAAGACGCCCTCATCCGGCTGCAGGTCGACCTCGCCGAGGCGATCTTCGGTGCCGAACGCGAGATCCAGGTCGACACGGCCGTGGTGTGTACGTCGTGCGAGGGTGCCGGCACCGCGCCTGGGACACATCCGGCCACCTGCCCGATGTGCAAGGGCCGCGGCGAAATCCAAAACGTCCAGCGATCGTTCCTCGGTCAAGTCATGACCTCTCGGCCGTGTCCGCAGTGCCAAGGGTTCGGCACGACGATCCCGACTCCGTGTGTCGAGTGCTCCGGGGAGGGCCGCGTCCGTACGCGGACGACGCTTACCGTGAGTATCCCCCCGGGTGTCGACACCGGAACCCGGATCCAACTTGCCGGACGCGGTGAGGTGGGGCCCGGCGGGGGTGACCCGGGAGACCTGTTCGTCGAGATCGTGCAGATCGCGCACCCTGTGTTCGAGCGTCGGGGCGATGACCTGCACTGCGTCGTTGAGGTACCCATGGCCTCGGCGGCTCTGGGCACGTCGATGATCCTGGAAACGCTCGATGGGGACGAGTCGGTGCAGATCGCTGCCGGCACGCAGCCGCAAGCGGTGATCACCCTGCGGGGTCGAGGCGTTCCGCGTCTGCGCGGTTCCGGCCGTGGCGACATTCACATTCACCTCGATGTGCGCACTCCTACGCGGCTCACGGCCCGGCAGGAAGAACTGCTTCGTGACCTGGCCTCTGAACGCGGCGAGGAAGGTGCTCGCTTGCGCACTCAGGAGCAGTCGGAGGAGTCGGGCGGCTTCTTCTCCCGGCTCCGGGGTGCGTTCAGCGGTCGCTGATGGGACTGCACACCTTCCTCGCGCCAGCGTTGGACGATGCCGTCGTTGGCGGTGAAGTGCGCATCACGGGCACCGAAGCCCACCACGCGGCGCAGGTCCTGCGGGTGCGACCGGGCGAGCTCATTGACGTCGTTGACGGTGCCGGCCGTCGTGTCCATGGCGACGTCACATCCGCTGAGCGCAGTCACGTCACGATTCGCGTGATCTCCGTCATCGACGAGCCAGATCCACGGCCGCGGCTCACGGTGGTTCAGGCACTGGCTAAGTCGGACCGCGGCGAGCGCGCGGTGGAGACGTTGACCGAGGTCGGCGTCGACGTCATCGTCCCGTGGGCCGCTGCCCACTCCGTGGTTCGCTGGGATAGCGAACGGTCACGACGTGGTGTCGACCGCTGGCGGTCGACCGCGCACGCGGCGGGCAAACAGGCACGTCGGGCGCGGCTGCCGCACGTGACGGACGTCCACGTGACGGACGAGGTCGCGCGACTGGTGTCCACGGCCACACTCGCGCTCGTTCTCGACGAGGAGGCAGGCACGCCGCTCTCGGCGTACGACGTACCCGCTGACGGTGATGTCATCCTCATTGTGGGCCCCGAGGGGGGAGTCAGCGATGCCGAACGTGAAGTGTTCGCGGCGGCCGGGGCGTTGCCGGCCCGGCTTGGCCCAACGGTGCTGCGCACGTCGACCGCGGGCACCGTGGCGGCGGGAATCGTGCTCTCGTCGACGGGACGATGGCGAGATGGCAGGATGAATCCGTGAGTGAGTGTCTGTTCTGTGCCATCGCGGCGGGTGACATCCCTGGCGACGTGCTGGTCCGGACCGACCGCGTGATGGCCTTCCGCGACATCGACCCCAAGGCGCCGACCCACATCCTCATCATCCCCATCGAGCACTACGACGATGTGCCGTCCGTAGCCCTGGCCGATGCCTCATTGGCGGGCGAGATCTTCGAGGTGGCGGCCGGGCTCGCTGCGGCCGAGGGGATCGACCAGACCGGGCATCGACTCGTGGCCAACACCGGGCAACAAGGTGGTCAGACCGTCGGCCATGCCCACGTGCACCTGCTCGGTGGTCGCTCACTCGGCTGGCCGCCCGGCTGAACGGTACGATCACCCCACGATGACGATCACCCCCGCCCAAGCGACGATCACGGTTCCCTCCAGCCAACCCATGGTGGCCCTGCTGGGCCCGGGCGATGAGTTCCTCCGTGTGATTGAGGCCCAGTTCGCCGAGGCGGATATCCACGTCCGCGGCAATGAGATCACCATTTCCGGTGAGGGTGAAGACGTCGGACTCATCGAACTCCTCATCGCCGAGATGCTCGCGGTCCTGCGGACCGGCCAGGGCCTCACCAGTGAATCGGTCGAGCGCAGCATTGCGCTTCTGCGATCGGGGACCAGGCCCGCCGAGGTGCTGTCGACAAACATCTTGAGTTCACGCGGCCGCACGATTCGTGCGAAGTCGTTAAACCAAAAGCGCTACGTCGACGCGATCGATGCCAACACGGTGACCTTCGGCATCGGACCCGCCGGAACGGGCAAGACCTACCTCGCCGTGGCGAAGGCCGTTCAGGCCCTCCAGGCCAAGAAGGTGTCGCGAATCATCCTCACGCGGCCGGCCGTGGAGGCGGGGGAACGGCTCGGGTTCCTCCCCGGCACCCTGTCGGAGAAGATCGATCCCTATCTGCGACCGCTGTACGACGCCCTCCATGACATGTTGGATCCGGACTCGATCCCACGCCTCATCACCAGCGGGACCATCGAGATCGCGCCGCTCGCCTATATGCGCGGCCGCACGCTCAACGATGCCTTCATCATCTTGGACGAGGCGCAAAACACCACGCCTGAGCAGATGAAGATGTTCCTCACCCGCCTGGGCTTCGGTTCCACCATGGTGGTCACCGGCGACGTCACCCAGGTCGATCTGCCCGTGGCCACCACCTCCGGGCTGAAGGTGGTGCAGGGCATCCTCGAGGGCATGGATGACGTGTCGTTCTGCACCCTGACGTCGGCCGACGTCGTGCGGCACCGGCTGGTGGGACGCATCGTGGAGGCCTATGGACGCTACGACGCGGAGGTGGCGTCGGCACAGGGAATCGATGCCAAACGCCGTGGGCCGCGTCGGGCCTAGCGCGGTGAACACAGCCATGAACGTCGAGCGATGAGCATCGAGTTATGAATATCGACGTGTCCGATAGTTCGGGGACCGACCTCGCCGACCCCGAGCACCTCATCACGCAGGCAGCATTCCTGCTTGATCGACTGCGCCTCGATCCGGAGTGCGAACTGTCGATTGCCCTCGTGGGCGAAGCGGAGATGGAGCGACTCCATGTCGAGTGGATGGACCTCCCAGGCCCGACCGACGTGCTGAGCTTTCCCATGGATGACATCAGCGTTGGGCCGTTGGAAGGGCCGGCACCGCTCGGTATCCTCGGCGACATCATCCTGTGCCCCACGGTGGCGGCCCGACAGGGCATTGAGGCGGGTCATTCGGCCACCGCAGAGTTGGAACTGCTGCTCACGCATGGAGTGCTGCACCTCCTCGGTTTCGACCACGCTGAACCCGACGAACACGCGGTGATGTTCGGGCTGCAGGATGACTTGCTCGCGGAGTGGCGTTCGCGGGAAGAGGGTTCGAGGGAGAAGGCATGAGTGCTGATCTGTGGCTGGTTTTGCTCGCCGTGGTGCTCATCGTGCTGACGGGCCTTCTCGTGATGACCGAGACCGCCGTTGGCCGTGTGTCGCGATCGCATATCGAGGACCTGGCCCGTGATGACGTCCGCGGGGCAGACCGGTTGCTCGTGGTCCTTGGTGACCGGCCGCGCTACGTCAACGTACTGCTGTTCCTCTCCACGACGGCTGCGGTTACCGCCACGGTCCTGGTCTCCTTTGTCGGCGTCATCAACCTGCGCGATGACCTTGGCTGGCCCACATGGGCTGCTCTCCTCATGATCGTCGTGGTTATGGTGGTGATCTCCTACGCGGTTCTCGGCGTGGCGCCGCGTACCCTGGGAAGGCAACATGCGGACCGGATCGCTCTGCGTAGCGCCGGAGTCGTTCGTCTCCTCGCCAGCGTCCTGAGTCCACTCGCGACCTTGCTCATCCTCATCGGCAACCTCATTACGCCTGGCAAGGGCTATCGCGAGGGTCCCTTCGCTACGCAGGCGGAGTTCCGGGAGCTCGTCGACATCGCCGGAGATGAGGACCTCATCGAGGACGATGAGCGGGCGATGATTCACTCGGTCTTCGAACTTGGCGACACGTTCGTGCGAGAGGTCATGGTCCCGCGGACCGAAATGATCTACATCGAGCGCCACAAGACTCTGCGCCAAGCGCTCTCCCTTGGGCTTCGCTCGGGCTTCTCGCGCATCCCGGTCATCGGCGAGAACGCGGACGATGTGATCGGCCTTGTCTATCTCAAGGATGTCGTCCGCCGGGTCTTCGACAACCGTGACGCGGAGCAGTCGGAGACGGTGGAGTCGCTCATGCGGCCGACGTTTATGGTCCCGGACAGCAAGCAGGTCGATGAGTTACTTAAGGACATGCAGGCGGCCCGCACCCACATGGCGATTGTTGTCGATGAGTACGGCGGCACCGCGGGTCTGGTGACGATCGAAGACCTCCTCGAGGAGATCGTCGGTGAGATCGACGATGAATACGACACCGCTGCACCGGAGGTGGCTCCGCTCGAGGATGGTGCATACCGCGTAAGTGCGCGCATGCAGGTCGATGACTTCGCCGACCTCATTGACGTCGACATCGACGGTGAGGACGAGGGAGTCGACACTGTCCTGGGGTTGATGGCCAAGCGTCTCGGTCGAGTGCCCATTCCCGGGGCTGTTGTCGATGTTGATGGCTGGCGGTTGCGTGCCGAGGAGGCGTCGGGCCGTCGCAACCGCATCGGTAGCGTGCTCGCTGTTCCCATGGCGCCGGACCCCCCCAAGGACGAGGTCGACGATGACGAGTGATGTGCCCGCGGGCCTGAGCGCCGAAGACGCCAAGCTCATGACGCTCGCGCGCGGGGCGCGCGGCCGGATTGGCAGTGCGCAAGGGGCTGCCCTGCGCGATGAGACGGGTCGGACTTACGCCGCCGCCGACGTCCGCCTGCCGTCCCTGTCGCTGGGGGCTCTGGATCTTGCGGTGGCGACCGCGGTCTCGTCGGGTTCCCGGGGAGTCGAGGCTGCCGTGATCGTGGGTGCGACACCGGAGAATCCACCGGACTTCGCCGCCCTGCGTGACCTCGGCGGCCCCGGCGTACCTGTGCATCTGGCCGCCCCCGACGGTTCGATCCTCGCCACGGTCCAGGCGGGGGAGTGACCCCGCTCGCGCGGCATAGGGGAGACTGGTCCCAATGAGTGAGCATCGCGCGGGGCTGGCCTGCTTCGTCGGACGACCGAACGCGGGGAAATCCACGCTCACCAACGCCATCGTCGGGACCAAGGTGGCCATCACGTCGAGTCGGCCGCAGACCACTCGGCACGTCATCCGCGGAATCCTTACCCGCCCTGACGCGCAATTGGTGATCCTCGATACCCCCGGACTGCACAAGCCCAAGACGCTGCTGGGGGAGCGGCTCAACGACCTTGTTCGCGAGGCCTGGTCGTCGGTGGACGTGGCAGCGCTGTGCCTGTCTGCTGATGCCAAGGTCGGCCCGGGCGATGCCTACATCGCCGGGGAATTGGCGCGTGCTCGACGCGGGGGCGCACGTGCGACCTTCGCCGTCATCACCAAGACCGATGTGGTGAGCCCTGCGCAGGTGGCTGAACGGCTGGTCGAGGCTGCCGAGTTGGGTGCCAAGGTGGGGCTGGAGTGGGCTGAAGTGGTACCGGTCTCCGCGGTGGATGGCGCCAATGTCGGGGTGCTCACCGACCTGCTCATCGGGTTGCTGCCGGCTGGCCCGGCCCTCTATCCCGATGGAGAGGTCACGGACGAGCCCGAGGAGACCCTCGTCGCGGAGTTGATCCGGGAGGCGGCCCTTGAAGGGGTGACCGATGAGGTGCCCCACTCCCTGGCCGTGGTGGTCGAGGAAATGTCCCTGCGTGAGGATCGGCCAGACGAGAGGCCACTTCTCGACATCTATGCCAACGTCTTTGTCGAGCGCGACTCTCAGAAGGCCATTGTCATCGGGAAAGGTGGCGCCCGGCTCAAGCAGGTGGGCACCAAGGCCCGACGCGGGATCGAGGCCCTCGTGGGAGTCCCTGTCTACCTGGACCTGCGCGTCAAGGTGGCGAAGGATTGGCAACGCGACCCCAAGCAGTTGCGCCGCCTCGGCTTCTAAGCCTGCGAGGATGGGCCGGTGCCCACGTACCGCGACGAGGCGATCGTCCTGCGCACCCAGCGATTGGGTGAGGCGGACAGGATTGTCAGCCTGCTCACGCGGTCACACGGGCGCGTCCGCAGCGTGGCCAAAGGGGTACGTCGAACCGGCAGCCGTTTTGGCGCCCGCCTCGAACCTTTCTCGCATATCGACGTGCAGCTCTACGAGGGCCGGTCGCTGGACACCGTGACGCAGGTGGAATCCCTCGCGAGCCACGGCGCGCACCTGGCGGAGGACTACCCACGGTGGACATCGGGAAGCGCGATGCTCGAGGCTGCCGAGCGACTGACCCCCGTCGAGAAGGAGCCGGCGACGCAGCAGTTCCTACTACTGGTAGGTGGGCTGCGAACCCTGGTGTCGGGAACCCATGATGCCTCGCTCGTCCTCGACGCGTTTCTCCTGCGCTCGCTCGCGATCGCCGGCTGGTCACCCTCCTTCGATGACTGCGCGCGATGTGGCCGCCCCGGCCCGCACCGAGCCTTCTCGATTTCCAGCGGTGGTGCGCTGTGCCCGGAGTGTCGAGGATCGGGCTCGACGACGCCGCAGCCGCAGACCCTGGAGCTCATGGGGGCACTGCTCTCGGGAGACTGGGCGGTCGCCGACGCCAGCGATGTGCGCTTCCGGCGCGAGTCCAACGGCCTCACCGCGGCGCTGGTCACGTGGCACCTCGAGCGCGGACTGCGTTCGCTGCCTCTCGTCGAGCGCACGCCGTAGCGCCACATCGTCCAATCCATGAGGGGGACGCGGCGGGGATGACAGGATGGGGCCGTGCCGATCGCTCCGACGCCCCACCCCTCCGGGGCGACCCCACCGGCCATCCCCGCCGACCTCGTGCCGCGTCATGTGGCGGTGGTGATGGACGGCAACGGCCGGTGGGCCAAGGACCGCGGGCTCCCGCGCACGGCTGGTCATGAAGCGGGCGAGTTCGCCCTGCTCGATGTCGTGCATGGGGCTATCGAGATCGGCGTGACCTGGCTCTCGGCGTACGCCTTCTCGACGGAGAATTGGAAACGCTCACCGGACGAGGTGCGCTTCCTCATGGGCTTCAACCGCGATGTCGTGCATCGGCGCCGCGACGAGATGAACGACCTGGGTGTCCGCGTGCGCTGGGCCGGCCGCCCCAAGCGGCTGTGGAAGAGCGTCATCAGCGAGTTGCAGATCGCCGAAGAGATGACGCGGACCAACGACGTCCTCAACCTCACGATGTGTGTGAACTATGGTGGACGAGCCGAACTCGCCGATGCCATGGCCTCGATTGCTCGCGGTGTTGCGGCAGGCCTGATCGACCCGGGCAAGGTCGACGAGCGCATGATCCACCGGCACCTCTACCTCCCCGACATGCCTGACGTCGACCTCTTCGTGCGCTCCTCGGGTGAGCAACGCACGAGCAACTTCCTGCTGTGGGAGTCGGCATACGCCGAGATGGTGTTCGACGATGCACTGTGGCCAGACTTCGATCGCCGCAATCTGTGGCGTGCCTGCGAAACGTACGCACGTCGCGATCGTCGCTATGGTGGCGCGCAGCCCAATCCCGTGGCCGAGTCGTGAGTGAGGCGCCAACCGAGCAGGCGCGCTACCGCCCCGGCAGCCTGGAAATTCTTGCGGTGGGTCTCGTCCTACTCGTCATCGGTCAGCGCTGGATCGTCGGAATCTTCGACGACCCGGCACTGCAGACAGGCGCCACCATCTTCGTCTCCATCATCGTCCAGGCGCTGCCTTTCCTTGTATTGGGCGTGGTCCTCTCGGGGGCGATTGCGGCCTTCGTGCCCGCGTCGTTCTGGCGACGCGCGCTGCCGAAGAACCCTGCCTTGGCCGTCCCCGTCGCCAGTTGCGCGGGGGTGGTGCTGCCCGGCTGCGAGTGCGCGTCGGTGCCGGTGACCAATGGGCTCATCGCCCGGGGTGTGACGCCGGCGGCCGCCCTCGCCTTCCTGCTCTCCGCGCCGGCCATCAACCCGGTCGTTCTCGCCTCGACCTTCGTAGCCTTCCCCGGCGAGCCAATGATGGTGGTTGCGCGCTTCATCGCCTCGCTCGCCACGGCGATGATCATGGGTTGGCTGTGGCTGCGCTTCGGCAAAGCCGACTGGTTGCGCATCGGTCCGCGCGACCACCTGGTGGGGAGCAACTCCTGGCACACCTTCCGGCTGACGGCGACCCATGACTTCCTGCACGCCGGCGGTTTCCTCGTTATCGGCGGTCTCACCGCGGCCGCGCTCAACGTGATCGTGCCGCAGAACTGGATGGATTCCGTCGCTGCGCAGCCGCTGCTCTCGGTGTTGGCGATGGCGCTGTTGGCCGTCGTCCTCAGCATCTGCTCCGAGGCCGATGCGTTCGTCGCCGCGAGCCTGAGTGAGTTCTCCCTCACCTCGAAGCTGGCGTTCCTCGTTGTCGGGCCAATGGTGGACATCAAGTTGGTGTCCTTGCAGGTGGGGACCTTCGGGCGTCGCTTCGCTGCGCGATTCGCACCCACCACCTTTGTTTTCGCCGTGCTCATGAGCGTGCTGGTGGGGTGGTGGTTGCTCACATGAGACGTGAAGTGCAAGCCATCGTGCTCATCCTCATCGGGGGAGCCATCCTGCGGATCTCCATCGGTGATGCCTACCTCAACTACGTCAAGGCCAACATGCGGATCTGGCTGATCTTGTCCGGGGCGTTGCTCGTTGTGCTCGGTGGCATGGCGCTCATCGACGTGCTGCGCAAGGGGCGGCGTAGTGATGAAGCGACGCCTCACGACGAGCCGCACGAGCACGACGACGGCCACGGGCACGGCCACGGGGGTCCCCGCTCAGCGTGGCTCCTCCTCCTGCCCGTCCTCGCGATCTTCCTCATCGCCCCGCCGCCCCTGGGCGCGTATGCCGCGGCTCGGGATACGACCAACGGCGTCCAGCCGCGCGAGGCCAAGGCCCCGCCCCTGCCCGAGGGGGATCCGGTACCGATCTCCGTGTCGAGCTACGTCAGTCGCGCTGTGTGGGATGACGGCGCTTCGCTCGAAGACCGCAACGTGCAGATGACCGGCTTCGCGACA
>Ga0222715_10001486_pt1 | contig 22306 bp, 16 predicted proteins | sample C33_9DmetaG_FD_165056 | JGI IMG/M metagenome (GOLD analysis project Ga0222715, IMG submission 165056) | Estuarine water microbial communities from San Francisco Bay, California, United States - C33_9D | ecosystem: Environmental > Aquatic > Marine > Unclassified | place: USA: California... | reverse complement strand
GGCGGACATAGCGAGTTGGACCCACTCCTTCCCATCCCGAACAGGACAGTGAAACGATTCAGCGCCGATGATAGTGTGGTTTTTTCCATGCGAACGTAGGACACTGCCAAGCTTTTTATTTTAAAAACCCTATTGCGATAATAGGGTTTTTTTATTCTACAATCCAATCCTTCAAGTAATTTCTCAATCTAATAATTGACTTTAAATAAGGCATATTTTTTTTATTTATATCAGATAGTTATAAATAACAAAAATAATTACTTTAGGCTTTACAGCCATCAGCAAATGAGGTGAAACTTATTACGCTCGAGGTACTGGAATTAAATTTTACTTCATAACCGGCCGTAATTTGTGTAATTACTCCGGCAGCAGTCGTTAGATTCAATTCGCCAGTTAATGTTTTAATGGAGACCAGGCCGCCGTCATCAGGAATATTAATAACCGCGGAGGTTCCCCTGACCGTAAGCACCGCATTGGGTATTTTGATCTCAACTTTACCTTTATTTTTGGCAATATTACCGGATAAATATTTAAACAAACCTTTTTTTAAACTTATACCTACGCTACCTTCATCTTCGACACTATTTAAAACAAATTTATCAATTACTAACTCGGCGTTAGGCCCAATACTTAAGACAGTTTCGTCATTTAATATCACCTTGGCTTTGGTATCTGCCAATGTTTGAATCCTGTCATTTTCATTTACGGTGTCACCCTTAACGGCAGGCCGCTTTTCTCCCGTTGCGGCAATAATGAGTTCGACTTTACCGAGCACGGCTGTGATATTTCCCACGGTTGCTGCAGCTGCCCATAGATGACAAGATAGCAACAGCATAACAATGCAACCGCCACACCAAAAATAGCTGCGGTTAACAGGCTTCATCTAGGCTCACAGTGTCTTTAGCTTCCATACGCATTTTTTCTTCCACAGCTGTTTCAAAATCTTTGCGACGCTCCTCTGCTTTTGTTATTGCTCTTTCTAGCTTTTCTTCCTGTTCCGTTTCACTCTTTTGTTTATTGAGCTTTGCTGCTTCGGTGTTCGGGTCATATTCACCTAATGCGGAGCGCGCACCGATACCTTGGCTATAGCCATACTCAGCTAACCACGCCACAGAGGCTGCATTTAATAACCCGGCTTCGTTTGCTGTGTCAGAGCTTTGTGTAATGTGCAAATAACGAAGGGCCGATAAGCTTGAATTTCGGTAAGCGCTCGGATAATCAGCAGCGCTTCCCGCATAGCTATAAGCAGTCGTATCGGTGAAGTTATAACCTGTAAAGTAGGCCGTAGGCTCATTTGTGATGCTGGCGCCTGAGCTATCAGTTAATTTCGCCCCATTATAAAGTTTGACAGTGCCGGTGCCTAACGTGGCACCCGTCGTGACTATCAAATCGGCGCTACCAATTCGAGTTGAAGCGGGGGGTAAGATATAGGTGCCACCGCTATAAGCTTTAGTTGTTGAGCTTAAGGTCAAACTACCATTACCTGCTTTAAATAATGATCCAATACCGGTCATACCGCCCGATAAGGTTTGGTTGCCAGACCAGCTTTCATTAAAAGCCAGCAGACCATCATTATAAATAAAGCCGCCATAAGTACCAGAGCTATTGAGCAATCCTTGTCCTGCCAGCATCACGGTACCATTCTGAATGCTTAAAGCACCGGTAAAGCTATTGTTCGGGTTGGTGATAACCATGGTATTAGCATAGTCGTTAATAATGGTCCCGCTGCCACTGATAACTCCAGAAAAAATGGTGCCTTCGGAGAAAGCATTGTCTCCTAAAGCGGCAGCATAATTACCGTTAGCATCTTTAGCGCGTTGGAGAAAATTATAGGCATAATTTTTAAGAATGCCATTTACCACAAAGTTGACCGGGTTATCATAGTAGTTATCATTAGGGGCAAAGGTCAGCCCATCACTGGTGAAGCCATCGCTCCGTAAATTCAGATCTTTACCAAGGTTGGCATCGATGGTGACTGTCGAGTTAGAATAAGGGGCCTCAGAAGGCACTATTGTTTGTCCGTCGGGATTACTTGGGCTCCAATAAAATTGGTATTCATTGTCAGCATTGAGAATCGGACCAACCATGTATTGCTCGGCAGAACTTAAGCTATGAGTGCTTCCGACTTCACTAAATATATACAATGTTGATTCATCATCAATGGTGAAAGTGCCAGTGAAAGCACTTTGGTGTGAATGGTACAGCCTAAAGGTACCTCCGCTTGCGCTAACGCCAAGGGCGCGGCATTCACTGGTGTTACCGCAGTTAGATAGCCTAAAATTACCAGCGCCCGAGATATTGCCAAGGTATGAGATGGCACTCTGGTCGTATCCGTTATAGAGTAATTCGTCATTGGTACCAAAATAGGGTGAGAATGCGGTGCTATTGCCCCACCAGTCTAAAGTGGCCCCCGCTGCAACATCTATATCACTGTTGGTTTTGTTGTTGTTGTAGAGAGAGTAGTCCATAATGAGTCGCCCCGCATTAACGTTTAAATCATGCATCACCTCAATACTGCCAAAGGGACCAGAATATCCCGTACTAGAAGGTAGGACGTGTCGTGCCGGGTTTAGGTAGAGCGTTCCGTCACCCTGTTTATTCAAATCAGCGGCGAGAATAAAAAAGAAAGGGTCTGTATCCACTATGGAGGTTCGGTTTTGTATGAAGGAGTCAAGGTAGATGGTTGAACCTACGCCATTTTCAATGGTGAGTTCGCCACCCAAACCATTTTCGTCCATAATATCTGCAGTTTGCATAAGATTAATGCCGTAATCGCTGCTACTACTAATAGCGCGGTCGGTCGAAAAGGCCATTGTATTTGCTCGCAAACTAAGATTGCCACCATTGGTAATGATGGTTGAATTAACCATACTAATGCTTGTCGTTGCTGCGCTAACTCCACGCATAACTATATTTCCACCATTAGTAGTTAGGTTAATGTCATTGGTCAAGTTTCCCAGATTAATATTGTTGCCATAAAACAGCAGGTTTAGCTTATCGGAGGAGGAGCTAATGGCGGCGTTAATGTTGATGGTAGCTGCTCTAAAATCCAGTGCAGTGGTACTTGCCCCTGCGGTTTTGCTAATGGCGGCGTTAATGTTGATGGTATTCGATAAGTCCCCATTCCCAGTCCATATGGAGACATTACTGGTTGCAAGTGCAGTGCTGATATCACTCGCCAAAATAACACTGGTTTGTGAAGGGGAGGTGAACGAATTGGCAAAACTATCCCCCGAGGCCAGCGTACCGATAGTAATATCATAGGGGTCTAACAGCCAGACACCATTTTCCCCATAGAGTGACTGGGTGTTGACGCCGATACCCTGCGTATTTAAGGAGTACCCTGAGGTCTCAATATTGCCACCATTGCCACCCTGAATACCCGCCATGCTGCGAAACTGTCCATGCGCATAGGTTTTCGCGCGCGAATCGGTGATATCTGACCAGGCAACGATACTACCGCCATCGCCAAACACGGTTGCACTGGCATCCAAAACGGCGCCGGCCGCGATATGTGTATAGAGCGCTTGTTGCATATCTCCCTGGCCTTGCCACTGCCCGCCTACCCAGATATGACCGCCGCCGGATCCACCTTGTGCATTAAGGTATGCACTTGAACCAATTTCTGTCTCAACCCCAGAAATATGGATGGAGCCAGCTTGATCGTGGGGCTGGCTGACATCAACCACGCCATTGATACTCGCCGCACCACTTCCAGCAGCAATTGTGACATCTTTACCTTTGATGGAGCCCGTCGAGCGAACCATCCGTACCACACCGTTAGTGGTCACCAGCGCATCGATACTGTCGGGACTATTGATTGTTTGGTTGACAACCGACTGCACAGCGTTGGCTCTAAATTGGACGCTTTGCATGGCATCGACGCTGCCACTATTGGTGATTAAACTCTCTAACTCGCTGCCTTGCATGGCCACCTTAATACGCCCCGATGGACTGATGTCCAATGAAACAGCTTCGCCGGATAGCAGCGCTACATCACCTTGAGTGGCCTGCAATAAGCCTGCATTGGTTATTTGCGGCGCTATCAAGGCTAAATAGCCACCGTTGATGGAGCCGTCATTAAGGATGGCTCCGGACTGATTTTGTTGAAACACATAATTACCCACAGCAAATTGCTGATCACTGATACTTTGTGTTGATGCCACCAAGGCTCCGACGCTGACTTCGGCCCCACCGCCAAAATAGATACCATTTGAATTGATTAAGAAAATTTGTCCATTCGCTCTCAGGTTGCCATAAATGTTTGAGGGTGTACTGCCCGTCACACGGTTGAGCATGACTGCACTGCTGGAGGGTTGGTTAAAATTAACCGTTGCGTCCTTGCCCACATTAAAACTCTGCCAATTGATCACAGCGCGTTCAGTGTGCTGATTAATCTGCAGATTTCCAGTGCCCTGTAGCAAAGTTGCCTGCCCCTGCTGAACCACACCCTGACTGGGCAGAGTTAGATCTTGCGCACAAGCGAGTGGAGTAAAAATTAACGCGTGACTTGTATAAAGCCCAAACATCCAGTGTCGTAGGTTAAATAGTCGCCTATGTTTGAGCATTCTAGTTCGCTTGCTTGATATTAAAAGAGTTATGGAGTCGGCAGGTTTTTCTTTTGCTTATTTAGAGATTACAGTTATCAGCAAAGGATTCAAATGAAGTTACGGTGGAATTGTTCGAATCAAATGTAATTTTGAAGCCGGCGGTAATTTGAGTAAATTTACCGTTCGCATCTTTAAGAACAAGCTCGCCCGTCATTGTCTTGATATTGACTATACCAGATTCAGCTATCTTAATTAGAGCCAAGGTTCCCCTAACGGTAATAATGCCATTGGGAATTTTAAGTTGCACGACCCCCTTATTCTTAGCAATATCACCAGACAGATACTTAAATAATCCTCGCTTTAAATTTATTCCAACCGATCCTTTATTGGCTTGGTCACCTAAAATGAACTTATCAATAACTAATTCGGATTCCGAACCCAGGCTTAATATAGTTTGATCGCGCAAGATGATCTTTGCCTTTGCTTTTAATGCGGTTTGAACAACATCATCTTTATAGAGGCCCATTTTTTTTTCGGCAGGTTTTTTTTGTTGGCTGGCACTTTCAATGACTTGTACGTCCCCTAGCACAGCAGTTATGGTAGCCACGCTCTCGTTAGCCTGCGCACTCATTGTAAATAGGAGTAAGAGCATTGCTAAACAAGTTGAGAAATTCATGCTACTAACACAAGGGGTTTGCATTGTCATCTCCAGTCTCTTCTTCAGTCGCACTATCTTCTTCAGTCGCACTATCTTCTTCAGTCGCACTATCTTCTTCAGTCGCACTATCTTCTTCAGTCGCACTATCTTCTTCAGTTGTACTATCTTCTTCAGTTGTACTATCTTCTTCAGTTGTACTATCTTCTTCAGTTGTACTATCTTCTTCAGTTGTACTATCTTCTTCAGTTGTACTATCTTCTTTAGTTGTACTATCTTCTTCAGTTGTACTATCTTCTTCAGTCGCACTATCTTCTTCAGTTGTACTATCTTCTTCAGTTGTACTATCTTCTTCAGTTGTACTATCTTCTTCAGTTGTACTATCTTCTTCAGTTGTACTATCTTCTTTAGTTGTACTATCTTCTTTAGTTGTACTATCTTCTTTAGTTGTACTAGTCTCTTCAAAAGCAGTCTCTTCAATAGGAGGCTCTTCAAAAGCAGTCTCGTCAATAGGAGGCTCTTCAAAAGCAGTCTCTTTAAAATCAGGCTCAAACTCATCTACAATATACACCTCATCAGTAGACTCGTTGATGACCTTGGACTCTATCGCATCATAAGTAATCTTCTGCGTTTCCGCTAACTTTGCGTCGAATGTTGTACCCGTAGTTTCATTTTCTGTTTTAGCATCTGTAGTATTGTCATTAAGGTCAGTAGAAAGGTCAGTAAGCTCATTGGTGACGCTACCGATTAATTCATCCGTGTTGGTATTATGTGGAGCTGCATAATTTATATATAGCATTCCTGCGGCTGAATAAAAATAGGATGATTGTAAGGTTTTAAATACTGCTTGGTCAAAATTTAATATGGTCGTAGCATTAAGAATTAGATCCAATTTATGGCTGGTGGACGTAACCATATAATTTTTAAAATCAATCGTTCCAGCTGTCAAAGTCAGCGACGCTTTGGTAGCAAGTTCAGAGCCGGGATAGGGATACGAATTTGCTGATGTTATGTTGGTGTAAAAAGTAATTTTATTTGCGCTGTCACTGCCGGTCGAGATTGACACATCTATGCCGTTGTCTAAGGCAAGTTCTATTTGATCAGCATATAGTGTGGTAGTAAATGTAGCAACCATATCTCCGCTAGGCCCATATCCATAATTGTTCAGGAAAGCCACTAGAGAATAATTTCCATCTATATCATTTTTTGCATATACATCGAAATTCTCTTGTTTTGCGGGGTCTGAATTGACAATATTAATATCATACGGATCGATGAACCATAAACCGTTAGCCCCCATCGGTGCGTGTGCATCTATTCCAATCCCTAAAGTGTTGAGATAATAGCCGGAGGTTTCTATCTGCCCACCACTCCCACCTTGGGGTCCGCCACGGGCAATAAATTGTCCGTTGGCATAGGTTTTAGAGAGCGAATTCGTGATGTCTGACCAGGCGACGATCGTACCCCCATCTCCTAAAACTGTGGCACTCGCATCTAGGATGGCACTAGGCGCGATGCTGGTGTAAAGGGCTTGCTGCATAGTGCCTTGACCTTGCCATTGACCGCCTACATAGATGTTACCGCCGCCCAATGTACCTTGCGCGTTCAGGTAGGCATTCGCACCGATCTCGGTCTCAACACCGGAGATGCTGATGGTGCCGCCTATGCCATCAGCCTGGCTGACATCCACAGTCCCATCAATAAAGGCTGACCCTGATCCGGCAGCAAGCGTAATGTTCTCAGCTTCGATCGTGCCTGTGGATCGAACCATACGAACCACGCCGTTGGTTGATACCAGCTGGTCTATGCTATCTGGGGCGTTAATCGATTGATCCACCACGGTCTGTACCGCGTTGACTTTAAATTGGACCGTTTGTTCGGCTGTCACACTCCCGCTGTTCTGAATTAGACTCTGCGCCTGACTTTCGCTCATGGAGACATTGATGCGTCCTGACGGACTAATAGTTAGTGCCACATTCTCCCCCGAGGCAAGGACCACATCCCCTTCGCTGGCAGACAGTGAACCGGTGTTAGTGATCTGCGGTGCGATAAGGGCAAGATAGCCACCATTGATGGTTCCGTCATTGACAATCACTCCGGATTGGTCCTGCTGGAACAGGTACTGATCGGACATGAATTGCGTGTCACTTATGCTTTGAGTCGATGTGACCAGGGCCCCGACATTAACGTTGGCCCCTTGACCAAAATACACGCCACTAGCATTTAACAGAAAAATCTGGCCGTTGGCATTGAGGTTACCTAAAATCTGCGATGACGTATTGCCGGTAACCCGGTTAAGCATCACAGAACTGCTCGAAGGTTGGTTAAAGTTCACCACCGCATTTTGTCCGATATTAAATGTTTGCCAGTTAATAATCGAGCGGTCGGTCAATTGATGGATTTGCATCGTGCCGACCGTTTGTTCGATAGTCGCCTGACCTTGGACCACCACACCCTGGGTGGGTAGGGTTAGGTCTTGGGCCATCGTCAGGCTGCTATAGCATGCCATCTGAGCAATGCATACGCTGGCCACTACCTTCTGGGCTAATCCGACTTGCTTGTTTAGGGATGGCTGTTTACTTTTCATCGCTTAGCAACACTTTGCACTAGGTTATATATTATCATTAAAAAGTCACCGCTATACTTACCCAGCCCCGGGTACTCCTGCTGGTGCCATCGTTGTCGTTGCCGTTTGTCTCCCCGGAATTACTGCCTACCTTGGTGGCGACGTTGGCCAATAAGCTGGTGTTGGGCAATACCTGCCACTGTAAACCCACGCCTACCCCTTGCAGTTCGTATGAGTTTGGCATGGTTGGGTTAGCGTTATTCCAGTTCGCATAGAGCTGTTTGTTTTGCTTGATGTAGCCGAAGTCGTAAAACACTTTGGTTCCCAGCTTGGCTGTCAGTTGGTGCCGTAATTCCAGCTGACTCAGCAGGCCAATGTCGCCATTCGCCTCCGATGTCGGATACGCCCTGACACCATTAGCACCACCCAGTGACATTTTTCGTGAGGAGTCGAGGTTACGATTGAGGGCGCGTTGGGCCGTCACTATCCACCATAAAGTGGTCGAGGGTAACAAGGATTGTATGCGCGTAAAATTAATATTTACTTTGCTGTAGCTGCCATGCGTTCTTGCCGCTGCAAGATCCGCAGCTTGGTTGACGGCATTACCTTTGAGGTTGGTATCTCCATGCTCAAAACTCGTGGTGAGACTGGTATACCCACCCCCCAAAAGGCTATCACTTAAGCCCAGATTAAGGGTGCCAACCCAGCTATCTATTTCGTTATCGGAGGTCTCCACGTCAAGCGATTCATTATCGTAGTCACTGAGGCTGTAGTCGAGCTTGAGGGACATTGCAAGACCGTCGAGCATATCAAAGGGCCGAGAAAGTGAAAAGGTTTGGGTTTTGGAGTCACCTTCGGCATCAAGCGCGGCGAACGGTGAACCCAGTCGATAATCCATGTTGGTGAAAAGGTAGGCCACTTTTGTACCGTCATTGAATAGAGGGTAGTTAGCGCTTATGGCATAGTAGTCCAGATCCTCGTCAGACCTCAGGTACTGGAGATTGATTTGCTCCCCTTGATGCAGTAGGCTGTTGGCACTGAGGTTTAGCATGGCACGGCCATACCCGGTACTTTTACTACCATGGTTATCAATCACTAATCCACCGCTAAACAGAGAGGGGCTGACGGCGTTGACGATGATGTCGGTCTCACCCGCGGCAGCGCCTTGCTTAAGGTCTAGGCTGGCGTTAACCCCTGGGACGGCGTCGAGGTTAGCGACCGATTGATCAAGGACATTAATGCGAACCGGTTCACCTGGTGTTTGCTTTCTCTCGATGAAGGCCCTGGCACGGCTATCCGAGAAGCGCAGCGCCTCGTCGGTATTCATGATAATCTTGCCAACGCGGCCTTCGTAGATGGTTAATGCGACATCAAAGCTCGTAATGTCTTGTTCGTCAAAGATGGCGGTCGCCCAGTAACCTTTGGAGCGATACAGTGCGATGATATCCAGACGCAACCGGTCAAAATCTTTGAGGCTTAATTCCTTGTTCAGGTAGCGGCTGGTAACTTCTTCTAGCAGCTCTGAGCTGACCAGGACATTGCCTTTAATGGTTATGGTTTTAATTAATACCCGCGTTACATTGCTGTCATCGATATCAAATTCATCAACCAGCGGAGCTTGCTCAGTCGGAGCAGGCAGCGCCTCAATACCTTGGGTTGAGGGCAGTGTGCGTTCGATCGTACCCGCCGCATTCGGCGTCGCCGCCCCTGCTAGCACTAAGCTATGGAAGGTGAGCAAACAAAAAATAAGTAACAGTCGACGCAATAGAATTCGCTTATTAATTAAAGACGCGAATATTATAGGCTTATTGGCACAAAAGGGGCATTTTTTATCAGTTGCACATTATTTGACGAAGCTCGCTGGAACATAGCTAAAGACTAATAATCAATACAGTGGCATCATCATGCAGGGTTAATTTTCCTGACAACAAAAGGCGGCGTATACCTTGGTAGCGTTCAAAGGCATTTTTACCTTGTTGTTGGTAAGCTACTTTGGCGAAACCTTTCACCCCTAACTCCTCGTTATTCAGCTTTGCTTCGGTTACCCCATCTGTCGTGATATAGATTGATTCACCCGGCTTTAAAAGGAGACGCTCCGTCGTCGGCATAAAGTCAGCAGGCGAAACCGTGCCAATTGGTGGTGCGGTAATCCCGAAGGTTTTGAGTTGGCTACCGGCGAGATAGATCGTCGGATTGTGGCCGCAGTTGACCATCTCCAGGCTCCCGTCGGTGGGATTAAGCCACCCTAGAACGAGGGAGACGAAGCGGCTGTCGTTGTCCGTCTCACTCAGCAGTTGGTTCATGGCAATAGCAATCTCATGGGGTTCAAGGCGCTGCTGGGAGAAAATTTTAAAGAGGGAGGAGCAGCGGGCCATCATGATGGCAGCCGGCACACCCTTTCCGGATACGTCCCCCTCAATGAAGGCCATGCGATCACCGACCATAAAGTAGTCGATGAAGTCACCCGATAGCATGCGATAAGGCAGGACCCCGCCGGATATTCCTTTAAATTGTTGCGGGTTTGGGAACATCATCGTCTGCACATGTTCAGCGTCTTTAAGATCTTTTTCTAACAGTTTGTCGAGCACAACCTTGCTACCCAGTTGGACGTTTTTAATAGCAATGCCTAAGTTCGACGCCAGTGACTCGAAGAGGCTAACCTCGTCCTCTTTAAACAATGGACCCTTTTTAGGCGGTAACTTTTTTAGTGCCAGCAGGCAGCCAAAGACTTCGTCACCAAAAGTGACTGGAACCGTCATTGCCTCCACCAGCTGGCAGGCGAATGATTTTTCCATGGACGGAAGGTGGTTAGGCTGCGATTTTAAGTTAGCGAGGACCGTTTTTTTAGCGGTAAAAGATGCCTCTAGCCAAGCGGTGTCTGGGGCAAGGATCAGGCCTTTGTGTTTATCATCCCCGTGCGTGAAGGCACATTGAAAGTGTTGGTGCTGCGGGTTGTATTCAAAATACAGCGCAGCGTCTGCCTTGATGCTACTTAACACTTGCGGCACAAGCTGGTTGAGTGACTGGTAGATATCACCCGATGTGGCGTACTGCTGCATCACCGCCGTAATCAGTTCGTTGGATTCGAGTTTTTTTAAGATCCCTTTTTTGAGCAGCGCTTCGAGCAAGGAGTGACTAAAGTAGGTCCCAAGAAATCCGCTCAGGATAATGCTGGCGGAGGCAGGTACGTTGATGACCATCCCCGCCTGCACAAAGCCATAAGCGGCACCGGAAACTAACAGCAGTCCGACAAAAAGGAGCAAGCCTAGACTGATGGCCATGGATTTCTTGGCGATCATAAAGCAGAGGCCGCCGCCGAACAAAAGCGACGCCAGGTAGACAAGGTGCTCGGTTAAGGGGTGGGCGATTAAAAAGCGTTGGACAACCAGCTGCTCCATGATGTGGAGATGGAACAGGGGGCCGGGAATAACATCCTCAAGGACCGAGGCATGGGTGTCACCCAAGCCTTTAGCCGAGGCCCCAATCACCACAATCTTACCGTCGAGTGCGACCTGGCCTTGCAAGACATCCAGCGCTGACACCCGTTGGTATCGACTCATATGACCTATATGCAGGGAGAGGCTGCCATGCAGGTCAACCATACTGGTTAGCTCGCCGGTTTTTATGGCGAGGCCATTATAATTATCGGTGAGCTTAATTACGTGGTTCGGCGCGCCCTGGGCTACCCTGAGTGTATCCAGCCCCAGGGCAGGGTAGAGGTTACCTTGGGCCTCTAATATAAGGGGTGTCTCGCGGATGAGCCCCTCTTTAACCTGGGTATTAATAAAGCCATAACCCTGGGCCTTGTCCAATTTTTTAATCGGCGTAATCAAACCGCCTGGCGGGGGAAGGTATTGGTTGACGTTGCCGATGCTGACAAAGCGGCTCTTGATCGTAATGTCGTTTGAGGCGTTAGCTACCTCACTCACGGCGAAGGAATAAACTATCGGGTGCTGTCGGCCTAACTCGCCCAGCGCGGTGTCGCCATCCTGCATTTTTTTTATCCGTATTTTTTCACCGAGGTACGCTTCAATACTCTCGCGCGAGAAACGATCCGGCTCAGCAAATAAAATGTCTAAGGCAATCGCGGATGCACCAGCCTCGATCGTCTTAGCTACCAAAGATGCAGTCAGTTTTCTTGGCCACGGCCACTGCCCCATCTCCTTAAGGCTGTTCTCGTCAATATCGACAAAAGCAAACAGCTCGGCGGTCTCGGGGTAGAGGGACTCGAACGGGTAGAGCTCGGTGTAGGTGTCAAGGCTAAAGGTCTTGCTGATAGCGTTAACATTAAAGGCATTGACGAGGAAGATAGCGTAGACGAGCAGCATCAGAAAGATACCGATCAGCATCGGCTGGAACAGTTTTATGAGTAGCGCCTTCATTGGACCATTTTAAACTAAGCTGAGGCGTGCGAAAAATAAAATTTAGTGCTTGACCGACGCCGCATCAAACCTGAGCTGCGCGAGGTTGCCCTGCCGGTTCTCGCTGATGCTAAATGATAAGGTATTTTTTTTGACAAGCGCAATTCCCATACCGCCTTTCTCAGTGGGTTGGCGGGCGACATCGAGAAATAAATGGGGCTGACAGGGGGCACCAAAGTCTTGGATAGCGGCCGTATAAATAGCCTGACTATCCTGGCTGATGGTGATGACGATGTTCTTACCTTGCTCGCCATGGTAGACGTAGCGCAGCACATTTTGCACGACTTCATTGATGACCAGTGAAAAAACGAACAACGGTTCACCCGACAGTGTCGGCAGCGAGAGTTTAAGCCAGTCCCTAATCTCTTCCTGGAGGGACGGGTTCGAGACGAAATTTTTTTTTATCAGCATAAAAAAAAAGCCACGGGCAAGCGCAGCTTTTTTTCCAATTAGAAGGGGATTAGAATAGCAACACTTACGCTATTTTATGACCCTATACAGCACCATTCATGGCAGATAGTGTAACGCCTGGGCCTGCTGTAAGTGTACCAGCTAGACAAACAAATGATGTCACGGTTCGGCCATCAACTACAATCTCAATCTCACCGTTATTGTCTGGAGCATCTGCAGTACCACAGGTCAAAGCAGTTGCGGCAACCACTGTGACAGAAGTATCTATCGTATAATCTCCACCGTATGGGTTTGTACTGGTATTGTTAACCAGAATAGCCGTGACACAAGTCTTAACTTTATCGCCACACGAAGCACTATTAGGACTAGTAACCCCTGCTGAAACCGCCATGTCTTCGTTAGTTAATGTTGTCACTATTGTATCTAAGTTAGCCTGTGCTGTTTTCGATTTTGCTCCATCAATGTAGGCATTGTAGCCTGTCGTTCCGACCGCCGCTAAGATTCCGATAATGGCAATCACGACTAACAGCTCGATAAGTGAGAAACCTTGTTGTAACGTTTTCATAATGTATTCCTTATAAATTTAATAAAAAATCTCAGGAAAAATCACCCGGCTTAAAATCAAGATCATCCGAATCTTTTTTCTCGTCTTCTTGTGATTGTAAGGGTGAGCTATCGTCCATGTCAAGTTCTAATTCGCCGGTATCAAAATCATCCAGGTCAATGCCCCCCTCCAAATCCTCTGTATCATCGCTGGAAAGCTCTGGTGCCGTCTCCTCAGCACCGGTTTCTGACGGTGCGGATTCAATTTTTTTTGCCTTAAAGGTGGATTGTAGTCCAGCCATATTAATGACCTTAAAGGCCTCCTCGGAGAACGGAAGGAATTCGCAGGTCATGCCGTTGTCGGCTGCCACGCGCTTCGAAAAGAGGAGCAGGGCGACCGCCGACGAGTCCAGGTAATCAATGTGGCCTCCATCGACGATGAGCTTATCGGCGCCGGCCTTAGGCTCATTGGTTAAGGCCTCTTTGATTTCTGAGGTCTCAGATAAATCCACCGTTTCAAAAAGCCTTAAGGTTAATGATGCCTTGCTTAGGTCTAGCTTAATTTGGTAACTCATAACGCGTCCTCCGCTTTAATTAATCCTTTTGTCAGGAGCATTTCTTTGTACTTATTCATCAACAACATGCCGTCTTTGGCGCCGGTCTGCATCATATTCGCAATTTGTTGGATCTTGTTCTCGCGGATCAGATTGGCAATGCCCGGGGTGTTAACCATTACCTCAAAGGCGCCAATGCGTCCGCCTGCCTTCCTTTTTAAGAGCTGCTGGGTCATGACCAAGCGGAGTGACATAGCGAGCTGAGCCCTGCTTTTATTCTGTTCGTCAGACGGGAAGACATCGACCAGCCGGTTGATCGTCTCGGGTGCGCCATTGGTGTGGAGGGTCGCAAAGACCAGGTGACCGGTTTCCGCAGCACTCATGGCCATGGACACGGTTTCATAATCCCTTAACTCCCCCATCAAAATGACGTCCGGATCCTGCCGAAGGGCCCCTTTTAGGGCGGAGGCAAAGGTGTCGGTATCACTACCTACCTCGCGCTGCGTGATGATTGATTTGATGGGTTTATGGATAAACTCAATGGGGTCTTCGACGGTAATAATGTGCTCGGATCGGGTCCGATTAATTTTATCAATCATGGCGGCCAATGAGGTTGACTTACCTGATCCGGTAGCACCCGTGACCAACACCAGTCCGTCCCTCTGGTTCAGGCAGTCATGAACGGCAGGGGGCAAACCTAAGTCATCAATATGCGGCACCTTACTGATCACCACCCTTGAGACAAGCGCAAGACCATTCTTTGTTTTTAGTGCCGAGCCTCTGAAGCGATAGTCGTCAATTTGGTAAGCAAAATCGACGTCGTGGGTAGCGATGAATTGGTCGTGCTGCACGTCCACGAGTTCTGCTTTAAGAAAGTTTTCTATGTCTTCATGGCTGACCGGGTACTCGGGAAATTCTATCAGCTCGCCCGATATTCTCGCCACGATGGGTAGGTTGCTGTGGATATGAACATCCGAAGCCTTATGCTTTTCCAGCAGCGCTCTGATGTGAGTGTAAATGGGATTGTCCATGTTAGCCTATCATGTCTCCTGAACTAAATATTGGTAAGTACAAGGCTATAACCATCGCGCCTATCATACCGCCGACAAAAACAATCATGAGGGGTTCAATCACTGATGTCAAGCCCTCGACGGTTGATTCAAATTCTTCTTGATAGTAGCGTGCGATCGAGGTTAGCATCTCGTCCATGTTACCGGTTGACTCGCCAACCTTGATGAGCTGGGCAAGGTCTGCAGGGAAGACTTGCTCTTCTTCGAACAGAATGGACAGCGGTACCCCTGAAACAACGCGCTCACTGATGCGCTCAAGGGCCTCAGAAAACTTTGCATTGGTGGAGATCTTAACGGCCACCTGTAAAATATCTGCCACACCAATACCGGCCGCGAACAAGTTGGACATTAGCAGGGCGAGCCGACTGACCGTCGACTTGATGAGAATATTACCAAAGATCGGCAGTTTGAGCATGACCCCCGCGACAAACGATTTGTAGGGGTAAACATACCTCATGCCTAACTTGTGGCTGCCGCTGATGACTATGAAATAGAGAATGAGTTTTAATATGTTCCCCCCCTCGGTAATCCAATCACTGGCATTGACAATGACCTGGGTCGGGGCGGGCAAAGTTTTTCCTGACGACGCGTACATCTCAGTGAAGGTCGGCACCACAAAGACCATCATGCCCCACATGATTAGCGTCGTCACCACTACAAGGGTGATGGGGTAGAACATGGCGCTCTTAATGCCTGATTTTATTTTTTGCATCCGCTCTTGACCCTCAACTACCCGGTCGAGAAAGGTGTCCAGTTGGCCACTCATCTCTCCGGCCTCAATCATATTACAGGTCACCACATCAAAGTAGCGGGGGTGTTTATTTATTGCCTCTGACAGAGGGATGCCTAGATTAATATCCTTAGCCACTTTGATGATGACGCCCCTCAGCACAGGATTGCTTGTTTGCTTGGAGACCAACTCCAATGCGTCAAGGATCTGTAGCCCACTGCGCACCATAGTGGCAAGTTTTTTCATGCACAGAAGCATGTCTTTTTCTGGCACATTACCAAAAGGCCCCCAGGTGATGGCGGTCTCCGAAGGGTCACGTTTTTGTTTCTTAACCTTAATGCTGATGCCGCTAAACTTGCGCCCTTTTAGGTCGTCCATAACGATGGTGCGATTTGGTGCCTCTAGCTCCCCCTTAACGCGTCGACCATTTCTGTCTTTCGCTTTGTAGGTAAAGGTTGGCATAAGCTTAGCTTTCTATGTTGAGACAGTTTTGGAACTCTTCAATTGAGAGGATACCCTTAGCGACATATTCGCGGGCAATTTCCTGCATGGTTCTGAAGCCGTCTTTGCGTGCGGCCGCTAAAATTTCTGGAGCCTGCGCGTTTTGTAAAATGGCCTGTTCAATTTCATTGGTCATACGGAGCACCTCATAAATTCCCTGCCGTCCTTTAAGGCCAGACCCACCACAGACCTTACAACCCGAACCTCTTTTGGCTTTGACATTCGCAGCCTCCTCAGCAGAAAAACCAATTTTAATGAGATTCTCTTTGGTTGCCCTTGGATCGTCTTCCAGGCAGCCTTGACAACTTTTTTTTGCCAAGCGTTGCGCGACGACAATCGTCAGTGCGGAGGAGATCATAAAGTTTGGGACCCCCATGTTTTGAATACGGGTAATGGTGGCAATGGCGTCGTTCGTGTGCAGTGTCGATAAGAGTAAGTGCCCGGTCAAGGCTGCCTTGATGGCGATATCGATGGTCTCTTGATCACGGATTTCCCCTACCAGGATTACCTCAGGATCTTGCCGCAGAAAGGCGCGTAAAATATTGCTGAAACTAAGGCCAATTTTTTCATTGGCTTGAACCTGCCCGGCCCCCTCCAGGTAGTACTCGACGGGATCTTCGGCGGTGAGGATATTGACATCCGGCTTATTAATGTACTGCAGGGCACCGTAAAGCGTGGTAGTTTTTCCTGAGCCAGTGGGGCCGGTGACTAAAACCATGCCTTGTGGGGCTTCGATGGCGTCAATAATTTTCTTGTAATCATTCTTATCAAATCCCAGCTTATCTAAGGAAAGTGCTGGGTCGCCAGCCAACAGTCGCATCACAATCCGCTCCCCATTTTTGGTCGGCATGATATTAAAACGGAAGTCTATGTCCTCACTTCGCGGTCCTTTAAAGGTGATGGCACCATCTTGGGGAAGCCTGCGCTCTGAAATATCACAGTCCGCCATAATCTTAAAGCGGGCGATGATGGACGGATAATTTTTATAGAGGTATTCACCGTAATTTTTTTTTATGGTCATGCCACCGTCAATGCGCATCCTAATTTGGGCTATATCCCTAAAGCATTCTATGTGGATATCTGAGGCCCCACTCACAATCGCGTCCATTAATACCTGGGCACAAAATTTAATTACTAAATCGGGGTCGGCTACCTGCCACTTTTCGCGGAACTTAAACTTTCTTAAAGGTTGCAGTGGTTTAGCTTTTGCTGCGTCGGCTTGGGGTGTACTTTCTTCTTGCTCATCCTCGTCATCCTCGTCATCCGCGTCATCCGCGTCATCCGCGTCATCCTTTGCCTTATTTTTGGCATCAAGGTTGGTGGAAGCGGGACCGGAAGCCTTAGACTGGCTACTCAGTTTGCCGAGTTCATTTTTCACCGTATCTAGGTCATAGAGCATCTCTAGGTGGGACAAGGAAGTGATCTCAAATACGACCGTTGAATTGAGGGTCTCCCTTAAGGCAGCAGTTAAGGCTTTTTTGCCACTGGGGTCCAGGATTAATATTTTCAGCACCTTATCATCAAAGCGATAGGGCAGGATAGAGTGCTCTCTCAGGAGGTTAGCTGGCAGACTGCTCAGGGCGTTGGCCTGGATTTTTTCCTGCTCCGGGAAGGCTCGGCCGAGGCTGGCATTTTTTGATAAGAGCGAAACCAACCAATCTTCAGTTATTTTTTCTGCATGAATCAGGTTTTTTAAGTTTTTCGCCCAGGAAGATCGATCACCCGCTTCTATAGTCAGATCTGTTTCTTTAATTTTTGCCGCGTTAATGAGAGCCTTGAGAATTTTTTCACTGGTTTCATTGCTGTAATTAAGATCAAACATGGTATTTATTTATACAAGCTCAAGTTTAACGTGCATTTTTGTCTGCCATTATTTTTTCTTTAAGCCGCTCTCTTGCTGATTCCGCAGGGCCTTTTTTTGATGAACTGGATGATTTATTCTCGCTGGCAGCAGGGCTCGGCTCGGAAGCTGGTTCTTGGCTATTGAGATTCATTGGGTCGTTGACCGGAATGCTGTTCATAGGGATCAAGGCGATGTCACCATAAACGCTTGCCACATAGACACCAAAGTTATTAATTTTGGTAACCCAATAACCTTTGGGCCCTAAGGGCTGATCTTGGCTTACGGCAAGATTCATATTGATTAGGTCCTCGACATTAAAACCCATTTCTGATTTACTAAAAAAGAGGATGCCAGCCTGAGATAAACCAAGGTTAGCTTCTGGGCTTGGTATGTTTATTGTATCGGGATTGGCCGACTGCTCAACTAATGCTTGGTTACAATTAATATCCTTTGCATTGGTAGCGTAGGTGAAAAAGTGGCAGTGCGCTAAAGCAAGATGGCGAGTCTTAAATGGTCCGTAGGTTAACGTAAAATCTTCTGCCGAGTGTGTGGAGAATTTAATCGATAGATCTCTTGCTAAAAGATCACGGTAGCCCAACATTATTTTTTGTCCATACTGCAACAAGTTTTTTTTATCTGGATCGGTTTTGAGCGCAATAAAATAGGCGTTAAAGGTTGTTTGCGAATCTTTTCCCGTTGTATCATTGAGTGCGACATCGAAGGTGTTGGTCGCATTTAAGCTGGACACTCGATAGTAACGGTGATCATTCAATGAGCGCATGTCATCGAACCGTTGATTGCTATACACATCATCTTCAATCCGGTTGCTATCAAACTGCGTTGGACGGCTTACCCCGCGATTAAAGGGGTCTAGCAATTGATTCGATTCTTTTTCGGAGACTGCAGTTTTTTCCGATGGCGTTGTGTTTTCTGAAAAAGCTAAATTTCCCCAAAAAAGGGCCATTATTAGTAGGTATTTTATCATGGTAGTTTCCTATTATTTTTTTCTTGAGTAGTGGATTTGCCAACCGATTTGATCTGACTAATTATATAAGGCAACTCATAGACCACACGGTATTCGATGGCGCCATTAGTGTCGTTCATTACAATCTCTTCCATCGGAATCGACAGGTTAGGTAGATAGTTTATAAGCATATCGCGCGCGCGTAAATAATCTAAGTACTCGCCACGAAGATTAAGCGTGACCGTCATAAACTTAATTTCCCCGGGGATACTCTTGCGTAGCTTTTCTATTTTTTCATTGAGTACCGCCACCGCCTCTTTGGACAGCTTAGTTTCATTGCTTGCTGCGGCAGTTTGTTGGCCAGCCCCACGTTTTTCAGCCTTAAGTTTCTCCAAACGCGCAGCTAACTCCTGGGCCTTTTTGGCTTCTTCCTCTGCTATAAAAAAGGTTTGGTCGGCAGCGGGTTCAGCGATAGTGGGCTTAAGCACCTTGACCATGTTCGGTATGTCATTAAAGGCGACTTTTTGGTCAATAACGGCAAGGTTCTTTTTTTCAAAGGTTTCTGCTATCGGGCCTAACAGGGCCTTCACTTCGGTCAATGAAAGAAAGCGTTGAAGACTGTCATTAATCTCCGCGCTTAATGCTTGCTCTAGTTTTTGATTGTTGCTAATTATGCCTTTTATGTTATTGGTTTTACTTACAAGGTCGGGGATAACGGTATCTCTGACATGGTCTATGTGCTGTTTTGTTGAGTAGATCTGGAATAGGTTATAGGCCAGCAGGACAAAGATAATTATTACAACAATCATGAGGCTTGCCCAAATCGGTTGCCGCGAGGATTTAGATAGGCTGATGTAAGTGGTGGAGTGAAACTGTTTTTTTTGCCGGCTCGGATCAATAAAGGTTTTCAATTTTTCGATTGCTGGCCGGAGGGTATTGTTATTGAAGACAGACAGAGTAGGTTTAGTTTCGCGCGATTTTTTTGCCACCGTGGCACCCTGAGCCGAATCAATTTCTGGCAATACCGTGGAATTGTCTGCCTTCTGCGGCACTTTTTTAGGGCTAAACCTCGATAACAATCGCCTCCATTGAGCCATAAATTGTTTCTTGACCCCTCCCTCGCGGACTGCCATTTTCTCCGCTGACTGTTCTTGTTGTTGAATTTCTTTGAGTAAGCTCTTAGCTCTTGGAGAAAGATTTTTCGGTTGTTTGTTATCTACGCTCATAGCTCACCCACCAAGTTACCAGTAATGCGAAAAAAGTAGTGCCCCCCGTTATTTTTTTTGTAGGTCGTAAGATTAAGCCCCTTAATTTTTTCTTGTTTGGAAAACTTACCGAAAAGGTCGTTGATGCTAGCTACATTTCTTGCGTTGCCTTGAAGGGAAAACTGTTCTTGATAAATCAGCACGCTGCTTAGCTCAGTATCGACCGGTAACTGGCGGCTGATAAAATACAATAGATGTTGTTTTTTTTCTGCCGATGCCATGTTGTCCAATTTTGCTAACACCTGTTTTTTAGCGGACAGCTGGTTTTGTAACGCTTGACTCTGTTTCTCAAGCGTTCCCAGTGTCTGTTGTGATGTTTGCGCAAGGGCATTGACTTGATTACTATTGCCTACCAGAACCATCATGAAAATATTAATGGCCAAAAGGAGCACCAGTACTAAGCCACCCAACCTTAAGGAAGAACGGACCGACGGCTCTTTGCCGAAGTTGTTCTCAATAAATGCATGGGCTGGATGGAGGTTAAATAGTGGCGCGCTAATTAGTGGATTCGGTATCGAGGGTGTTGAAGAGTAGTGTATCGGGTAACAGCCTGCGTGCGTGATAAACTGAGTCCCCTGTTGGTTAGAAACTTTGTCATCCTTACTGCCGTGATCTTTGAGCGAAAAGTGGCTGGCCAAACTTTTGAAGTTCGCTAGTCTGAAGTTATCCCGAAAAAGTTCGAATAAGACCGGCTCATTAACATAGTCAGTGCAAAAGAAAACACTATCAAACTTTTCCACTTTCGTCTCGTCATTGAGAAACATTACTGCCTGTTTTAGCGCGTTGCTGAGTCGAGCAATGACTTCCTTCCAAAAATCGTTGTTGATTTCTTCTGTCGTGGTTGGTAGGTCGTCTAACAAAACCTCATCGAGCTCATCAATATCGACGGCGGCCATATTCATCGACTCAGGTGTGACATGGATGATGCGGCTATTACCTTTGCACAAATGAAAGATGCAGAAAGGCCGCTCACGTTCGACCCGCGATAATTTAGATTCGACGATACGAATTAAGGCCTGGTCCTCTGATATAAATGAGGTGGGATAAAGATTGCCACCCAAAAAGAGAGTGATGTAATCTTTTATCTCCTTGGCAGAGACCATGGTATAGAGCATTTTAGTGGCGTTATCTTCAGGCAACGCCATTAAATAATGGCTGCGAATTTCCGCGCTCTTGAGCGTCGCAAGATTGGTATCGTGCTCCTTCCAGAAATCGTATGGATTTGTTTTGGTGAGTGAAGCAAATTCTTTTTTTTCTGCTTTGTTGTCTAGGTTCATCGGAATTTCTAGGATGCGCGTAGCAGCTATTCGATGAGGGAGTATGAGGGTAACAGTCTCACCTTCAAGGCCATGGTGCTCGACCATGGTGCTAATCGAGGCTGTCAGTAGCTCCAGGTCTTGGTTGATGTCGTTTGGGTTAATCTTTTTTGGCAGTTTCCAGCGAACGACCTCAGTCTGACTGATCTGACCCGCATTGTTGGTTGTAAGCGACGCCAGAATTGTTTCAGGCATGAGCTTGATGACCAACTTTTTATTCGACGTCAGTGCTGTGTTGTTATTTTTTGCCATACAATTTTTCTAATCGGTCCTGATTCGTCTTAAACTGTTTTTGGTTAATGAGTTTATGGGCCAGTAATTCATCCAGAGCTTGCAAACTTTCCTCCAGTACTGTCTGTTTTTTGGGTTTGTCGGCCGACCCTATCTTCTGCTTGAGATCTTTACTCATCGCCAAACTAGGCTGAAGCTTTTTGCGCCGACGGCTCAGCAAGCGGTAGAGAAAAAATACCATCACCACCAATACAAAACTGCCTATTAGTGCTTGCGTTGTGATGGGTATGTTCATCAATCCTCGTCACCTTATAGTATTATTCGGGCTTATCACTACTTAATCGTTTACGCGGTAGGGTTTTTGCCATATTCTTATTCGTAATAACAACCGGGTTAAGGAACACCAGCAGTTCGCTTCCCTCTATTGTGTCCACCTTCCCGCCAAAACCAAACAGATATTTTAGGGGTGTTGTTATCATGTCGGTGAGGCCCGGAATTCCGGTCTCCTGTTTACTTGTTTGCTCCTGAAATAATCCGGCCATCATAATGATTTGTCCCGGCTTTACCTTGAGTTTGGAGTTGATGGTATTTTCGGTTGAAGACGCGAGTGGATCGGCAGTTTCAAAGTATTCGGCGGTGTAGCTGAACCCTAGGTCAATTTCATCATTGTGCTCATTGATCTCAGG
>Ga0222715_10001484_pt1 | contig 22313 bp, 17 predicted proteins | sample C33_9DmetaG_FD_165056 | JGI IMG/M metagenome (GOLD analysis project Ga0222715, IMG submission 165056) | Estuarine water microbial communities from San Francisco Bay, California, United States - C33_9D | ecosystem: Environmental > Aquatic > Marine > Unclassified | place: USA: California... | reverse complement strand
CCATCCTACACCATAAGCACCAGCTTCTATTAAATCATTGTGAATCTTTGCAAGTGTTTCTCTAGGTAGGGGATATCCACCTTGCTCATCTAGGAAAGTTTCGTCTATGTTGAGGATTGTAAAGTGTCCGGTTGGACTTTGTTCAGGTACAATAGCATCAAAGGTTTTGAGTCTTAGTACTTCTAGCGGGACACTATTGAATAGTAATGGTAGTGTTAGTAAAGCTAATAGTAATGATGACCACTTCATATTAATTATCCTGTGTAATTTTTATAGTAGAGTCTCCTCCACCATTAACAATTATCTGTGTACTCTTACCATTTTGTATTAGAATAACAGTGTAAGCATTACTCTTATCTAAATCTAAACGTATAGTATCTTCTAAAGTTTTATAAAACGTAATAAGATTATCCGTTATAAAAGTATTTATCTGTGTATCAGAATCATATCCGACTTGTGTCCCTTTTAAATCTATATCAGTTTTTAAAAGTGATTCAGTCTGGTCTAACTCATTGACATCTTCTATGATATCTAACAAGTCTTCAAGAAAATTTACATCAAGATAGTTGATGTCAAGCTCTGTAAACTCTAAGTTATCTTCTGCAAGATAGTCTACTTCTAAATCATCAAACTCAAGGAAATCAACATCAAGAATGCTAGTGCTGTTCCCTCCATTTGTTCCTTCGTCATTCTCTTGTATTTCCTTTGGTGCATTTACTATTAACATGTTATCAATTAACTCAAGAGTCAAGTCAAGGATAACGGGTTTGGTTGGTTCAGTCTCGTACATTGAAACTGTTGTAGCTTGATAAGGCTTGTTAAGTATTACCTGTCCCATAGCTGTTGCGACAACTATCTCTCCACTTGGAAGACCGTCATCGTCTGGTAATAATATAACTAAACTTCTACCTAATTCATCTACAGTTACAGTAAAGTCTGTACCACGAATACCTATCGTAGCACTAGGTGTATTTATAATTATATTTTCTTTGTCTATAGTTGCTAGTTTTCCTGTGATAAACCTTGCAGTACCACTAGCAAACTGTAGAGCCATTTTAGATTTAGATGGGTCTGGGTCGTAAATAAACTCATCTATAATCAATTCAGAATGTTCAGTCAAACGAACTTGACTGTCATCTAAAAAAGTAATGCCCAATCTCCCATTAGAAGTTTGGACATTATCGTAACTTTCTATGTTAAAATCTAATGAAGCTTGGTAAGTGTCATCCCTAACAACTCTACCAGCTCCATTAAGTTCTGTTATGTTTCCAATATTAGCAGCTTGTGCTTGTACCACCATCATTCTGAACGACACAAACAGTACCGTTAGAAGAAGTAGACTCAATTTTAAGCCAGTCAGAAACCAATGTTGAAGATTGTGTAATGTTAAATGTTCTGCTACTACCTGTTTGGTCGAGGTAAAAATATCCACCTGCATATCCACTCCCTGTAAAGTTTACTGTATTACTATCTCCATCTACATCTACGTAGTTAGTACCACCATCATAATTAATATCAAAATCAAATGTGTTACTATCTCCATTGATTATCCAATCTAAATCAAGCGTACCAGCTAGTGCAGATGTACCGGTATCTAACGTAAATGTGTTAGAATTTCCAGTAACATCAACATTATAATCAGAACCATCTATTCCGTATGTATTCGTTGGGTCGCCTTGTATAGTGAATGTATTACTATCACCATCAAACTCAAAGAATCCTGTTACGTTATCACCATAAATATCACCAAGAAACTTGTTGGTATTACCGATTTGATTTATATCTAGTGTAAGATTTAAACCATCTAAATCCAATGCTGTTAATGTACCAGCAACAGAATTTAGTCCACCAATAATATTAGAGTTTCCAAGTTGTTCTAAATCAATATTTGCTGTATTACCCGATTGGTCAACATATATCTCATTATCAGCCCCGTATACCATTGATACATTCATCAATGCAATCAGGCTCATTAATTTTAATGTTTTCATATTCCCAATACCCTCTCTGTATTCCTGTATATATTATATTTAATACTCCAGTCTCTATTGCTTTTTGTAAAGCTATAGAAACACTTTCGTTCTCAGCAACTCCCCCTTCTATTTCTACCAGTTCAGTACCAGCTTCTATAAAACGAAACACATCCTGAGAAACACTTGTGGATATAATGCTTTTAGAAACTAAAGTTTCCATCAACACTTCTCCAGTTGACACAGAAACTAATCGTAATGATATAGTAACTGTATCTTCTCTGTACTGTTTACTATTACCTATACCTAGATATCTAGCACCAGCACCTCCAGACTTGAGGTTAGCCTCATAACTAACAACTCCTCCCTGAACCAATAACCCCGCAAATAGCAGAGGTTTCATTTTTTTATCTTCTTCAAACTCTTTACGAGTACTTCTAATTAATTGTCTTTCTTTTGTTAGGTCATCTAAACCTACACGTTCTACAACTCTAAAAAATTCACCACCTGCTGCATGTTTAAAAGCTCTAATTAAAAATGCTTCAGGAGCTTGTGTAATAGCTGTACTAAACAAAGCAAAAGAACTATTACTTCTACGTTGACCTGTTAAATCTCTAAAGCTATTAGGATATATAGCTATAGTCGGTCTTGCTTTTGCACTTGGTAAGTTTTTTAATTCTTCTGACTGTAAATCTAATATAGAACTAGGCTTTATATCTTGTGTTAATACTAAGTCCTGATTCTGATTTAGTACAGCACAACTAGAAAGTAAAGCTACCGATAGGCAAAGATATAGTTGTCGTATTCCCATCACTGTCCGTTATTTTTAAAGTTATTATTCCATCGACAACACTATATTCTATTCGGTTGCCCTCTAATTCTAGTACGCCATTATCACTCGGAGTCTCACCAAATAAATTTTCTACTAACTGTCTAGATAATTGTGCATATATTCTAGATTCTAAATTTCTTATAAATCTTGCAAGTGTTGTATTCTCTTTGTCTCTTTCTATCTGGTCTTGTAAAGCTTTTATCTCTGCCTTTAATGCTTCTTTACGATTAAACTCTTGATTCTGGATTGTCAAGTAGTGTGATGATGTACCAACACCACTAAAGCTAGGACTCTTAAACTTAAATACTACTTCGTCTGCAAAGAGTTTAGAGTTACCCCAGAAAGCTAACAACATAAATCCAAATACCAATACTTGAACTATAGAAGCTACAGTAATCTGCTTCATAGGATGTATATCTACAATTTTTTCTATCCAAGATTCACTTGGAGAAAGATTTACTACTTGTAATATTTTCTTATCAATCTTTTCGTTGGTCTTTCTGTCCATCTGCCCTAGCTATCCTATCTATATCAGGTTTTAAACCCATTGCTGCACGACACATAGCATCTATTCTAATCATGTCGTTATCCATCTGTCTTATTCTATCTATCAGTGCAACTATCATGCCATGTTGTGTGTCTAACTTTTTATGTATGTCTGCTATTAAAGATTTAAAGAGTACCCAAACTAAATATCCTAGACCTGCTGCACCTGCTGCCGGAATACCTATAGTTTCTATAGCTTGTATCCAGTCGTTCATTACTTACCTTTAGCTAAACTACCACCAAAGTACATGCCTATAATAGCTGATACTAAGTTGGTATCTAATTGAGTTATTACTAAGCCTTGAAAAGTAATCCATTCAAATACTTCTCTACCACTCCTAAACAAACCACCCGGATTCCAGTTAGTATAGCCTACTGTAACACTTACATCAGGGTAATATACAGCTACAAGTTTAGGTAAAAGAACTATAGCAAATACTGATGTTAGTGCTATAATTCTTCTAGTCCATGCAAAGCCTTTATCTTTTAACCCTTGGTCAAGTGATTGCTTTCTAGCTTTCATATCAAACTCACCACGAGTTATAAGAAGTTTTTGTGCTTCTGCTTTAGCTTTACGACTTTCAGACCAAACACTCATAACCCCACCAAGAACTGTAGAGGCTAACATAGTTATTATCTCAAAAGGAAATCCCATATTAGTCCTGTAATAATTTATATATTTTATTAGCTTCTTCTATTCGTCTATCTAAATGAGGAACTCCGGGCTTTTCATATTTTTCAGAAAACATTTGTGTTATAAATGAAATATCTTTACTTTCAGTTAAAGCTTTTTGTAAAGCTACTCTATCATCTGTATTCATACCCATAACAGCATCATTACCTGACAAAACTTCATGTGTAAAACCAACCTGTGAAGCTACAGAATCTTGTAAATTATTTTGTTTTAAATATTTTTCATAATAAGGTTTTTGAAAATCATATTGATATAAACCATAACCTTTACCATTTTGTTGTTGTTGTTTATAGTCATAAGTATAACCTGTTTCAACTCCTATGTTTCCTAACTTAGCAGCTCTAGCTTCTTTTGAATATCCTAATTTTTTTAATTCGTTATCAATTGCTATAATATTTGGATTAACTTCTCCACCTTTGTTAAAACCTAATCGTTCCATATCTGTTTTAGGTTTTGTTTGTTCTTCTAACTCATCTATAGCTCTTTCAACATCACTTAAATTTCGTGCTACTTGTGTGTAAGTTCCTTGAACATTATCCATTTTTCTATCTTTAGGGTCATCTTTTACATTAGAAACTACAGGTCCTCCTAAAACTTTAGGTTCTCTTACTTGTTCAAATATTCTAGATACTTTTTCTTGTTCTGTTTGTAAATTTTTATATATTTCTTGTATGTCTTTTTCAGCTTCACTTTTAGATATTTTACCTTCTGCATATCTTTTTGTTATTCTATTTATTTGCTTTTTAGAATCTGAATACTTTCTTCTAAACTCTGCAGACTTTATACCTAATAATTTTTCCATTTCTATTGGTTGTAATTTAAAACCAAAAGCATTTATAATAGCTTCAAAAGGTGTGTAGTTTGTAGAATACTGTGCTTCACTTTCTTCTGTTGCTTGTCTAAAAGCTGTACTAATTTTCTTAGAACCAAATGATTTTGCAAAAGGATTATACTTATCAAATCTATTATCTGGTCCAAATATAGGAGCAGTAAAAGCAGTAGTAGGTATGTTTGGTGAAAGCCTACTAAGTATGTGTTGTACTTTTACTTTATCATCATTACCCAATCCAAGTCCTTCTAGCTTTTGTAATGTAAAAGGGTCTACTCCAGTCATCAAAGGTATAAATATTTCTCCTAAAGCTCCAAAAGAAGGAGTTACAGTTGTCGGTAACTTTAATGACTTATCTGTAAATGGTACTGGTATACCTATACCTCTTTCAGGGTCTAAAGCAAACACATCACCACCGGGAATAAAACGCTTTACATCTAAATATAAAGGTGTTTCTTCATCTTTACCAGAAGCAAAAGGTGTTTTAATTGTTGTTGAAGGTAAAAAAGGCATACCAAACATTTTTTGTTTTAGGTCATCTCTCATTAATAACCTTTCTTTTTCTTCGTCACCAACACCGTATTGTTTACCAACTTCGTTAAGTGTGTAAGCTCCTAATGCCCACTTTCCAAACTTGTGTGGTCTTTTAATAGCAGATTCAGCTAGTAAAGGAACAACTCTATACGTATAAGATAAAAATGGAGTAGGATATCTTCTCATTAAATTAATTAATGGAGCATTGATATCATAGTTTATAAACCATTTTTTAGCATCTGCTGCTGCTTTATCTGGACTAAAGCCTTTAGATAATCTATCTATAAATAAAGCCATTCTAAATGCTTGGTCTTCTAACTGATAAAGGTTTTCTAATTTTCCAAAGGTCATATCGTAACCTTTTTTACTTAAACCTTTAAATGTTTCTATTGCATACTTTTGAGAATTAACAATTTCAGAACTTGATTTATCTGCTAAAAGTTTTAAAGTATCTGCTAAAACATCTTTAGTTTCAGATGTTAATTCTTTACTAACTATGTCTACATCATAAACCCCAAGTGATTTTGCTAAATCATATAGCTTAGATTTTCCTGTTCCTTCTAAACCTTCTGTTAATTCTTTAAAGCCTTGTGGTAAAAATTTATAATTAGCATCAGCAAAATCATATAACAATACGTTTGATGTCATGTTGTTGACATGAACTACAGGGTTCCAAGCAGTCTTAGATTTTTTCCATAGCCTGTTCATACCTAGATAATTCTTTTCTATAGTATTACCTTCGGTTTTAATTTTATTTAAACGTGTTATATCGTTATATACTTCTACTGGTACGTATTTATCTGAAAGTTTACCAAACTTTTTAACACTTTCTCCATCAACTTTAGCAGCTTTAGATAAAGTAGCATCCGGAACTAATATCCAGTTTTCAGGATTTATTTCTTCTTTTATTACTTTATTTTCAAAATCAATTTTAGAAAGTGATAAAGACCTATCTTTTGCTATGTTACTATATAGTTTAAATATAGCTAAATCGTTTGTCATTAAACGAGCAGTTTCAGATATTGCAAAAGCAGCATCTTCTATCTCACCCATTTGCTCTCTTTCTTTTTTAGTATAGTCTCTTCTAAGCTCTATTCTTTTTGTGCTTTCAAGTTTGTAACTATCTAAACCTTCTTCAGCTACTTTCCAATCTCGTATATCTTCTACGTCTTTGTTAAGTCTATAATCTTTATCTTTTAGTGTTTTCTTTTTAGCTATTCTTGCTTTTATATTATCGTATTGAGTTTTTGATACTACTCTAGCAATAGGAAAAACTTCGTAACCTTCGTAAAGTTTATAGTTTTTACTGTTAGGATTTAAATTATCTTTATAAGTTTTTATATTTATTTCTTTGTCTAGCTTTTGTCCTCTTGGTTTTAATTCATCTCCAATAATTTTAAACTGTCTTGCTGCGTTATACGAAGCCTTGTCTATTTCACCGTTTACATATTTTAAATAACTTCTATGTACGTATGTTTCTGCATTTTTTCTAAATATTTTTTCAGACAACAAACCAGCATCAACCATTTCTTGACCAAGAGTTTTAATTAAGTTTCTTGATTCTTTTTTAAACCCAATTAAATCTGGAGCTGTTTCTAAATCTCCATCTAACATTCTATATAAAACTTTTCTTTCTTCTATAGGTAAAGTAGCTGTTTTTTTAACTATGTCAACAGCTTGTTGTGATAAATTATTTACATCACCAAAAGTTTCTTGTTGTATTTGGACATATCTTTTAGGAAGTGCATAATTATCTACAATTCCTTGAGACATTAACTGACTTAAATTTTTATCGCCAACAGGTATTCTACCTAGTGCTTTAGTTCCACCGACTCCTGTAAGAGTAGCTAACAAACCATAGAATATTTTTTGAGCTTGAGTAGATTCTTCATCAGTAAAAGCATTAACACCAGCAACACCTGCTGCAGTACCGACTAATGCTGAACCCCAATTATTAACAGCAAGATTCCAAACCTTATCTCCAACATGTTGAGTATAAAAGTCTTGAACACTTTGCGTAAGTTTTTTAGGTTCTTTAGTTCTTAAATCTGCTATTATATCATCAATAGCCTTTTCTAATTCTTGTGGAGTTTGAAACTCTCCTTCTTTAGTTTTTTCTACTTTTTCTCTTAAAAGTCTTTCTTGTCTATCTTTTAATGTAGCAGCAAAGTTTGGTTCTTTATTAAATCTTTTAGATATAGACCTACCTATAAGACCACCACCTAAACCTAATGTGCCTCCTAGTGTTGTACCAGCAGCTAGATTAAATGCTCTACTTTCTCCAGCTTCTTCATCAACATATGCTAAACTACTAAATGCACCTCCATAACCTGCTCCATATTTTGTAGCTTGTGAAAGTGTTTTAGCTTTTTTAGCCCAACCTACTAAAGGTACATAACCTACAGGGTCAAGAGCAATTGCAGAACCAAAGTATGCAGCAGTTACTTCATCCCCATATTCAGGGTGTTCCATAAGCTCTTTTAGTTTTTTGTTTTTCTTTTTTAATTCTTCAATTAAATCTTCGTTGCCTGTAAGCTTTCCAAACATTTGCTTTATACCACGAACAGAATCCATGCTGCCTGATTTCATAGCATACTTTAAAGCTTCGTCACGACTCATGTAAGGTTCTGATAAAGGTTCTTTATCCCCTATTCTACTAAAACTTAATCCTGTTTTTTGAGGCGTAGTTGTTTGAAACTCGGTAGTATTTATTTTACCAAATTGTAGTGTCATTATTATTTGTAATTAAGTATAAGATTTGTAATTTCTTGAGCTTTTTCTGGATTTAAGTCTGCAAATATTTCTCCTTTTAATCCTACTAAGTCTCTTCTATCTAAACCATATTTTTCTTTTATGGTATTCCATAAAGGCTCTCTATTTTTTCTTTCTTCTTTTTCAGTTTGAGTTCTGCCAAAATAATCAACAGCTCTGTCAGCTATAGTTCCAGTTCCTATTAAATTTATAGCTTGTCTAAAATCTGATATTAATTTTGTTTTATCTTTTTGGGTTTGTTTTCTTTCTGTTGTTTTTTCTGTTCTTTTTTCCATATATAATTGAAAGTCTGTTTTTTCTTCATCAGGAATAACAACAACTTCTTCACCATCAGTATTTAAAGGAACAAAAACAGGAAGCATAGTATTCAAATCTATACCTACTTTAACTGGACCATTTAAACCAAACTTAGCTAAGTCTTCTGGACTTTCTAAAATAGTATCATTTGTTTCTCCAAAGTAATGACCATTAGCTTTTAAATTAACATCTAAATTACCATCTTGATAATCTTTAATAATTTTATCTTCTATATTAGCTGGTAAAATATAATTTTTAATATCTGTTAAATCTTGCTGACCTTCATCAGTTTGTAAATGAGTTTTAGTAGCTTCATTTAAACTACTATTTACAATAATAGCACCGTCTACTTTATTGTTTGGATTAACATCCATGTCAGAAATATTTAATAACTCTGCAGCATATTCTCTAAGACTTGGAACTTTTACTCCCGGATTTATCTCAATAACTCTTCCAGAAATATCAGTTGTATAATAATCATTTAATCTTGCTTCTGATAGCTTTTCAAAGTTTTGAGCAACGTAGTCTGTTAGTCTAATACTATCCATACTAAGTCTTTGTTCTTCTGGTATTTGTTCATTAGCAGCTTCAGGAGTAAAACCCTCTTCCATTAATGCTCTATAAGCTGTTTTACCTTTGTCAGTATACAAAGTTAAGTTTAACATGTGTTTATTTATTTGTCCTTTTTGTGGGACTACTTCACCATCAAATTCTATTCTTTCTTTATTAGTTTGCCTATTACCATTTTTATCTGTATAGACCATTAACTTTTCAAAGTATGTATAAGTTTCTTGTTCACCTTTAGCATTAATTCTTGTTCCTGTTTTTAAATCAGATTCTTTGTGAACAATTTCTCTTCTAACATCAGCATTTTTTACAGCTTCTTTGTAATTTCCTGCAAGTTTTGGTGATAAAGCATACAAAGCTTTAAATTCATCATTAATACTTTCAAGCATAGATACTTTACTGTTAGCTATATTTTCATTAAATTGTCTTTTTAATTCTGCAGAGTCTGTATAATTGAAACCTTGACCTTTAAAAAGACTTCCGATACCTTTAATAACATTAAAAGAATTTTGTTTAGTTAAATTATTATATACATTTTGATATTCTTTATCAATAAATGTTTCTCCTTTTTCTAAATCTCTATAAGATATTCCTTCATCATCTAACTTATTAATAATATTATTATATCTATTTTCTATATTTTTTGCTCGTTGTTTTAAAATATCTCCATAAGCTTCGTCTGGTTGTAATTCTAATTTTTTATTAGTAATTTCATCCATAGGAAAAGAACTAAATACAGAATTTTCAAAATCATTTTTAGCATAATCCATAGCCCACATAGCTACGTTACCACCATAATTAGTATTAATAGTATCTGTTATTTTTGATATATTGTTTAAATTTTTTAAATGATTTTTCTTTTGTTGTATTTCAAAAGTATTAGAATCTTGAAGTTCTTTTATATTATCAGCAAGATTACTTTCTCCTAAAGCTTTAAACTCAGTTAAAGTATTTAAAATTTTATCTATAGTTTTTTCTTCTTTATTACCTGTAATTTTTTTATAAACTTTTGATTGTGTAATATCTTGTGTATATGGTGATGCCATTATTCTGCCTCTAATAAACTTTTATTGTTTGGTTGTTCGTTATTTTTTGCTAATAAACTTTTAGCTTCTTGTATTGTTTCTTCTGGTATTTCTTCTATTTTTTTAATAAGTTCAGAACTTGTTCCTTTTATAGTTTCTAATTTTTTATTAGAAATTTTTTCTATACCTGTTTTAACAATGTTAATAGACTGCTCTAATTTTTTCTTTTGTTCTGGTGTTTCTATTTCAGCTTCTTCTTCATTTTCTCCAGCATATAATTCAAAGTCTAATCCTACTTTTTCAGCTAAAGCCATAAGTATATATGCAACAGATTCTACAAGAAGCATCATCATATCAACATCCCAAAGACCTCTAGAATATCCACTCATTAAATAAGTTCTTGTAAGAGTTTCTATAGGTAATCCGTCTGCAATTAAATCAGTAATAATAATAAACTTTTCTTTTTCAGTAAGTTCTTCAAGTATATAAAGTTCTGCTTGTCTTTTATTAACAAACTGTGGAGGTAACTCCCAAGCCTGTTTAGAATCAGGACTATTAGTTAAACTTTGTCCCGGAACAGGTCCTGTATAGTTTATAAAACTTTGAGCATTTTGTTCATTAATTGTTGACATAATTTATCCTATATAGTAATTGTAGGTTGAGGTGCTGAAATAGGTCTAGAGTTTAAATATTGACCAAAAGAAAAAGGGTCTCCTCCATAATAACCAGCACTTGCAAAACCTTCCATCGTCATTGGACCTTGATATCCTTGTGCAGTATATTGTTGACCATAAGCTTTTGCATAATCATTTGTTGTTGTAATATCTGTTTGTAATTCTAATTGACTATAAGGTATACTATAACCTGTTTGTTGTATTTGGTCCTCTTGAGGTTCTCCAGATAATATACTTTGAGCTGTAAATGCTTTTTGTCCAAAGTCTCCTATATCTTTTATATTAGAAACTAATAAATCTTTTTCACTAAAATCAGGATTAATTTTATAATCTATTTTACCTGATTCTGTTTTAAAAGGAATACTAGCAGCTTCTTGTATTTTTTTATTGTAATTATCTAAATAGTCAGTATAGTTTGTAAGTCTTTGATTTGTAGCTAATTGTTCAGATGTTAAAGCATCTGTTGCTATTTCTTTATATGTAGGAGTTAAACTTTCTAATTCTACTTGACCTACTTTTATAGGAGTTTTTTCAAAACCTGTTATAACTTTTGTTGTAGGAGTAGCATCATACTGCATAGTATCTCCTAAATATTCTTTTAAAGAAGCACTAGGTTTAGTTACTTCTGTAGTAAATTCTAAACTTGGCATTTCTTGTCCTAATAAAACATCTCCTTCTGCTGAAAGTAAAGAAGGTTCTTTCATTTTTAAATTAATAATATCTCCTGTATCTCCCATAACTGGTTTTAAATCTGGAACTTCTGTAAGTTCTTTACCAAGTTTAGAAGCATCTTCCATAGCAGTAGTAGGTGTAATATTTTTAGTAGGTAAACCTGCTTTCATTCTTACATTGTCCATAGTTTTTCCTACCCACTCTGTAAAACCTTTATAAACATCAGTTAAGTTTTTACCACCTCCAACAGGAATTTTGCCAATAGTATTTCCTGCTATTGTTCCTATAGTATCACTTATCATTCCTGTAACAGAACTATAAACTTTTCCTATAGTATTACCAGCAGTTGCTATTCCATTTAAAACAGTTCCTAAAGGACCTCCTATAGTTGAAGCCCAACCTCCAAATTGAGTCCATAAAGTTCCCAAACCGGGTAACATCAAGGACAAGGCTAGTGTACCTAACGGACCTAGCTTTCCAAAAAATTTACCTATTTTTCCTAGTCCTTTTTTTAAAGCTCTTCCTATAGGCTTTACTACTTTTTTAATTCTTTTAAAAACACTTTTAAAAGCACTTTTAAGATTTTTACCTATTTTACTTAAAATTCCCATTTTTTCTCCTAACCTAATAAATTAATTAAACTTTTTAATCTATCTAAATACGATGTTTCTTTTAATACACTTGCATCACCTTGTAATCCTGCTATAGCTAGATTAGCATCTCTATCTGCAGCATTTTCTCCAGACTTCCAAATATAATCAAACTCATCTTTCATTTCTTGCCAAAGCTGTGATTGAGCAGCTTGAGTCATTCCAAAAGCATTTTGAGTATTTATCATATTTACTTGTTGTTGCATAGCTGTGTTTGCTCTAGTTATATCTCTTCTCCATTGTACATTGCTTTGTTCAATAATTAAAGCATTTTGAGAATTAAATTGTTGTCTAGAAAATTCTTGTGTTTTACTATATTGGTCTACACTAGCAGCTATTTGACTATTAAATTTAGCAACATCTACATCTCTATTAACTTTACGTGCTTCTGCTTGATTCTGTTGAGTTGTATTAAATTGATTCATTGCATCTATTCTTGCAGCATTGTTTAAATCAATTTGAGTAGCCATGCTAGTCATAAACTGATTTGTTTGATTTTCTGAAGTAGCATTAAATTGTTCAGCAGCATTAAAAGCAGCTTGGTCTGATAACAATCTTTGTTGTTCTTGTTGAGCTTTCATCATATTAGCTTGTTGCTCATTGTTCATATTAGCCATGTCCATAGCTAAAAAGTTTTTAGCATTTTGTGCAGCTAATCTTTCTCTTGTTCCTAAATTTGCTAAGTCCATTGAAGCCATAGCTGTAGCATTTTGCATAATAGCTTGTTGCTCTGCATTCATATCAGTAAGAGCTACAGTTTGCATAAACTTACTATTAGCTAATTCAACTTGTTGAGCTGCATTAAACTTTGTCAAGTCCATGTTAGCTTTAGTAGTAGCGTTCTGTATAGCTGATTGTTGTTCAACATTAAGCTGAGCTAATCCCATATCTTTTGCAATATTTGCTTGAAGCAAATTAGTTTGCATATTCTTGTTAAGATTTGCCAGTTCTGTTTTTTCAGCATTACTTAATCTTTCAGACTCTGCTTGGTTCTTTGCTGATAAATTAGCAAGTCGCATTTGCTGCTCATTGCTAAGATTTGCAAGTTCCATTTGTTGTTTAAAACCAGCATTCTTAGATAAGAAATCTGCAGCAACTTGCATCTCTAATATTTTTTCTTGGTTCTCTGCAGATTGATTAGCACCTTCAACATTAGCTTCTATTTGAAGCTCTGCCATTTCTATTTGTTGTTCATTCCCAAGATTTTGAATACGCATTTGTTGCTCATTTTGAGATTGAATAACAGCAGCTTGTTGTTGGTTTTGAAGATTTTGTGTTCTTGTTTGTTGTTGTTGTTCAGCAGTTGTAATTACAGCTTGTTGGTCAAACTGACTTTGCATAACTTTCATTTGCTGAGACATTTGAGCTGTTTGACTTTCAGCAGTTTGTCTATTAGCTAAATTCTGTAATCTTAATTGTTGTTCTTGTGTAGCTTGTTGTAAGTTAGCTTGTTGTTCATTACTTAAGTTTTGAGCTGCTCTAGCTTGTAAAGCTTGTGCATTACTTTGTGCCATTGGTAAAGCACTTTGAACAATAGCATTAAATAAACTATCTCTACCAACTGTAGAAACACTTAAACCTCTTTGTGCCATTTTAGCATTAATAGCATCAACAGCAGGTTTAGCCCACATAGGAACTTCACCATCTTCCATACCACCTAAAAGTGTTTCCATCTGTGAAGATACTAAAGCTTCTGTAGGTAATGCAGCAACTGCAGCTTGAACTTCTACTGGCTCATTATCTATTTGAGCTTCAACACTAGCTGGGTCTTGAACAATAGCAGAAGAAATTTCTGGTGGTAAGTCTGCAGTTTGTGCTATCATATTTGCAGCAGCACTTTGAGCAGCTACACCTTTTACAGGTCTTTGTTTAGCAGCAGTATAACCAACTGTCTTTTCAATTTGAGCAGCTATTGCATCTGGAGCAGCTTCTCCTGTAATAGTTTCACGTTCTTGTCTTTCAGCATCTGGAGTTGCACTAATAGTAACATCATCAGCACCAACTTCATCAACTAAATAAGTTCCTTTAAGTATATCATCAACAGTATTAGCTTTTGCAGCTTCAGCTTGTAATTCATCAACAGTTGCAAACTTAACACCTGCTGTTATTTCTCCGGGAGCTACATCTTCTATACGTCTTGCTTCTTTTTCTTTAGCAGCTTGTACATCAACATCTTCATCTCTTACCTGCATTATATCTGCTTGAGCTGCTGTAATATCTTCTGGAGCTTTTACTACGTCTGCTCCGGGAGCTGTAGTTACTTGTTCTTTAGTAACAGAATCAGCTTTATATTCTTCACCTTTTAAAGCAGCTTGGTCTTTAGCTATATCTACATCTTTACCTGTTATAGTTTCAGCAGCTTCATCTCTAAATTGTTCTGTTCTTACTGCTTCAGCTTTAGCTCCTAACTCTTCTAAACCTATTTTACCTGTAGCTATATCTTCCATACGCTGACCAGCAGCACCAGCTCTAGCAGCTCTTTCTGTTTGAGCTGCAGGAGTTCCTACAGGAGAAGCAGGAGGTCGTTTAGCAGCTTCTTCTGCTGCTTTTTTTGCAGCTTCTTCTTCTTCTCTTTTTTTTCTTTCTTCTTCTTCTCTTTTTTTTCTTTCAGCCTCTTCTCTAGCTCTTCTTTGAGATTCACTTTCACCAGCTCCGGGTCCACCTTGACCACCACCCGGACCTCCGATAGATATATAATCTTCTCTATTCCTACCTTCTTGCATTCCTTCTCTTTGAAAAGGACCACCTACAGCAGCTTGTACTCTACCACCTTTAGACATATCTAACCTATCAGCAGTAACATACTTACCTTGATATTTTTTTAATCTTTTCTTTTGTTGTTTTTTTCTTGCCATAGTTATATACCTATATTTTACTTGACTTCGAACAGTTTGTCAAGCTTTTCTCCAATTTTATCTATCCTATCCATGAGAACTGCCATGTCATCTTTTAATTCGTTTTTAGTTACATATTCTCTTGCAATCTCTTCACGTGTTTTATTTAAGAGAATGTCTAATCTTTTGTTTTCTGCTGTATTACTTTTGATGCTATAAAGCACCGGAGCTAACACCAAAGTTATAAATATATTCCAAAATAAATAAGGTGTTAATTCCATAGTGTTTATCCTATTGTTTTAGTAACCGATGTTGGTGTAATTTTTAAAGCGATTTGAGCATCTAAACCGTCTTTAAGACTTTGAACTGCATCAGCACCCATAGCAGCTTCTACCCAGCCTTGTACGTCTGAAGCAGATAAATCTGCAAAAGCTGTAAAGCTTGACAAGTCTGAAGTATCTACAGATTGAGTTCCGTAGCTAGAAGCAGTCCAGTTGTTGCCATCAGCATCCTGATTAGCATCATCTTCTGCTGTTAATCTCCAATGCACGTTATAAACAACGTCTGCATTACTTTCTAGTGTTGGGTAAGTATCAACTGTTGAAACGTCCCATGTATATCCTATTGCCATAATTATTCTCCTTTAAGTAAGTTAATTTCAGATTGTAAGGCATCAATCTGTGCTTGTTGTTCTTTTACAGCCTTTACAAGATGTACTACCAATTTACTGTAATCCATTTGATACATTTCTTCTTCTGAACCTGATACTGCATTTGGTACTATTTCTTGTACTTCTTGAGCTATAAGACCTTCGTCAGCTTTACCATCTGCTTTCCAGTTGTAAGCTACTGGGTTGAGTTCGTTGATTACTTCTAATCCTCTAGCTTCGCCTGTAACGTCTTTGAGTCTTGCATCAGATGAGGTGGTATAGGATGTTGTAGAGCCATCAGATGATATATTTCCAGCACTAACCCTAGCTGAACCATTGTCAGTGTAAAAAGCTATATGAACTCCTGAAGTGCTATTTCTTCCTAAATCCCAAGCAGCTCCACCTCTACTAAAAATTGCATCTTGATTAGAAATATTTATACCGTCTACTCTATTAAATGTTGGGTCTGTATTAGTAGTCCCCACCAACAAGTTGCCTGAAGAATCAAGTCGCATTCTTTCTGTGCCACTATTAGCAAAAGTTAATGCAGTATTACCTGCGGGTATACCAACTTCCCAAGACTCATAACCAGTCTGTAATAATCTTATAGCAGTTTTTGTTCCACTTGCTCTTGTAATATCTAAAGCATTTGATGGACTATCAGTTCCAATTCCAACGTTGCCTGAAGCATCAATACGCATGGCTTCTGAGCCACCTGTACTAAAACCTATATTATTTGTTGTTGGTCTAAAAAATCCTGTATCTGCATCAACACCTGGTTGAATACTTGGAGTACCAGCACTTCCATCAGGGCTGCGAATAAAACCACTACTTGTAATTATATTTCCTGCACCTTGATAATCACCATTTACATCTAAAGCAACACTAGGACTATCCGTTCCAATTCCAACGTTGCCTGATGAGTCTATTCTCATGGCTGTGTTTAGACCGACATTGGCTGTATAGACCTTTAAGTCTAATCCACGTTGGTCACCAGCACCGTCACGAACAGTGTATAGGCCACCGTAAGTAACACCTGCTGTCTGCCCAGTAACAACAGGCGATACAACATCCTGAGTGCCAGATGTTTCAATCGACAAAGATGTTTGAGGCGAAGTCGTTCCAATACCCAATCTCTCAGCACTTGCATCCCAGAATAGAGCTTGGCTAGTTCCTGTATCATCGTAGAAGGAGATGTCTCCGTTGTAATCAAACAATGCTCTGCGTTTTAATGATGCGTTGTCATTGGTGTGTACTTCTAATCGACCAAATCCAGTGCTATTTGATTCATCCCAACTTCTTAATAAAGAATTTGTTCTGTTATTCCAACCTTCAAATTTTAAATCTGTATATATAGGAGAGGCACTTAAGCCAGCAGTGTCTTTTGTTCCAATAACAAAAGTTGCTCCAGTGTTTTTTTGAAGTTCAGCACTAGAGGCATCAACAGTCAAACCATCCATTGTGGCTGTGCCTGTTACGTCTATGCCTGTTGAGGTTGTGGCAAGTTTGGTTGAACCATCATAATAAAGCTCTACTGCTCCATTAGTAGAAGCCTTAATTTTCCATTCATTTACTGCTGCATTTGTAAAACCTATATCAGCATCTCCTGCTATGTATAAAGTACCAGTGCCAACATCTTTAATATAACTATGAGACCCATCATGATAAATCTGTAAATCTGAACCAGCTCCAAAGACTGCTTTGTCGTTATCGCCAAATAATATGTCATTACCGTTAGTATCTAAATCACCACCTAACTGTGGAGTTGTATCTTCAACAACTTCATTAGTTGCAGCAACTGTAGTATCTACATAAGCTTTAATAGATTCTGAAGAAGCTAATGTTGTAGCACTTGCAGTTGCAAAAGTATCATCGTCAAGGAAAGCTGTACCAGATACACCTGTATTGATTACAGGGCTTGTAAGTGTTTTATTTGTTAGAGTATCTGTTGTAGCTCTACCAACTAATGTATCTGTTGAAGTTGGTAAAGTTAATGTACCAGTATTAGATATAGAACTAATAACTGGAGTTGTTAATGTTTTGTTTGTTAAAGTCTGTGTGCCAGTCAATGTAGCAACTGTAGAATCTATATTAATTGTTACAGTATTGCCTGAACCTACAGTATCTAAACCTGTCCCACCAGCGATTGTAAGGCTCTCTGAGTCGAGGTCAATGCTTAAGGCACCACCTGTATCACCTTGAAAATCTAAGTCCTGTGCAGTCACCTGAGAGTCTACATAAGCTTTTACAGATTGTTGAGTCGGTAAAAGCGTTGCAGAGTTTGAAGACATATTATCTTCATCTGCAAATCCTGCAATTGTTATTGTACCATCTGATAAATCTGTAAAAGTAACAGCACCTGCAGTTGTTCCACCGATAGTAACACCATCAATAGTTCCACCGTTAATATCTGTTGTAGTTAGTACAGAACTTCCAAGCGTTACAACACCTGTAGAGTCTGCTATAGAACCTGCAGCAGTTCCATCTTTAGCTTTTAAATTTGTAACTTCAAGATTTGTTGTGTCAAGAGTTGTAGCGTTTACGTTAGTAATGTTACCAGTTGTTGAAGTTAATGTAGTGATAGTAGTTGCAGCTATTGTACCACCTTCAACTTTATCACCTGATATTTGATTGTCTGCAAGTGTTAAAGTACCTGCAGAAACGTTTAAAGTTTTACCAGCTCCTACAGTTATATCTGAAGTTGCTATAGTAGCACCATCAATTGTACCACCATTAATATCTGCTGTATCAGCTACAAGGCTATCTATGTTAGCTGTACCATCAATATAAAGGTCTTGCCATTCTTTTGTAGCACTTCCTAAGTCATATGTACCATCAGTGTTAGGAATAATATCTGAATCAATTTCAGCAGCTAGATTAATACTATCAGTATCTGCATCACCGAATGTGAGATTACCTGAGATAGTAGCACTACCTGTAACAGTTAAATCACCACCGATACTTACATTACCGGTAGTAGTAACAGTATCTGTGTATGTATCTTTAAATCTTAAACTTGTTGTACCTAGGTCAATGTCGCTATCTGTGACAGGAATAATAGCTCCATCTGCAATATATAATTGTTGTACAGGTGCTGAAGATACTTCTACATAAAATTCTATATAGTTATTGGTAGTATCTATTAATACTTTATTGTTTGGAGATGTCTCACCTGCATCACCAATCAGACCTATTACTGGTCCTTCTGCTGTTGTACCATCGTGTTTATGACCAGATGTATTACTAAATGCATTGACTAACTGATTGTATTCGTTATTAAATAATGCAGCAGTAATTGTATCGCCATCTACGAAAGTACTTTGTCTTATATAACCTGCCATTGTTTTTATCTCCTACCTGAAGGTATGTAATCTACATATAAACCATTAATTCTGTATGGTGCTTTATTATCGTTTGAAATCACCGTAAAGTTATTTGAAGTTCCACTTCCTTGTAATGGTGTTCTTAACATAGGTGATGCTGATGCACCAAATATATTAGTTCCAAATACAGCACTACCAAATATTGATGAAGGATTAACTGTACCTAATGAAAAATTATTTCTAGGTTGTGGTACGTCTCCACTGTTATAGTCAAACTTAACTTGAATTTCTGGAGTAACCAATCCTTCTGCTGCTATTGAAACCTTTAAATAGTGTAAAGTTTTTAAAGTTCCTAAATCACCATAGTCATAGTCTGGTGTAGCATATCTTGCTAATACAGCAGTTCCGTCAAAATCATTACCTGAATCATGTATAAACACATAACCTGAATTATTCCCGTGATAATATCTTTCAACTCCTGTGACATCAAATCCTGAACCTATTTCTGTTACTTCTATTCCTTTTGTTTCTGACCACTCAAAACCGTTTGGTCTTAGTGTTCCTATAACTCCTTTTTGTCCTGCAGCTACAGCATTTACGTTACTGTAAAATAATCTGTACTGTGACTTTTCTCTTAATACTATACTTGTTATTTGATAAGTATTAATGTTTTCAGCTACTTCCCTCATTATAGGTTGTATAGCTTTACTAACTGTTCCTAACTCTACGTCACCAATTCTTGCTGTACCAGCTACTGTTCTTAATCCATCCGGTGCTAAAAATATTAAGTCACCACCAATCTCTTGAATACTATAACCGCTTAAACATCCTATATTTTCTGCAACTGAAACAATTGCTACATTTTGATTATCGTCTATGTTTATAAGCTTATGAATACTATTTTCACAAAATACAAATAAGTCTGTACGGAAACCTTTAATACCTACTATTTTATCAGATATTGTTATAGCTCCTGCACCAGCTCCACTAAAATCATCTTGGTCATTATGTACGCTATAATAAACTGTAGTTTCATTACCTTCAACACCAGCAGCAATTAAGTGGTGGTCGTGTGATGTAATATATTTTACACCGTTAGTACTGTCAACTGTAATTTCTTGTGTGAAAAATGTTCTAGTAGTTAAATCACCAGTACCTTCCATTCTAAAGTACCAAGGTTTATTAGCTCCATCAGCTATTATAATACTACCAAAATCTTCTCCAGCACCTTCAAACAATGCAAACTGACATTGTCCTTGTCCAGTTCTTGCTGTAGCTGTTTTACCTGTAAAGGTTGCATAACTATCACCACCACCGGCAGATAGTTTATTTATTTGCATCCACGTAATTCCGTCTAGTGTAAAATAAATATCAGTACTAGCACAAGCTATAACACCATCACCATAAGGCATTACACCATTAATTCTATCAGCACTTCCAGTTGGTTGTGTTGCACTACCTTCACCAAACTTAGTAAAACCACTAACTCTTCTATAACCACCTTCTATAGCCACTTCAAAGTTTTCTAACTCTGTAGCTACACCGGGTCTTCGTAGCAAATCAATCTGATTAGAAGCAGTAACTAAACCGCCTTCACATGCTACTGTAAAAGGTTGTGAACGTGCCATAATTTAAAAGTATCTTCTGTCGTCTGTCATATATTTTGGAGCTGGATTCATAAGATTAGATTTCATATACTTCATTCCTTTCTTATAATCGTCCAATGCAAAAGCAGCCTGTTGTGGACTTTCTTTAAATTGCCAGACATAATATCTCATTCTAGCTGTTACAATATTACTGTATTGCTCTGGTAAAACCATTGTATCATCGTAAGCTGATAAAGCAGTTGGTCTTACGAAAGCATAAAAGTGTACATTGTAAACTTTATCAGGAATAGGACTTAATCCAAACTTCCTATTATCTGGAGACTTAATTACAAATTTAGGTTCTCCATGATTTTGAGCATTAGCGTCATCTTCGTTTTCGCTATCTCTATAGTATCTTTTCCAATCGTCAAGAGTTAAAAATCTTAACCCTTTAGAAACGTAAGGAGCTGTTTCTCCACTTACGTTAATTGTTGTTACATAAAAATCATCCCAATCTATTGAAGCATAATCAGTAGTGATACTAGAACTACCAGCTTTCAAAGTATACCATCTTTGTCCTGCAACTGTAGCAACTGTTACGTTACCATAAAAAGGGTCAGTAGCTCCACTAACTCCTGCAGAAAAGAAAGGTAATTGAGGTTCTTCATTAGCTATATCAAATATAGATTTATTAACAGTATCTTTTACAAACTTTTGAAGACCTATAGCGTTTGTAAAGTTTGCAGACGTTAAAGGAATCTCATTAAGTTCTCTTAATACTTCGTTAGTTAAATCTAAATATGTAGTAGCCATAATTATTTCCTAGCTTTTTCTTTTGCCTTTTTACTTAAATCTTTAAAGTGAACTAAAGGCTTACTTGTTTTTGTATGTGTTTTGTTGGTATGTAATTTACCGTTAGGCATTTTATGATAAGAACCGTTCCATACAGTCCCATCTTTTAAATAATGTTTAACTCCTTTAGCCACTATTAATTAGCTTTAGCTTTTGGCATATCTTCGGAATATGTAGGTTGACATCCTGCCATTCCACCATGTTTATATTCACGTCTAGCCATTGCATTACCGTCAACTTTTTTACCTTTGTTATACATTTTTCTTTTTTTCATTCTTTATCTCCCTGTAAAAGTGGAGGGTCAATTAAGACCCCCCGTATTGATTATTAGTCAATTGTGTAGAAAGCTTTAACCATAGCATCATCTCTAAGTACTTTCGCACCATAGACATGTAAACCTCTAACAATATCACCAAAAGAACTAGGGTCTCTAATTACTTCTGTTGATAAAATTGTGTTAGCAGTTGCTGTGGATGACATATGTCCGCCTAAACATTGACCTGTAGCAGTCGAAACTGAAGGTATGTTATTAGACTTATACATATCAAAGCCTCTTAATTTTCCACTTGAAACTAAACCATTTCTGATTGAGCCTTGACCAGCGTTAAAATCTACTGATAATAACTTAGAACCACTTTGTGATAGTTCTTCGTAGAAATCAGGAGATGCAACGAACCATCTGTTTTCTTCTGGGACTGATTGGTCGTCAAGAAGTCTAGCCATTCTAGCCATTAAGTCTAGAGGGTCAACTTCAGAAGCGACACCTAAGTCTACAGAAGCAGTTGTTTCGTTTACACCGCCAGTACCAGCAGCAGCATCAGCACCGATGACATGGTCAGGTCCTGAAGCAGATACTCCGGCAAACATTGTAGAAAGTACAGCAGCATCATATGAATCTTTTAAAGAGTAAGCTGCAGAGCTTGAAGCTACTTCTTTAAAGTTTACATGTGACATATTTGTTTCAATATCATCTACGATGAATTTGAAAGCTTTAGCACTGTCTACTA
>Ga0222715_10001482_pt1 | contig 22336 bp, 31 predicted proteins | sample C33_9DmetaG_FD_165056 | JGI IMG/M metagenome (GOLD analysis project Ga0222715, IMG submission 165056) | Estuarine water microbial communities from San Francisco Bay, California, United States - C33_9D | ecosystem: Environmental > Aquatic > Marine > Unclassified | place: USA: California... | reverse complement strand
GAGTAGTCCACCACTATACACCGCGATGGAGGTAGGTTTAGGTGAGTACCTTTACTCAACCGCATCTGCACCTTCCTTGCGCCCATAGTCTCAGTCATGTCTTGCACAAGATTGTCGAAACTTATCTGGTGATCTGTGCAGTATTTTTTCAACGGCTTTGGTAACAAGAATAGTTTCTGCGTGTCTATCTCGTACCGTGCAACAAAGTGATTGCGTGGTGTGGCCTCGGGAACTGCACCGCCATAGTCTAAAGCATTGCCGTTCACAGAAGCCCGTAGATCAGCGGTGCTTTTGATCTGCAAAATATTATTGTTGTTCTCAAACACGTAGTTGTTAAGTGTCTCAGACACAGAAGAACCCACATCGCTTACTATGTTCTTACGTATAGTGACCTGTTGCACCACCCACTTAAACAACGCAGCGGTATCCCAATCTACTATACCTAACTTCTTGGCTACAACTACACCCGCCAAAATAGCCCCACACCCTGCCGACCAGAACCTATGTTCGGGTTCCAACGCCGCAGCTTTATCTATACGTGCCTGTATACCCAATACTAAAGCTGCTACTTCGTCACGGTTGTTTATAACATGCTGCACAAACTTGGTGGCAAACCAACCGTGATTAGATTTTATGTCAGTAAATATCTTGTCGGTTATCGGCTTGATGCTTGGGTCTTTAAGAGACTTGTCTACTTTTATCTCTAACATCCTAAGCATTTCTGCATGAGGTATTTCTTTGTTTCGGGTCAGTAATTCCCACAGGCTTATGTTAGCAGAGGTGACACCAATCAACTCCCAAGGATCACCTCTGTGCCTTTCCGTGTTACCGTCACTAGACATACGGTTCTTCTGCATACCACCCGACAATTCGTACACGTATTTAGAAGCCCATTCTGGCGTTATGTTTGTCATTTCGTCAGAACTTAGCGGTAGGTTACGCATCAATTCGGCCCTGTTCATTCGGGCGTTATGCGTGTCTGCGTGATGGTTCATCAAGGCTTCGGGTCTGCCGTATATGCCCAATGCCGCCCTCATAGCCGTGGTCTTACCCACGCCTGATCCACCAAACAGATGAATACCCATACTGTTTTGTCCTGTAAAGGGCATGAGTATAGAGCCAAACCCAGAGCCTATAACAAACTGATGTAGTTGAAAATTCTCACGGTTATAAAACGCAAACATTTCTAACTGCCTAGCCTCTGATCCTTTAGGTTCAAAGGTAGAAAACAACCCTGCTGTCTTTTTAGATGGGGGGTTATATTCAACACTGCCACCCAATATAAGCCTGTCTCCTAGTACAAAGGCTTCTTGTTTATCATTAGTCCACCCAAATTGTAGGTGTGCTTCGTCAGACGCTGCCGCCGACTGCAATTCATCTATCCACTTAGTTGTGTAAGCCATTAGCTGATCCAATTTGTTGCCCCATGTGGTAATGCCGTTCATAGCCACAATTTTACGGAACTCTTCTTTTGAGGTTATCGCGGACATGGGCGCAGTAAATTCCCGCACTCCGTCCTGTGGTAAGTGCAATCTAAACACCACTACATAACCCCCCAGCGAAGCGTCGTGTAGTAACCGTGTTACGTAGAAGTCGTTGTGGTAGATTACTTCTTCTTCTACGTCCCCGTCAGCGTTCTTCTTACGTACATATACGCCGCCGTGTGCGCCTCGCACGTAGGGCTTAGGGTAAGGGGGTATCATGTGCTTGGTAGACGATGCCGAGAACGGATCATCCTCTACTTCATCCTCACCTAGGGCTTCTTTTAACCGTTCACCCAGAACCTTCGGACTTTTTATTTTACCCCAATTAGGGCAATCCATACAGATATCAGGGTTGTTATCGTCAAAGGTAGCGCACTTGTAGGCTATATCTCTAACACCTAACTCCGCAGCCTTGCCTTCTATGTAGTCCCATTTCTTATCTGTTTCCTGCTCCGAATAACCTTCGTAGCCCTTAGATATTTTGTGAGCCTTGGCCCTGCTACCATCCTTACAGGCTTGCAGTACGCTAAGGACACCGCGCCATGTAGGTTCAGATACTTCGTCTTTCGCCTTTATAGCGTGTAGTATCTGAGCACAGCCGCGCCCTGCTCGGGTCTTTTCTATAATGTCCTTAAAGACGTACTCTTTGTTGCTGTTGAGCGTGTCCCACACTGCGCTACTATCCCTGCTCTCATGGGGGGATAATGTCGGTTCGGGTCGCTCACCAAACAGGCCCATGAACTCGTCTAGTATAACGGGTTCGGGTATATCAACACCATACAGTTCCACAGGTGCAGGTGGATCGGACTTGTAGTTATGTGTATTAGGTACGCGTAGCACTCTGGCTGCATCAGCGGTTACTACAGGATCGGCTTTAAGCCCACTGCTAGCACATATTTGCTTTACACGCTCTGCTACAGGTATCCAATCATCCACAGCTAGGGCTTCGGATAAAAACCAGTAAACATGCACACCGTTACCCGAGTTTACCATTAGCGGCTTGGGCAACTCGTACTGTTTGCAGAACTTACGCAGTGCCGATACAGCTTCGGTTTTAGATGGGTAATCCTTACTAGGCCCACAGTCTAAGTCTAAGAATATAGACCTTAATTGGTGGACGTTATCTGCTTTCCTGTTTTCGGTTGTCTTAAAGGTAGCTAGTGCAAAGTACACATCGTACCCGTCAGCGTCTAAGTCTTGAGCGGCAGCTTCTACTTCATCTACTGTGTCATAAAATTTCTGTACTCTGCGGTTATCTCTGCTCCGAGCCGCAAACACACAATAGTTACCCTCACTCCCCAGAACCCTGCTTAGAAACGTTTTTATTATCATAGCCTCTTTCCCACAAGGTCACTGCGAGACGCTACTAGGACACGTCCTAGTTAACACCCCGCAGTAAGTTATATGTTTTTACTCCCAATCAGATAGGATATCTCCCAGATCGTCACCGTCTGTGGGCGGCGGTGCTTTCTTGGTAGCCTTCTTCACAGGCTCTGGGGCTTCCTCAGAACGAGTATCAGGTGCTACATCAACGTCAGAGGGGGTATCATCAATCTCAAACCCCGAAATCATAGTGGAGGCTTCATCAACGGAAAACCCATCTTCCGCGCCAAAGGGAGAGTAATCTTCCATAGGCTTAAGGTCGATAACTTGTATAGCGCGTAGGCGCAAAGAGACACCGTGATCGCGCATACTATAAGGAACAAACGTAACCTGTAGATGTATCTTGCTGCCTGTAGTAAGCATAAAATCATCGTCTAGCTTTTTGTTCTTGGCGTCATACTGAGAAGGCTTTGTAGTAGGCTGTTCCCCATACGCACCCTTCAATACGGCTTTACCAATATACGTACCGTCTTCTTGCTTACTGAATACTTCCGCAGGTGCAGGTATTTTTGTGGGCCACTTAGCTTGCTTTTTCTCTTTGTAAGCCGCAGCCATAGCTTTATACAATTCCTCGGCTTGTGCCTTAGTCATGCGAAAACTGGTTTCGTACTTCGCGCCATCGTCAGATGGATCGCACGGCACAGACTTACCCCGTTCCCCTGCGGTAGGGTCATACCGATAGGTGCGGTTAACTCGGGGGTACTGTGCGATAACACCACGTATAATGTGGCTCATAGAGTTGGCTTCAGCCATGTCGTTCTCCTAGGTTTTTATTTTAAGGTGGTTAAAGACCGCTCTCGTCTGAGAACGGGGATTTAGAATTGATATGGGCAGAAAGTATAGCCGTGTTTATCGCTTCTAAAGTATCTGGATGGTCAATCATACCGTCCACGTCCTGCATTTCGGCTACGTTTAAAGACCTTTTCGGCCTAAAAAATAACTTTGGTACAGGGCTATCTACATCAAAGTAGATGTTAGTGACCACAGACGCAAACCGCGTGTTGTGACTACTTAAATGCTTTGCATAGGATTGAAGAGGAGTATTACCATTCTGGGGTTTCCCAAATATAGATGTAGCAGACACTTGTAGCTGATACGCTTTATCTAGTTCACCTTCTAGTAACACCGCTATGCGTTGATGGAACCTACACGCCCTGCCCATACCCGAACCAGAACCACGTATGTTTTGGGTGCAGTCCATACACCTTACCGATTGCACATCTTCAGTGGGTACGTCTTTATCAGGACGATCTGTGTCTGAGGACCAACAGGTAGGTGCAGTAGGGTTATCACTATCGTACACGCCTTCATAATACGAGCGAGATATTTCCGCTGCGTTTACTATGACTGCATCAAGTGATGTAGCCGTATCGCCATCAGGAAGCGTAAATACGTTGCCCCCTGTACTGATACGACTAAAGCGTTCCGACATTACCGTGGCCCCATTTCTTCGGGAGTAAACATTTCAAGCTGCTCCCCGTCACCATCATTATACTTCTCGGCCAACAATGCGTCTTGCAGCTTAGAAATGTTAAACCTGTAAATTTCGTTTACCTTAATGAACGTACTGTCAGGGATACGTCCCTGTCTAAGCCACGCCCGTACTGTGGACACAGACACTTGAAAGTGCTTTGCCACGTCTTCAATCTTACTCAAATCTTGGGTCATTTTTTCCTCACAGATACAGTGTATTCCGAATCCACGTTTAACCCTCTGGGTACGAGGTCGGGGTTTTCTTCCAAGAATTGTTTTACGTTAGTCTGGTTAAGCCGTTTCTCATAGAAGTGCGGCACGTCATGCTCCATGATAAAAGCGTTCATGCTTTCCCAATCGCTAGTCCAATACCGCTGCTTAACAGACCTGTAAAATAATCCTTCGGAAGTCCTAACACTATCTACTGCGTGTTCCTTGCAGTGAGATAGCAGAGCCTGTTTAATCTTATCCAACTGAGTAGACAGCGCACCGTCTTCATCTTTAAACTCTTTGGATAACTCGGCCCGTCTTTCGCGTATCTTAATGTACGCCCTAGTCAACTTATCGACTGTTACAGTCATTGCATCCTCCGTCTTTTGTTAGTAATAGTTTGTATATATTAACAATGTGTGTCTAGTCAAGCAAATCTTTGTATAAATCAATAATTTTTGAATGGACGCTAATACGCTGATCTAGCAGACTATAAATGCGTTTCTCGGCACTAGAACCCGCTAACTGTACCACCGTACATTTGTGAGTTTGCCCTGCGCGGTGAACCCTTGCGTTAGCTTGAGCGTAGGTTTCTAGTGAAGGTGTCGGCCCCCACCACACGACTGTATTCGCTGCGGTCAGTGTCACCCCATGTGCAGCGGCGGCAGGTTGGATAACCAAAATCTTAGGGTTATCTTCTGTTTGAAACCTTTGGAAAATCTCAGTACGTCTGTGTACTGGTACATCTCCACGTATTACCTCTGCGGATATTTTGTCTGCCCGTAGCTTTTCGGTCAGCAAATCTATGGTGTGCTTGAACGGCACAAACACCAAAACTTTCTTGCTGCTCTCTGCTATTACTTCTTTGAGGACGCTGTACCTGTTGGAGATATCAAACTGAACTGTCTCCTTGTCATCGGTATATACCGCACCACCCGATATCTGTAGTAACTTGCTCATTTGCACGGCGGCGTTTACTGCGGATATCTCTTCACCCGCTGCATTGGTAATCATTTTCTTGCGGAGTTCTTCATAGTAAAACTCTTGCTGTGTTGTTAGCTGCACCTTACGTTTCACGTACACCATGTCTGGTAAGTCCAGACATTCTTCTTTTGTAAAACGTATAGCAGGTTGTAGCGCATTGAATACTGTGTCGGTTGCAGTATCTCTTATCGCCCACTTCCACATAGTAGATTTATACATGACCATATCGCGGAACGCGCCAAAGAACCTAGGAACACCTAGCGGGTTTACCAACTTGGCTAGGCCGAAAGCATCTGTCGGAGACTGTGCAGCGGGAGTACCTGTCATTAGCCACAACCACGTATCAGTTTGTAGTAGGCGGTTAAGGGCTTTCCAACGCTTAGTCTGTGCGTTCTTATAGTGTGTAGCTTCGTCCACGATAATTAGATCAAAGCCACCAGAGGCTATAGCATCTTCTACAAGTTCTACACCTGCGTAGTTTATCACTACAAACTCGGCGTCACCTTCTATAACTGCTTTGCGCTTAGACTTGGAGCCATAGGCAACGTCCACCCTGCGGTGCATTGCAAAGCTAAACATATCGTTACGCCACGCGCTATCCATAATAGATAGGGGGCATATGACCAACACACGGTTAACCTTGCCTTGGCTTATAAGGTAGTCAGCCGCCCATATAGCACTAGCTGTCTTGCCTGTACCCTGTTCGTTAAAACAGAACGCACGTTTATTTAACGTGAGAAACGCTGCTGTCTTTTTCTGATGGTCAAACGGCGTGTACTGGCCTGTCCATTTGTAGCGTCTACTGATCGGAGATGGTGCCTTTATCCCTACACTACGTAGCGTATGTACCTCGTCTATGCCCCAGTGAACTATCACTTCGTCACCCTTTAACTCTTTGCTTTTGGGTATTACAGAAGTGATCTGTTTTGGGTGGACTACTGGTATTACCAGAGCCTTGTCCTGTAGTATTTGCATGTTGTTCTCCTACTAGGACGCGTCCTAGGACTTTCTTCTTTTAGGGCTACTCATAGCACCCCCTGCGGCTCGGTTCTTCTTACGGCTTTGGACAGTTACCCCGTCCTTATTCTTGCCACCTTTACTTAATGCCTTCTTGTGGGCGATATCCTTGCCCTCGCGCTTGTCGGCTTTGCCATTTTTGTTGGCATCCTTGCCTGTCTTATCCATCTTGCGCCGTGCGCGTTGACGCTCGGAACGAGCCTTGGTTTCACCACGCGCTTTCTGCTGCTGGTATTCTTTCTTGTACGGGCGGGGCTTGTTCTTATATCCCATATCAATTCCTTCCGTTATGTACGCACTCTAACACAGCACAGTGGCGTCTGCATAACCCACTTGTTCGGGGGTTCCACACATCGTTATCGGCTGCACTTTGCATCTTACCATACTTACTGAGCCACTTCTCCCATAATGTTGAGCTGGAAGCTCTATGGTAGGTGTCTTTTACTATAGCTGTACATACAACAAATAGAAGTGCGGCCTTTACGGTATGTACGTTTGGAAAGTGTGCAAACACAGTCAGGGCCATAAGTTCAAGCTGCCCTTTGTCTGCGTACTTAGCGGATTTGCCTGTCTTGTAATCTACAACCCAAGCTACATCATCATCTACTATTACCAAGTCTACTATACCACGGAACCAAACATTATCGTCAAAGAAACCACACGGTTCTAAGTCTGCGGTCAGCCCTAGCTTTTCTTCGCATAGCTTGCGCCCTTGCTTGGCGTTGAGGTTATCCATCGCACTCTGTGCGTAGGAATACTTCGCGGGTAAATCCTTACCGTCACGTACATGTTCTTCACAAGCCAAGTGAAAATCAGTGCCGTACCTCATAGCATCTGATTCGACTACAGGATACTGCTTGAGTATCTTCTCGTGGTAAAACTGCTTTGGACACTGCTCAAAGGCTTTGATCTTACTAAAAGACCACGGCGCAACATTTGTCATATCTAACGCCTGTCGCTGCTTATCTCTTGACATTCTACTACATCATCACTCGCAAATCCTGTAAAACCAGAGCAAATACTGTCGCCACTACTGCTTACACAAACTATTGTGTGGGGGCCTTCGTACAAAGGACAGCTATTGTTGTTTAAGGGTTGAGTACCCTCATTACCATACGGCACTACTGCTACGTATTTAGTCATTATTCACACTCCCCATATGATTTAGCTTTACCGCTTTCGCAGTTGATAGGTAGTCCTTCGGCCCAATCAGGTGTCCAACGCATACAACCCTCTACATATCGCTGCGCTTCGTCCACCTGTTCGTCAGGAACGCAACAAGCTATGCTGTCGTGAACGGTTAGGACTACAGGGTATTTCTTAGCAATACGTAGCATTTGTTCACCAATAATGCAACGGGCTATACCTTGGCACACGTTCTCCACGACCTTGCCACCGTATAGTTTTTTGCGCCCTCGGCGTACCTTATAGGTGTACTCAACACCCTGTGAGTTTTGGTAGCCCGACAAATCTTCGTAGTAAATATACAACTCAGAAGGTAGCTTTATACCAGACTGTTCCGCGCAGTATGAAACCATATTGGACACCCCGAAACGCCCTGAAACACCCTGCGCTAGTTGCTTCACCGCGTGGTGCGCTTCACGCCATAGTTGACTTATTCGCCAGTTGGCATCGCGGTAGATATTGATGATCCGCTTGGCCTCATTTGGACTAACTTCATGTCCAAAAGTCTTTAGTTGCATACCAAATTTCTCAGCACCCATACCATAGCCAGCCCCTAGAATTGTGGTCTTACCGATAAACCGCTGCGCTCCGGTAACTTCCTCTTCGGCACAACCGTATATCTGTGCAGCCATCTTGATGTAAACGTCCTCACCTCGGGCAAAGGCTTCGGTCAGATCGTTTTGCCCTGCTAACCAAGCTAGCACTCGCGCCTCAATCTGGGAACTATCCGCATCTATGACACTGTGGCCTTCGGGGGCAATAATGCTGTTCTTTAGTTTCTTACCATTGGCCCCACGGCTCGGCAGGTTTTGCAGGTTAATCTTATCTTGCCCACCCCAACGACCTGTATGTGCCGCATAGTATCGGATAGGTACAGGTAGAAGGCCGCGCTTGGATATAGCTATGAACCTTTGAGTACGTGTCTCCTCTAGTGTACTCTTGTTACCTAAGCGAGCCGCGACTAGGGACTGCACTCTATCGTCCTCATGTTCCTGTAATTCTTTAAACGCCTCGTCCGACTTGGCAAAGGCATAGGTTTCCTTGCCTGTCGTAGGGCTAATCTTTCTAGGGGGAGATACACCTAGTTCTTCTAGTAGCGTAGCAAACTTGGCATTACTCATAAGGTCTTTCTTGTCAGTAATGTTTGCGTCCAGTAGTAATTTGTCTTTGCGGTCTTTCACATCTTCAAGATGCTGCTCTAACAAACCTGTATCTAAGTCTAGGAAGGGTTCTATAAACATACGTAGGGTAAGGTCTATCAACTTTAGTTCCTGTCTGGGGAACGTCCTTACCATCTGCGAAAACAGTTCGTATGTTAATTCTACGTCATTGATACAATAACGTGCGTAGTCACGTATTTCTTGCGTTGTAAAATCGACTAGGCGTTTACCTTTCGCCATAATAACTTCGTTGCCTTTGGCACCAATACCGTATCGCTCGGACATAGCTTTAAGCGAGACACTGTGTTCTGTACCGTGCAAGGCTCTACCCATACACATAGTATCAAACCATGCTTTAGGCTTCACCCCGTAACGCCAACTTAGTATCGCTCCATCAAAAGCCGTGTTGTGTGCAATGACGCCAGTTTTTGCAAAGTCTACAGAACCTAATAGTTCCTTTACTTGCTTATCACCTTGCGCCCATTCGGTTGAGTTGGGGCCATGTTTCAGCCCCAACCCAATAACTTCAAACCTACGATCACGTATATATTCCTCTGTCGTTATCTTCGACAAAGAGAAATCTTGCGCGTAGTAGGTTTCAAAGTCCAACGTAACAAGGTTCACTTCTTTGCTACTTTCTTTAGTGCTAACTCACCCGCACACGCCATGTAACCACAGGCGTCTATGTAGTTGTCAGGGTTATCTTTGTTGGACTTGAGCCGTGCGATCTTTAACAGGGCCATCATCATCGCAACATCGGTGGGTGAGAAAGACCACTCATAACTAAAATACTGCTCCCACAGCATAGCTATAGCCTCAAAGTTATTCTCCATATCGCCATGCGTAGCCTCACGATCTTTGGTGACGTACTGCTTGGCGGTATCAAGGACACTGCTACGTGTGTATGTACCTTCTTTAGGCGGCTTGCCGCCCTTAGTCAGATTGTAGGCAAAGTCACCAATCTTTGTAGGGTCAACCTCGTCCGTTACATATACGGGTATTTTTTGTAATGGCTCTTTCTTCCAGAAATCATACTTACGCAACTTGCTTACGTATGCCACGCTACACCCAACTTTTTTGGCTATAGACTTATCTGTGTCAGTGCCAAGGGATTTTTCTAACAACTTAAATACCCTATCGCGTTTCTTCTCTTTATTGGCAGTCATAGTTCTCTCCTTATTCAAATTCTGGTACAAACCAATCATCATCCAACGCCCACAGACAGTAGGACGCTTTCTTTTGGGTGCCGAGGCGTGATACCTTGGCCTCCCAAATCTCTCCATCGCGGTGCAGCTTGCCCAATGCAGACTGAACCTCGTCATTATTTGCGTCTAGCTTAGATGCTATCTCACTAGCCCTATGTGCAAACTGATTGTCTGCTTCAGATAGCAACGTAAGTATGCGATCTTCCATCTTAGCTACCACTACGCGGGGTGTTTCTTCTTCGTATGCTTCACCTGCATCGACAGAATGTGTTACGCTCTCAGCAATAACACCCACAACTTGATACTTGGTTGCGTTAGCCATCCTTGAAGTGTTGGGTATCACTCGCATCTGAGCAAGTGTACCTTCGGCAAGGCCATACTTATTGACAAGGTTAGGCGGTATAAACACGCGCTCCCCTTGGTCTATGTCAACTCCAAATCCACATCGCTTATCCACCAATACGTGCTGCACGTATATCTTTAGTGTGTTTAACATTGTTCTCTCACTCTTTTATGATATTGTTTTTATGAGGGTGGCAATAATTTAAACCGAGTTACCTGCGGTCTGCTTTATTACTGTACTACACCTACAGCCACCCTCACCCCTACTAGGACGTGTCCTAGTTAATGCAGGTGTCTTTTCTGAATTATTGCGGCCATGAAGTTATTAGCATCACGTAACGCTATATCTTCACCTTTATCTTCGGCCCTTTCACGATCTTCTTTTATGGCTTCGCTTAGAACAGCGGTCACTGCCACCATTATAGAAGGCCATTGTTCTTGCTGCTCAAACAGCAAAACTAAATTGGCAACGATCAACGACATAACTTCGGGTGACGCTTCTTTCGGCGCGGCCTCTGCTATACGGTGCATCGCTACCTCAAACTCTTTCTTATCCATCTTGGTTCTCCTTGAATTTTATCTGGTAACGTCTGGCCCTACTGATAATTATCTCTACGGGTGATCCTGTAATCCTTGCGGTTTCCGCTATAGAAAAACCTTGTTCCGCTAGACGTAGTATAGCCTTCGCAGGGTTCGATCTTTCTATTTCTGACATGCGGGGCTTACCGCTACCTTTAGTGTGTTCTTGCGGTATGCCGTAGTTAAGTGATCGACCTCCGCAATAATCAATCATCCGCTTGTTCTCGGCTTTCGCCAACTGTTTCCACTGCTCCAACGCTGTCAAGGGTCTCTCCTACCTTATTGATACGGTTTATAAGATTGCGTAAATCCGCTTTTAGTTCGCGGTTCTCTCTACATACGCGCTCGTACTCGTCACGGTTAATCATGCTAAACTCCCATTTAGTCATATCGCCTTGCCCCATGCACGTAGGTCACTAACATAACGTGTTAGTTCTTCTTGTGCTGCAAACAGGTTGTTCTTGGCATTAGGCATAGGGTATTTATCGTAAGACTTCTCTTGCCACATATCTACCTGTTGGCGTAAGAATTTTAACTCTGATTGTTGGGCGGGGGATAACTCTGCACTTTTATCCATTTTGACACACGTATGCCACGTTCATTAGCGTGTCAGTCAAGTCACCAACTGTCCACTCGTTAATGACTACAGCGCAACCCCCCGCTACACGTATCTCTCGCAGGTTCTTATCTTGCAGGGGGGTGGGTTTGTTTTTACCTGCCTTACATTCTATCCCAAAGAACATGCCTTTGTAACAAGCCACGATATCAGGTACACCACTTTTACCAAACCCTGCCGTAGCGGGGAAGAAATAATAAGCACCTAATTCTTTAAGCTGCTTTACTGCTTTGTTCTTAACTTTTGCTTCTGGCGTCATAGCCATGTTGCTCTCCCATTTGTTTGTGACGGGGCAACCAAAGCCCCGCCCTAGGACGTGTCCTAGTATGTATCAGGAACAATCCAATACTGATTATCGCTAATCCTACCCCCAACACCTGCCACCAGTTCTCCTACCTGTAGCATGGCTATAACAGCTAACCTCCCCTGCACCCAATCGGGCAAATCAGAGACACTGTTGTATATGGGCGAAAGGTCAGTGTCAACACATTCTATACCTATACACGTTACCTTAATGATTTTTCTATCATCTGATAGCGTTATGTGGTATATCATATCTCGTTTGATAGCGGCCACTATATTTCTACAGTGTCCATTACGTAGACAATTTCGTCACATATTCTCATGCCGACTTCATCTACAAACTCACCATGCTCCATCATAGATAGAACAGCTACCTTGTCTTTTATCTCGTCAGGTATCTTATCTGCGCCAATGTAGTATTGGTGTGTTTCTTGCAGTACCTTGCGTCTATAATGGCTCACTCTCTCGCATCGAAAAGTCTCAAACTTCTGCTCACCTTTCAACGTAGTACCCATACAGATAACAGCCGTAGCTGCTAAATCCTTATTAAGGGTTGCGCTTACCTGTTGCTTGCGGTGAAGTTCAAAAAACTCATGCGCTTCGGCCTCTAGTTTCTTATCTATGAACGAATACCCAGATGCTACCAGATGCTTCATCTCTGCCATGACAGGCGTATCACGGCTGGAATCACGCCCAAACAAGGTAGTTTGCATCTCGTTGACTTTACTGGTCAACTCTCCGTGGCTCATACCCGCAGCAAACCCTACATCTTGTAGATTGATACCGACTATAGTGAGGGCTTTGTACGGACGCGTAAAGGTACTTGTGAAACCTACGGCTTTCTTTAGGTTTACCGACATACGCATATAGTGTTGTTCTCTATGAGCATCATAGCGATTGTTTTCTACGTTAGGTGAACACACCACGTAGTTACTATCACCCTTACACACATCTTTGAAATCACCAAAGCTAATCCACGCGGCTGTGTACGGATCACCTTTGAAGTGCAGGTATATCTTATTACCTACAACAATAGGCTGTATGCTTGGCTTGACCTTCTTAACTTCAGTGAAAAACTCATATAGTCTTGTACGGGTACTACGTACATGATCCAAAGTGTTGTGTTGAGGGTTCGACGCTGCCTTAGCTTTTGCGTCTTTGACAAGTAGATGTGTATACGGCATTGTGTATTACTCCTTGGTTGTGTTGTAGGTGAAGCCAAACATTTTGTTGGCCCATCTGTTGAATGATGAACGCACACCTGATGCGTCCTCTTTGGTTCTGACTGTTTGTATTTTGAAGGTAGTGCCTACGCCCCACTCGTAGGTTTCTGTAGATACAGCAAACTCTAGTGCTAGGTGGTGAAAGCCTACGTCACCCTCACCTGCTTCTAGTGCGTCAAGCGGGGTAAGGCTCCAATCGGTTGTGACACCGAAATGTTTTCCTTGCTCACGCTTCATATTATTTAGCCATGTGCTATCCCCTAGAGGTAACATCGGTGTCATTACACATGCGTACTCGTACAGGGCGTTGAGTTGAGGCTTCCACTTAGCTTTCCTTTCTTTATCTACGCGTGTCGTAGGTTCGGGGAACGCAGGGCTTACCAGACTAAAGATGCTCCACCCGTCTCGCTTGAAGCGCAGATACACATCATCGTCCTCGGCAGGGCCATCCATGTTCTGCCCCCAATTAGTTTTACCGTTGGGAAAGTACGCGCTCTTGGGTAGGTAGTGTTTATCCTCTCCATCAAAGACACGGTTACGTACAAACTGTTTGCCGCCAGTTACTTCAACGTCCATCGACCTAGGACACGTCCTAGCTAGGAAGTCATACCTACCAGAGTGTGTCCAGTTAAGACCCGACCCGTTGCGTAGGGTAACGTATTCATCTTTACCGTCACGCTCCCACTTTATAGGGGCAAGTTCTATCATTTCTGCGCGTGATACTTGGTTGGGCGTAGAGTAAGTCCAGAAGTCTATGTTATCCCCTGCGCCATTACCATCGAACAAGAGATAGCAATCATCGCTAATCTTTACGATGCGCTCCCACTTGCGCCTACGATCACCTATAGGTCTTACGTCCTGATCTTTCAGTTTACCTCGCATAGGCTTAACACTGTCATAAAGTGCAGTCACTTGATCGAAACTACTTAGTCGGGGATTTGCTTTAGCCATTGTCGTTCTCCATATTATCGGCTTGAATTTCCCCCAAGCCATTACAATTATCGCAGTCTTTCCACACACCTACAGGTTCGTGTACCCCGTTTGATGTTAGTACCCACCGCTCATGCTCCACTTGACCCACGCGGTCAGAGCCTTTGCACTCAGGGCAAGCAATGAATGGGTTGAACCGTTGCTTGTACTTGTCCCACGCAGCGGTGAACTCAGCTTCCTCTGTCTTGTCGTACATTCAATCCCCCTCCTCTTTATAACATTTAAGGATGATATCAGCGGCGTTCTTCTGATCTTGCATCGCCATGATAACTTTTACCCAAGCCTCTGAACACATGTCAGCATTGCCACCCATGCGTTTTAAGTTGCACATGGCTTTAAGATCACGCAGGGTCTTTTCTTCGACCATCAGGTGTATCTCCACGTACTTCGCCATTTCAGTTCTCCTTATGCACCACTTCATACGTGACGGTCACAGTCACCTGCTTCACGACAACATCATCAACGTCAGCAAATTGGCTTTGCCATAGTCTAGGGTCAGACGTGTCCAAGTTATCGCAAAACCACTTGCTGCTCTCCATTTCTTCAATGGTTTCATCATCGTTCTCAACAGTGAAGTTCCACTGTGTTGTCATCATTACGTCCTTACTCATTTCCATATCCTTTGTGTTGTACTAGGACGTGTCCTAGTACGTTGATTTTACATAGTGCTTGCGGTGATGTGCAGGGCTTTGCCGTGTGTTGGCTTTGCACCTTTGTTGTCGATGATGCACCAGAGAAGAGGGTGATCCCACGTACCCCAACCGCCAAACAAGTAACCATCAGTAAGAACGATGGACGCTTGGGGCTTGATGTTGTGCTTAGTCATGTACTCGTTGACACAAGTAATATCTGTACCGCCGCCGCCTTTAACTTCGGTGCTAGAGATAATCGTATCTAGTTCATGCTCTTCGTAAACCTCAGCGCCGCGCACTTTAGTGTCCCAGTAGATGATGTGTACGCGGGATGGGTTTACCGTCTGTGCAATAGACTGCAACTCGCCCATGAAAGCGGGGAGTACATTCGGCGCGTAGGTAGAACCAGATGTATCTATCAAGATAGCAAGTTCACCAATCTTCTCGGAGATACCACTAGGAAGATATACACCTGCCGACATAAACCTACGGTTCGGACGGCGATAGGTAGCGAAATCGTTGCCTGTAAACAGATCAACAATAAACTCGCGGGTTGCTTCACGCCAGTTGACTTGCGGCTGTAACAGTTCGTCAAAGTCACGATCACCGCCAGTGCCATCTTTACCCGCAGCAAGTTCACCTTGACGAACAGCATCGTCTATCTCTTTCTCAAGGTCTTTCTTCTCTTGGTCAGACATATCTTTTGCGCCTTCCCAATCATGCTCGTCAAAGCTGCCATCATCGTCACCAGTTCCACCGTTACCACCAGTGCCGCCATCGCCACCCTCACCATCTTCCTCGCCTTCTTCTTCCTCGCGCTCTTTCTTTTTCTTGTAGATGTACCAGAAGATTTTAGCGGTATCCCATCCACGATACTGTTCATCGAACAACACCATGCTAGGCATCTTGATAAAGGTGTGGTCTGTCGCGCCACCAGACAGCTTGATGTACGTGTCGTACAGTTTGACGTTGATGTAGTAATCCATCGCACGATTAGCGGTGTCAGGACAGATAGCCCACAGGTGCGCCCACGTAATCAGGTGACGAAAGGCTTTGTGATACCCTTCGTGCATAACGACAAAGCGCAACTCTGCGTCTGTCAGCTTCGCCATAAACTCTTCAGAATACCATTCGTCTCTGCCGTTGGTGCAAGCGGTACGAACATTCCTGTCACTAGGACGCGTACTAGATACAACCTCGCAAGAGCCAACCATCAAGATACCTGCGATTGTCGGGTCTTTAGACATGCAGGTGATGCGGTTCTTCTTTAGACGTTGATCGGGTGTTACAGTTAGTGCGAACATTATAGTTCCTCCATTTGTTGACGCATTGAAACGTCATGTTTTAATTGAGGGTGAGTTGGTACGGCAAACGGGCCGCGCTTGTGACCTGAACACATTTCACAAGAGCATTGCGCCAGATCGTTAGCGCGTTTCTTGGCACGTATGTATTCTTCTTCTTTAGTGGGGGGTACGTAATCGTTTTCGATATAGCTACGAAAACCAAGCAACACACGCACCTGCAACGACCTGTTGATAAGGCGTTTCTGCTGCGCTCTTCTAAAAGCGATATCTCTCATTGTAGTTCCTCCTCATGTACTAGGACGTGTCCTAGTAGGTTATATAAGCTGAGATTTACCCGGAAAGAGTAAGTTAGAAATACCTTCCCCGGGTACAACCTTAGTTAGTGTAGATGGGTGTACGTGTTATACGTCGTGCGTATCATCAGCCTTGAACATGTACTGGTTCTCACGCATGAACTGACTAAACTTAGCGTTAGTCATGACTAGCGTTTGATGCTGATACTTCTTGGTACGGACGCCATTGGCGAACATACCCTGTGCCTCGGTGTCGAGACGGTTGAGGTAGGTCATCCACGGCGTGATGTATTCTTTGTCCATAGTAGCCAAAGAACGGAACACCACCATACAAGTAGCAGATGCAGACTTAGGTACGATAGCGTTCATGGGATCAGTCTTGATACTGTCCCGTGTCGGGAGTTGATCCGACATTTTGATATGAGCAATACAGTCCATACCACCGCGATCCCCGATAGTACCGCAAGCGGCGGCGATCAGAGTTTCCTCGTCAATCAAGTGCCGCTGCTTCACAATGTTAGACAGCTTCTCCAAGCTACGCGGCGTGACAAAAGATGTACGCTGCTCGGCAGGGTGGAAGATGTAGGGATTGTCGGACGGGTCGCGCACTTGGTCAAAGCCTTGAAAGATCATTTCGTTGTCCTTGGCCCACGACAGTACAGAGTGATCTATACCGTTGTTGATACCCCAAGTGATCCACTCCATAGCGGTAGACTTACGCACGTTCACGATGGTCAACCTGTTACGTGCATGTGCAGGTAGTATGTCACCCACACCCTCACTGCCAAGATTGGTAGTACAGAACACGATGCTATCAGGATGCAAGGTGACGCTGCCCATCTTGCGCTCCAACATCAGCCGCGTCAAAGCCAGTTTCACAGATGGGTTCGCCTTGCCATACTCGTCAATCATAAGAATGATCGGCTCGTTCAAGTGCAAGCCCAGTTCTTCGTTGGTCAAGTAAGTGACGTACCCTGTAGCTGTATCCATTTGTACGATGTTCGGAATGGTAAGATCACCCAAGTCCTTCGTGGTACAGTCGCAATAGAACACAGTGTGCTGTGGTTTCTTCAGATGGATCAAGCCAGCGACAGATGTTTTGCCAACACCCATGTGACCCTGCAACATCATAGTGTTGTTAGGTACTGCGGTAATAAGATCAGCGCACTGATCAAGGTTGAGTTCATAGTTCATTGTCGTTCTCCTCAGAACATGTACTAGGACGTGTCCTAGTGTTGATAATTTTCAGGATGGTTGGTAGGGGCGATCACGCCGCCCCTTACCCTTAGTATTTATCTTCGCTGTCAAAGATAAACTTACGTGCCGTTTCCAAATCGACTTCGCCCGTACCCTTACAGGTGCGGCAAGAGAAATCAGTTTGGTGTGATGTTGTCGGCATACAAGCGGGACAACGTACATCTAGGAACGCGTACACATCGTTGTCGATCTGCGGCAAACTTGGCCCCCGCTTGAAATCTCTACTAGGGGGATGCCACCGCTTCGCCTTTAGCTGCATGTACTTAGAGCGTATCATTACCAATCGCTCCCCATGCCCAAAGCTGCGATCTGGTCGTTGACAGTTTTGAGCGCGTCTGCTGCTACTGCCTGTACTTCCTGACGTAGTACCTCATCATCTTTAAGCTGCTCGGACGTTACATCATTAACCAATGCTTCATCTAGTTTGTCGGCAACGGCAGACATGTGCGTATCGTTATCAAGGTTCATTACACGTAGCAGGTCGATCATTTCCCGCACGTTTGGAACAAGTGTACCTTTGAAGGTTTTGACACCAACCTTACGGGTTTTCTCCACACCGTTTGGATTAGCCTTGGTGGGCTTGGTGTAGTATGTTTCCGTCTCGCCTGTATCTACGTAGTCGAGACGATCCGCCATGTTAGATACAGCAAGGTGTACGCGTTGCCACATGTTCTTCATGGATGCGTTCCACCGATCACGGTAAAACTTTTCCAACTCGGCTTCACGCTCACGCGCTGCGGCATCTGGTACGTCTTGACGCCAATCCGCTGCTGTACCCAATGGCATAAGTTGTGCGCTGAAGTGAAACTTCTTACGCATGTCCTCGGTGGACACGTACTCGGTTGCATCGAACAACGGGCCAAGCTGAAGCTGCGCGTCGATCACTTTGTCCTGATACACGTTGAGGAATGTATCAACCGCATCCCAATATGTCTTGCCACACTCGGACATTCTGCTGACCCAATCCGCGCTTGTCACTGTCGGCACGATGTTGACACCCTTGATCCAAGGTGACGTTAGGGCATCATGCTCTTTGCGGGTTGAGGTGATTACTTTCTGGATAGCGTCCAGTTCATCGCACTTACCTAGCAGGTCTTTGTATAGACGTACCACGTTGGTCGAGACGCCGTTGTTGTCGGCAACTTCCTCTCCCGCGCGTTTGTCTTTCTTGCTACCGCTGAAATTGCCAATAGACAGAACAGCAAGTGAAGCCATGCTGCTGATATTTACTACGTCTACAGATGGGGCAGCTTGGAAGGTGTTTGTGTTGGTGTCTAACATTGTCGTTCTCCTTGCTAGGATGCGTCCTAGTACGTTATGCCAATGGGCATAGGATGGGGTTGAGGTCGCCAGTTCTTAAAACCAGTTACCTCGACCCTCACCAATGCTCACTTACTAGGACGCGTCCTAGGCTGCTAACATCGCCAATATGGGTAGTGATACTAGGATCAGAAACCCTAGCCCTGCCACCCAATCATCACGCTTTACATGCGTGATCTTCCACCAGATTATCTGGGCGCGTGTCTTGGGGATGCACTCCCCTCTACCTATTAGTCTATCCATGTTACTCTCCGTCCGTTACGATTTGCACAGCACGATATACCTCTGACAGGCATTGTTGCACCTGCTCGACTGTACCACCCTGCGCTACGATTGCGCGTTTAGCCGTGCTAAACTCAAACGGTACAGAGTAACCGTCTGTCTTGACTGCTACGCAGAAGTCCTTGAGGTAGGTGACAAGTTCATCCTCCCATCGAGTATCACTAGGACGTGTCCTAGTAGGCTTGACCCATGACCATTCCATAGATTTAGCAAGGGCTTCATTGCCACCCTCCTTATCAAAGCAAGTGTCGCACAAGCCCCACACACCTTCTTCACCTACGTAGTCACCGCAGGTGTTGCATTTGAAATCTTCGCTATTCATTTTGTACCTCCATCCTTTCGGGCAGCGGCCCGAAAATCTTCCATGACGTTTGCGGCTTCTTTTGGTTGGTTGGATTTCTCCCATGTGTCCTTCCAGCGACAAACTCCGTGACCTATCCATTTTTTGTTCACCACAAACGGATGTACCTGTTCGCGCAACACATCGTTTATGTGGAACCCACATGCTACGTCAGACCCTACAGAAAACACCACATCTAGCGGCGTACCGTAAAGAAACATCTCAGCAATCGGGTACTCGCCAATAGGTGTTTCTGTGAACCCTGCCTTCGCAAAAATCTGCTGCACGGTGGCGGTGTAAGCGTCTAGCCCTTTATATTCCATTCCCATTGTAGTTCTCCTTATGTACTAGGACGCGTCCTAGCGTGGTTTCTGATTGAGTGATAACAGGTCGCACTTGCGGGTGACCCGCGTGTAGTGACCCTTGGGGGTTGGCACGATTGTCCAACTATCCCGCTCGGTGACTGCTGCCGATTGCCCACAGTCAAGGCACGTTCTGTAACCTAGACGGGCGCGCTTCACACTGTACGCCTCGCCACATTCTTTACATTTTACCATGTGTCTCCCTCTACCATAGTTCGTGATCTTGCCACGAATATTGCGGGTGCGGTTTGTCCGTACCCTTTGAACCAAGAACAACTATGTCGTTGTCCCCAATATCTCCGTACATGCGTTGGTCGTGAAACATGTGTACGAAATCAGGCTTGCCCCACACTCTGACTGCCGCGCTGTATTCGGCATCGGTACGAAAGCCCACGAAATGTACATGGGTCTGTATGGGTGTGAGAGTTATCACACTAGGATACGTCCTAGTCTTTCTGATCCCATTCCAACACGCCAACCATTCCTCTGCCTCGGTGCGAGTGTCGAGTATCAAACCTGTCTCCCACTCCGTGACATAGGCGTTCTGGCTTTCCATCCATACGGGCGCGTCAAACTTATGGTATGAATACAGTTTGTGTTTCATGCGTACTCAACATTTGTTACTTGGCTATGCCACTGCCAGTTACTCTGTATGGGGTGCTCCATGCTTTCTTTGTACCGTCCGTGATCGTAGTCTGACATTACTTCTGCAATAAGTTCTTTGTTGAGGTTGTCGAACACAGACACAGGTGGAACAAGCCCGTCACTAGGACGCGTCCTAGGAAGTTCGTTGCCAAAACAATCCAGCAAATCTACGCTTACGCGTATGCTGATGCGGCGTGACGTGTCGATCACGTCCACTACCCAATCGCCTGACCCATTGTATAACCCACGATATACAAACTTAGCGTTGACCCAAATTATCTGACCGTGGCCGTTATCATCGTATGGTCTGCCTGTGTTAAACACCATGCGGATACTTTCCACTGGGCTATCTTCCGTCTGTGTGCCGTGTTCGGCGCGAATGATCTTGAGGTCTTGCATTGTAGTTCTCCTTACTAGGATGCGCCCTAGTGCGTAATGCCATCGGGCATAAGAATGGGCAGGTGTAGAATAGCCTACGCCCTGCCCTAACTAATGCTCACTTACTAGGATGTGTCCTAGTTGATTGATCTGTGATCTTTTCTTGATCGGTTGTGATTGCCATGAACGCGCTACCGCTCACTTTGTTGGGACACCGTGCCGTGTCCGTAATGTACTAGGATGCGTCCTAGTAGATGCTTGTGCATCTGACTTACTCTCTGGGTTATCCACCCTGACTAGTCCCTGACTAGCCGCCGCCGTACTTTCTGCTCTAACCTATCATCAGTCATATCTCCGAGAGTGATGCCCCAACGGGGGAGATCGGTTCCAAGCGTTGCCCTTGTTTGTGGAAGCGTCAATCCTTTCGTTGCTCCGTACAAGTTACGCACTTGATGCAGTCCATCGCTACTAGGATGCGTCCTAGTATTAGCGTGAAGTAAATCCATCTTAGCATTATCGGCAGCACCTAGGACGTGTCCTAGTATGAACCTAGCAATGGCGAGACACAGATCATGCGTCTCAACTAACAATGATAAATAGCGTGGTCGGCTTAACGCGGCCCCCGAGCCGCCCTTTCCAGAATTTTTTTAACTGATACCACTATAGCATACTTATATAGCATTGTCAAGGTGTTTTGAGTGATATTAGATCAATCTGAGTGATAGTGTATCATCTGGTTGTAAATGGTACTAGGACGCGTCCTAGTGTGTCATTCTGTGTAATGTACCGCATTTGTACCAACTAGGGGTCTCGCAAGTGCTTGATATCAAAGCAATGTAGCAATGTAGCAATGTATCAGGATAGAAGGTGCGGGGAAATGTTTGGGGAGAGCGGGGGATACATTAGGCCAAAGGGCGGGGGGAACCTCGCGTATAGTGTATCTTTTTTAGTTGGTACAAATGGTACAAATGGTACATTGTAATAAAATCAATCACTTACAAAAATACATTGTGCTACATTGGTGGTACAAATGGTACTTTACTTTAAAATCAATACCTTATGCGATTTGACCTACTAGGACGCGTCCTAGTACCGCTTCTGCCGCGTAACGCTGCCGAGTAACTGGTCATTATTGGCTAGACGTATAACTAGGACGCATCCTAGTACCACTGCCCGTTGCTGCTACTGCGCCGCGTAACGCTGCCGAGTAACTGGTCACTATAAGAAAGAGATAGACGTAGTGCTAAGTCCTGTCGGATCGGGGGAAACTCGCCCAGACTTACTAGGACGCATCCTAGTGCGTGGCGCACCACTCCGCATTGCTACTCGGTAACTGGCCTCGCCAGAACTGGCGTCGAAAAAAAAGGCC
>Ga0222715_10001481_pt1 | contig 22341 bp, 19 predicted proteins | sample C33_9DmetaG_FD_165056 | JGI IMG/M metagenome (GOLD analysis project Ga0222715, IMG submission 165056) | Estuarine water microbial communities from San Francisco Bay, California, United States - C33_9D | ecosystem: Environmental > Aquatic > Marine > Unclassified | place: USA: California... | reverse complement strand
TAAACAAAATACCTTGGCACTACGTAAACAGATGCATTACGATAAACAACACATTAACTAACCCGATGAACCGATCTGTCTCTTAGTTTATGCCGCTCTTTGTCCAAAAGGTTTTGACGACGTACAATCACGTACGGTTTGTTCTGCACTTCTTTTATTTGTCATCATCGTTTCCTCTTCGGTTAACGATGAACGAAAACTATCTCTTAGGCAATTAGGCTAATTGGTCCACATGGGGCTGACGGGGTACACAATACGCTGAAGCTATTATAAACCTTCAAAAAATTCTTTCGGGATAAAGGATAAGTGAAAATAAATCAACGCGTTGATTATTAAAAAAATAAAATGGGAGTAAGCTCAGGAAACATACGAGCAATGAAATTACAAAATCGTTAGGCTTCATGCTCTGAGAATAAAAACCTGAGTTTCCATTGGAAATGTATCATGGCGTCATTAAAAGATTGTTGATTACATTGTTGTACATGAACTGGCTCACCTAAAACACAAAAACCATGCAGATGTATTCTGAAATGAATTAGATAAGGTCATGCCAGATTATCGTGAACGAAAGGATTGCTTGAAAGTGAATGGAGCAGGGATGAGCTTATAAAAAAAAGACCTTAAAGATCACTCTTTAAAGTCTTTCGTTTGGCTCCCCGGGACAGGCTCGAACTGCCGACCTAGTGATTAACAGTCACCCGCTCTACCGACTGAGCTACCGGGGAATATTCGAAGGCGTGTATAGTACTGATGGTGATAGACAGGGTCAACACTTATACAATTTAATTGGTTTATAAAGCTGCCTTAATTCTTGCCATGCTTTTTTCGAGGTTTTCCATGCTGGTTGCAAATGAGATCCGCATGCAACCATTGGTACCAAAGGCAGAACCCGGAACCATTGCAACTTCCGCTTTTTCTAAAAAGAACTCGGCTAACTCAATATCGTTGCTTATACCCTCTAGCTTTTCTATCAGACCATTCATATCCGGGAATATGTAGAATGTTCCTTCAGATGGAATACAGTTAATACCGTCTATTTCCTGTAACGCCTTAAACACGAAGTCATGTCTTTCTTTAAATACGCCTGTACTCTCTTTGATGTAAGTCTGGTCACCGGTTAATGCAGCAACGGCAGCGGCTTGTGCGATAGACGTTGGGTTAGACGTGCTTTGTGACTGGATCTTGTTCATCCCTTTGATGATAGATTCAGGACCACCGACATAACCTATGCGCCAACCGGTCATGGAATAGGCCTTTGAAACCCCATTAACTACGATGGTCTGATCATATAATTTAGGGCAGGCATTCACGATGTTTACGAATTTGTCCTGGCCCCAAAGAATATGCTCATAAATATCATCCGTGACAATCAGTATGTCGGGATGCTGTAGCAATACTTCTCCCAGGGCGGCTAATTCTGCTTCACTGTAACAAACGCCTGAAGGATTAGATGGGCTGTTGAAGACAACCATGCGTGTTCTGTCAGATATTGCGCCACGTAATTTTTCGGGACTAATTTTGAAATGTTCATCAATACTGGTTTTGATAGTCACCGGTTCTGCGCCAGCAAGTTTTGCCATGTCAGGGTAAGAAACCCAATAGGGTGCAGGGATAATAACTTCATCACCGGGATTAAGCGTTGCCTGGAACAGATTATAAAGACTATGCTTCGCACCACATGAGACAGAAACTTGTTTGCTATTGTAGGTCAGATTATTCTCACGTTTGAATTTATCAATGATCGCATTTTTTAATTCAACGGTGCCATCAACGGCAGTATATTTGGTTTGTCCTCTCTTCAATGCCTCAATAGCGGCTTCCTTAATATGTTCCGGGGTGTCAAAATCGGGTTCGCCTGCGCCGAGACCGATAATATCCTTTCCTTCTGCTCTGAGTGCAGCCGCACGAGCTGTAACAGCCAGAGTGGGTGAGGGTTTAATACTTTGCGCACGATGTGATAATGGGATGTCCAACTTTGTCTCCTGATTAAATGGGGCATAAAGGGCGTGTAATATACTAGAAACGGTTCGCTTAAAATAGATTATACATGAAAGAATTTTCACTGGTTTCAGAGTTTGTGCCTGCAGGCGATCAACCTGCTGCTATTAATGCATTGAATGAAGGTCTGGAAGATGGTTTGGCTTATCAAACCCTGTTGGGTGTTACCGGTTCCGGTAAAACGTTCACGATTGCCAATATTATCCAACAACAACAGCGGCCCGCGATGATATTGGCGCCTAACAAGACTTTGGCCGCCCAATTGTATGGCGAGATGCGTGAATTTTTCCCGGACAATGCCGTTGAGTATTTTGTTTCTTACTATGATTACTACCAGCCTGAAGCCTATGTTCCGACAACCGATACCTATATAGAGAAAGATGCCTCTATTAATGAACACATTGAACAGATGCGTTTGTCTGCAACCAAGGCCATTTTAGAGCGTCGCGATACTATAATAGTAGCAACTGTTTCCGCTATTTATGGTTTGGGTGATCCTTCCAGTTATCTGAAGATGGTGTTGCACCTCGACCGCGGTGATCTGGTCGATCAACGGACACTGTTACGACGTTTGACTGAATTGCAATACAAACGCAATGAAGTCGAACTACATCGAGGTACATATCGTTCTCGCGGTGATGTAATTGATATCTTCCCGGCGGAATCGGAATCGGAAGCGATTCGAGTCGAATTATTTGATGATGAGATCGAATCAATCAGTCAATTTGATCCTTTAACCGGTGTGGTTTTGCGGAAATTGCCGCGCGTCACTATTCACCCAAAGACACATTATGTAACGCAACGACAGGTGTTGTTAGATGCGGTTGAATCGATTAAGGGTGAGCTAAAAGTCAGACTCGAACAACTTGAATCATTGAACAAATTGGTTGAAGCACAGCGCCTCGAGCAGCGTACCCGGTTTGATATCGAGATGATCAACGAGATTGGTTATTGTTCGGGCATTGAAAACTATTCGCGTTATTTATCAGGAAGGGCAGCGGGCGAACCACCACCGACCTTGCTCGATTACTTACCTGAAGATGCGATGATGATCATTGATGAAAGTCACGTCACTATTCCGCAATTAGGTGCAATGTATAAAGGGGATCGCGCACGTAAAGAAAATCTGGTCGAGTATGGTTTTCGCTTGCCTTCAGCCTTGGACAATCGGCCATTACGGTTTGATGAATTTGAAAAACTGGTACCACAAACGATTTTTGTATCAGCGACGCCTCGATCATATGAAGAGGAGCATTCTGGCAAGATAGTCGAACAAGTGGTGCGACCAACAGGTTTGATAGACCCCGAAATCGAGGTGCGTCCAGTTGGCACACAAGTCGATGATCTATTGTCAGAGATCACGCTACGTACAGCTGTTGATGAACGTGTCCTGGTCACGACACTGACCAAACGTATGGCGGAAGATTTAACCGATTATTTGTCCGAACATGGCGTCAGAGTACGTTATTTACATTCCGATATTGATACTGTTGAGCGTGTTGAAATTATTCGTGATCTGAGAATAGGGGAGTTCGATGTCCTGGTCGGTATTAACCTGTTACGAGAAGGACTGGATCTGCCGGAAGTTTCGTTAGTCGCGATTCTTGATGCAGATAAGGAAGGTTTTTTACGTTCCGGGATGACATTGATTCAGACGATTGGTCGTGCCGCGAGGAATCTGAACGGAAAAGCTATTCTTTATGGCGATAAAATAACCAATTCCATGCAGCATGCGATCGATGAAACAGAACGGCGTCGCAGCAAGCAGATTGAATTTAATGAAGTGAATGGCATCACGCCAAAAGGTATTAAAAAAGCCATTACTGATATTCTTGAGGGGGCTTATACTGATAAAAGCACTATCTCGAAGGCCTATAAGAAAGTGGCGGAAGAGGTAGCTGAATATAAGGTGATGTCACCCGAGCTACTGATGAAGAAGCTTAAGAAATTAGAAGAAAAGATGTACCAACATGCACGTGACCTGGAGTTTGAAGAGGCGGCGCAGGTGCGTGATGAAATACATCAATTAAAGATTCACGGTCTGGGATTGGTCGATATTAAAGCCAGTTAATGTTAGGGCTTGTAACAGACCTATAGTCTTCTGTATGCTATGCCGCCTTTAAAGCCCTTGAACATGTTCGATGTGGGCTTTAAGTAGTATGATAACTTTTTATTTAGGCGCGTATGCTTTTATGCCCAGAGGGTGCAGTTGGTTCAACTGAGCTTACTCAGAGCATCAAGTCAACGTGGACCTAAAGTAGTAAGATAGTTTTTTATTTAGGCGCGTAGCTCAGTTGGTTAGAGCACTACCTTGACATGGTAGGGGTCGTTGGTTCGAGTCCAATCGTGCCTACCAAACGACACACAGGCACCGTCATGCGGTGCCTGTTACATTTTAAATATCCTTTACACGTGGCCTATTGTGGGGGTCACCACTGAATAATAAGGAGAAAATATGCCCACGATTACGTTACCCGATAATAGTCAGCGCGAATATGATCACGCATTGACGGTCATGCAAGTCTCCGAATCCATAGGTCCCGGTTTAGCTAAGGCAACTTTGGGTGGCATGGTGGACGATAATTTTGTTGATGCATCCTATCTGATAGAAAAAGACAGCAATTTAAGGATTATCACCGAGCGCGATCCAGAAGGTCTGGAAATAATTCGACACTCTTGTGCTCATCTGATGGCACAGGCGGTCAAAGAACTTTATCCCGAGGCGCAAGTAACTATTGGTCCTGTGATAGAAGATGGCTTCTATTATGACTATGCTTATGAGCCAGGTTTTACCCCGGACGATCTCGTCAAAATCGAAAAAAAGATGGAAGAACTGTCCAAGGCTGATCTTGAAGTATCACGATCAGTTATGACTCGCGATGAAGCAACGGCATTCTTTCGGAACCTGGGCGAAGAATATAAAGCCGAAATAATTGAATCGATTCCAAGTAATGAAGATCTCTCTCTTTATACCCAAGGCGATTTCACAGATTTGTGTCGTGGTCCGCATGTTCCCAGTACCGGAAAGATTAAGTCTTTCAAGTTGATGAAACTGGCCGGCGCGTATTGGCGTGGTGACTCTAATAATGAAATGTTACAACGTATTTATGGCACTGCATGGCAGGACAAAAAGGCGTTAAAGGCTTATTTAACGCGTCTTGAAGAAGCAGAAAAACGCGACCATAGAAAATTGGCCAAGAAACAGGATCTATTCCATTTTCAGGAAGAAGCCCCCGGCATGGTGTTTTGGCACCCAAAAGGGTGGACGATATATAAAATTATAGAACAATATATAAGTACAAAAATGCGGCAGAATGGTTATCAGGAAATTCATACCCCGCAGGTCGTTGATAAGAGTTTATGGGAACGTTCCGGGCATTGGGATAAATTCCGCGAGGATATGTTTACCACCAGTTCCGAGAGCCGGGATTACGCGATTAAACCGATGAACTGTCCTTGCCATATTCAGGTTTTTAACCAGGGCCTGAAGAGTTACCGCGATTTACCCCTGAGATTGGCCGAATTTGGTTCCTGTCACCGTAACGAAGCTTCCGGTACGTTGCATGGTTTGATGCGCGCACGTAATTTCACTCAGGATGATGCGCATATTTTTTGTACCGAGCATCAAATTCAGGATGAGGTATCAAACTTTATTGATTTGTTATTCGAGGTATACCGTGATTTTGGTTTCGATGATGTCATTATCAAGCTTTCCACCCGACCCGAAAACCGGGTAGGGAGTGATGAAATCTGGGATAAGTCCGAGCAAGCACTTGAATTGGCATTAAATAATAAGGGACTGGATTGGGCGTTACAGCCGGGCGAAGGTGCCTTTTATGGACCTAAAATTGAATTTTCTTTAAAGGATTGTATTGGACGAGTGTGGCAGTGTGGAACAATCCAGGTCGATTTTTCCATGCCTGAACGTTTGGATGCCTCCTATGTCAATGAAGATAGCTCAAAACAGGTTCCGGTTATGTTGCATCGTGCGATTGTTGGTTCAATGGAGCGATTTATCGGTATTTTGATAGAGAATTATGCCGGTGCTTACCCGGTTTGGTTGGCTCCCGTACAGGCCGTTATTATCTCAATTACCGAAAATCAAATCGATTATGCGAAAAAAATATCAGAAATCTTGAAAAACCAGCACTTTAGGGCCGAAGTTGACTTGAGAAATGAAACGATCGGGCTTAAAATCCGCGACCACGCAATGCAACGCGTTCCCTATCAGATAATTCTTGGGGCACGTGAACAAAATGAAAATACTGTGGCCGTGCGTACGCGAGATGGTGAGGATCTTGGAACAATGTCTCTGGACACCCTGATTCAGCGCTTGAACGACGATGTCGCGTGCCTCGGCCGTACTAATTTGGAGGATTAATTTTATCAGCGTAGAAAAGCAGACACGCCTCAATGAGGACATAACATCACCAGAGGTGAGGTTAATAAATGCTGAGGGCGAACAAGTAGGTGTCGTGTCAATTAGTGATGCTCAACAAAGCGCTGAGGACTCCGGGTTAGATCTGGTTGAAATTGTACCGAATTCTGAGCCGCCAGTTTGCCGAGTGATGGATTATGGCAAGTTTATATTTGAGCAAAACAAGAAGAAACACGCTGCTAAAAAGAAGCAAAAACAGATACAAGTCAAAGAGATCAAGTTTCGACCTGGTACAGAAGATGGTGATTATCAGATCAAGTTAAAGAATCTGATAAAATTCCTGAGTAATGGTGACAAGGTCAAGATTACACTTAGATTTCGTGGCAGAGAAATGGTGCATCAGGAATTAGGTACCAGAATGTTAAAGAGAATAGAAGCCGATCTGGAAGAATTTGGAACTGTAGAACAGTTTCCAAAGATGGAAGGCAGGCAGATGGTGATGGTGTTAGCATCAAAAAAATAGATTCGAAAAGTTACAGAATATTGAAAGTGGAGTTAATGAAATGCCCAAGATGAAAACAAACCGCGGTGCTGCAAAGCGTTTTTCGCGTACTGCTTCAGGCAAATTTAAACATGGTCAGTCGCATCGAAGCCATATATTGACCAAAAAGAGCACAAAACGTAAACGTCAGTTGCGCGGAATGCTTGCAGTTCATGATAGTGATCAGAAGGCTGTTGCCCGCATGGTCCCGTATTTATAGAGAGGAATTGAAGCAATGCCTAGAGTAAAACGTGGTGTTACCGCACACGCCAGACATAAAAAAATCATTGATCAGGCTAAAGGCTATAGTGGTCGACGCAAGAATGTCTTTCGCGTTGCCAAGCAAGCTGTAACAAAAGCTGCTCAGTATGCCTATAGAGATCGACGTCAACGTAAGAGACAATTCAGATCGCTTTGGATAACCCGTATTAATGCGGCTGCTCGAATCCATGGACTTTCTTATAGCCGTTTTATTGATGGCTTGAATAAGGCCTCTGTAGAAGTTGATCGTAAGGTATTAGCTGATTTGGCTGTGTTTGATAAAGTCGCCTTCGGCGTATTAGCAGAGCAAGCTAAATCCAGTCTCACTCATTGATCATTTTATAATGAATAAAAACAGGGAAAGGATTACCTTTCCCTTTTTTTATGCGCAGGATGTACTATATGTCGCGAAAAGATACGACTGTCGAAAAGTCCGTAGTGACCTATATTGGATTAAAAAGTGAATAATACCGAGAAACTACAAGCTCAGGCTCTATCAGAAATTGATTCTGCAACTGACCTATCCCAACTGGATCAAATTAGAGTTGATTACCTCGGTAAAAAAGGTCAATTGACACAACTTCTGAAACAACTTGGCAAATTACCTGCTGAAGAAAGACCAGAGGCAGGTCAGGTTATTAATCTCGCCAAGACGGTTGTTCAACAAGCAATAGAATCCCGCAAAGCGGTGCTTGAAGATGAACATCTGAATGAAATTATTAAAGCAGGTCGTGTTGATGTTACTTTGCCAGGTCGGGGCAATAGACGCGCCGGTTTACATCCCATTACCTTAACCTTGCAACGTATCGAGTCACTGTTTCAACAGATAGGCTTTGAAATAGTTGAAGGGCCAGAAGTTGAGGATGATTATCATAACTTCGAAGCACTTAATATCCCTGCACATCATCCTGCTCGTGCCATGCACGATACTTTCTATTTCCCGGATGGGCGTTTATTGCGAACGCATACGTCATCAGTGCAGATCCGTATTATGCAAAACGATAAACCGCCGTTTCGTTTTATCGCACCGGGGCGTGTTTATCGATGTGATTCGGATATGACACACACACCAATGTTTCATCAGGTTGAAGGTCTGATAGTCGATGAATCAGTTACCTTTGCAGAATTGAAAGGTTTATTGATCAATTTTCTGGAAATCTTCTTCGAGAAAGAATTGAAAATTCGGTTTCGTCCGTCTTATTTCCCTTTTACTGAACCCTCGGCAGAGGTTGATATTATGGGCGAGCGTGGCTGGCTAGAGGTATTAGGTTGCGGCATGGTACATCCGAATGTATTAAAGAATGTAGGCGTTGATCCGGAAAAATATACCGGTCTTGCATTTGGAATGGGAGTCGAACGTTTAGCGATGCTTTATTACGGTGTTGATGATTTGCGTATGTTTTTTGATAACGATCTACGTTTCCTTAAACAATTCCACTGAGATTTGAGAGGACTATAGCCAATGAAATTCAGTGAAAAGTGGTTAAGGGAGTTTGTAAATCCTGCCATTGATTCGGATACGTTAGTACATCAATTAACAATGGCTGGACTTGAGGTCGATGATGTAACACCGGCCTGTAAGGAATTTGATGGATTGGTCATTGCTGAGATCATATCCGTATCCAAACACCCCGATGCTGACAAACTCCAAGTATGTACAGTTGATTGTGGTGAAAAAGATCCTTTAACGATTGTGTGCGGCGCAGCCAATGCCAGGGCAGGAATGCGAACTGTACTAGCCAGAATTGGAGCGCAATTACCGGGAAAGCCAAAGCTGGAGGCGACAACCTTAAAAGGTGTGCTTTCAAATGGCATGCTATGTTCTGCTGCAGAAATTGGCTTGGGTGATGATCATGAAGGTATTATCGACTTATCTGGAAGCGAGACTATAGGTAAACCATTAAACGAGCTTATTGATATTAATGACAATATTATCGAAATCTCGTTGACACCTAATCGTGGTGATTGTTTGAGTTTAAAAGGTATCGCACGTGAAGTAGCGGTATTCAACCAGTTGGAATTTGGCCTGCCTGAAATTAAACCTGTGGAGATGAAATCCACTGCAAGCCGTAATGTTAAGTCCTCAGTTACAAGCGCTTGTCCTAAATACCTTGGCAGAGTTATTGAAAATGTCGATACATCAGTCAAATCGCCACTTTGGTTGTCAGAAAAACTACGTCGTTCAGGACTTAGAAGCATTAATGTCGTAGTTGATATAACTAATTTCATCATGCTTGAGCTGGGTCAGCCTATGCATGCCTTTGATAATGACCGATTGCAGGGTGGTATAGAAGTTCGTTTCCCTAAGGATAAAGAGCGGATAAAACTGCTTGATGAGTCCGAATTTGATATCAAACAAAATACGCTATTGATTACTGATGAATCGGGTCCATTAGCGATGGCCGGTTTAATGGGTGGATATGATAGTGCGGTTACAACAACATCGAATAATATTTTTCTGGAAAGCGCATTTTTTTCACCAGATGCAATCATTGGTGAAGCCCGCCAATATGGATTACATACCGATTCATCTCACCGTTTTGAACGTGGCGTTGATCCGGCACTTCAATCAATTGCAATGGAACGTGCTTCTGCTCTGGTTCTGGAATTGTGTGGTGGACAAGCAGGGCCTATTAGTGAATCTACTAGTGAAAGTGAATTACCTAAAAATAATCAGGTTGTCCTCAGACAGGCACAAATCAAACGGGTGCTCGGTATCGATTTAGATGAAAAGTTCGTAACAGATACTTTTTTAAAGTTGGGTATGGACTCTAAATACAATGAAAAACAATGGCTTGTAGTCCCTCCTTCACATCGTTTCGATATTAATATCGAAGTCGACCTGATTGAAGAATTAGCACGGATATTCAGTTATGACGCAGTTCCTGTCTCAGCACCAACGCATAAACTCAATATAAATGCCCCCAATACACATTATAAAACGGTACAGTATTTCAGAGAGGTTTTGATAAACCGTGATTACCATGAAGTCATTACTTATAGCTTTATTGATCCAAAATATACTAAGTTATTGAATAATAATAAAAGTTTAGTATTGGCTAATCCCATAGCGCCTGAATTATCAGAAATGCGCAGCAGTTTATTACCCGGTTTATTAAATACGCTGCAATACAATATAAAACGGCAACAAGAAAGGATTCGGATCTTCGAAACAGGATTGGTATTTAATGATATCGACGACCTTAAACAAGAACCTCATGTTGGTGGATTAATATATGGAAATATTAATGAAAAACAATGGGATAAAAAGAATATATTATGTGATTTCTATGATTTAAAAGCAGATGTCGAGACGATTTTTTACTCGATGCTGCGGTCTGAAAGAATTGAAATGAAATCGAGTCAATCAGAGATGCTACATCCAGGGCAGGCGGTAGATTTGTTGGTTGACGGAAATAAAATTGGTCATTTTGGTCGTTTACACCCCAAAATATGCTCCAGTCTTGGTATTGGTGATAATCTCTATGTGTTTGAATTTAATATAAAAAACAGCCTAAAACAAGAGAAGTCACGTTATGCGAAAATATCTAAATATCCTTCAGTAAAACGTGATATTTCTATTCTGGTGGATGAAAAAATACCGCTCACAGACATCATTAATTGTATTAATAATGGTGCAACTGAGTTGCTCACTAACCTAGAGTTATTTGACGTATATCAAGGGGAAGGTATTGAAAAAGAGAAAAAAAGTCTTGCTTTAGGCTTGACCTTTCAAGCAACTTCTAGCACTCTTATGGATGAAGAGGTTGAATCCATCATGGCTAAGGTTATTGATGGCCTACATAATAATTTCTGTGCAAAACTGAGAGAATAATATGGCAGCACTGACAAAGGCTGAAATGGCGGAAAAATTATACGAAGAACTTGGCTTGAACAAACGTGAAGCTAAGGAAATTGTAGAAATGTTCTTTGAAGAAATTCGTTCCGCTTTAGAATCGGGCAATCAAGTCAAGCTTTCCGGGTTTGGCAATTTCGACTTGAGAGATAAGAATCAACGACCGGGACGTAATCCGAAAACGGGTGAAGAAATTCCTATTAGCGCTCGTCGCGTAGTTACTTTTCGTCCAGGTCAAAAATTAAAGGCACGAGTAGAAGCATATGCTGGAAGCGTCCAACAATAGTGAATTGCCGGTTATACCCGGTAAACGTTATTTTACAATAGGCGAGGTCAGCGATCTCTGCGCTGTCAAGCCACATGTATTACGCTATTGGGAACAAGAATTCCCCTCTCTCAAACCACTCAAACGTCGTGGTAATAGACGATATTACCAACGTCACGATGTAATCCTTATCAGACAAATTAGAAGTTTGCTTTATGAGCAAGGGTTTACGATTGGTGGTGCTAGACAGCGGTTATCAGGTGATGAAGCCAAAGATGACTCAAATCAAAGCCAGCAGATCATTAAACAGTTAAGAACCGAACTTGAAGAAGTTCTGGATCTCTTACGGCGTTAATTCATAATTCAGTCTAATTGAGTTTTGTCTATGACGGTTATAAGTTTATGACCGTTTATTTCAATGAGTAGTCAGCACAAAACTCTTTCGTTAAAATCTTCTTATTTAAATTCGGGGCGTAGCGCAGCTTGGTAGCGCACTTGCATGGGGTGCAAGGGGTCGGAGGTTCAAATCCTCTCGCCCCGACCATAATAGAAGACATTCCTAAATACATAATGAAATTTGTACAAGTATGATAAGCAAAATTATGAAAAAGTCCGTTTTATATTTTTTTATACTAATAGTCGCGTTGCAGATTACTGCGTGTGGCAAAGAAACAAATCCAAAAGAAGCATTTGAGAGTGGAGATTATGAAACGGCTTTTAATCTGTGGATACCATTAGCTGAAAATGGTGATGCTGATGCACAAAATTATTTGGGTATTATGTACTATTTAGGATTTGGTGTTAAAAAGGATTATAAAAAAGCGCTGTATTGGTATGAGAAAGCCGCGAAAGCCGGACATGCTGATGCTCAAAAGAACTATGGTGATATGATTAATTTTGGACGTGGAATACAAAGAAGCAATCAGGAAGCCTATAAGTGGTACTTTGCCGCATCCCAACAAGGGAATGAAAAAGCAAAGCGACAGATTGAAGTGCTTGCTGCTTCGGGCAACTTATCACCTAATCAGCAAATGCATGCCAAGATAGAAGCCAATGAATTTATTCTTGATGAGTCAAGACGATTCATGAGTCACGATACGTATATTAATAAATAATAATCGAATAAGAATATATTATGTGTGGAATTGTCGGCGCTGTAGCCCAACGTGATGTTTCTCCTATTTTGCTTGAAGGTTTGAAGCGGCTTGAATATCGAGGTTACGATTCCGCAGGCCTGGCTGTCATTGATGAAAATGATGTTGTTCAGAGAATTCGGGTATTGGGTAAAGTTAACCAATTACAACAAGAGCATGAGGCATCACCATTGAGTGGCGGCACTGGAATCGCTCATACGCGTTGGGCAACACATGGTAAACCAAGTGTAAACAATGCTCATCCTCATATCTGTCGCGATGAAATTGCATTAGTTCACAATGGCATTATTGAAAATCACGAATCCTTGCGAGAGCAACAAAGATCTGCTGGTTTTGAATTTACATCAGAAACGGATACCGAGGTCATTGTTAATGGTATCTATCAGGCAATTCAAACCAATCCAGATATTCTCGAAGCAGTATTTCAGACTATTTCCCAATTAAACGGCGCTTATGCACTAGGTGTTATTAACAAGGCTGATCCGAAACGATTGATTGCAGTTAGAAAAGGGAGTCCACTCGTTATAGGTGTCGGTATCGGTGAATATTTTATTGCTTCAGATGTATTTGCATTGTTACCGGTTACACAGCGTTTTATCTTTCTTGAAGAAGGCGATGTTGCAGATATTAAACGCGATAAACTGACGATCTATGATAAAGATCGTAATATTGTTGATAGGCCGATCAATGTTTCGGAACTTAATGCTGATGTTGCCGATAAGGCAGGCTATCGGCACTACATGCTAAAAGAGATTTTCTCTCAACCCGATGCAATATCTGAATCACTAAAAAGTCGGATTGAAGATGGCAAAATAGTCATTAATGAATTTGGTCAGAATGCTGATTCCATATTCACGAGGGTGAAAGCAGTAAAGATAGTTGCCTGTGGTACAAGCTATCATGCTGGATTAATTGCAGCCAACTGGATAGAAGAGATCGCCAATATTAGCTGCCATGTAGAGATTGCCAGTGAATTTCGTTACCGTAAATCCGTCGTAACGGATAATACCTTGTTCGTTTGTATCTCTCAGTCGGGTGAAACCGCAGATACGCTTGCAGCATTACAAAAAGCAAAAGAAGAAAAATATCTAGGCACTCTGGCAATTTGTAATGTTGCAGAAAGCACAATTACCAGAGAGGCTGAGCTAGTCTTCTTAACACACGCTGGTCCCGAAATTGGGGTTGCATCGACTAAGGCATTTACTACTCAATTGGTAGCGTTATTTCTGTTGGTAGTTGCTATAGGAAGAAATAATGGCCTCTCATTAGAAGATGAAAATGGTTATGTTAAACAATTGGAGAGCTTGCCCGGTCGAGTTAATCAATTATTATTACATAAAGATGAAATTGAGGTTATGGCCAAAAGTTTTGCCGATAAGCATCATGCATTATTTCTAGGGCGTGGTAATTTTCTACCCGTCGCGATGGAAGGTGCATTAAAATTGAAAGAGATTTCTTATATCCATGCGGAAGCTTATGCCGCTGGTGAATTAAAGCATGGTCCTTTAGCGCTGGTAGATAAAGACATGCCCGTTATTGCTGTTGCACCAAACAATCATTTATTGGAAAAATTAAAATCAAACCTGCAGGAAGTACAGGCACGCGAGGGGAAACTGTTTATATTTGCAGATAAAAACAGTGAAGTAGAAGCCACAGACAACGTTAGAGTACTGAATATCAGCGCAGTTTATGATTTTATGGCACCGATACTTTACACGATTCCATTACAGCTACTTGCATACTATGTGGCTGTTATTAAAGGGGCTGATATTGATCAACCACGGAATCTTGCTAAATCGGTCACAGTGGAGTAGATTTCGATTGATATATTCTGAATTCAAAGAAATTCAGATAAAATTCACCGCAACTATTACCACCAAAGCACTTTCACAATTTTCACTGATTGGTTATCGAAATGAGCAAATTCAAAAAATACTTAAACTCAAGAAAAAGGGTTTAACTGACAAACAAATTGCTGACCACTTTAATTCTAAAAATATAAAAACACCTACAGGTAAAAATTACACAAGACAATTAGTCTTAATGACGAGATACAAATATAACAAACGACTTAAAAGAACTAAAGAACATAATGTAGATGTTTCACCTATTACCCTTACATATATTTTTTCATATAAAATAAAAAAATGAGTTTTCGTTATCTGACTTTAATGTTGATGATATTCGTATCAACGCGAACATTTGCCTTTAATTTATTTGTATTAATAGAGACATCCGAATTAATTGAAAACAATATTAAATGCGCTCTATTTAATGAAAATTTAAAAGAATCATTTCCCAAAAAATATGAACAAGCAATATTATTAGATGCGATGATTGAAAATAAAAAAATCATGTGTAAATTTGAAAACATTCCCTATGGGAATTATGCTGTAAGCATATACAACGATGAAAATAAAAATAATAAATTAGATCTAAGTTTTTTTGGTATACCGAAAGAAGACTGGGGTGTATCAAATAATGTTCGACATAAAATGAGTAGTCCAGATTTTGAAGAATCACAAATATTGATTAATAAGGATGTAGAAATAAGTATTAAATTAGGTAATTTATAATGAATAAAATCGTAAAAGATAGAGTTACAGCAAAAAAAGATAATGGATTTGTGGTTTTTTTAATTGGAATGAGAATAAATTATTTTTGGAAAATACATAAATGGTTTCCTATTTTTTTAAGTTTCCCAAAAATGATTAAAGAATTAATAAAAAATCAATCGTTAGGTTATCTTGGTGGTGAGACATGGTTTGGTCGAAATATTATTTCAATTCAATATTGGGAGTCATTTGAGAAACTTGAACATTTTGCTAAATCTAAAGACTTAAGTCATTTGCCAGAATGGCAAAGGTTTCTTAAAAAAGTAGGAACAAACGGTGATGTAGGCATATGGCATGAAACGTATATCATTAAAAAGGGACAATATGAGAACATCTATGCGAATATGCCTCCTTTTTTATTAGGCAAGGTAGGTAAGTTGGAAAAGATTTTTTCAAAAAATAATTCAGCAAGAAAAAGAATCAAGAAATAACAAACATAAACCCAGAAAACTAGTAGAAACAATTACAGTTGAATGACATCTTTGTGCTGAGAGTGTAAAAATATAGTTAATATTTGACAGATGCTTACAATATACGACAAGAATAAAAGAAAACCAGGAAGATAATCGCCATGTCCATTAATAATTCAGAATCTAGTGTAAAGATATTAATCGTTGATGATGACGTAGACGTACTCAATCTGTTAGAAACCTGGCTGGAAAATGACATTTACAAAGTAAAAACATGTTTGTCCGGTTTGGAGGCAGTCAGTCAGATAGGAATTTACGCTCCTGATATAGTCATTACAGATCTCTATATGGATGGTATGGATGGTATGGCGTTATTGAATCAACTTCATGAAGAAAACCCATTGCTTCCGGTTATTATGCTCAGTGGCAAAGCGCAGATTCCGGAAGCAATAAAGGCGATGCACTTAGGGACGTCTGCATTTTTAACAAAGCCGATTAATAAGGCTGAATTTATGGAGACGGTAAGAAGAGTCACACCAAAACTTACAGATAAATCCATATTAAATGAATTCACAAAAAATATTATTTATAGAAGTAAAGAAATGTCTGACATTATTGAGATGGCCAGTCTGGTCGCTGACAATGATGTTTCTGTTTTTATATCAGGTGCAACCGGCTCAGGGAAAGAAGTTATAGCAAAAGCTATACATGAGGCAAGTTCCAGACGTGACCATCGATTTATAGCAGTAAACTGTGGCGCTATTCCCGAACAATTACTTGAGTCAGAATTATTTGGCCATGAAAAAGGCGCTTTTACAGGCGCCAATGTTAAGCATGAAGGTCTTTTTCAGGCAGCTAACAAAGGCACTATCTTACTTGACGAGATTGGTGACATGCCACTTGCGCTTCAAGTTAAATTGTTAAGAGTATTGCAAGATTTTGAAGTGCGTCCAGTAGGTTCTACAAAGACTTATCCTATTGACGTTCGGTTGATTTCTGCAACACATAAAAATCTTGAAAAAGCAGTAGAGAAGGGCGAATTTAGAGAAGACCTGTATTATCGCTTGAAAGTAGTTCCTCTGGACATACCGAATCTTGCCAGTCGGGTGGATGATATTGCTCCCTTGGCGGAACATTTTCTGGCTAAATTTTCAAAAAATAATAAACAACAAGCCAAGAAGTTCTCACCTGACGCCATTAACTATCTTAGTTCCATGCCCTGGCCGGGCAATGTCCGTCAATTAATGAACGTCATAGATTTATGTGCGACTTTGTCCAAAAATAAAACTATCCCATTAAGTCTGGTGAAAAAAGCAGTACATGATGACCCGATTCACATGCAGACTCTTAGAGAGGCCAAACAAGCATTTGAGAAGGGATATCTGTTAAGTGTAATGCGTATCACGCATGGACATGTAGCTAATGCGGCCAAGATAGCCGGGCGTAATCGCACTGAGTTTTACAAATTACTGAATCAGTATAATATTGAACCGGCAGCTTTTCGGGATAAAAAAAATGTCGAAAAAGAAGTGCATTGATTTAATTGGGGTGAACTTATGTCAGATGAAAAAATAATTATCCAGGTTGATCCTGATTTGGAAGATTTGATCCCGGGATTTCTTGAAAACAGAAAACTGGATGTAGAAAAATTACGTGCTGAACTGGAAAGTAATAATTTTATTAACCTTCAATCAATTGGTCACAGCATAAAAGGTGTGGGAGGTGGTTACGGATTTGACCTTATGTCAGAACTTGGCGCCGCAATTGAATCTGCTGCGAAAGAACAAAATTCCGAATTGGCACGTGAAAAAGTAGATCAACTTTATAATTATCTTCAACGAGTAGTCGTTGAATATGCCTGAACAACCAAGGTGCTAACTTGATAAAAGATGAGAATCGATCTATCTCTAATCGATTTACCTATGTAGTCACTTTCTTACTGGGTCTTGCGTTTAGTATCACACTGATGCAAAGCACCTGGAAAACCACAATCGAACGAAAACAAAAAGATTTTCATTTTGAAATATTATCTATTCAGCAATCTGTCGCGAGTAATATTCTGACAGGAAATGATGTTACTAATAACATTGCTGCGTTTATATCTTCTAATGACAATATTACAGGACATCAATATGAAAATTTTTCAAACGATGTGCTTGGCCGTTTCGATCATATTGAAGCGATTAATTATTATGAGTTTACTGGTGATGACTGGGTCAATGAGTTCAGGTTGGTTTATGAAGCAACGCGGAGTGAAAGCAGAATAAAAGTTGGCGAAGATATTTATAGCAATAAAAAATATATAGATGCAATTGATACTTCCATAGCCAGCCGTTCCGTAGTGCCTTCTCCGCCTAGCATGGAAAGTGATCCGGATAGGAAATATTGGTTATTTAAAGCAATCTATAGCAATGATGACTCTACCGCCATCAAGAAAAAAAAATATGCAGGCACTGTAAAGGGAATGGTATCGGTTTTGGTATCGCCTACAAGATTATTAGGTGATAAGGCAGTTAATAGTAGTTTAACTATTACAATGTTTAGTGATACCTCCAACCTGTACGGTCGACAACTATTGTATTTCAATGATCCTAATAAGGTAGCGACTGATAAATCATTTATCGTTGAAACACTTGTTGAAACAAAACTCATTCAACTCCCACCTTATTCTATTAAGATTATTATTGAGAAAAACCTTTATTTATCAGATATTGAATATCACTTATTACTTGTAGCACTTTTAATATGTGTCGGTATTTTAATGATGCTGTACGGATTGGTCAGTGCAAGAATAAAACAGGAAGAAGAATTAAAAATAAGAAATTCTGTTATAGAACAAAAAGTCGAAGAACAGACACATGAACTTGCAATCGCAAGAGATGAAGCAGTTGAAGCTGTTCGTATGAAATCCGAGTTTCTGGCAAGCATGAGTCATGAGATACGAACACCACTTAATGCCATTATTGGTATGAGTGATTTGATGTCAGAGACAACGCTTACAAATGAACAAAAGCGTTATGTCAATGTATTCAGAAAGGCTGGCAACGCATTGTTAAGTCTGGTTAATGATATTCTTGACCTTTCTAAAATAGAGGCAAATCAACTTTCTCTTGAGGAGATTTCTTTCAATATACTGGATACGATTGAAGAGGAAGCTGAGATTTATGCATTGAAAGCAGCGGATAAGGATATTGAAATTATTACTCAGGTTGATACTGACATTAATCTGTTTCGTATTGGTGACCCGAATAGATTAAAACAGATTATTCGCAATCTAATAAGTAACGCACTCAAGTTCACAGATAAAGGCGAAATTATTGTATCTTTATCTACTGACAAAAATAGTAGTCGGGCGGATCAAGTATTAATAAGTGTTAGTGATACAGGTATCGGAATAGCAAAGGATAAGCTGGAAGCTATATTCGCCAGTTTTACACAAGCAGACACCTCCACGACGCGTAAATATGGTGGAACTGGACTAGGGTTGACCATTTCCAAGAGACTTACGGAAATGATGCAAGGAAAGATTTGGGTAGAAAGTGAAGAAGGAGATCGCAGTAAATTTTATGTCAGTATTAATTTACCGGAATTATCCAAACAATCAACTTTAAGTCAGGAATATAAGCACAAGAATATTTTAATAATCGATTCCCGAAAAAGTAACTGTCAAAGTATTTCGGCGCAATTAATTGCGGCTGGCGCCAGTTGTGGGGAAGCATCCAGTTTGTCTGAGGCACAATCTCTGATGAAGCCGAATAAAACAATTGATGCTGTTATTGTTGATAGTCATCTGGTTTTTTCAGGCAATGAGATTGAGCCATGGTTAAGCGAAACTATCGGTGTTGATAATGTAGTTCTACTGATAAATCCAAAAGAATCAAATGAGTATCTGGAAAAAGCAAAATCGTTTAAATTTACTAAATTCCTGTTAAAACCCGTCAAGCGTAAAGATCTTTATACGCAAGTTAGTAAAGCATTAAACACGGCAGATGAAACGACTGTTCTTCTTACTAGAGAAAATTCAGAGGTCGATGAAACAACACCCAGGCATATTCTGTTAGTCGAAGATAATCCTGATAATCGGATGCTTATCCAGGCATATCTGAAAAAGACTCCGCACACGCTTGATGAAGCTGAAAATGGCGCTATTGCTGTCGAAATGTATAAACAGAATCACTATGATCTCGTCTTTATGGATGTGCAGATGCCGGTTATGGATGGCCATCAGGCAACTCGATTGATTCGTGAATGGGAGCAGCAAGAATCTAAACCGCGCACTATAATCATCTCTCTTACAGCGCATGCAATACGTGAAGAAGTTGAAAAATGTCTTGAATCAGGTTGTGACTCACATCTGAGTAAACCAATTAAAAAAGCCACCTTATTACAGGCTATTCATGATCTGAAATCCGAAGCCGGCCAGTAAAAAACGTCGTAATTAAACGACGTAATCTGATAATCTTCCCCCTGGCTTTCTGTAAAGTTTAATCCCGTTTCATTCAAGTAATTAGTTCAAAATACACACTTAACTTTTTGTTAATTAACTATAAATAGTTATTTTTATTGTTAATTGATGGGTGATTTAGGCGCTACTCATTTTTATGGCACATCGATTGCGTTCTCTCATTTTAGTCATAGGATTAATCATATAAGAGAGTCGGGATGGTAAAACTATTTGGTATCAGAATCACACCGTTTTTCCTTTATATTTTAGGTCTTGAATGCCTATCATTATTGATATGCATTTATATAGGTATTTTATTTGATAGAGGTGTGCCCGGGTTCCTGCCGTATGCTTCTATACATAATCTGGTCTATCCAGGGATGCTGTTCTAATAATTGAGTTTGTTGGATGTTTATCGACGTAATTATGTTTGTACGTGGATATTGGTGCTTTCCAGCGTGGTCTGGATGCAGATTAAAGGATAAGTTTGCTGATGGATTTAAATTCTGGATGCGATGCATCTCGTAACCATTCAAATAGTACTGACTCCGTATTCAATAAACTAACATCAGCTTGTTTTAAACGTAGTAATGCAGATTCATAACTGGTTAATTCTCGAGAAGCGATGGCATCAATAACGACATAAACATCAAACCCATCAGCAGCAAGCTCTATCGCACTTTGAAATACACAAATGTGTGCTTCGATTCCAATAAGTATAATTTGTTTACGGTTTAATTTAGTCAGGTGCGTTTTAAATCCATCAGCTCCCAGGCAGGAAAAACGGGTTTTTTCAAAGTTTAGTGATGAGTTTGTGAGGTTTTTTGTAATAAATGATTCGATTGGGCCAAGCCCTTTGGGGTATTGTGCCGTTGTGATAACAGGAGCATTTAAAGCGTTGGCAGTATTTAATAATATACTAGTGTTTTTTCTTAAACGATTAATGACTTTATCCGGTATTGCAGAGGTTAATTTTTCCTGAACATCGATGATGACAAGGCAACTATCTTCAATATCGCATAATTTTTTTAACATATTATAATCTCTTATTTTGTTAGCCAGGCATTAATAGATTCAAGATCTTCCGGAGCTAGCGTTCCTGCTGCCTGTTTCAGGTTTAGCGTGTCCAGAATATATTCATACTTTGCTTGACTGTGATTACGTCGAGCTTCTGATGTCGCGCGTTGAGATGCAACAACATCAACAGCCGTACGAGTACCGACTTCAAAACCCGCTTCAGTCGCTTCCAGTGCAGTTTCACTGGAAACAACAGCTTGTTGCAATGCCTTGACACGACTAATACCGGACATGACTCCAAGATAGGCCTCTCTTGTTAGACGCTGTGCTGAACGTCGAGCGCGTTCGAGTGAATACATTGAGATATTATAGTTTTCATGTGCTTCGCGTGTTTGGGAACTGACTAATCCGCCAGAATAGATTGGTATATTTAATTCAAGCCCTATCGAAGTATCATGTAATTTTGTTGAGCCAAATCGTCCGCCAGTGGAGTCGTATGATTCTGCCGCAACAAGATCAAGAGTAGGCAGATGCCCTGCAGACTGACGCTTAATTTCTTTTCTGGCGGTTTCAGCTGCATAACGCGCAGCCATGACCCCCAGATTTTGATCAAGCGATAACGCAGTCCAACTTTCAATAGCCGCTGGTTCAGGGTTTACCAGTGACATATCTTCACCCAATTGATTGAAATCCGTTATGTATTCACCGGTTAACTCACGCATGGCTTCCTGCGCATTATCGATCGCATTGAGTGCCTGAATTTCCTGAGCGACTGCAAGATCATAGCCAGCTTGTGCCTCATGCACATCAGTGATCGCGCTTAAACCTACTTCAAAGCGTTGGTTTGCCTGTTCAAGCTGTCTGCTAAGAGATTTGAGTTCCGCTTTGGCAAATGCGAGGTTATCGATACTAGCCAGAATATCGAAATAGCGTTCGGCAATACGAATAATTAATTCTTGTTCCGCTTCACCAAGTTCAGCTTCTGCCTGATTAATCTCACTATCAGCCTGATCCAGAGCAATAAAACGATCTCTTCTGAACAGAGGTTGTGAAACACTTAACCTGTAGCCACGACTATTAAAATTGACTTCACCACCTGCACCTATAGCAGATCTGCTTGTGGATATATCCTGATCGTGACGAGTAGTGACTGCACTGAGGTTTACCGAAGGGAGAAGTTGCGACAAAGCCTGTGGTCGCGTTTCAAGTACAGCACGATGAGAGGCCAATGCCTGTAGATACTCCTGGTCATTATTTTCGGCCAGCTTGAACACCTGGATTAAATCTGCACTATGACTACTGATAGATAGCGAGAGTGAAAAAGTTACAACTATTAATTTTGCAAACAGATGATTTTCATTCATTTTTATTAATACTGGGCCATATCTGCATCGACCGTTCT
>Ga0222715_10001478_pt1 | contig 22376 bp, 16 predicted proteins | sample C33_9DmetaG_FD_165056 | JGI IMG/M metagenome (GOLD analysis project Ga0222715, IMG submission 165056) | Estuarine water microbial communities from San Francisco Bay, California, United States - C33_9D | ecosystem: Environmental > Aquatic > Marine > Unclassified | place: USA: California... | reverse complement strand
TTTTTTTTGGTTTTTTTTCTTTTTTTTTTTTTGGATTTTTGTCTTCTTTTTTTTCATTAAAAAATTCTATTGAAGTGTTACATACATTTATATAATAATGATATATTAATATTGATAAAAATGCAAATAATACAGTTAATATTACAATTTTTTTATAATTCTTCATCTAACTACTGTATATAATATTTTTATTTTGGTTAGTTAATATATCATAAAAATAAGCAACTAATCAATTGACAATATTTACTTGGCTTTCAATATACGGCACTTATGCTGATTCTATTGCTTTTACGTTTGTTTCTCGTGCTTTTGCTGCCGCCAATACTGCTTGTCCTGCTGCTGTTACTGCATGTCCTACTGCTGTTGCTGCTGTTAATGCATCTGTTGCTGTTGCTGCTTTTGCTGTACTCAGGTATTCAGTTGCCGCTTCTTTTGTTTCTTGTGCTGCTACTGCTGCTGCTGTTGCCGCTATTTTTGTTTCTTGTGCTGCTACTGCTGCTGCTGTTGTTGCTGCTTTTTCTGCTTCTGTTGCTGCTTTTTCTGCTTCTGTTGCTTCTTTTTCTGCTTCTTTTGCTGCTGTTTCTGCTTCTGTTGCTGCTTTTTCTGCTTCTGTTGCTGCTGTTACTGCATCTGTTGCTGCTTTTACTGCATATGTTACTGCTTCTGTTGCATCTGTTACTGCATCTGTTGCATCAGTTGCTACTGCTGTTGCTGCTGCTGCTTTTGTTACTGCTAATGCTGCTGCTGCTGCTGCTGTTGATGCTGCTGCTGTTGATTTCACTGCTTTATCTGCTTCTTCTACTGCTTTATCTGCTGCTGCTGTTAATTCTTTAGTTACTTTTTGTTGGCCTAGTGATAACAGATCAGTATTATTAAACGTTAATTTTCCATCTTCAATTACTAAACCATTATTATTACCACTTCCTATAATTATTCTACCACCGTTATCATTTTTTATTATTAAATCGTTAGAATTTTTATATATATCAGAACAATTACCGCCAGAATTATCACAAACTTTTAAATTTTTATTGCTATCGGTATTTAATGTAGCACCACTATTTATTGTAAGTTCAGATGCAATTATAGTTTCTTTAATTAATTTTAATTTGTTACCATTATCATAATCGGAGGTAAACCAACTAAATAAGCTATCACTAACAGCACTGACACTAGTTTCGTCTGTTCCTAATATAAAATATTTACTGAGATTTTCATTAAATGCCGTTAATTTTGCATCGTGATTAATAGTTTTTTCATCAATTTTATTAACAGAATCAATTAAGTCATTTTTTACTGTTTCAATGGATTCCGTTAACTCTGTTTTAGTACTAGTTATATTACTAGTATTTGTATTTAAACCAGATTCCAATGTATTATCCTTAGTTTTATGGGTACTAAAACGATTACTTATAGTTTTAAAGTCACCTGATAATTGTGTTTTAAGATTATTATAATCATATAGTAGCCACCCAGATACTCCAATTAATGATACTAATACTATAATTAATATCATATAAATTAAAAGGTTTGCCACTTCCATTTATTTTAATATAGTTCTCTTATTAATACAATTTTTTTATTCTTTAATTTCAAGAACTTTTATATTCAAATCTTTACCAGCTTCTTGTAAAGCTTCATTATTAGTGTTAAAAACACCTATGTCACCGCCACTTACACCACCAGCACCATCAACACCACGTCCCCCTACCCGTACCTTTGTCTCTTCCGCTTTATCTTCATCTTCATCTTCCGCTTTATCTTCATCTTCATCTTCATCTTCCGCTTTATCTGTCTCGCTCTCTGTGTCTGTGTCTGTCTCTGTCTCTGTCTCTGTCTCTGAATCTTCCTCTTCCTCTTCCTCTTCCTCTTCCGCTGCCTCTTCCGCTGCCGCTGCCACTACCTCTGCCTCTTCCGCTGCCGCTGCCACTACCTCTGCCTCTTCCTCTTCCGCTGCCGCTGCCACTACCTCTTCATATGTTGTTGTATCACCGCCTCCTTGTTTAAAAATTACATCTTTAAAATTGTATTGCTCTGTCCATAATTTTTCATCCTTTATAAAAATATCATCGCTATCGTCATCATCAAATAATTCAATATCATCTAAATCATCTCCGTCTTCATTGTCGCTATCGTCGTTTTTGTTTAAATACATTTGTTCAATAGGCATTTCAATATGTTCGGTATTAACTCTCATTTGTATACCCATTGCTTCAAGTTCCTGTGTAAATAGTTTAAATGCATAGGGGGTTTGTATAACACATACATCATCATTGTTGCAATTTCTACACATATTAATATTTTCGGTAATATTAAAAGCTACTAGGGTTCCACATCGTTTGCAAGCGGTCCATGTGTATTTATCAGAACGTTCCATCATACTTTCTTTCAAGAATAGAGAAATACCATGACTTAGAACAGTATCTCTTTCCATTTCTCCGATACGTAATCCACCTCCTTTACGTCTACCTTCGGTAGGTTGTCTTGTCAATCCAGTTAATTTACCTGTACCGCGCGCATTTAATTTTTCTGCAACCATATGTTTTAATCTGAAATAATATGTTGGTCCTATAAATATTTCGGTTTCTATTTGCTTTCCAGTAAAACCATTATATAGTATTTCGTTACCGTGTTTATTAAAACCATTATCTTCAAGACGTTTATATATTTTTTCATTATCAATAGGGATAAATACAGTTGCGTCACCCAATAAACCATCCAAACAGCACATTTTAGCAAATATACATTCTACGAGATGCCCAATTGTCATTCTTGATGGTATAGCGTGGGGGTTTATAATAATATCTGGTTTTATGCCGTCTTTCGTAAAAGGCATGTTTTCTTCTGGTATTACCATACCGAGCACGCCTTTTTGTCCATGCCTGGAAGCGTGTTTGTCACCATATTCTGGTTTTTTAATTTTTAAAAATCTAACTTTACAAATTATAGAATCTTCGCCGGATAATTTATTAGATATATATACCTTATCTACTGTGCCATATAATGAGTTATCAGTACTTATAGAAACATCAGTATATATAGTTTCTTTAACTTGTTCTATGAATACTCCTCTTTTAACCTCCTTATAGACTTCTTTAACACTTAACATACCAACTATAATGACCTCTTGACCTTGTGGTATATAAGTCCCCTCCTTAATAAAACCTTTATCATTGATATAAGTATAATCACGTTTTTTTATACCCAATACATTAATACCTGCCTCTTTCATTTTAATAGGATTACCGAATATTGTACGTTCATTTTGAGATACAATCTTAGAAGTAGCCGTAATAGATTTATAATAAGATAAAGAATTTAACCCTCTATTTATTGTTGCGCGATTTATCATAATACTATCTTCTTGATTGAATCCGGTATATGTCATAATAGCTACAATTGTATTAAATCCGTTACCCATTATATCACTTGATGTATATTGTGCTATTTTAGTATTAATAATAGCGCGTTGAGGGTAATGCAATACATAACTCATTGTATCAAAGCGTTTATTGAAATTTGTCGCATACATTCCAATAGCTTGTTTAGATTGTGCAGCATGGAAAACATTACGTACAGATTGATTATGATTACACATTGGTATATTTCCACTTACAACACTTAGTATAGTTGATGGATGTATTTCTAAATGAGTATGATATGGGGTTATTTCATCTTTATTCATAGCAATTAAACAAGTATCGGTTTCTTCATTATCTAAATATTCGATACACGCAGCATTATTTTCCAAAACTGCTAATATCTTTTTATATTTTTCTCTATTATGATTATTATATTCATCTTCTTCTTCATCGTCGCTATATTCCTCATCCTTTTTACCACCTTGATAATTAAATAAGTTTTCGGTTATTGAATTAAAGATTCTACCAATTCCTTCATTATTTTCCGATGAACCACCTTGATAATTAGCATCATAATATTTGCTATCATATTGTGTTGAATTATAGCTTGTCCCACCAGTACTAGAATAAGCATGTTTAGATATACCAATATCAAGTGGGTTAGTATATATATCTCTATAATAGTAATCGTCTGTTTTTTCGTCATCTTTAAGCTTGACAGATAATCCGTTTAACATATCAAACCAATTATTATAATTATGTTTATATAATGATATTTCATTATCACCAGTTTTACCATTGTGTTTTAATATAAGTAATGGACGACATGGTCTTCCTGCTTCTGTAAATATTCTTAATTCATTTGTGGGAATATGCCAAGATATAGATATTAAAATATTGATTAAACCGTTACGTCTAAATGCTTTTAATAATCTAGTAACAAATATTGGATCACCTGTAATACCAAATAGAGTACCATTTAAAAATACATTTGTAATATTTTTATTAGTATGTAAATTATAGTTGCTTAATTGTATTATACCAATATCAACTAAACATTGTTCTATATTCTCAATATTTAACCCAGCTGTTATTTTTGCTAATAATGATAAATTTTTAAGATATCCAATTGAACCACCATCGGGACTTTCAAACGGGCACATCATACCCCATTGTTGCGAATGTAATCTATGTGGTCCGGTTATTTTAATACTTCTATCTATTGGTATATTTACACGTCTCAGATGTGACATATAACCAATATAACTTATGCGCGATAAATCTTGCACTTTTCCTAGTTCAGGATCTTCTCCTGTTGAAAGCCCCCATCTACCTTTCAATGATTTATTAAATGTATCAGTAACTATCATTGCAGATATTAATTTATAAATGTTATGCTCTGTTATAAAATTATCATAGTTATCCTGTTGTTTCCATGACCCATAATAATACATACTATCCATTGTATTTCTTATGCTATCTCTTAATTTTTGATATGCTTCTTGAAATAGTTCGGATAACATAAATCCACTAATATCAACTCTTTTATATATATAACTATCTCTATCACTTATTGGAAGAACATTTACAACAGTTTTTATAAATTGTAATACAAGATACCCCAAATATTTACCTTTATCAGTGAATTCTAGAATATTTGGAAAAACATCCATCGTTAACGTAGATTTAACATGTTCTATTGTCCCATACCTCACCTTATATTTTAAATATTTAATAGCATCTTCTTGTGAATATATCTTATATTCAATATCATCATCTATAAATGTAGTACTCATTATTGATGGTCTAATAAAATCATTAAAGTAGTTTTTTTCATTTTCATTGAGTTTATTACCAAAAATAGTATAATATATTTCCTTATCACTTTCTATTCCAAAAGCACGAAATAATATAAATAAAGGAATTTTACCATTAAATGAAGGTAAAGATACATGTATAGAACCGTATAAGAATCCTTTTGCTGTTGAATTTTTAATTTTGATATCTTCGTCTATATTAGCATCAATTATAGGAATATCTACATAATAAAATTCAACAGATCTAGGTGCCAATGCGCCTTTATTCGCAACACATCTTATAACCCCTTTATAGCCAAACCCATCATCGTCGTCATTTAATTTTGAAACAAATAGCTTATTTGTTACTATTTTTTCTTGCGCTATAATAACTTTTTCTTTACCGTCAATTATAAAGTACCCCCCAGTATCATAAGGACATTCACCCATTTTTCTTAAAATATTTGAGCCTTGATTTTTTAGTATACACATATCACTATGGAGCATGATTGGTATGCTTCCAATAGCAACATTATTAAAAGTTTTAGTTAATTCCTTTGCTGAATCTTGTGTAGTTATTTTGATGAATATTTTTGCAAATATATGCGATTCATAAGTTAAGTTTCGCATACGCGCATCATTAGGAGTAATTAATTTAGGGGTACCATCTTCATATGTCGTAGGCCTATCAACATATATTTCATCTCCATTTTCTCCACCAACATATAAATCAACTTTCATTATAACATTATCAAAATCATCATATTTTATCATTGTAATTGGATTATATGATTTAATGATGTATGGTATTTGGGATTTTATGAAATCTCTATAACTATCTAAATGATGACCTGTAAATGGATATTTATGATCTTTAAAATATAAATCTAATATGTCCCATTCGTTACTAATCATACTTCCTAATATATTGTTTTATTATCTATTAATAAAATATTTCTATAAAGTTTATATAATACATATTAATTAACAACATTAAATCCTAAATCATAGATTACTAAAAATCCAGTTTTGGGATCAACCATTATACTACACGGTATTTTTGCCTTTTCATCTTTAATTGTCAATTGTAAAGTTCCGCGATTATTATTTTGTCCATGTACGTCTTCGCCCCATAAATGTATATTATTAAGTTCGCATTTCAATGTTTTATTATAATAATCTTTCAGATTAATATTATTAGTACCTCTCAATACACCTATATTATTGTTATTTTTATAAACAGATAATTTTCCATTACTATCATCAAATTTAATTTCAAATATATCATTAAATGATTTTAGCGCCATTTGAATTACTGTGGTATTTAATGTTTTCATATCTACTGTAACATCATCCATTCTTATTACTTCACCTTCATTTAGCACATATTCTTGTGTTAGTAACTCACAATCCCTTCCCCAAGGCATATAATGAACCATGTCTTTAAAATCGCTATTTGTTTCATCTAATTTATATAAAACATAAGTCATTTCGGGAATACCGGGATATTTATTATTGCGTCTGGCAAAATCTTTTAAAATATTATTATTAAAAGCTTTTGAGTATTGATGTCCTTTTTTCCCAGCCTTATCATATATATCACTTCTTGCTTCTGCGACAGAAGTTTTTATTAAAGAGTCAAATGAACCACTAAAATAATCGTCGCCAGGTTCTTTACCATTTTCAATATCTTCTTTCGCTTTTTTTGCCGATTTATATTTTTTTTTTATTAAATCAATTGCTGTCTCAGTGTATTTGTTTTTTTTTTCGATAGCTTCGTCTTCACCTAAACCACTATCATCAAACATATAATCTTTGTAATTCTTTGTTTGAAAACATTTTGATGGATAATAAGGTGATTTCTTCTTAGAATTATTATCCATTTCAGCACCATCCTGGCTATATTTAGGTACCAATTCTTCAAAATCTTCACCAATATCAGAAACACATCCGGCATTTAAACAGGTTTTTTCTAATTCATAATATAATAAATCATGTTCCCAACTATCTCTATTTTTTTTTCTTATTCCTTTATTAAGTTCTTGCCTATCTTTTTCTTTCATATCCCAATAATTATCTTCCCCCTTTTTATCAATAACTTCCTTTGTATAATCGTAATCTTGCTTTACTGCCCGAAAATACATTGATTTTTTACTTACAATAAAATTCATCCATTTATTTTGTTGAGATGCCGATTCAAGTGATGGAAAATAAGTATATTTATTAGTGTTTTTTCCTTTTGTTATTTTCATTAAATTTGGAATGTAAATAACAACAGTATATTTTCCTTGAAAGGTATATTTCACCATTGATGTTTTTTTAAAAGATTCTTGTAGATTTTCTAGATTTTTTATCATTTCAAGATCATCAAGTTCATCCAAGAATACCTTAACTGTATTAGCGTTTTTATCATTACTATCATATTCTATTTTTTTTGCAATCATTATATATATCGGCAATGGTATTCTTGATTGATATCCATCTATCATTTTGGTATCTCTTAATAATTTTAATCTTCTTTTTATTTCACTTTTTATATTTGTAAGTTGGACATCAAACTCTTCGCAAAAAATATTATCATTTAAATAGTCTTTATTATTATATTCATCGAATGTTAAATTAACACATCTTTGTTTTTGTAAGAATGGAGTGCCATTATTTTTAGTTGGATCAAGAGATGTGTTGCATTCTCTATATGTACTATCGGTGCTGCATTTATTATCCTTGACATTTTTATAAATAAGCATTATATTATTTATTTTATATATATATTATATATTTAATGGATAATATAATCGACGGATGTATTACAAATAGCAGCGATTATGACATAGCAAATGTTATATATATAATTCTAAAAAATAATTTTAGATATATTGAAAATAATGTATGGGAATATCTTGAAAATAATAAGTGGTATATTGATAAAAAGACTGAGAGACTTAAACATGCTATCAAAACCATAGTATGTAAAGAAATTATTGAAAGATCAATTTTTTGGGCTAAAAAAACAGAAAAAGAAAATAGTAAATCAGATATAATATCTTCAAAACTATTATTTATAGGTACAAAATTAAAAGAGGATAAATATATATCCAACATTATTAAAGAGTGCAAGCAATTTTTCATAAATAATGAATATTAATTGTCCTAAACACATAGATAATTTGTATAGTGCGTTTAAAAAGGCTTATAACTTTGATATTAAACAATGTATCATCAAAGAATCACATTGCGATAATTTTAAATCCGTTGGGGGGTTACTTACTAATGATGGCTTTTTCGGTTGGGATTTTGTCATGGATTATTTTAATAATTGTAACAAATGTTTTAAATTAACTTACAAAACTATCGTTTTTAACATATTAGTTAAAGGTAATCTTAGCAAAGCAAAAAAAGAACATTTATGTAAAAGTATTTATCGCGTATATCTAACAACCAGAATATATAATATAGCTAAACATTTCAATTACTTTATAATAATGTATCCCGGTAAACGCAGTCTTCCTAAGAAAAATAATATTGTTGAGGCTGTTAATATTAACGGTGGTTTTACATACATAAATGGTAATGATATATATATTGTAAGATATCAAGATTATGAAAAAGTAATATTACATGAATTATTACATCATAATACTATATTGCATTATGATGGATGGAAACCTCATAATTTACAAATATTAAAAAAATTAAGTAATATAAGTGATAATCAGATATTAATACCAAATGAAGCAATAATAGAAACTTTTGCTTGCGTTTTAAACACCATATTTTATTCATTGGAAACTCGTAAAAATTTTAAACAGTTACTAAAAAAAGATAAAGAGCATAGTTTAAAAATAGCTAAAAATGTATTAGACCATCAAGGATGTAATAAATGGTTTGAAAAAACAAATTGTTATTGTTATATTGTATATAAAACAATATTATATGTATATTTTAATGAGTTTCTCAAAATATATAAATGTAGAAATGATGACGATATTACAATTTTTATTGTAAAATACTTTCCAAAATTAAAAAGCTTAATTAAAAAAATAAAGGGAAAAAGTAAAACTTTAAAACAGACTATATTTTGAGTACATAATTAATAAAATCTATTAAATTTATAAAAGTTTATAAAAATCATAGAAAAATAAAATTATGTACTCTTTTTCTTAGTATTTAAAACATAAGAATATCAATTATAATTAGAAGAGATGTCTATTGAGGATATTAACTATTTAAAAGCTAACAGTATTAAACAGACGTATACATTTTTGATAGATAGTAATGAAAGAGATAGAATTATTTATCCAAATCCTAATAATTATGTTATTGAATTCAGTGCTCCATTTAGAAATGTTATAGCAATGGAAGTTATAGATGCAAGTATACCTAGGACAATGTATAATATTGATATAGAAAATAACTCAATATATTATTATATTGGTACAGGGGATGATGATGTGTTGATAAAAGATGGTGTTCATGATAAAAATAATAGCGACATTGAAGTCTATGATGCAAATATAGAGGATACTTTTTTAAAAATAATAGACCGTAAATTTGCATATATTAAGAATGTAGTAAATTTGTATAATATATATAATACTGGTGGTATTGGTGGTAATAGTAAGGGTATAACTATAAGTTTTAAATTAAAAGCTTTTTCATTATATAAATCTGATATTGGTGCAGATAATTCGTATACTTTATTAGATTTTAGATATAATCACATAATCAATCCTAAAACATCAGATAATGCGCCAATAATTGTGAAATTAATTAGACAAAATAGTGCAACACAAACCTATAATATACTTTTTAGAATAGGTAATGAAACAAATGAAAAGATAATTAATAATATTAATTTAAGCTATGAAACACATGTGGCATGGACAATATCAGATAATAATACTTGGCAAATATATTTAAATGGAACAACGGATTCTTCAAAGAACCATAATTCATCTTTGGGTATTAAGAATGTTTTTTATACTGATAAATATATTGGTAAAAAGTTTGAATTAGACTATGGAGATTGGGATACGGCCATTCTTAATATAAAAGATTTCAAAATATATAATAAAGTACTATTTGAAGATCAATTAAAAAAATGTATAATCAATGTTCATGCAAGTATTTTCAACAATTTGATAATTTGGTATAAGATGGATACTATAATAAATAACACGGTTGTTAATTCGGGTTATCACGTTACAATAGATTATAAAGATGTTTTTAATAAAATTGATATAATGCCCGGTGATTATACATTAAAAACATTTTTTTCAAATTATGATGAATTATTTAATTTTGAGATAGGCTTTAAGGAGCATTCGGACCCATCAGAACTCACTAATTTATTGGACATATATTCTAAAAAACCATTTATTCTAGATATGAAAAGATCAACCATATCAGAGAATTTAGGATTTGATTTATATGCAAACGGAGATTCGCCGGAAAAATATGTTTATAAAGAAATATATAAATATAATGATAATATGAATAGAATTTTTCATAGTAATTTAAATGATAATCCTGTAAAAGAATTTAATGACGGTTTTGTAGACATATATAAAATAGTATCACCTGGTATAATTTATTTCATAGGAAATAAGTACATAATAATGAAATGTCCGGAAATAGAAGAACATTTGTATGGGTCATTATCATATTCAAAGTTTTCATTAGGTTTAGCTAAGTTCAGGGTAGATAGCGTAGGTATTAATAGTGAAAAATTAAGTATTACTAAATTGCCCGTGAGAGAGTTTCATCCAATAGGGAAGCTTGTAAAGATGACATTGCGCTTCGAAACAAATAAAGGAACTTTATATGATTTTAAAGGAGTAAATCACAACATCATATTCGCAATATATTATTATGAACCTACACAAAATAAGTTTCCGCAAGGATCTATATTAAATCCCGAATATAAAATGAATTATATTGAATATCAATATAATCAGCAAGAAATTGAAGGTGATAGTGATGATGAAGAAGAAGATTATTCAAGAGATAATATTATGGATTATAAGAAAAAAGAAAATATGTATAGCGAGGAAGGTGTGAAATTACAACAATATAACAAATTTTTTGTTAATAAAGAATCATCGGAAGAATCATCGGAAGAATCAGATGAAGCCTGATTTATTTATTTAAAATGGATATTAATTCTTCAACTTCTAATTTCTTTAAATTGTCATCATTTATATTTTTTTTAATTTTCTCTTTTTTATCATCATCTATTTTTTCACAAGATTCTAATAATTGTAATACTTCTTCTTTTTTATCTCCAAGAGAGAGAATAGGGTTACTATCATCCTCGGCTTCTTGTGGACTTTGGAAAGTAACATCGAAATCTGCTTTATATCCATTACCAGCATTATTAATGATTACACTTGTTATTTCACCATTAGTAACTACTGCGGTTAGTTCAGCTTTAACGCCATCAGCAGGAACATCACCAATATCTATTGTTGGAACAGAACCGTAACCTTTACCAGGATTTGTTATGTCTACATGAGATAAAGCACCAAGTTTTACATTTGTTTCTAATCCTGTACCGGCACCTTTCAAGCTTACTGTTGGTGCTGATGTATATCCTTTACCGGGATTTGTTACTTTGATTTCAGTTACTTTTCCACCACTTATAGTAGCTGATCCTTCTGCTTTTTTGCCACTGTCACTATCATCCGGATCACTAAATTCAATAGTAGTACCTTCTTCAACACCAGAACCACCATTTGTAACTTCTACTTTTGACACACCACCAATTATTGCTTTTCCCTTAGCAGTTACTTGTTCTGTTTCAAATTTTTCAATATTATTTTTTGTATAACAAGTATAAAGAATTATTATAAAAATAGATATAGCAAGTATTAATGAAATATAATTAAATATAATTTCATAATCAATATTTTTCATTATTATAATCTGTTATACTAAAAGATTATTTATTTATAAAATAATAAATTTATCTTAATATAAGTAGGGTATTAATGACTGATTTAAACTTATTATATGGTCCTGAGGATAATTTAATGGGTAATCAAATGGGTGCTAACGATGGCGGCATGTATTCTTCTCAATTATCTGGCCAACAATTACATAAAATGGCATCACAAAATACAGTAGACCAAGAAGAAAAACAACAACAGCAGATGCAACAACAGCAGATGCAACAACAGCAGATGCAACAACAGATGCAACAACAGGTACAGCAGCAGATGCAACAACAACAGATGCAGCAGCAGATGCTGCAAGGACAAACGGTACAACAAAAACCAGTTCAGAAACCTGAATCGGAAGGGCAATCCAGAAGAAAAATGGAATACAATTTCATGGATAGAATGAATATGAAAAAAAGCGAGGTTATTAAACTCGCATTATTTTCATTAGTAATTGTTTTGGGTATATCAATAGATAGAATGATAACATTTTATATAAGTAAGTATATTGGTGATAATGTATTAACTGATTTCCAAGAATTATTATTAAGAATAAGTTATCCAATCGGTATATTCTTGCTATTATGGATATTTAAAGCAATATAATTAATTATTTTTCTAAATATATATATTAAGGTAATATATGAGTTTTATAGATATAGTTGATACAATTAATAGAATTTATAATAAAGACAATACTAAGATAAAAGATAATTTTTTTCTAATTATTATTATTTTATTATTTATAACTATATTTATATTAAATACATCAGAACTACTATCTTTTCTAATAAGTCGTTATAATATGGTTTCTGAGCCTGCAATGACCAAGAGTCCTTATAATGATAGTTTATATAAAAGATATTGTAATTTATACGAAACAAATAATTTAGTTATAGATTGGCAAATAATGACATGGTTTGTGATATATCTTGTATTATTTATAATATTTTGGTTCAATTATTTAGTGGATGCTTTATCATATGTTAGAATTGAAAAGGAAATTAAATTACTTATTTATAGTAAGTATTATAACGATGATTTGACAAATAAGAGTGAATACAATTTTTTGAAATATTTGTCAAGATATATACTTGTCATGTTAATTATATTATTGTATTATACATATAATTATTATAATAATTACAACAATATTGACAATGAAGTGTATGTAAATATGAAAGCCATAAATGATGTGTTTGATGAATATATAATTCCAGAATTATATAAAATATTAATTACAGAAGACAGTAATTCCTTAAAAGATAAATTGAAAAAATATTATGATGATAAAAAAAATATGGATTTGGTATTTGGCAAGAGTGATGAAGTAGACGCAGTAAAGAAACGATTAAGGTTAATGATAACATATATAGTAAGTTATGATAGTAGATTTGGAATGGTTAGAATAAAATCCAATGCAAAAGATCCCACAGCGGATTTTATACCACCTATTCACAAGTGTTTTTACTCTTTATTGACAAATTATAAACAAGATGCTTTATTACCAGAATATGAAGATGTTGAAAATAAGCCATATTTTATAGAACCATATGATTACACTATACTAAGTGTTAAAAATACAGAAGCGGACGGCTATCAAATTGAAGAGAGTAAATTAAGAGAACTATATAATAATATTAAAAATAAACTCAATAATTATTCTAGAATTATTAATAATTATCATGACGATAATACAATTTATTATAAAATTTGGTTGTTATGTATTACAATGTCAGGCATTTTAGTATCAATATTTACATTAATATTTTTTGGAATTGAAACAGGTTGGGTTAATACAACTTTCGAAGAATGGTTTTTTAATAATTATAAAACATTAACTGTTGTTATAACTCTATTTGTTTTGATAATTGGATCAATAATTATTAATTTATAGATATTAATTAAGGGATTAATATAATCATGGAAAATGATACTGTTGAATTAATAATTTATTATATAATATTTTTAGCAATAGGATTGATAGGTTTAATTACATTAATTACCATTATTAATTATGTGCTATATAGTGTATATAGTATTAATGCTATTAGACGAGAATATACATATAATAATTCACCATTTTTCAAATTAGACCAAATATATAATTATATGTTAATAAATTACGTTTATTTATTGGATAAAAAAAGACATATTAGATTTAATAAAACTGATGAATATTTTAAAGACGCAAGTGGAAGTAGTATCAGAAAAGTTATCAGGGAAACTGTGAAAGATGAAGATGTTAATAATGATTTTAAAGACGTAGTTTATTATTATGAATACTCTTATATTGAAAAACAAATTGAAGATGCAATAGCAAAAGGTGATACGGATAAATATATTTATATAAAATCACCAATTAAGGATAATGATAATTTATGGTGTAAATATGAAAAAATAAATGAAGATTTGGGATTTTTTGATAATATCTTTAAATTTTTATGGGAATTGCGGTATAGTTATGTGTTACATGATGCAAATGCCACAGATTTATACGTACATTTGAATAATAGATTTTATGAAATGGTATTATTTGTATTATTTATAATATTACTAATAATCGTTATAAAAATTATATATACATTTGTAGGAAATTTATTATCAATAATTAAAGATGATGAAATAAGTCAGATTGATACAATTAATATATTTAGATATGTATACATTAAAAAATTTAGTACGATTATTATTATTATAGCAATTTTATTGTACTGTATGCTTCATAGTATATTATATAAAAAAATATTTATTGATAATGTTTATGATAGAATTCATGGTATGTATAAAGAAATTACTAAAATTGATTTACAAATGCAAGGTGATGTAAATATGCTTATTGATAATGTGGGGACGTTAGGTTCTGATACCTATTTTAAAACAGTTGGAAATTTATTAAAATTATCCCATATTGGAAACCTTGAAAATAGAGATACTATTATAGATTTTGCTGACCTTGTTAATGATAGTAAAACACAACTAGAATTATTTACTAAAAAAATGTTAGTAGTTAACAAAAAATTTAATATTAGTAATTATGATAAATTATATAATTTAAAAGAATATATAAATACATGTTTGGATAAACACAGACCTACCATAGAATGTGATGCTGAATATATTGAACACGGAGCAGAAATTACATTTCAAAGCCCAGATGCTAAAAACGATGAAGATATGATTCTCGCATCACAATTATTTATTATTATTATTTATATTTACTTTGTATCTAATAACAAAGATGATCCATATATATTGATAAAATTAAATAAATTAATATTAGGACAAATTGTGAAAGTTGGTGATAAAGATATAGATAAGGATATTGAATATACGATAACACTAAGGTCTTTGTTATATGAAAAATTAGATCACGAACAAACTAGCAATCAATTAAAAAATATTAAAAGTATAGTTGATAATTACATTTTCAAAAATTGTAAGAGTGATGGCAAAAAGATATATAAATACAAGTATGTGAAAGAACTGATAGACAAAAAAATAAAATTATTTACAGAGAATATTAAAAACGCAAATAGTAATTTAAATTTTTTTACACCAGTATATTTTTTCAATTTGTATTTGGCTCTTGAAATGGGATTGAACTTTGTAGTAATATTGATAATATTATTTTCTATGTTAACTTACGATACGAACACACCCGAATTAAAAGCAAAAATTAAGGAAACTATTGAATGGATTAACTTCGCAAAGGAGGAAATTATAACCGCAATATATGGTGTAATTTAAAATATTATAGTAAATAAGAAAGTCATTTATACTTAAATGAATAAATTTACAATTATTAGGCAAAAATTAAGTTTAATATTTATAATTATTACATTTATAATAGCCGGGCTTGTATTTTTGAATTGTGTATATAATTCTTTATTTGTATGGTATGATAATGATAATGATGTTAATTTAACGGATGGAATAATACCTGTATCTTCAATGTTTGGATATAAAATATTATCTAATTCATATGTTGTAAATGGAACCTGTACTAAATATAATAATGATATCATATTGACAACAAATATTAATACAATATCATTTAAAATTTTTAAAATGATATTTACGCTTTATTTTATGATAATGATTTTTACTTATTTTAGTCAAATTATAACAGGGGAATGGGAAGTAATTGAAGCAAATCCTTTTGATAATACTTCTTTCTCTGAATTTAAAGGCATAATACGACTAGGCATATTTTCTGTATTTGCATTGTCAATTATAAGTAATAATTACAATAATCCAGGTGATAATGAGTATAAGCAATATAATGATATAGAAGAAACATTTGAAAGCTATTTGTTTGCACAATATATAAAAATAGATCCTGATGATAAAGTTACTCTTACAAAAATTATTAAAAATACAAATAAAAGTAATTTTAATAATAAAGATGATTATACGAGAATTAAATCAGCTACTTTTAAAAAAAAAGAATCAAAAGATATATGTTTAAAATTTTTGGAACTTTGCAAGGACCTGTGTGAAATAAATAAAGATACGAATGTAGATGTAGTTAAAACTTTTCATAAATTTTTACTAAATTGTAAGATAAGTTTTAATTTCGAAAATATAGATAAATATAAAAGATATAATATTATTAAAGTTGCTGATGAAGATATTACAGTTGATAATAAAGCAAACGCAATTGATACAACAATATCAGAAGAAAAAAATAACGAAAGTCGAGCCAATATAAGAGCATTAATTGCCGATGACACTAAACGCGCATTACTTAAATTCGATGATAACGATTATATAAAAGGAAAAAAAGAAGATGGCAGTGATGTTTATTATCAAATTAAAAGATATATAGAACCTGAACCCAGTTGGACAGAAAAATTATGGCAAAACTATATTATAAAAAATATTAAATATTTTTTTACTGATATAGGGTGTGTATTTAATGAATTAAGCTTTTTACAAACAAATTTTAATTCAATATTTGAATTATTATATAATATTAATCCATTTCGTGGGGATGATACACGAAAATATAATACGAATGTTGAAGAAAAAAGCGGTATGAATATAGTACTATTAACATCTTTATTAACAAAGGATTTTTTGAAGAAATGCGAAGATGAAAAACGACTACTACATAAAAATTATGGAGAGTATTTACAAAAAATGGGAGAATATGCTATTGATGGCATTGATGATAATAAATCATTTATAAGATTAATGAATGAAGCGAAGAAAGCAACATATAGAGACTTATTTATTATTAAAGGTTTAGTTACAGGAATAATAGTATTTTCATTTGCCAATATAGTATTAAAAATATATTATAATATATATCATACTGAATTTCTTAAATCAATTGACAAGAATATAGTATTATATAAAATTTATGGAGATCTTTTTAATGTATTTAAATATGAAACTATAAGAAGATTATTAAATGAAGATGATTATTTATATAATGTTTTAATAAGTTTACTTATAATAGGTATCTTATTTAAACTATGGGGATATCCAAAGGATATTGTTTTAAAATGCTAGCCATTAGCTAAATAATTAGTTATATATATTATTATTTAAGGAATTATTATTAATAAATAATTATTGATATGGAAAATAATAATAGCGAATATATTTTAAACATTAAAACAATACAGGCATCAACATTTAAACAAGTTATAGATGCTTTAAAAGAGATTTTGATGGATGTTAATTTAGAAATAGATGAAACAGGTATTAAAATTGTTGCTATGGATAATACGCATATTGTATTAATACATTTAAAATTAGAAGCTGATAAATTTGAAATATATGAATGTTCAAAGAAAACATATGTTGGCATTAATATGTTAAGATTGCATGCTTTAATTAAAACAATTACGAATAATGACATATTATCATTATATATATTGAAGGATGATCCCAATCATTTGGGGATAACGATAGATAATAATGATAAAAATTATAAAACCAATTATAAATTATCAGTATTAGACATAGATGTTTTGAATATACAAATACCGCCAGTAGATTTCCATACGACTATTAATATGCCATCAAATTATTTGCAAAAAATTATTAGAGATATGCATAATTTAGCAGAATTTATTGAATTTAGAAATATTGGTGATAAATTAACGCTAAGCTGTAAGGGGGATTTTTGCCATCAAGAAACTATATTAGGGTCGGAAAAATCACAATCAATCACGATTAAAAAAACAAGTGAAGATCAGGAAATAATCCAAGGTATATTTAGTCTCAAATATTTATCAATATTTACTAAATGTACTAATTTATCAAGCAATGTTGAAATATATCTTAAAAATAATTATCCAATAATTTTGAGATATACGATTGCTTCATTGGGAGAAATTAAATTATGTTTATCACAACAAGATATTTCTTAACAAATAGCATAAAAAATATTAAAGTTTTTTTAATTTCGGATGTAATACATATTTATAATATATATCCTGTATTTTATATAATGTATTTTTTAGCACACATAATATTTCATTTAAACATATGATATAATTATGGGAATAAACAACATCACCATCATTTATTATATATATAATTTGTTTTTTTATTTCATTAAAAATATTGAAAAATTTATTCATAATATAATTTAGACATAACTAAATATATTTTAATATCTTTAAGTATATCAAAAATCTGCTTCTAGACTAAATTTGCGCAATTCAAAATGTTCTTGATTGCCCCCCACATTTGCTTTGCTATATTGTGATACGCGACTTTCAAAGAAATTGGATTTAGATTCTATTGAAATGCGTTCCATGAAAGGAAAAGGATTAGCTGAATTCCAAATTTTATCATAATTTAGTTGGGTCAATAATCTATCTGCAACAAATTCAATATATAAGCACATGAGGTCTGCATTCATTCCTAGCATAGAACAAGGAATACTGTCATTAATAAATGTTTTCTCAACTTCAACCGCTTCTTTAACTATTTGATGAACAGTTGATTGAGGAAGTCTATTTTCAATTTTAGAATAAAGTAGAACAGCAAACTCTACGTGCATTGCTTCATCGCGACTGATTAATTCATTAGAAAAAGACAGACCTTGCATTAAACCGCGTTCTTTTAGCCAGAAAATACTGCAAAACGCACCGCTGAAAAATACACCTTCTACAAGAGCAAATGCCAATAATCTTTGCGAGAAAGCCGCGCTTTCATCTTCAATCCATTTAAAACACCAATCGGCTTTCTGTTTAATACATGGCATATAATTAATAGCATTCAATGCTTCCAATTTTTCTTTTGGTTCTTTGAAATAAGTATCAATCAATAATGAATACGTTTCAGAATGAATATTTTCAATTGCCATTTGAAAAGCATAAAAAAATTTAGCCTCTAAAACTTGTACATCGTTCAAAAATCTTTCACCTAGATTAATATTTACAATCGTGTCACTTGAACTAAAAAATGCCAGAATATGTTTAATGAAATACCTTTCATTATCAGTTAGCTTATTAAAGTCATCTACATCCTTACTCAAATCTAATTCTTCTGGTGTCCAAAAAACGCTCACTGCCTTTTTATACATATCCCACATATCTTCATGTTGAATTGGGAAAATGGTAAGACGGTTGTCTTGTTTGAGTAGCATTTCTTTATCGGAATTAGAAGTCATTGTTATATATTATATTCGGTTTATTTTTATATATATATATATATTATAAAAAAAATATGATTCAGTCTAATAAATTGTTTTCTTTCATAACTCTTATTAATCTGGTTACTCCTATACCTCCACCTGAACGTTCAAAAAAATCAAGTGCAAGAAACTCGTTTAGCTCTTCTTCAACGCGCTCTTTGGAAAATTTATCAAATATGATTTTAGCATAACCACCATCACTAATTTCATAGAAAAATTTACGCATTTCTTCCGGGTCAGAAGATCTTTGCGCACTTCCAATTGTTTCAATACCATTAATTATTATATCTATTTTTTTAGCATGCCCACCTTCAACTTTACTATCAGATGCTTGCTTCATATTCCAAAAAGGTGAGCTATAATTTGGGAAATTTTTAAGGAAAAATACTTCTCCGTAATCCTGTCTTAATCTTTCTTCGTGTTCGTGTTCAAGTTCTTTTGTACCATATTTTTCAGCAATATCAACATAATCTCCTTCGGGATATTTACTATCTTTATAAAATTTATTAAATCCTAAATGATCTAATAATTCCATTTCCATTTTTTTCATATCTTCCATATCTCCCTTCAATTCAAACTCAAACATCGGAAAAATTTTATCATGGCGTCCGGGAATAGGATTTGGTTCATTTCTATAACTCGTGCTCACACAATAACATCCGTTAATTTCTGGATTTTTTAACATTTCATATTCAAGCCACATTTGCCCTGTTTGTGGTAAAGGCCAAACTTGATCACTATAATCATAAGTAGCTATTGTTTTAGGATCCTCGCATGCTGCTAGAATACTTAATCTGTTTTGTGTGTGTACCTCTATAAAGCCTTTGCTATCAAAAAAAGCTCTTAGCTTTTTAACAACTTTGTCAAAATCAAATATATTGATACAACCCGAATTAGAATAAACCATTTTTTCCTATATAAAAATAAGATAATTATTTCTTTAAATAATTTTTATGTTAATGCATCGCCTATAGCGCCAACACCAGATGCGGCAGCGATAGGTTTAAAAGCAATAGATAGTATTAACCACAACCATGTTAATCCTATTATTATAAATCCAACAATAATCATTCCCAATCCAAAATAATAAGTGGTTTTTTCAACTATGAAATCATTGGGATTATTTGGGTCATAATATACAGTTACTGGTTGATTTTCATTAACTATTTTTGACGCTTTATATGATTTAATGTATTCTTTTTCATCAACAGAATAGACTATTTCAGCATAACAAATATTTACAGTTTTATTATTTCCGTCTTTGTCCTTCACTATATCTTCTCGGCATTTTACATTTTTATATTTACCTAATATATTTTCCGACTTATTGATATCTGTGTTTTTTAAATAAAACCCCACATATATTAATATTCCAAACAATATAGATACCACAATTGTAACTACAACATTATAAGCAATTCCTATTGTTGCGGTTGTCTCGTATATTGGATTTAATACATTTTGATTAGCATTTATATCATTTAAAACTGATCCTATAATACCTGGCTGCTGTTGTTGTTGCATTTGTTGCATTTGTTGTTGTTGCAGTTGTTGTTGTTGTTGCAGTTGTTGTTGTTGGAAATCAATATTCCCTCCCTTTATCATTAAATAGCTTCTAATATATTAATAGATAACTATTATGCTGAACATAATACACAACTATCTTCATTATCTTCTGCGCATTTAAGTTTCCTCTTAGCAAATTCTGGATCAATCGTGAATTGTTGTGTTTTCGCTCGTGGTTTTGTTCGCAAGTAATATGAACCCGTTTTGAGACCCTTTGAGTGTCCATAAAAATGCATAGATGACAATTTTTGAAAATCAGGCTCCTCCATAAATATATTTAAACTTTGAGTCTGACAAATATATCTACCTCTATCTGCTGACATATCAATAATTACACGTTGTTTTATTTCCCATGATGTTTTATATAATTCCTTCATTTCTTTACTTATTTCCTTAATATTCTGAATACTTCCTTCGTGTAAAATAATAGTATCTTTAAGCTCCTTATTCCACATTCCTTTACTCATTAATTCTCGGATCAAATACTTATTAATAACAATGAATTCACCACTTAGAGTTTTTCTTTGAAAAATATTATTTGTAAATGGTTCAAAACTTTCATTAAATCCCATGATTTGCGACGTAGATGCTGTTGGCATTGGTGAAATTAGCAAACTATTTCTAATTCCAAAAGACTTAATATCTTCTCTCAATTTATCCCAATCATATCTTTCACTTGGTTTTTCTCCCCACAAATCAAACTGAAATAAACCACGTGAAATTGGACTTCCCTCAAATGAACTATATGCGCCAATATATTTAGTTTTGATGATATCTTCCTCAAATTCATTAACATATTTTGTAATATCTTCTTTGCTATTATTATTCAAAATATCAGTTATAACATTATTTCTCTTTTTTGATAATTCCATTGAAGATTCTACGGCGGCATGATAAATAGTTTCGAATATTTGTTTATTTAATTCAGCAGCTTCTTTGCTTTCAAATGGATATTTTAACATCATAAATACATCTGCTAAGCCTTGTACACCAATACCAATAGGTCTATGTTTCAAGTTTGATACTCTTGCTTTTTCAACAGGATAAAAGTTAA
>Ga0222715_10001477_pt1 | contig 22382 bp, 20 predicted proteins | sample C33_9DmetaG_FD_165056 | JGI IMG/M metagenome (GOLD analysis project Ga0222715, IMG submission 165056) | Estuarine water microbial communities from San Francisco Bay, California, United States - C33_9D | ecosystem: Environmental > Aquatic > Marine > Unclassified | place: USA: California... | reverse complement strand
ATATACAGAAAACCTAGATCAGTTTGTTGGGGAGTATACAAAACAGATTAGTATTGGTAATAATGCTAGAGGCGTATATTTCTTAGAGATAACAGACAATCAAGGAACTATTAATAAAAAAATAATTAATAACTAGATTTCGATTAAAACTCACTGGATTATTTTTCTGACATAATTTCCGTTTTTTTTAATATTGGCAGTTAATATTACTATGGCATAAAAGTTGCAATATTATTATATGAATTATAAATTTTATAAAAAATGAAAAGAAAAGGTAATATAAATGTTCAAACTGAAAATATTTTTCCAATAATTAAACAATTTCTATACTCAGATACTGAAATTTTTCTGAGAGAGTTAGTTTCAAATGCAGTTGATGCAACTCAAAAAATGAAAACCTTAAAAAATATTGGCGAGCTAAATACTGATCTAAATAAATTAAGGGTAGAAGTTATTCTTGATAAGGAAGCAAAAACTCTTACAATTCGAGATAATGGTATAGGGATGACTGATGAAGAAGTTGATAAATATATTAATCAAATTGCATTTTCTGGAGCAGAAGAATTTGTAAATAAATACAAGGATGCTGATAAAAAGAATTCAATTATAGGTCATTTTGGTCTTGGATTTTACTCTGCATTTATGGTTGCTAAAGAAGTAGAAATTATATCCAAAAGCCAACTTCCAAATAGTCTGCCAGTAAGATGGGTTTGTGATGGCTCTCCTAACTATTCAATTGAGGAAACTAAGAAAAAAACTAAAGGAACTGATGTTGTTTTACATATAGCTGATGATTCTACGGAATTTTTAGAGGAAAGTCGTATTTCAACAATTTTAAATAAGTATTGTAAATTTTTACCTGTCGAGATAAAATTTGGAACAAAGACAGAAAAGATTGATGATCCAAAAGGAAAAAAAGATAAAGACGGGAATGTTGAAAAAATTGATAAGGTTTCTGACAACATCATTAACAATACAAAGCCTGCTTGGACTAAAACTCCATCAAATTTAAAAGAGAATCATTATAATGATTTTTATAAGGAATTGTACCCAATGGAGTTTAATGATCCATTGTTTCATATTCACTTGAATGTTGATTTTCCTTTTAATTTAACTGGTATTTTATACTTTCCAAAGCTTAAAAATAACTTAGAAGTTCAAAAGAACAAGATTAATCTATATTCTAATCAAGTTTTTATCACTGATAATGTTGAGAATATTGTGCCAGAATTCTTAACGCTTCTTCATGGGGTGATTGATTCTCCAGATATTCCTCTCAATGTTTCTAGATCTTATCTACAAGCTGATGGTAATGTAAAAAAGATTTCAAGTCATATTACAAAAAAGGTTGCTGATAAATTAGCTCAAATGTTTAAAAAGGATAGAAAAGATTTTGAGCAGAAATGGGATGATGTCAAAGTTTTTATTGAGTATGGAATGTTAACAGAAGAAAAGTTTTTTGAAAAAGCAAATGATTTTGCTCTATATAAAAACACAAATGATGATTATCATACCTTCACTGAGTTTTTAAAAAAAGTTAAAGAGCCTCAGAAAAATAAAGATGGTAAAACAATTATATTGTATACAAATGATAAGAAAGAACAACATAGTTTCGTTCAAACTGCCACAGATAAAGGCTACGAAGTATTAGAGCTTGGAGGTCCTTTAGTTAGTCATTTAATTAGTCGTTTAGAATCAACAAACACTGATGTTCAATTTTCTAGAGTAGATGCCGATATAATTGATAAATTAATAGAGAAAGAACAAACAGAAATTTCTAAACTTTCTGATAAGGAAAAAGAGAAATTACAGAAAATGATTGAAGAACAATTAGATAAGGAAAAATTTACTGTTCAAGTTCAAAATATGTCTGTGTCTGATTCTCCTGTTGTAATTACTCAAAGTGAATTTATGAGAAGAATGAAAGAACAACAACAGCTTTCAGGTGGAGGAGGTATGCAAATGTTTGGAGCAATGCCTGAGTCATATAATTTAGCTGTAAATTCTAATCACGATCTGATTAATAAAATACTTTCTGAGAAAACTAAGAAAAAAAGAGTTGCTCTTATTAAACAGGTACTTGATTTAGCGCTTTTATCCCAAGGAATGTTAAAAGGAGAGGACTTGACTGGATTTATTTCCAGAAGTGTTAACTTAATAAAGTAGTTTAAAATAAGTTTTATTTAAAGGAGAGGGCTTTATGTCTTCTCCTTTTTTTATACTTTGACTGTAAGGATTTCATCAATTCTTGTAGTGTAGCATTGTGATAGCTGTTCTTGTTTCATTTTCCATTTTCTGTCAAATCCTTGCGTTGCAATACGTAGCTTGTCTCTTCCCATACTACTGTTAATTCTATCAATAACTTTAGAGATTTTAGTATATTTTTCTCTATTCTTTATTTGATCAAATAGATTTAGTTGTACTTGATTCTCTTGTGTAATATTACCAACTATAACTCCTGCTTTTTTATATACATATCCTTTTTTATAAATTTTTTGCAATCCTTTGATTACTTCCTGTACAATGATTTGATTATCATTTGTTGCACGTTCAAGTTGTATCTTTTTAGTGCCATAATATTGTCTATGTTTAGGGTTGAATGGGTTGGTATATATAAATATTCTTAGTTCAGAGGTACTTGTTTTTTGTTTCCTTAATTTTTCACAGCATCTGACAGCAAATGTGCTGATAGCCTCTTTTATGGTATTATAGTCTGATGTAGGATTTCCAAAAGATCTAGAGGTGCAAATATTTTTTTTTGTTTTATGTTGACTTTCAATATCTAGGCACTTAATTCCTTTTAGTTCTTTTGCTATCCTTAGAACTACAATTGAAAATTTCTTTTTAATCCAGCTCTCTTCAATGCATGTTAGATCATATGCTGTATTGATTCCATACTCTTTAAATCTCCTTGAATGGTTTTTGCCTATTCCCCATATTTCTTCAATAGCAGTGAATTTTAATGCTTTTTCTATTATTTCTTTACTATCTAGTATAAATACTCCAGATTTTCGATATTTTTTAGCTATGTGGTTTGCAATTTTTGCGAGTACCTTTGTTTCTGCAATGCCAACTGAAACAGGTATTCCCGTCCATTGCTTTACTTTTTTTCTAAGATTTTTTCCGTAAGAGTTTAAATCTTCATTATAACATTCTAGAAACGCTTCATCGATGGAGTATATTTCTATCTCCTTACTGTTGTTTCTTAGTATTGACATGACACGTTTTGACATGTCTCCGTATAAAATAAAATTTGTGGAGAAGGTCTTTATTTTATTTCTTTCAAATACTTCTCTCTTCTTAAACGCAGGTTCCCCCATTTTTATGCCTAATTTTTTAGCTTCATTGCTTCTAGCAATCACACAACCATCATTATTAGATAAGACTACAATGGGTTTTTTTTCTAAATCCGGGCGAAACACTCTTTCACATGATGCATAAAAGTTATTACAATCAACTAATGCAATCAACGGGCTTTATGTATTATATGTGTGATTACTCCCCAAACTTGAAAGTTCATAGATTCTGTAATTTTAATTGGAGAAAAACTATCATTTTCTGGAACCAAGTATAAACTATCATCATTTACAGCGATTCTTTTAACTGTGAACTCTCCATCAATAACTGCAAGTACAATATCATTGTGTTTAGGGTATAGAGACCTGTCTACAATCATAATATCTCCACTATTAATTCCTGCTTTTGTCATTGAAGTGCCTTCAACCTTTACACAGAAAGTAGCTTCTTTATTTTTTACAATATAGTCTTGTAGATTGATTTCCATCTCGATAAAATCGTCTGCAGGGGATGGGAAGCCTGCAGCTACAGAAGGTTCTGCAAGCTTAATTTCATCTAAATTTAAATCGCTAAAGCTGTGAAAAGAGAGATTGTCTTTTGATGTTTTCATAAGTCTAAATTTCGTTATTTATTTTAAAATAAATACTATTTATTATAGAATAAATAGGCTTTTATTTAACAATAAATTTTGCAGTATAATTTTTGATTTTTACTAGATATATTCCAGAAGATAGACTTTGTAGATCAATAGTTTCTTTTTGAATAGATTTGTTGTGTTGTAATACAACCTCTCCAAGAGAATTAAGAATTACTAAATCTCCACTTAGGGTATTATTAATTGATAAATATCTAGATGTAGGGTTAGGATAAATATTTAATTCTTTAGAAGGATAATTAGTAGTATTACTAATAACTAATGAATCACTACTAAAATAACTAAGTCCTCCAGAATAATTTCCAACAATCAAATCAGCTTTTTGATCATTGTTTATATCGCTCATTGCTATCATGCTTTTGCCACCTTCATTTAAATTTAAAATAGTTAGAGAATCAAATACTCCAGTGAGGTTATTGTCAATATTATCATAGACATATGTTTCTCCAGTAAATGAACCAACATATAATTCGTATAATCCATTATTGTCATAAAGTTTTGGAGTGCTAAATCCAGAGCTGATAATATTGCTTTCAATATCAATGCCTCCAAAATATTCTATAATAGTATCAAAAATTGGGGTGGAAGTTGTGCCGGTATTTTCGCAATAATTGATAGTTCCAGATTGTTCTCCAATAATAATATCTAATAATCCGTCTCTATTTACGTCAACTAATTGTGGAAAAGCAAAATAACCTACATCTAAACCTTTGTATTCAGCTTCAGCAAGAACAAAATTTGGAGGGTTGGAGCCGGTATTATTAAATAGATGTAATTTGCCATTAGCATCTCCAATTAACATATCCATATCTTGATCTCCGTCTAAATCTCCAAATGTTGGAGAAAGGTTTAATGCAGGAATATTGAGGTTTATGTTAAGATTGATAGTTGAAATGTTTTGCCAGTCTCTATCAATTAAATCAAATGAAGGAGTATCAATACTACCTGTGTTTTTAAATAATGCTAACGATGATGATGGGTTTCCACCACTTTGATGATATCCATAATTTCCAACAACTAAATCTTGCAGACCATCATTGTTGAAGTCAAAAAAAGTAGGGTAGCAGCCAGAACCAAGATCTATCATATCATTCTGTAAAAAATTATTTTGGTTAAAGTTGAAATCAGCATTTGTATTGGTTCCTGAGTTATTAAATAGCCAACAGCTGGTAAAGTTTTCAGAATTATTTTCGCTATTAGAAGTGACAATTAAATCCTTGATTCCATCATTTGTAGCATCGATATAATATGCTGCAGGAAAAATGTCCATACTAGCGGGCATAGTATTTGAGTTGTTTGCAGGGAATACAGAATCTATAGAAATCATATTTGCGTTGGTGCTATCACCTCCATTAATCAATAAATTTAAATTATTAAAGCTGATATCGCCAAGAACAATATCTTTGTCATAATCATTATCTATATCAATTAATAATAAGGTAGAACCAGCATGTTTTTGCTTAGAATTAGGATGATTGATAATTGGAGGGCATTGACAGTTTTGACAATTTAAAGTATAGTTATTTAGTCCTTCATAAAAATTTCCCCAACAACTTTCTTCCAATTGAAAAATAACAGTATCACAATTTCCAGTTTGTTCCATAGCCATATTTTTATGAAACTCAATAAATCCTCCAGTTATTTTAAAAGTGAGTATATCCAAATCTCCATCGTAATCAACATCACTAACAGCAGGTATATCTACAGCAGAAATAAAAATATTTAAAGGTATTGGTCCGCCATAATCACTTCTTACTAGAGTATCAATAAGGCTAAAACTAAGTGATGATGTTGAGGTATTTTTAAAAATGGCAAAACCACCGGAAGAATATGTATATATATCATTTTTACCATCACAATTGTAATCAGCAAATATCACCCAATCGTGTAAAGCTCTGCCATCATTATGAATTGGAAAATAAGATCTATATTTTGGTGCAAATATAAATTTGCCGTTTTTGTTTAAATATGGAATAAGCTTATTTCCAGATTTGTCAAATACAACCAAATCCATTGTGCCATCTAAATCGAGATCAATTTCATTAAACTGAGCGGCATTAATTCCGCTTGCCCAAGCATTCTTAAAATTTGTATTGTTTTCAATTACATTTACCGAAGTATCTCTGTATAAATTCATTTGAGAAAAAAGACTATTACAAAGCAGGAAAAATGACAAAAAAATGATAACTCTTTTCATTGTTGTAGTGTAGTTTTATTGCAAAGATATTAATATGTTCGTTTACATATCCCATTTCATTTTTAATCTTATAAATTTTAGCTAAACTTTTCTTAGCTATTCCTTCCTTAAAGAATTATAATAATTGGGACGAAAAGGTTATATTTGCCGACTCTAAAAACAAACATTATGCAAAATAGAAACTTTATAAAGATTATTGCCCTTGTTTTTGCGGTAATATGTTTATATCAATTATCATTTACCTGGATAGCTGACAGAGTTGAAAATGATGCTGCCGAGTATGCAGCAGATTTTGACGAAAATGAAAGAGAACAGAAAATCAAGCAGTACTTAGACTCTATAAATTCTGAAGAAGTTTATGATATTTTTATAGCTCAATATACTTACTCTGATTGCAAGCAAAGAGAATTAAATCTTGGTCTTGACCTTAAGGGTGGTATGAATGTTACTCTAGAAGTGATGGTGGTTGATGTTTTAAAAGCTTTAGCTAATAATTCTAGCGATGAGGCATTTAATACTTCTGTGTCTAATGCTATTCGTGCTCAGGAAAATAGTCAAGATGATTTTGTAACACTGTTTGGTTTAGAATATGAAAAAATATCGCCCAACAATGGTTTGGCAGTAATCTTTACATCTCAATTAAAAGATAAAGTTAAGATTAATGCTACCAATAGTGAGGTGATTGATGTTTTAAAATTAGAAGTTGAGGATGCTATTAGTAGATCCTTTAATATACTTAGAAGTAGAATTGATAGATTTGGTGTAACTCAGCCTAATATTCAAAGACTAGAGACTGCCGGTAGAATTCTAGTCGAATTGCCTGGTATTAAAGATCCAGAAAGAGCAAGAAAATTACTTCAATCAACTGCTCAGTTAGAGTTTTGGGAAACTTATGAATATACAGATCTTTTTCAATCACTTGAAAATGTAAATACTTACCTTAGAGAAAGCAATGCAGTTACAGACTCTACTTTAGATACTAAAGAAGAAGTATCTGTAAGTACAAATGAGGAGAATAATGTGAAATCAGAGGAAGGTATTGATGAATTATTATCTGAAGATGATAATCTTTTAGCAGATTTAGAAACAGACTCCTTAAGTTCTGATAGCTCAGAGGCTTTATCTTTTGAAGAGTTTGCAGCAGACAATCCGTTATATGCAGTTTTATATCCAAATGTTGATCAGCAAAATCAAATTCAACAAGGTCCTATTGTTGGTTTCTGTGCTATTAAAGATACATCAGCTCTAAATACTTATTTGGATGATCCAGCAGTAATGAAATTATTACCTGTTGATGTAAAGTTTGCATATACGGTTAAGCCATACGATACTGAAGAAAAATTTATTCAATTAGTTGCATTAAGAGTAACAAATAGGGATGGTAAGGCTGCCATGGAAGGTGATGTAGTAACAGATGCTTCTCAAGCATTTGGACAGTACAATTCATCTGCAGAGGTTTCTATGTCTATGAATCAAGAAGGAGCAAAACAATGGAAAAGATTAACTGCTGAAAATATTGGAAAAAGTATTGCTATAGTACTTGATGGATTTGTATACTCTTATCCTACAGTGCAAAGTGAAATATCTGGAGGAAGATCTTCTATTTCTGGAGATTTCAGCGTTAATGAAGCTAAGGATTTAGCTAATATTTTAAAATCTGGAAAGCTACCTGCACCGGCAAGGATTATTGAAGAAGCAATTGTTGGACCATCACTTGGTGAAGAAGCAATTAGCTCTGGCCTTACTTCGTTTATTTTTGCCTTACTATTAGTATTAGTCTATATGATATTCTATTACAGTAAAGCAGGTCTTGTTTCTAATGTTGCCTTACTAGCCAATATTTTCTTTATTTTTGGTGTATTATCCTCTCTAGGAGCTGTGTTAACATTACCTGGAATTGCTGGTATTATATTAACTATTGGTATGTCAGTTGATGCTAATGTCCTTATATATGAAAGAATTCGTGAGGAATTAACAAATGGTAAAGGAATTAGATTAGCTATCACTGACGGATATAACAGCGCATACAGTTCAATAATTGATGCCAATGTTACTACTTTGTTAACGGGTATTATCTTATATACATTTGGAACAGGTCCTATAAAAGGATTTGCAACAACATTAGTTATAGGTATTATTACTTCTTTATTCGCAGCAATCTTTATTACTAGATTAATTATATCGGCTCGACTTAATAAAGGTAAAGAAATGAATTTTTCTACTAAGCTAACTAAAGGAGCATTTAAAAATATTAATGTTGATTTTATTGGCTTAAGAAAACGCTTTTATGTGATTTCTTCTATTATTGTTTTATTGGGAATTGGTTCTTTATTAACAAAGGGGCTTAATTATGGTGTAGATTTTGTTGGTGGAAGAACCTTTGTAGTAAGATTTGATGACACTGTTAATAATGAAGATTTAAGAAGTGAACTTTCCAATGTATTTGTTGATGCTGATGGTCTTAACTATACCCCTCAAGTAAAAACATTTGGAGATGATAATCAAGTAAAAATCACTACTTCATTTATGATTGATAATAATGATATTTCTACAGATGAAATTGTTGAGGCTAGACTAAATGAAGGTTTAGAAACTTCAGGTCTTAATTATGAAATAATGAGTTCTCAAAAAGTTGGTCCAACCATTGCAGATGATATTAAAGATGCTGCTCTTTGGTCAATTATATTCTCACTTCTTGTGATCTTTATGTACATTTTATTACGTTTTAGAAAATGGCAATTTAGTTTAGGTGCTGTAGCTGCTGTTTTCCATGATGTTGTTATTGTGCTTTCTATTTTCTCTGTTTTTTATGGAATTTTGCCTTTTTCTTTAGAAATTGATCAGGCTTTTATTGCAGCAATCTTAACTATTATTGGTTATTCTCTAAACGATACCGTGGTAGTATTTGATAGAGTAAGAGAGTATATGAATATTAACAAAAAGAAAAAAATACATGAGTTTATAAATAGCTCTCTTAATAGCACGTTAAGTAGAACAATTAATACTTCTTTAACTACTTTCTTTGTGCTACTAATTATTTTTATCTTTGGTGGTGAAGTAATAAGAGGGTTTATGTTTGCCTTAATGGTAGGGGTAATTGTTGGAACTTATTCTTCACTCTTTATTGCGTCTCCAATTATGTTAGATACAATAAAAGCAAAAGAGGACGCTCCAAAGAAGTAATTAATTTTTAATTATATTTATATTTTCTAATAACTATGATTCTATTTATTGGAGGTCCTGAAATTATAATTATACTCTTATTTATAGTTATTTTCTTTGGTTCTAGTAAAATTCCAGATTTAGCTCGAACTCTTGGGAAAACTATAAGAGAGATTAAGGATGCATCTAATGAAATTAAAAAAGAAATTAGAGACAGTGCATCTGAGGTAAAAGACGATTTAGATCTAAAAAAATAATGTATTCAGCTTTATTTTTAATCATAGGATTTATCTTACTTTATTTTGGTGGTGAGCTTCTTGTAAAAGGGTCAATAAATATAGCTCTTAAAGCAAATATTTCAAGATTAGTTGTTGGAATGACCGTTGTTTCTTTTGCTACTTCTTCTCCTGAACTTTTTGTAAGTATTGCTGCAATTTTCAATGACAGTAGTGATATAGTTTTTGGAAATGTGATTGGTTCAAATATTGCAAATATTGCTTTAGTTTTAGGATTCACAACTTTAATTTATAGTATAAATATTTCTGAAAAAACTTTAAAAATTGATTATCCATTTTTACTTTTTTCTACTTTTTTTGTTGGTTTAGTTTTATTCTTTTTTGAATCCGTTTCATTTTATTCGGGTTTTGTTTTCCTTTTAATTTTATCAGTATTTCTATATTATATAATCAAGAAATCAAGAAATGATATAAGTAAAGAGGATAATAATCAGAAATTATTAAAAACATCAATTGTATTAAATTTTGGTTATGTTGCTATTGCTATTGTAATGTTAAAATTTGGCGCTGATTTTCTTGTTGATGGAGCCGTTGAAATTGCTAATTACTTTAATGTAGAAGAAAGAATAATTGCCTTAACAGTAGTTGCTATTGGGACGAGTGTGCCTGAACTTGCTACATCAATTGTCGCTGCATTAAAAAAAGAAGTTGATCTTGCTGTCGGTAATATAGTTGGGTCTAACATTTTTAACTTACTTGTTGTTCTGGGAATAACTGCTATGTTTAAGAATGTTAATCTTCAAAACACTAATATTTTAAATGTAGATTATCTTTTTATGCTAATCTTAACTTTAATTCTTGGTACAATGATATACTCTTTTGGAAGAGGGAAATTAAATAAATTAAAAGGAGGGTTGCTCCTTTTAATTTATGCTGGATATTTAATATATACTATTTACTAATTTATATCTGCTTCCTTAACAGTTTTAACTATTCTTCCTGCAATTTTGTAAGGATCACCATTAGATGCTGGTCTTCTATCTTCTAACCAACCCTTCCATCCTTTTTCAACTGTTATAATAGGTATTCTTATTGAAGCACCTCTATCAGAAATTCCATAACTAAAATCAGTAATAGATGCTGTTTCATGGAGACCTGTTAATCTTTGGTCATTAAATTCCCCATAAACTTCAATATGTTCTTTAGTTACAGGTCTAAATGCTTCACAGATTTTCTCATATGTTTCTTGAGACCCACATGTTCTAAGTGTTGTATTTGAAAAGTTTGCGTGCATACCTGAACCGTTCCAATCTCCTTTGACAGGCTTTGGATGATATTCTATATAATATCCATATCTCTCTGTTAATCTGTCCAATAAATATCTTGCTATCCAAATTTCATCTCCTGCTTTTTTTGCGCCTTTAGCAAAAAGTTGAAATTCCCACTGTCCGCTTGCAACTTCTTGATTAATTCCTTCAAAATTTAGGCCTGCATCTATACACATATCTGCATGTTCATCGACAAAATCTCTACCATGAGTGTTTCTTCCTCCAACTGAGCAGTAGTAAAGTCCTTGAGGGCCAGGGTATCCACCAACTGGGAAGCCAAGAGGAAGTTGTGTTTGAGTATCCATTATGAAATATTCTTGTTCAAAACCAAACCAAAAATCATTATCGTTGTCATCTATTTTTGCTCTAGCGTTTGAAATGTGCGGTGTACCATCGGCATTTAATACTTCGGTCATTACTAGATAGCCGTTTAGTCTATCAGGATCTGGATATATTGCCACAGGTTTTAATAGGCAGTCTGAAGATCCTCCTTCAGCCTGCTTTGTAGAACTACCATCAAATGACCAAACCGGACAATCTTTTAAATTACCAGAAAAATCTTCAATAACTTTTGTTTTGCTTCTCATATTTTGTGTTGGCTCATATCCATCAAGCCAAATGTACTCTAGTTTAGTTTTCATAGATTTAATTTTAAATTGTTTTCAGAAATAAAACGTAATGATAGTGTGACTCTCACACCTACACAAGCCTGTTTATTTATTTTTTTTAACATGTTTAACAAAAATTAAATTTTATTTGTTTGTATGATTATAAATCTGTTTTAAAAAAGATTAAATTATTAATATGTTATTAACACCTGATTGTTTTTATATAACATAATCCTTTTAAAATTTTCAAAATTATTGTTTATTTTAGCATCAATTAAAAAAATAAAGAGATGAGAATTTTCTTAAGAAATACAACCATTTTATTTTGTTTTTTATTGTTTGTTTCTACTAGTGCTGAAGCTCAGAAGAAAAGTAGAAAAATGATAAAGGCAGATCAAGCCTTTTCCGTTGAACAATACAATAAAGCTGCGGAATTATACAAGAAAGCATATCAAAGTGCAAAAAGTAGAGCTGTTAAATCTGAAATTATTTTTAAACAAGCTGAATGTTACAGACTCTCTGGTAACAAAAAAAGAGCAGAATCTTATTACAAAAGAGCTATAAAAGCTAAGTATCCAGATGTTCTTGTATATCTACGTTATGCCGATATTTTAAGAATGAATGAAAAATACGAAGAAGCAAAATTGCAATATCAAAAGTATATCCAATTAAATCCTACAGATGTTTCAGGAGAGATGGGTTTAAAATCATGTGATTATGCTTTAAGTTGGTTGTCAAATCCCACAAGATATCAGGTGGAATTAATGCCACTTATTAACTCGAGATTTAGTGACTTTTCTCCCTCATTTGGTAATGGTGAATATTCGGAAGTATTCTTTACTTCATCTAGATCTGGTGGTTTTAGTAATAAAATTGATGATAGAACTGGGGAAACATTTACAGATATATATTCATCAAAGCTAAATAAAAAAGGTAAGTGGAGTGTTCCAACTATGTTGGCTGAACCAATAAATTCAGCTGGAAACGAAGGGTCTGTTGTGTTAAATAAGAGGGGGACTACTATGTATTTTACTAAATGTGATGTTCAGAAAAAGAAATCATTAGGATGTAATATTTATGTGTCTAATAGAAAAGGAAAAGTATGGAGCCCACCAACAATTTTACAAATAAAAGTTGATAGTAATACAACATTAGGTCATCCTACAATTAGTGAAGATGAAATGACTTTAATTTTCTCTTCGGATCTTTCTGGTGGATATGGAGGCAAAGATTTATGGATTGTAAAAAAACAAAAAAGAGGAAAATGGAGCGATCCTGTTAATCTTGGTCCTGCAGTAAACACTTCAAATGATGAAATGTTTCCTTTTCTTCACTCAGATGGAACACTATATTTTGCATCTTCTGGACATATTGGGATGGGAGGGTTTGATATCTTTAAATCTTACTTAGATGAAAATGATATGTATTCATCCATTACCAATCTAAAATATCCTGTAAATACTTCTGGAAATGATTTTGGTATGATTATAGAAAAATCAGGAGAAAGAGGATATTTAACTTCAGATAGATCTGGAGGTAAGGGTGGTGATGATATATATCAGTTTGAGTTACCTCCTTTAGTTTTATCAATGAAAGGTGTAGTAACGGATTCAAAAACTGGTGCAATTTTAACTGGTGCAAATTTAATATTATCTTCAACAGATGGAAAGGTTAAGGAAACTCAAACAGATAATACAGGATCCTATATGTTTAAACTTGATCCACTTCGTTCTTATGAAATTCTAGTATCCGTTGAGGGGTATCTTAATAAAAAATTATCTGAAACTACAGTAGGTATTGATGAAAATAAGGTTTTTATTGTTGACGCTATTTTAGATCCAGTTAAAAAAGAAATTATTCTTCCAAAAATTGAATATGATTTTGCTAAGTGGAATCTTCGTGATAAATCTATTTCTGATCTGAACATGTTAGCAGAAGCTTTAAAAGATAATCCTAATGTTGTAATTGAACTTAAGTCTCATACTGATTTTATTGGAAACAATAGAAGTAATCAGAGATTGTCACAGAAAAGAGCAGATGCATGTGTTGATTATCTTGTTGGTATAGGAATTGATCCTGGACAACTTGTTGCTGTTGGTGCAGGAGAAAATGAACCTTTCGTTATTGAAGTAAAAGATGGAAGATTTAAAGAGGGTGATGTTCTTACAGAATCTTACATTAGAAAGATTAAGTTTAAGAAAAACAAGAATAAGGCACATCAATACAATAGAAGAACTTCATTTAAGGTTCTTAAAGAAGATTATATTCCTCAATCTGAGGGAAAATAAGTAAATAATGATTTATAAAGAAAGCGTCCTTTTTTTAAGAGGATGCTTTTTTTAATTTGAATATGAACAATAGATATACTCAGAGAGGAGTTTCAGCAGATAAAGAAGATGTACATAGTGCTATTAAAAATGTTGACAAAGGTTTATTTCCAAAGGCATTTTGTAAAATAGTTCCTGATTATCTTTCAGGAGATGATGACTATTGTCTTGTAATGCATGCTGATGGTGCAGGTACAAAGTCTTCACTAGCCTATATGTATTGGAAAGAAACCGGTGATATTTCAGTATGGAAAGGAATTGCTCAAGATGCCTTAGTTATGAATATCGATGATCTACTTTGTGTAGGAGCAACTAATAATGTTATGTTGTCTTCAACTATTGGAAGGAATAAAAATTATATAAATAAAGATGTTCTTTCTCAAATAATTAACGGAACAGAAGAATTATTAAAAGAATATAGATCATATGGAGTTGATATTTTTTCAACTGGTGGTGAGACTGCAGATGTTGGTGATTTAGTAAGAACAATAATTGTAGATTCTACTGTTGTTGCAAGAATGAAAAGGACAGATGTTATTGATAATGCTAATATAAAAGCAGGAAATGTTATCGTAGGATTAGCTTCTTATGGTCAAGCATCTTATGAAAACGGATACAATGCAGGAATGGGGAGTAATGGTTTAACTTCTGCTAGACATGATGTATTTAATAATGCTTTAGCATCAAAATACCCTGAGTCTTATGACCCTACTATCCCAAAAGATTTAGTTTATTCTGGATCAAAAAAATTAACAGATAAAATTTTAGATATTGATGTAGGAAAACTTGTTTTGTCTCCGACAAGAACATATGCTCCAGTTATTAAAAAAGTTTTGGATAATTTCAGAAACGAGATTGATGGTATGATACACTGCAGTGGAGGCGCACAAACCAAAGTGCTTCATTTTATTGATAATCTTCATGTTGTTAAAAACAATATGTTTGATGTCCCACCGCTTTTTGAACTAATACAAGAAGAATCAAATACTGATTGGAAAGAGATGTATAAAGTGTTCAATATGGGACATAGAATGGAAATTTATGTTGATGAATCAATAGCCGAAGAAATTATTGCAATTTCAAATTCTTTTAATATTGATGCAAAAATCATTGGTAGAGTTGAAGATTCATCGGCAAAAAAGCTTACAATAATTTCTGATAAAGGAGAATTCAAATATTAATATGTTAGATAAACTAGAGGCAATTAATCAAAGATTCATAGAAGTAGAAAAATTAATTTCTTCTCCTGATGCAATGAATGATATGAAATCTTATGTTCAACTCAGTAAGGAATATAAAGACTTAACTCCAATTATTGAGATATACAAATTTTATAGCACACTATTATCTAATATTGATGAAGCAAAGCAAATAATTTCTGAAGGAGATGATCCAGAAATGAAGGAAATGGCTAAAATGGAACTTGATGAGCATCTTCCTAAAGTAGGCTTAATGGAAGAGGAAATTAAAGTTTTATTAATTCCTAAAGATCCTGAGGATGCAAAAAATGCTGTTTTAGAAATTAGAGCAGGAACAGGAGGAGATGAAGCAAGTATTTTTGCTGGAGATTTATACAGGATGTATACCTCTTTTGCACAATCAAAAGGATGGTCATTAGAGCTTGTAGATATTGCAGAAGGAACTGCAGGCGGATACAAGGAAATTATCTTTAATCTCTCTGGTGATGATGTTTATGGGCAAATGAAATTTGAATCTGGGGTTCATAGGGTTCAAAGAGTTCCACAGACAGAAACTCAAGGTAGAGTTCATACTTCTGCTTCTTCAGTGATAGTACTACCTGAAGCAGAAGAGTTTGATATAGAGCTAAAAGACAGTGATATTAGAAAAGATACTTATTGTTCGTCTGGTCCAGGTGGACAGTCTGTTAACACAACTTATTCTGCAGTAAGGTTAACACATATTCCAACAGGAGTTGTAGCCCAATGTCAAGATCAAAAATCTCAACATAAAAACTATGACAAAGCTTTAAAAGTTCTAAGATCTAGGATTTATGAAATGGAATTACAAAAGAAGTTAGAAGAGGATGCTAAAAATAGAAAAACAATGGTTTCTTCCGGAGACAGATCAGCTAAAATTAGAACTTATAATTATCCTCAAGGTAGAGTAACAGAGCATAGAATAGGTCTTACAAAATATAATTTACAATCTGTTATGGATGGAGATATTCAAGAATTTATTGACGAATTGCAATTAGCTGAAAATGCTGAAAAATTAAAAGAAGGAACATCAAATGAATAAAAAAGATTTAGTAGATCAGATTAGAGATAAGAAAACTTTTTTATGTATTGGGTTAGATACTGACATTAATAAAATACCTAAATATTTATTAGATTTTGATGATCCAGTTTTTGAATTTAATAAGCAAATAATAGATAGTACAAAGGATCTATGTGTTGCATATAAATTAAATACAGCATTTTATGAGTCTAATGGAATTAAAGGATGGGAATCTTTAATTAAGACACTAAATTATATCCCAGAGAATATTTTTACCATTGCTGATGCAAAGAGAGGTGATATTGGTAATACTTCACAAATGTATGCCGAAACTTTTTTTAAAACAATACCTTTTGATTCTGTAACTGTTAATCCTTACATGGGTTCTGACTCTGTAAAGCCATTTTTAAATTTCGATGGTAAATGGGTTATTCTTCTTGCTTTAACTTCAAATCAAGGCAGTAAGGATTTTCAAAACATATTAGATAATGAAACCCTTCCTATATACAAAAAAGTTATACAAACTTCCAAAAATTGGGGTAGCGAAGACAATATGATGTTTGTAGTTGGTGCCACTAAAGCTGGAGCTTTGGCTGAAATACGTAAAATTATTCCAAATCATTTCTTATTAGTTCCAGGAGTTGGAGCTCAAGGTGGAAGTTTAAAAGATGTAGTAGAAAATGGTATGAATCATGATTGTGGTTTATTAATAAACTCTTCTAGATCAATTATATATTCTGCTAATGATTCGAGATTTGCTTCAAGTGCAAGAGAATCTGCTTTAAAAATCAAAAAAGAAATGGAAGCTTTTTTGGATCAACTACAAAGATAAAATATATACATAATAACCAATAATCTCGTGTATTAGATCTTCCCAGTTTTCAAGAACTCGAGATCTTGGTAGTAATATATATTCAATTTTATTACTACTATATGACATGGAATTATCAACAGAAAATGGAATTATTTTCAATCCTTCATTCTCAAAGCATAGAATCGATCTTTTCATGTGAATAGCAGATGTAATGAGAATATATTCATTTTTTTTGTCTAGTAATTTTGCACTGTTAATTGCATTTTCTTTTGTATTTCTAGATCGATTTTCTATTATTATATCATTACTGTCAATTTTATTTTGAATTAAAAAGTCTTTAATTGTTTCTGATTCTTTATAGTTATTGTTAAATAAATTGCCATTTCCTCCCGAAATAAAAATGTTTTTTATGATTCCTTGATTATATAGTTGAAGAGTGTAGATTAACCTATCAGCTTCTTTTTTAAAGTTGTGTTTGTTTTTTGTGTAATCATAATCACTAAAACCTCCAAGTAAAATTCCAGCTTCATATTGTTTGTTAAATTTTGTAATTGAAATTTGAGGCACTTCCCATGCTTTAACTAAAGTGTTAAAAATAAAGTCATTTGAAAAGAAAAGAAATATTAGTAAAGAAAAAAACAAGAATAATTTTCTTTTTTTGTTATTTAAAACTCCAGCAATCATTAAAGCTAAAATCCAAAATGTAGGTTTAATCAAGAATGACAGTAGTTTAGAAAAAATGAAAAACATTTGATAAAAATATAATTTTTAAGAACACACTTAATCATTTCTTTCTTATTTTTTCATTAAATTGCAACAGATAATTTGTTTTAAAATGTTCGCTGTAATAAGAAATTTTTTAGAAAAGACATTTTTTGGTGTTAGTAGCTGGTGGGGATTTAAACTTGGAATTAAACCTTCTATTATTAGGCTGTTTTTTATTTATGCTGCCTTTGCTAATGCTCTTACAATTTTCATCTATTTGCTCATGGTTTTTATATTGAGACTTAGGCTATTAATTAAATTTAGAAAAAGAAAATCAGTATTTGATTTATAATTTATGGATCTTCAATTATTACTTACTATTCTGCTTATTTTTATCGAGCTTATTGCATTTGCTTGGTTAATAATTGATATTCAGAAATCTAAAAAGAAACAAGATAAAATTATCGAATTAGAACATCAAATATTACAGGTTGAGCATCAAATTTTAAATCTTGAAACTAATATTTTAGAGACTGAAACTAATATTATTGATGAAGTTAAAAAAGTAAATAAAACTTTATCAAAAATTAAATAATGTACACTCAAAGAAAAATTTTAGGAGTTTGTTCATGGTTGTCAGATAAATTTGAATTAAATGTAACTGGATTAAGAATTCTTTTTGTTGTTTTTCTTTTTCTTGGAATAGGATCTCCTTTTATTGTGTACTTAATTTTATACTTCGTCAAACCAAATCATTATTAATAATGATAGCTTTAATCACAGGTAGTAATGGGTTATTGGGTCAAAAAATTGTTGAACAACTTAATTATAAAGGCAATAAAATTATTGCAACCTCTAAAGGATTTAATAGAAATTTATATAATAATTCTTTTATTTATGAAGAGTTAGATATTACTAATAAAGAGATGTTGTCATGTGTGTTAAAAAAATATAAGCCAGATGTTGTCTTTAATACTGCAGCCATGACTAATGTAGATTTATGTGAAAAGGAAAAAGATTTATGTGAAAAAGTAAATGTCAAAGCAGTTGAATATCTTGCTGATATATGTTTAGATTTAGATGCTCATTTAATTCATGTTTCAACTGATTTTATTTTTGACGGAAATGATGGTCCTTATAAGGAAGATGATATTCCTTGTCCACTTTCATATTATGGTCAATCTAAATTAGATTCGGAAAATATTTTAAAATCTCATAAATGTAAATGGACTATTTTAAGAACTATTGTGTTATTTGGTGTAGCTAATAATTTAACAAAAAGTAATATTGTTTTGTGGGCTAAAGAACAGCTTGAGAATTCAAAGATTATTAATATTATTGATGATGAGTTTCGAGCACCAACTTTAGCTGATGATTTAGCTTATGCTTGTATTTATTCAGCAAAAAACAAGATTTTTGGAGTATATCATACTTCTGGAAAAGATATTATGAGTATTTATGATATGGTTATTTCTATTGCTAACTACTTTAATTTAGATAAAAATCTTATAAATAGAATTAGTTCCAAAGAATTAAGCCAAGTAGCTAATAGACCAAAAAAAACTGGCTTTGTTTTAGAAAAAGCCAAGAAACAGTTAAATTATCATCCAAAATCTTTTAATGATTCTTTAAAGTATATAGATAAACAACTTACTAATCAAAATAACTAACATGAGAAAAATATTATTTTTAACTCTTTTACCGTTTTTATCATTTGCAGATGGTATTGATCAGAAAATTGATGAAGCATTTGCTCCAATTTCTAATTTTTTTAGCAACCTCGTTTTTTTTACTATATACGATATACCATTTGTGTTAATGCTACTAGTTTTTAGTGCCTTATTTTTTACAATTTATTTTGCATTTCCAAATATTAGATATTTTAAGCTTGCAATAAATACTGTTCGTGGAAAATATGACGATATAGAAATAAAAACCAAAAATGATGAAGACATTAAAGGAACTATTAAAGACGAAAGTCAAGATGGAGAAGTTAGTCATTTTCAAGCTCTAGCAACTGCAGTGTCAGGTACTGTGGGAAATGGTAATATTGCTGGAGTTGCTTTAGCAATTGCCTTAGGTGGTCCAGGTGCTACATTTTGGATGATTGTTTGTGGATTGTTAGGAATGTCAACAAAATTTGTAGAATGTACTTTGGGAGTTCAGTATCGGGATGTAGATGAGAATGGTACAGTCTACGGCGGTCCTATGTATTACATAAGTAAGGGGTTAAAGGAGAGAGGATTTGAATTTTTTGGAAAAATTACTGCTGTTTTATTTGCTATATTTTGTATTGGAGGCTCGTTTGGCGGTGGAAATGCTGCGCAATCAAATCAAGCAACAATAGTTTTAAAAGATTTGATGGGCTTAGAAAGTGCTGCTGCAGGTGCAATAATTGGTGTTGTTATTGCAGTTATCGTAGGTGTAATAATAATTGGAGGAATAAAAAGAATTGCAATAGTAACTGAAAAAGTAGTTCCATTTATGGCTCTTATGTATTTGCTTGCTTGTTTATATATCATTTTATCAAATTTTACTTTTATTGATGATGCTTTTAGATTAATTATAACAGAGGCTTTTAATCCTACTGCAATTGGAGTCGGTAGTGTAATTGGAGTACTTTTAGTAGGGTTTAAAAGAGCGGCTTTTTCAAATGAGGCTGGAGCTGGTTCAGCTTCAATTGCACATTCTGCTGTTAAAACAAAATACTCTGCTTCTGAGGGCTTAGTAGCTCTTTTAGAGCCTTTTATTGATACTATTGTAATTTGTACTATGACTGCATTAGTTATTATAATTTTTAATTTCGGAGGTTACTTTGAATATGGTGGTCTTGACGGGATGGTATACATTGATGGTGTTGGGTATGAGGGGGCTGGAATTACATCCAAAGCTTTTGCTCAATATATTCCTTTTTCAAATATATTTTTGACAATAGCTGTTGTATTGTTTGCTGTTTCTACTATGATATCATGGTCATATTATGGATTGCAATCTTGGAAATTTATTTTTGGAAGGGGGTATTATGCAGATCTTACCTACAAGATTTTATTTTTATTATTTATTGTTATTGGAGCTGCATCAAGTATGTCATCCATTTGGGCATTCTCAGATGCTATGATTTTTGCTATGATTTTTCCTAATATGGTTGGTTTGTTTTTCTTATTTCCAGTTGTTAAGATAGAGCTTGGTAAATATTTAGGTGCTATTAAGAATAATTAAAATGATTGGTCCTGAAATTCATAAACTGGTTAGAGATGTAGTTGATTTTCCAAAAAAGGGAATAGTTTTTAAGGATATTACAACCTTATTAACGAACAAAGATATTTCTGATAAAATTATCGACGAGTTTGTTGCTAGATTATCCCATTTAAAAATTGATGCTATCGCTGGAATTGAAAGTAGAGGTTTTTTATATGGATTTATGCTTGCAAATAGAATGAATATACCATTTATTCCTATAAGAAAATCAGGAAAGTTGCCATGTAAAACAAAAAAATATAAGTATGATTTGGAGTATGGATCTTCTGAAATTGAAATTCATATTAATGATATTAAGAAAGATTGGAATGTTTTGATTCATGATGATCTTCTAGCAACTGGAGGAACTGCATGTGCTAGCGCTGAATTAATAAAATCTTGTAATGCAAATGTAATTGGATTTTCATTTATAATTAGCCTAAATTACTTGGATCCATTGCCAAAATTACAATTATACTCTAGCAATATATTTAGCTTATTAGAGTATTAAATAATTTTCTAGATATATTTGTTATTCTGTAGGATATTTATATTTTTGCAACCCAATTAAAACAATTATATGCTAGTAATACCTGTAAAAGATGGAGAGAACATTGATAGAGCTTTAAAACGTTTCAAAAGAAAATTTTTAAAGACAGGAACTTTAAAACAAGTTCGATCTAGAAAACAGTATATAAAAAAATCTGAAAGACTACGTGTTCAAAAACAAAAAGCAGTTTATTCTGAGAACATGCTAAGAAATATGGATTAGTATTTCTTTTGTTGTCATTTTATTTCTATCTTGCTTTATCTTTTTTTAAATATAAATGCACCTAGACAAATTTCTTAGTTATATAAGCAAAGAAAAAAGATATTCTGTTCATACTTTAACGTCATACAAAACTGATTTAAATCAGTTTTTTTTATTTTTAAAAAAGGAGTTTGGTATTTTAGACCTAAGTAGTGTTACTTTTAAAATGATAAGAAACTGGATTTCTCATCTTTTAGAAAGTGGATTAAAATCAGTAAGTGTAAATAGAAAAATTTCTTCAATTAAATCTTATTTTAAATTTATTGAAATGTCTGGCTTTTCTGACTATAACCCAACTTTAAAAATAACATCTCCAAAAACATCAAAAAGGTTACCTGTATTTATTGAGAAAAATAATATTGATAATCTTTTAGATAATAATTTTTTCAACAATGATTTTGAAGGAAGACGTGATAAATTAATTATTGAATTATTTTACTTTACAGGTATTAGGTTAAGTGAATTGTTAAACATCAAAATCTCAGATATTAATTTTAATAATACATCTGTAAAGGTTTTAGGTAAAAGAAATAAAGAAAGATTAATACCGCTCAATTTTGAGTTATCACAAAATCTTAAAAATTTTATTTCTCAAAATAATTTAAGTAAGTTTTTATTTACCGATATAAATCACAAAAAATTATATTCCAAAAAAGTTTACCGAATTGTAAATTATTATATTTCAAAGGTTTCAAGTCTAAAAAAGAGAAGTCCACATATTTTAAGACATTCATTTGCAACGCACATGCTAAATAATGGCGCTGATA
>Ga0222715_10001475_pt1 | contig 22421 bp, 33 predicted proteins | sample C33_9DmetaG_FD_165056 | JGI IMG/M metagenome (GOLD analysis project Ga0222715, IMG submission 165056) | Estuarine water microbial communities from San Francisco Bay, California, United States - C33_9D | ecosystem: Environmental > Aquatic > Marine > Unclassified | place: USA: California... | reverse complement strand
GCGTTTCCGGGTGCTAGTAGCGGGTAGACGTTTCGGAAAGAGCTACCTCTCATGCATCGAATTGCTGCGTGGGGCGATCGAAAGGCCGGGCGAAACATTCTTCTATGCAGCCCCTACATACCGGATGGCGAAAGACATTGCCTGGAAGGTAATGAAAAAGCTGGTCCCGAAAGCCTGGATCAAGAGCAAGAACGAGACGGACCTCAAGATCGAGCTGGTGAACGGCTCAACGATCGAGTTGAAGGGCACGGAAAACGCCATGGCCCTCCGAGGTAGAAGCCTGGCTGGCGTGGTGCTGGACGAAGCCGCCTTCATGTCGAGCGAAGTCTGGTTCGAGGTGATCCGCCCAGCTTTGGCCGACAAACAAGGCTGGGCACTCTTCATCTCCACCCCCGACGGCACGGCCAGCTGGTTTTACGAACTCTGGCAATACGCCGATAGCGGCGACTCCGACTGGAGCCGGTGGCAATTCACAACGATCGACGGCGACAACGTCCCACCGGAAGAGATCGAAGCCGCCCGTGGCCAACTCGACGCCCGCACCTGCCGCCAAGAATTCGAGGCCAGCTTCGAGAACCTCTCGGGCTTGGTCGCAGTCAGTTTCGGCGACGAAAACATCAGCACCGAAGCCGAAGACATCAGCGTTTTGCCGGTCTTGCTTGGAGTGGACTTCAACGTCGATCCCATGTCGGGCATCTGCGCCGTCCGCAAGGACGACACCCTCTACGTCTTCGACGAAATCATGCTGACGGGTGGCGCCACCACCTGGGATTTCGCGGAAGAAGTCACCCGCCGCTTCGGCGTGGAGCGCCGCATCATCGCCTGCCCGGACCCCACCGGCGGCGCCCGCAAAACCAGCGGCGTGGGTCTTACCGACCACAACATCCTCCGCCGCAGCGGTTTCAACGTCTCCAGCCCCCGCGCCCCCTGGAAAATCCGCGACAAGATCACCTGCGTCAACACCGCCCTCTTAGATGCCACTGGAGCGAGGCGCACGTATATCCACCCCCGCTGCAAAGAACTAATCAAGTCTCTCCGCACGCTGACTTACGCCCCTGGCACCGGCCTCCCCAACAAAAACCTCGGCGTTGACCACGCTTTCGACGCCTTCGGCTACATGTGCCTCCAACAATTCAACCTCGCCAAGATCGGCACCCTCGGCCAAACCTCTTACCGCCTCTACTAATCCCCCATAAACTACGAATATCGCTGGAGCCCCATGCCTCTAAAGCGCGGTTATTCCGAGAAAACCATCTCCGAAAACATTCGGATGCTGGTGAAGGAGGGTTATTCCCAAAAACAAGCCGCCGCTATTGCGTATGAGACCGCCCGCAAAGCCAAAAAGTCCGCTTCCAAGAGGAAGAAGTAGTTATGGCCGCCAAAAAGAAGGGTCTTTACGCAAACATCGCCGCCAAACGCAAGCGCATTGCTGCTGGCTCGGGCGAAAAGATGCGTAAGCCCGGCACTAAGGGCGCCCCAACCGCCAAAGCCTTCAAGGAAGCCGCCAAAACCGCCAAAAAGAGGAAGAAGTAATGGCCCTCATCGTCTCCCGTGGCACCAATATCGTCGAGTACCACGAATCGACCCCCCTCACCTCAGTAAACGACGCCCTGGAGGTCCACGCCGACAGCAGCGAGTTCACCTTTGCCGCCGTCGTAACGGGTGGCGCCAACTTCACCCTCGCCTTAGAAACCAACTTTAACGGCGGCAGCACCTGGTTCGAGCTGGATACCAGCAAAACCATCAACTCCAACGGCCAATACATCTACTTTTACACAGGAAAACCCTGTAACAAGATCCGTATGCGCGTCGCCTCCATCAGCTCTGGAACCCCGAGCATCACGCCCCACATCGGCGTCGCATATCACGGCTAATGATTGAAACAGTAAGCGGCGGTTGTATCCACATCGAAATTGACGCCGAGGAGGGTACAACCACCGCCACATTTGTCTTTGCCACCCCCAACGACCCCGCAATCCTTGGCGCGTTCGTCTCTAAGCTGGCACAAGGCATCGAAGTTCTTATCCCCATCGAAGAGGAGGACGACACAGATGACGATTGAGTATCGCGGCGAAAAATTTGACGGCTACAACAAACCCAAACGCACCCCAAAACACCCCAATAAATCACATGTAGTCCTCGCAAAAGAGGGCGACAAAGTAAAACTTATTCGTTTCGGCCAACAGGGAGTCTCTGGATCTCCCAAACGAGAGGGTGAATCAGCTGCTGCACGTGCCCGCCGGGAATCTTTCAAAGCACGCCATGCAGCTAACATTAAAAAAGGAAAGATGTCGGCTGCCTACTGGGCAGACCGGACTAAATGGTGACTAAATGACTTACTCCGTCCCCGGCAGAATCCGCACCCACCTCGTCAGCTCCACCTACATGGGCGGCACTGACAACCCCTTCACCCGCACCCAAGCGGTGATGGACCAGATGAAGGGCTGGGAAATCATGAAAGCGGTGACGCTGGGCACGGAATACCTGCGCGAAAACAGCGAAGCCTTCCTCCCCCTGGAACCCCGCGAGGACTATTCGGCGTATTTATCCCGCGTCAACCGCGCTGTTTTCTCTCCTTATACCCAGCGTCTAATCCGCGCCGCCGCAGGCCTCATCCTGCGCAAACCCATCACCCTGCTGGGCGACCCCTACTGGCGCGAGGTTTTCTCCAAAAACGTCGATGGCTGTGGCTCCGACTTAGACGAGTACGCCCGCCGCGCCCTGATCTGCGCGTTGACCTACGGCCACAGCCACACACTGGTCGATTTCCCCGCCCCCACTGGCGCCCGCAGCCTTGCCGAGGAACGCGCCCTCAACCGCCGCCCCTACTGGATCGAGGTTGACCCCGCCAACATCTACGGCTGGCGCCTAGACCGCGAAGTCAACTATGGCGACCTAATCCAGGTCCGCATCGCAGAAAAGGCTGTCCTCCCCGACGGTGAGTTTGGCGAGAAGGTCTACGACCAAGTCCGCGTCATCGAACCCGGTCGTTACCGCATCTACCGCCAAACCGAAACCAAGAAGCAGCAAGTCGGCGGCTTCCCCTATCCCAACGCCTTCGATGCCACGACCAGCACTTCTGACTTCGAGCTGGTGGAGTCCGGCGATTACAGCCTGGGTCAAATTCCGCTGGTCACGCTGTACTCCAACAAGACCGACACGATGGTCAGCAAGCCCCCACTGCTGGACATCGCTTATCTGAACCTGGCCCACTTCCAGCGCCAAGCCGACCTCATCCACAGCCTCCACGTCGCCTCCCAACCCATGCTCGTCCTAGAGGGCTGGGACGACCAAACCAAGGACATGGCAGTCAGCGTGAACTACGCCATCGCCACCCAACCGGGCAACAAGGTCTACTACGTGGAGCCGGCATCCAGCGCCTTCGAGGCTCAATCCAACGAGATCCGCGAACTGCAGCAGCAGATGGCAACTCTGGGCATCAGCACCCTGAGCCAGCAGAAATTCGTCGCCGAATCTGCCGACGCCCGCCGCCTCGACCGCGTGGACACCAACTCCATGCTGTCGATGGTCTCTATGGACCTCGAACAAACCCTCCAGCAAAGCTTCAACCTCGCCGCCAACTACCTCCAGCTGGAGCCACCCGAGGTCAAGATCAGCCGCGACTTCGACATCGACCGTCTGATCGGCCAAGACATCACCGCTTTGACCGCACTCTTCGGCCAAGGCGTGCTGGACCGCGACGAATTCCGCCAAATCCTCGTCCAAGGCGAGATTCTGCCTACTTCCCAGGAGTCAACCGCCGAGGAAGAGCTACTGGAAACCCCCGAACAGGAAGCCGTAGAGGACGAAATGCTCTAGTGCAGTAAAGTAATACTGCATCTCTACCTTTGTCATGGCCCAATCGCTTGACAAAGTTCTGCAACCTGACGGCACCTACAAGTGGCAACTTGTGGAGCTGAATGATGTCTACGTGGGACGGGCCAAGCCCGAACCTGCGCAGAAACCTGCAGAACAGCCACGCTCCAAGCGTCGCACCAAGGCTGAAGAAACCATTTCCCAAACCGCTGAATACGAGTTCTAAGTATGGAAGAGCAAGTCATCCAGGAGACACCCGTGGTGACTCCTGACCAGCCCGTGGCTGGACTCGACACCGCTCCACAACCTGACCAATCCGTCCAGCTTCGCGCTGAGTACGAAGGTCAGATTGCAGCCCTCAAATCTCAAGCTGTCGAAGCCGAGGAAAAATTCCAAGGCATCAAAACCAAGCTTGACGAGGTCTACAAAAAGCAGGACGACCAGCGCAAGAAAACGCTGGAAGACCAAGGTCAGTGGAAGGATCTCTGGGAGGAAGCCAACAAAACCGCCCAGGACAAAGACCTTCAAATCGCCGACCTAAACCGCCAGCTCGAAGAACTCCGCACTTCTAACGAGCAGGCCACCGTCCGCACCAGCGCTCTCGCCGCGATCAGCCAATCTGGCGCAATCAACGCAGAGCAAATGCTGCAGCTCTTGCAAACAAACCTCCGTAAAGATGACACCGGCAAGGTCGTCATTTTGAACGGCGGCGTGGAGCAAGACATCACCGCCTACCTTTCCAACCTGAAGAATCCCGGCTCAGGATTCGAGCACCATTTCAAGCCCAGCAGTGCAGCTGGAATGGGCGCCAAGCCTACTCCCAACTCCACAATTGCCCCTGGAATGGCTAACCCATGGAAGGAAGGTAGTATTAACTTAACGAGGCAAATGGCCTTGGAAACCAGCGACCCCGATCTTGCAGCTGTGCTCAAGAGAGAAGCGGGCCGCTAAGTCCCCGTGGGACACCACTCAAGTCTGTGACTTGAACACCCAACACCACCCACCTGGAGTTTGAAGTGGCCGCACCATTTCAGAATTATTCCGGCGGTGTCCTGCTCGCGGACATCGTCAAGAGGAATAACCTCAGCACCTACGTGTCTGAGGCGATCAAGGAGCGCAGCCTGTTCGTCAAGAGCGGCGCTGTCCTGCGCAACAACCTGCTGGATGCCCGCGAAGGCGGCACCCGCATCCAAGTTCCCGAATTCAACCCCGTGTCTCCCACCGAGGAGATCATGGACGGCACCGCCACCTGGGGCACCAGCACCGCTGGCTACCTGACCCCCCAGAAGATCGGCACCGCCACCCAAATTGCTTCGATCATCCACCGTGGCTTTGCCTACGCCGTGGACGACGTGGCAATGCTCGCAGCTGGGGAAGACCCCATGCTGCACATCCGCAACCAGCTGGCTGACGCCATCAACAAGCTGAACAGCGCCCGCCTGTTCTCCCAGCTTGCCGGTCTGTTTGGCACCGCTCTGTCCTCCCACTCTCTGGACAAAGCTGTTGGCGCGACCTCCGGTCAAACCGAAGCCAACTACCTGACCGCCGCCACCGTTGCCGAGGCTCGTGCAGCCCTGGGCGAGCGTGGTGACGAGCTGGACATCCTGGTTGTCCACCCCTCCGTCGGCTTCTACCTGTATCAGGTTGGCCTGCTGACCTTCTCCACCTCCGCACTGGCCGCTTCTGGCGCCGTGACCTGGGGTGGCGGCGGCGTTGGCGTCGGTGCTCGCAGCATCGGCGAATTCGCCGGCATGAAGGTGATCATGGACCCTGCGGTCAACACCGTGCGTCCTGGCACCTCCACCCACGTCAGCGAGTTCCGCTGCTTCCTCGCCAAGAGCGGCAGCATCCTCGAAGGCGTCCAGCAGGACCTCCGCATCGAGGCCGACCGCAACATCCTGTCCAAGCAGGACGTGCTTTCGGTTGACTACCACGGCGCCTACCACGTGATGGGCACCAAGTGGGGTTCCGCCTCGGACAACCCGACCAACGCAGCCCTTGCCACCTCCGGCAACTGGACCGCAACCTACGACGTTGACCTGATCCCCCTGGTCGAAGTCATCGTCAACACCCCCCTCGACACCACCGCTATTCCTTAAGCCTCGGTGTTATGAAAGCGGCCCCACTTCGGTGGGGCTTTTTTATTGGCGCTACACTGCAAGAAAGTACGTGTAGTAGCTGTGGCCGCCGTTATCGACGCTACTTTGAGCGGAGCTTCGGCCAACAGCTATGTAACGCTGGCCGACGCCAACTCATATTTCGAGACTGTCCCCAACTCCGCCACCTGGGACGACAAGACCGACGACCAAAAGAACCGCTCCCTGATCTCCGCGACTCGCTGGATTGATAGCCTGAACTTTTACGGCGACCGCTGCGACAACGACCAAGCCCTGAAGTGGCCCCGCAACAATTACCACGTCGATCAAGTCGAGCTGGTCTGCAGCCTCATCCCAGCCGACATCAAATACGCCACCTACGAGCTGGCACGTGCTCTAGCCAACGACACCGACGCCGTCACCGGCAACACGGGCACCACCGGCCTCTATGACGAGGTCAAACTCGGCGATCTCCAAGTCAAATACAGCCAAACCTCCCAAGCTGTTGGCACCATCAACAACATCTTCGATGTTTATCCTTGGCTGCAGTCTTATCTTGGCGCTTACTGCCTTGGAGGCAGTGGTGGCTATCAGGTTCGTGTTGTGAGGGGTTGAGATGAGCCTCGTCGATTCCACATTTGCCGCAATTCCCGCCCAACTATTAGCGGACTGGGGACAAAATGTCACCTACCTAAAAGCAAATACCTCTCCCACGTATAACGCAACCACGGGCCAAGTCACCGGAGCCGACACCAGCCTTACCGTCCGCGCCCTAATCTTCCAAGCCAACCCGGAAGAATTCGAGGGTTTCTATCAAACAAACGACCTAAAAGTCATCATCGGCAACGCCGAGCTGGAGCAATACGTCCCAAGCATCCGCGACCGCATCCAGTACACCGAAAACAGCGTTACCAAAACAGGCCGCATCATCAGTTGCAAGACATCTCGCGGCGAAAACCCGATTGTCCACACAATCCTATTGAGGCCGCAGTAATGGCCCGCAATCAAGTCTGGGAACTCCTGAAAGACCTTGACACGTTGGCAGTCAGCCTCGGATATAACGGCCCCGCCAAAGCTGCCGAGTCTGTAATCAGCGATCTCCAAGCAATCGGTCCAATTTGGACAGGTAAGTTCTCAAACTCCTGGCAAATAACCACTCCCACCGGAGTAATCAGCGGCGGCACCGGAGCAGTCGGCCCCGCCAAACCTGTCGGCGCACCTCTACTAAAGGGTAAAGACTTCGCCCGCATTGTTTCCGCTGGCGCGCGACCTTTCCGCATCCACAACACAACCAACTACGCCGACCAAGCAACGGACCTAGCGCCATTCCGTCCAACCGGCCGTGTCCCCGACCCAATGGTCGGCAACTTCGTGATGGAGCAAGGCACCCGTCCCGAAGGCGGCCTCCGTGGTGAACTTATCGGCGAAGGTATCAACGTCAGCACAGCTAAATTGGATTGGTTCACCAACTATGCAGGCGGCGGACAACTCGACAAGACGGTGGCACGTGCCATGCGTAAAAACGTCCGAGGTTTTAGACGATGAACTACCAAGCAATCCGCGCCTCCTTAGAAGCCAGCCTGCTCACGGCCTATAACGATCTGGACCCAGCTGTCCCGGTTTACTTCGACAACGTCATCAACGACAACCAAGACAGCGTCGATGAATACGTCCACATCAACATCCAGTTCGGATTAACAACCGAGCCCACATTGACCACGAGTCACGACATGGTGCGTGGAACAATCGTGATCCGCACTTACACAGAAAAGGGTAAAGGTCCCGCCCGCAATCAAACTTTGGTCGATACCGCCTTCACCACTCTTGGCGCGATCAACAACACCGCAAAACCCACGAGCGGCGTTTACACCCGTCTTGGCTCTATTGACGGCCCCAGCTTCAGTCCAAGTTTCGGCGGCACCACTCCTGATCAACAGTCTCGCCGTGCATTTACGCCATTCTTTATTTCACGGATAGAAGCTAGCTTCAAGTCGCAGGTTATTTCTTAACACCTACCCACTGGAGCTAACCTGTACTAAGCCGGGCAGTGCCCGCGTTCTGTCTATCCATAGGTACTACCCATGGCCACCGTCCTTTCGGGCACCTCCGGCGCCCTGTACTACTCCCCTGCTGGCACCAAAGCCACCTTCGCCGAAACCGCCGTCACCGTCGCTGACGACGAAATCACTGTTGCTTCCTACCTGAACTTCCAGGTGGGCGACCCCGTTAAGTTCAGCGTGGTTGATGTCAACACTGGCGCAACCGGCACCGGCACCCTGCCCGCCGGCATCACCGCAGGCACCACCTACTACGTGATTGCCTACACCGCCAGCACTGGTGTGCTGCAGGTGTCTGCAACTTCGGGTGGTTCGACGATCACCATCACCGACGATGGCACTGCGGTTTCGCCTAACGCCTTCCAGGTCGAGTATGCAGCTCCGGCTGTTGTCGGATCGGTACGCGAATGGTCCTTTGAGATCACCCGCAGCGAGATCGACGTGACCACCATTGGTCAGACCATCGGTCAATACGCTCCTTTCCGCAGCTACATCACCGGCTTCGCCGACGGCTCTGGTTCCGCCACGGTCTACACGACCGACGACGACACCACGCTGTCCAGCCGGATGATCGAGGACGTGATCCAGCGCTCCCAGGCTGGTGCAACGATGAAGCTCTACATCGATCGCATCAGCAGCGGCGGCAGCGTGGACGACACCCTGAGCCGCTCGATCACCGTCCCCGTGATTCTGACCTCGGCCAGCCTGACGGTGAACCCCGACGACGGCCAGAGCGTGGAAATCGCTTTCCGTCCCAGCGAGGCACCCACCTTCGACCTCAGCAAGTCCTGATAGTCGATCCAAATCAGATCACAGCCCCGGCCTCACCGCCGGGGTTTTTTATTGTCTCTAGTCCGCTACATTAGAACAGTCATACCAGTCAAAGTTATGCCTGCTGCAGCCTCGCTCAGCGCCTTGGACCGTCTTCGCAAGGCCGCGAATCTGGAGCCCGCCAAAAAAGAAGTTGAACTCAGCGACGGTTCAATCTTTGAGATGTGGGTAACCCCAATGACCATGGCCGAGCGCGAACGCGCCCAAAAACAGGCCAAATCCGACGACGCTGGAGCCTTCGCTCTTCAACTGCTGATCAGCAAAGCCTGCGACGAGAACGGCACCAAGTTGTTCAAGCCCGGCGAGATCGACATTCTCAAGAACGAAGTCAAGGACAAGGATCTCCAGTCCCTGATGCTGGCCATCCTGACCGACGATTCGGAGGAACTGGACACCAAAAGCGCTTGAAGCCCAGCTCCGCAAGGACAACTTTTTAATGCTCCAGTTCTACGTCGCCAAGGAACTGGGGATGACCTTGCAAGAGATCCGCACCCGCATGACGGACACGGAGATCTTGGGCTGGAACGCCTACTTCAACATCCAAGCGGACGAGGAACGTAAGGCAATCGAAAAAGCGAAACGCGGCCGCCACTAACCCGGCGGCTTTTTACTCCTAAACTGAAGTACGACAAGATTAGGCAGCCTCGTGGCTTACAGAGCTGAAATCGAGATCGGCGTAGTAGGCGTCGGAAAGATTGGTACGCTGACCAAACAACTAAGACAGCTAGACACCGCTATAGACATAATAAATAAAAAGAGTATTGGCCAAGGTTTCAGTGTTCAAAATATGAACACTTATAACCAACTGTTAGAAAAAGCCACTCAGCAAGTCAATAAAGCTGCAGCAGGAAGTCGGGAAGAGTTAGAAGCGGTAAAAGCTCTTGTACGCGCAAAAAATGACCAGATTGGTGCTCAACAACGTCTAAATAACTTAATCGAGGAACAAACTCGAATACAGCGCAAAGCCGTACCTACGCGAGACGCAGGTTTCGGTGTCCAAGGTCCGGCCCTGCCGCCAAGTATGAGACCAGGGGCGATAGAAGCTGCAGCACGTAGCCGTAACCAACGCCTTGAAAGTTTGATGCTTGGCGCGGGCTTCCCCCTCTTGTTTGGAGGCGGAGCCGGCGAGGTTGCGGGCGGCCTGCTCGGATCCTTCGGACCTGGAATGGGCTTCGGCGGTCAAATTCTGGGTTCGGCCATCGGTGGAATCCTCGACGACTTCATCAGCAGCGCCGGCGAACTTGGAGCAGCCCTAAACCCAGCAACGGCAGATCTAGACCGTCTTGTTGACGCATTAGGTGGAGCCTCCACTGTCACGGGCCAGTACATCAAAAAACTCGAAGCCTTGGAGCGATCCGAGGAAGCCCTCGCTGTAGCCACCGCTGAACTCGAAAACCTTGTCGGCAAACAAGGTGTCGCAGCTCTCAGAACGTTCGGGGACGATTCCACAAAGCTGGCCGGCCTATTCAGCCAAGCCATGAGTCAAATGCAGGCTGGCGTGGCGGCACTCGTCAACAGCACCGGAATTCTGCGAAACCTTATTGAGGGCGTGGAGTACAACGTTCTCCTAAAACAAGCCTTAACATCGCAAGACCCGAGACAGCAGGGCTTATTACAGGAACGCGAAGTCGCTGGGCGAGGAACGCTTTTTGGTGGAGATCCAGGCAGATTTATCCAAATAAACAATGAGTTAGTTGAACAACAGAGGCAAATAAACGAGGAAAAACGCAAACAATACGAAACCTCTCTAAATATTCTTACAGCAGAAGAAAAACAGGTCGAAATAACAAAACAAATAACAAAATTAGCAAAAGAACTTAAGTCTTCTTACGACGAAATTCTCAAGAGCGCCGAAGACAGAATCCAAAAAGAGCAAGCCGCAGTCGATCGCGGATTAGCCCTATCCAAAGCACGCTACGAGGCCGAACTCGCCTTAAACCAACTGGAGCAAACCCGCCTGGAGCGTGCATACAAGTACGCACAAAGCCAGCGAGAGCGCTTGGACATTGCAATCGCAATGTTCAACACCGAGGTCGAAACAGCCAAGCTTGAGTACCAACAACAACTCGAAAGTATTGCGGCCGAAGAACGCAAACTTGAGATCCAGCTGGAGCAATACCGCCTTGCACAAGAAACAATTCTACTCAGGGCAGATGAGGCCCGACTAGCCGCTGAACTGGAGCCCGACGCTGAGCTGCGTGCAGCCAGCTTCAAGCGAATCGACGAGACAACCGCTCGTTATTTAGACAAAACACGCGAAATTATTGTCGAGGTCGAAAAACAACTTGCTGTCCAGCGAGAGATCGGCGAAGTACAAAGTCAAACAGCAAAGACACAATTAGAGAACAAGATCCTCGCTGCTCAGACCCGTTTGGAGCAGAAACTCGTCAGCGAAGAAATTGGTCTCTCCGAGAATCAGGCTTTACGTCTATCTAACGCGCTAGCCGCTGCTAAACAAGAGGCGATATTTACAGCCGAACGCGGCCAGCAAATTGTTGGTGTAATCGAAGTTGGCACACAGAAGACGTACCTCATGGCTAAAGCCATGTCAGACGTTGCAGCTCAGGCAGCGAATGCTGCAGCTCAGATACGTGGTGCAGTGAGTGCCCAAAACACTTTGAACGCCGCCAAATCCGGCGGAGGCAAATCCGGCGGCACCGTCACTCGCGCAGCCAAGGGCGCCTACATGTCGGGCGGCTTCCAAGCCTTCGCCGACGGCGGTATGGTCAACCGCCCCACACTGGGACTAATCGGCGAGGGCGGCGAATCCGAGTATGTCGTCCCAGCCTCGAAGGCCAAGGGCTTCTCAATGCGCTATTTGAGTGGTGCCCGTGGCAGCGCAGCCATTCCAACCGCCGGTGATGGCGGCTTCGGTGGCTCCGGCCCAGTCAACATCAACATCCGCACCGGCCCGGTGATGCGCCAGAACGGTCAAAACTACGTCTCAGTAGGCGACTTGGAACAAGCGCTCCAAACCTTCGCCGATACAATGTTGAAAAATAACCGGACCCCCGGCGGCCGTCGCTACGCAGGTATCGGGTAATGGCATTTAGCAGAGGACAAGCCCACTACCTACGTGTCTTCGACACCAGCACCACCTACGCCCGCTGGCAGAGCTACTACATCAACCAGACGATTGCCTGGGACAGCGCCACGTGGAGCTACAACCCGTTCAGCGTCAACGGTCTACTCAGCGTCAGTGGCAGCAGCGGCAACGATGTAACCGTCACCGTACCTGCCACAACACTGGCAGTGGACCTTTTCCGCACGGCATTGAATGAGAACCGCCTGTGTGAAGTTCAGGTCTACGACTTCGACTCCTCGTTGTCACAACAGGCGCCTCAATCGTCTCAGACGCGGATTGCAATTTTTGTAGGCGAAGTTATCGGAATATCTGGCTCGTTCACTGAGCTGAACGTATCCTTAGGACCGAGCCTCGCTCCTGTGGGCGCTCAAGTCCCACCCCGTAACTACACCACCTCTTTGGTTGGAGCGCCTCTGCGTTTATGAGCGAGAGTCTAGATCCGAACTGGTCTTGGTACATGCGGGCGATGCGTGCGTCCTCTGCATACCAAAAGATGCAGTCCTTATTCACGTACCAGAGCGGCCTAGTCCAGCCCGAGCTGGTGACGGGTGGTGCCGAAGGAACGACGCAGCTCGACTCTCGCCAGAAGTCAGTAACGATTGGCGACCCCGTCCCCATCGTCTTCGGCCGCCGGGTTGACGATATCGGCGGAGTATTCGTCAGCCCTCCGGCCACTGCAGCCAACTACTCAAACAACGCAAGCACCAACGAACTGACGGTAAAACTTCGACTGGTGCTTAGCGAGGGCCAGCTCGATCAACTTGAACTGCGAGACGTATTCCAACGTGCCTGCCGCGTGGGCACATGGAATCAGGTGTATGACCAGCAGGCTGGCTCGTGGACTCCCGGCAACTCAATCACCGTCGTTTCGGGCACAACTCCCTGGGACTGCCCGTACTACTGCGGGACCGACGGCAGTTACAGCGAACTGACGACCCTCAGCTATGAAAACACCCACGCCGACGGAGACGACACCTGGGACAAACAGGTTCATGCCTTCGTGCGCGGCGGGATGCATGTCACCCGAATCCTCGACGACGTAACCGGCCCCAGCAACAACGTCGTCGATCTCGCGCTTTATCTAATCCGCCAGAGCAGCCGCTTACCCGAAGACCTGCTGGATCTAACTGCAATGGAGGCGGCGGCCACCTTCTGCGACACCAACGGCCTCTTTTATAACGGCGAGTTCAAAGACTCCAGCAACCTTGAGACCTGGCTGGAGGAAGTCAGCACTTATTTCCTGCTGCGCGTTAGCGACGAGAACGGCAAGAAAGGTCTCCGCCCCCGCATCCCATCCAACGCGGATGGCACGATCAACACCGACGCGATTGCGTTCGAGTACACGTTCACCGAAGATCACGTCCTCCCGGACGGTTTCTCGATTGCGTACATCCCACTTGAGGACCGCAAACCGATAACGGCACAGATGCTCTGGCGTCAACAGCCAGACGATGACATCGGCTTCCCGCGTTCCTTAGACGTTCGGATGCAGGGCCTCGCCGCCGACGGCCCCTTCGAGCAATTCGACATGACGCAGTTCTGTGCGTCCGAAAACCACGCCGCAAAGGTTGGCGCGTACAAGGTTGCCTTCCGCCAGTACGTAACTCACGTTCTGAGCCTGACGCTGAAACCCGACACTTTCAACTCCACGCTTACGACTGGCGACATTGTCCGTGTCCGCCTCCGCCGAGAGACATCTGCAGGCGGAGTCGATTACCACGACTACCTGTACGAGATCGAGCGCATCGCCAAAAGTGTCAGCGGCGTGGTTGATCTGACACTGGTACATTTCCCGGTTGACGCCGACGGCAAGAGCCTTGTTGCTCTGGCTGTGAACAGCGCAGTAGGCAATGGCGTCACTGTCAGCACCGGCCGTTCCAATTTCACCTGTGACGTGAGCGGTCGCCGCACCGACACCACACCAGTCGGAAACACAGGTGTCCCTGGGACCGCAATCGGCGGAGGCGGTTACCAAGCCCCGGTTGGCACTGAAGCACTGCCCACCGGCACAATCGACAACCCTGAGTTCCCTGCCGTCGAGCCCACAGTCACTGGTGCAACAGGCGCCGGTGCCGAAGGAACAGGCGACGTACCTATTCCGGGTGACACGCTTAATGCCGTTCCGCCTTGCCCCGGCGGCAAGGTCAACTGGTACAAAAGACCCAAAGCCGGCGGCGAGCGCGTGTTCATTAAGTCCGACGAACTCGGTGGCGGTTGGGCCGCTGGTTCTTCCCTCAGCATTACGACCGCCGATATCGACTACATCTTGGAAGCGGAAGCCTATTGTCCAGATCCTGGTTCACCCGATGGTTACGGCAGCCCGGTCAGCTTTGCTCCAATCAAGCCGGTCGAAGTGGACCCAAGCCTATATACATACGCCCGCTGGACAGGCACACTCAGCTACAGCACAGTCTATGGCACAGGTTCCACCTCGTATACAACTTCGTGGCGCACTTACACGACATTTTTAACAATCGGCCCCATGGCTGGGTGCGCTTTATTCCCTGTTTTTATTGAAAAGAGCGGATCCTTTACCGGCCCGGCTATCGGACCATCTCCCTGGCGTGCGTCGGTTACCGCAATACAAACACGGGGGTGCGGTGGTGGGTATTTAAGCATAGGGGGACTGGGTATTGACGGAAACGGATCGGCCTGTAGCAGCGGAGCGCAGCCGATCATGCAGTTTGGCTGCGCTTCCGCGGGGTCTAGCTGGACGATCAGCGGGACGTGGGAATTCAGCAACGACGCCTCTACGGTTGAGGTGAGGTGGGAAGGAAATACAACAAACTCCAACCCTGTCGAGGACTAAACAATGTCAACTTTTCCGGCACTAAAACCGACTAGCCGCACTTACACCCCCGGCCAACGTCCGAACACGACGGTCATGTCTGTCGGCGGCGAAGAAACCAGCGTCCGCCACAGCAACGGCAGCACCAGCTATTTCCTCCGCCTGGGATTCCGTGGTGTAACTGCCGCCCAACACTTTTCGGTCCTAGGTCACTACAACCTGCACGAACGTTTTGTACCTTTCGACCTACCTACCGAAGTTTTAGAGGGCTCCGGCCTAAGTTTTCCAACCGGATACCAGTGGGTTTACGTCGGCAGCCCCGCCACTGAAGTGCTTCCCGGCGAAACTACGCTTACCGTAGAGCTGGAACTTCTGGCGCCGTACACGATCTAGTCATGCCGGCCTTCCCCACTATTGTTCCAAACGCGATTTCTTTTGATTTCGGCTCACTTAATACGAGTGAGCAACCCACGGTTGGGTCAAGCCCTATCCGCTTCCGCCGTTCGCTTAAAGCCACGGGCAACAGTCTGCAACTGAATTACGTCGGCTTATCCCAGGCCCAAGTCGAAGAATTACGCACCCACTTCAGCCAAAGCGACGGCACCCACCAAACCTTCACGCTGCCCGAGACACTTTGGGGCGGCTATCGCTCAGTCTCCGGTGACTCGGTGTATCGCTACGCGGAATCACCAACTGAACAGCACATGGGGCTGTACTACAACGTAACAGTATCGCTCCGAGTCCTCACCGGCTGGCTGGTGCAGACCGTTCTGCAAGGCCCTCCGGCACTGGAACCTTCTGCGTTTGAGTACAGCAGCTTTTTCCTGACTGGATATGCTCCATTTAGAATCGAGGCACCAGATGCCTCGGGTTCGCCAACACCGACGCTGATCTTCACCGCCAGAGGTGCCGCCGGATGACAACTCCTACAGAAGTATCAGCCCGGATGGCCCAGCGGTATGACACCGCGTCCAATTGGAATACCTATATACCCGTTCTTTTAGCAGGTGAAATAGGAATTGAATCTGACACCGGAAAATATAAAATAGGTAATGGCACTACCAGTTGGCTCGGACTTTCTTACGCCTCTTTGCCTGGAGGCGGCGGCGAAGTCACCGGCAACATCACGCTCAATGCGCAGGGTGATCTGCGTTTTGCCGATTCTGATAGCAGTAATTGGGTCGCCTTCCAAGCACCAGGCACTGTCGCCGCAAACGTCACCTGGACTCTGCCTGATGCAGACGCCACAACCGCCGGCTACGCACTAATCAGTGACGCCGCCGGCAATCTGAGCTGGGGCGCAGCAGGCGGCGGAGCTACTGGCGGCGGCTCGGACGATGTGTTCTACGAGAACTCCCAAACCGTCACCACGGACTACACTATTACCAGCAACAAGCACGCCATGACCGCTGGCCCCGTGAGTATTGACTCTGGCGTCACGGTTACGATACCGGCAGGCAGCAACTGGGTGATTGTCTGATGGCTTTAAGACTCACCGGGCAGACATCTGGATATGTTGAGCTTGAAGCCCCGGCAGTAGCTGGCAGCAATACGCTGACCCTGCCTGATGGCAACGGCGCCGCAAACCAAGTCTTAAAAAACAGCGCAACAGCTGGCACCCTTGAATATGGGCTGACCTTGCCAACGGGCAATGGCACGGCGCATCAGGTGTTGAAGAACAGCGCAACGCCTGGAACCCTTGAGTATGGCGTGACCCTGCCAAGTGGAAATGGGACTGCTCATCAGGTACTAAAAAACAGCGCAACAGCTGGAACACTTGAGTACGGGTTAGCGCTACCAACCGGCAACGGCACTAGCGGTCAATACCTGCAGACCGATGGAGCGGGTGGTTCGAGTTGGGCGGGTGCTGGCAAGATCTTGCAGGTTATCTCTGCTACGACAGGTGCCGTAAACATTTCTTCCACTTCTTATGTTGATACTGGATCGGAAGTTACAATTACACCATCAAGTTCATCTAATAAGGTATTAGTCCTTGCAACTTTTACTCTTGGAATGTATGACACCGCTGATGGACTCGCCACTCAGAATTACGGCTCAGGCGCATTATTTAGAGATTCAACAGAGTTGCACGCAGTTGCTCCTTTTCTGTATCTATTAAGTACTACCCAGCCACAACTGTATTGGCCATCAGCAATCAATTATTTAGATTCACCTGCTACGACATCTGCTACAACATATAAAATAAGAGTCAGAAACTATACGGATGATAATTATGTTGATTGTCGCCGTATGTCAATAATTGCTATGGAGGTGGCACCAAATTGAACCCAACTAAAGCTGACGCACTACTTTCTCTCCGCCCTGGTGCTCAATGGGCGTTGCGCGATAACGGACTGGAATGGCTCGATCAAGAGCAAACCGAACCGACCGAAGCCGAAATTGAAACTGAGCTGGCACGTCTTATTGCAGAGGTGCCTATGAAAAACCTCCGTCTCCGTCGCAACCAATTCCTTACCGAAACCGACTACCTTGCTCTTGCTGATTCAACCCTGACGGACGAGATGCGGGATTATCGCCAAGCACTCCGCGATCTACCGGCTAACACCGTGGACCCAGCTAACCCCGTTTGGCCCACAAAACCGTAGTGGCTAGCGCAGTTGATCCGTGCATACAATGGATTATCTGCCAGTGCCGTTTTTGAGTCATGGCTTTTGGAACCGTCAAAATTGACTCCATAACCTCCAGCACTCAAACGGTGTCGGTGGATGACCTGCTGGCGAGCGGTGATATTGGCAGCACTGTTCAGGCTTATGACGCGGATACCGCCAAGACTGATACCGCTCAGACCTTCACGGCAGAACAAACCTTCAACGCTGGGCTAAGCGTTGACGGTCCATATGAGCAAGCGGCAGAGGCAATGGCTGCCCTGGACGTTGATTGCAGCACCGGCAACTACTTTACAAAAGCAATTTCCACGTCATCGACGATTACCTTCAGCAACATTCCGGCAAGCGGAACTGTGTTTGGCTTCACGCTTGAGCTGACCTTGACTGGCACTGGCACAGCGATCACTTGGCCTGCTGCTGTTAAGTGGAACGCTGACACGGCTCCGACCTTAACGGACGCCAAGACGCACCTGTTTATGTTCACCACATCAGACGGTGGGACCACAATCCGTGGTGCTGCTCTGGTTGATTACACCGCCTGATTGTTATGGATCCGATTACGAGACTTTCAGCGTTGGGCGCAGCTGGTGGTGGAATTGATTTAAACCCTCTTGGCATTGATCCAGGCGACAGCTTGGAAGGTGGATATTTTGTTGGATACATCAGTCACACTGCCAACAGTGTGCCTACTCATGCCTTGATTATTGCGCCAAAATCGTCTGAGGTTAACCGTCCATTGTATGGCAGCACATATGTCGACTATGGAGCCCGAAGTTTTTATGACGGCGCCTCTAACACGGCTCTATTGATAGGCGGCTCAGATGTTTCCCAGGCTGGTTCTTATTGCGACGGATATTCAAATGGGGGTTTTACTGATTGGTATTTAGGCGCACCATACGAAATGGAAATTGCATACTACACCCTAAAGCCGACAACAACAACCAATAACACTTATTTCGGAGCTAATCCCTATGCGGTTCCACCGCGAGGAGGTAGTTACACCGCAAGTGATCCATCGCAAACTGCCGTTGCTTTATTTCAATCGGGCGGCTCCGAAGCGTTCAGTACGCTTAATTATTGGACATCAAGAGACTATAGCACGACTAGCGCCAATCGTTATATATTTGACGATGGCTCGCTGTATACAGCTGTGAAAGGAAATAATTGGCTTGTGCGCCCCATGCGCAAAAAAACCCTTTAAGATTCTAAAAAAAGAGCCATGTACGTTCTCGCCCCCAACCAGACCGTCGAGATTTTTCCTTACTCAATCGGCGATCTGCGACGCGACAACCCTAATACGAGTTTTCCTCGTAATCCACCTGAGGAGATGCTTGCAACTTGGAACGTATTTCCAATTAAAGACCGCTCAGCCCCAGAATTTGATCCAGCAACAGAAAGCTGCATTCAAGTCAACCCGACGCTAGAAAACGCCGAATGGGTCATGACTTGGGAGGTCATACCTGCTTCTGCGGAAGAAATTGCAGAACGCTTGAAAAGCAAGTCTCAAGATGTACGCCAAAAACGTAATCAACTTTTGGCCGATACCGATTGGACCCAAATGCCTGACTCGCCGCTGGATCTAGACGGCAAAGCAGCTTGGGCGCTGTACCGCGAAACTTTGCGGATGGTTCCTGAGCAGGCTGATTTTCCTTGGAATGTTCAGTGGCCGCCTGTCCCTGGTGCTAGCTAATGGCAGTCAAATCGAAAACGGCGCTGGGGCGGGTTGAGCATCGCCCTGGAAAGCCTAAGAAAACCCGTCAAGGTGCGGGTAAGGGGTCAAAAAGCAGCCACGGTAGAAAGAAGTATCGCGGGCAAGGTCGGTAGTGGATCAACAAACCCGCGAGAACTGGCGCAAGATCAAACAAGCGCTAGAAGACGCGGGCAAGACTGATTGCTACTTCTACAAACGCGCCTGCAAAATAACTTCTGGTGGGCGGGATCCTTTTGATGATCGAAACGCCGGTTGTCCCGATATTCCAAGCGCCTAGGCCGCCTCATCTTCCTGCACCTGTCCTAGAGCTGCCCAGTGCACAGATTCCGTCCTATACGCCGCTTGTCATCCCAGCGGCAACTAATCCCGACACTTTGCCAATGCAGGTGGAGACTCCCGCAAAGCTCTCCGAGCCTGAACCCGAGACTCAACCAAATCTGCGACAGCTAGTAAGGGAAGCACTACACCAATCACAGGTAGCATCATCAAGGCGGCAGGCTTCAAAGCCAGCATTAGAACTTCCCGAAGCATTGCCAGCAGCGGAGGTCACTGAAATCACGATACCGAGCACGAATATCAAAATCCCTGTTCCAAAAGCGGAAATTTTGAGTGCAGCGGCAACAACTAGCGTGATCAGCGTTGGTGCAACTCTGGCGGCTACTTCAATGTTCAAGCGCCTAGTTCAGATCTTCAAGCCGACGTTTAAGGCTGTAGCGAAGAAACTGCAGAAGCTTCGCGGGAAGCCGGTAAAGACGTGGGCGAGACAGCGGCTATCGGAACGACATCAGCGCAAAGTGGGGCATAGGGTGAATCGTCGCGGAGCTTGAATCCCATCTTGTGCAGTTCGGCGCATTTCAAGGCACGGACTAGAGCCATATCGAGCCGTTCTTTTTCCAGCTTGCGTTTGGCGAGGTCTTTGCACAGCCGGACCATTTCAAAGTCGAGCGGGACGCTAAAGCTGACTTGTGCGCCAAAATTCTGGTTTCGGACGTATGGCTCAGGATGTACGTCGTTGCCTAAATAGAAAGGCGTGAACACCAGCGTCGATGAGTTGCACTGATGCCCAGGCCCGTAACTTTGCTGGCTGTAGCTGCCCTGATTGATCTGAACCGCTTGGTTGCTGACGCTGCCCGTTGACGTAGCGACCGGATTAGCTATCGCCGTTGTCCCACCGTCCTGAGCGGCAGCAGGTAGCGCGCAAGCTATTGCGAGAACACCGACAGCGAGTTTGTAGTGGAGTTGGTTGTGATCGTGCGCGTAATGTCCTGCTGTTCGACGATGCCTGCCGCTCTGGTGACCGTCTCTAGCTGGAACTGTTCGCCCGCATTGGTCACGCTGTAGGTTGTGCCGCTTGCTCCGATCGCGCCAGACGGTGTGACATTGACGCCGGAATAGTTGGCGTAGTCCCCGCCGTAGATTTTGACTTGGATCGTCTCGCTGATCGTCTGCGTTGTTGTGGTGGTGCTGGTCATGCTGCCCTGGGTGAAATTGGGCGTGACTGTTTGAGCTGCAGCGGCGCTTGGCAGTAACAGCAACACGAGTAATAAACCGCATCTCATGGCTGTGGCGGCGTCTTTCTTTTAATCGTAGGGCGGCTGGCAGACGTAGTCGAACTTGACTGGCTCCCTTTGTTTGCGGCATTCACTCCAAATACTGCAGAAGATCCGCCAAACACAGTTACGAAAAACATCTCACTTTTACTTGATACCCAACCCATGCTCATAAAGGTCAGCATGGTTGCAGACCAGACCATAATTCCAAGCGAAGCGATGCGATTAAATCGCTCGACACAGAATGGTGGCTTGCGGTTACTTGCCATAATGAGAGGGTAGCTACGCGGCGCCAGTGGATCCATTTTTGACACCACTGGCGACGGCTGCGATCATTGCTGGCGTTGGCGCACTGTGGCGCATCGACAAGCGTGCCAGCGTTATGGATACTCGGGTGGCCTTGATTCTGGAGCAGATCACCGCGCTGCGGAGCGATCACAAAGAACGGCTCGACGACCACGAGCGCCGCATCCGCATCATCGAACAGAAGCTGTGACCACCATCGTCCACTCCACTCGCTTTGAAGGCGGCTTCGCACTGGAGCAACTGGAGAACGAGCGTAACGAGATTTACTACCGGGCCTGCAAGGACAGCATCTGCCGGTATGCCGAAGACGAATACATCGCCCGCATGTACCTAGAGGGCATGGGCTGGGACCCTATGCAGCCTCCGCTGCAGCTGGATCAATCCACTCCTCAATCTCAACCTCCAGTCGTTGATCCCAAAAATCCTGCTCCCGAAACCACTCCCGCCACTCCCGACTCGCCTTCCGAACATTGCACGACAGACAGGCTGGAATCAGATTCCTCGGATGGGTATGCCCGCCTTTACTTTTAGCCAGCACATGATCGAGTGTTGCTGATCGCCCCAGATCCGAATTGCAGTAAGCGCACCGATTTCTCCACTTCCAAATTATTTCTTGCCTAAACCTTAACTTGGCCTCCTTTTTATTTAAGTATTCGCCACCCTCAATGCGATGGTCCATACCCAGGCGTCGCTAGTCAGAAGGTAGCCGCAGAAACACTTAAGTGCTGGTGCTTCTTATCTAGTACAGCTAAACTTTTGCAAGATTCCACTATTCAATGGATCCCACCGCTCTCGCTGCTATCGCAATCCTGGCTGCCGCCGGAAGCGAAATCCTCACCCTGCTGCCCATCCGCAGCAATAGCTGGGTGCAGTTGATCGTGACTGTGCTGAACGTCATCGCCAGAAAAAAGCGCTGACCGATACCACCTGGCTAATGCGATTCGGCGATAAGGACTGGCGCCACAAGCTGCACAAAGCAGCGCAGGACTTCAAGTTCAACGCCACCCTCAAACCCCGTCTGGATCGCGCCGAAGCCGAGTGGCACGCTGCCCAACCAGCAGCACCCCAACCTGTCGTGGTGCATGAATCCATCGACGAGGAACTACAGACCGGAGCAAGCCGCCTACTTGGCGGCGCCATGAGCATCCACTCCCCTTGGACCGATGGCCCAGAACAAGATTCGCCTCGTTGACCTGTTCCGTTATTACAAAGCCCTGCCTCACCAGACAGCGGCCATCACCGAGCTGGAGCAGGCCATCGAAAAGGCTAATCCGCACATTTTGGGCCGCGACCAAGGCTGGTTCAAAACCTGGAGTGTCGCCGGCAAACAAACCAATTTTCCCAACAGCTGGGAAGGTGTAGTCGAGGCCGCCCGAGTTGCTGGAGCAAAATTCCCCGAACTCGTCGCCGCCCAATGGGCTTGCGAGAGCGGCTACGGCAAACTTGTATCTGGCCGAAATAATTTTTTCGGGCTCAAGGGTGACGGCACCGCCACCAAGACCCAAGAGTTCATCAACAACCAATGGATAACAATTACTGACAGCTTCATTGACT
>Ga0222715_10001470_pt1 | contig 22446 bp, 17 predicted proteins | sample C33_9DmetaG_FD_165056 | JGI IMG/M metagenome (GOLD analysis project Ga0222715, IMG submission 165056) | Estuarine water microbial communities from San Francisco Bay, California, United States - C33_9D | ecosystem: Environmental > Aquatic > Marine > Unclassified | place: USA: California... | reverse complement strand
GTGGCTGCTGCTCTTACCAAAACCCGACGTGGTAGCTTATGAATCTGTCGAGTCCCATAGCTCAACCTATGCGGCGCATGCGTACGGTGGCTATATATCGATCCTTCAGTCCTTCTGCGATGAGCACCGGATCGAGTACACTGGGTATCCGGTCGGAACTATCAAGAAAGCATGGACAGGCAAAGGGTCAGCGGGTAAAGACTTGATGATCAAGGCTGCCAGAGAACGTGGGTTTAACCCCAAGGATGACAACGAGGCCGATGCACTCGCTATCTATCACTTGGCTCTTACTGAGCTATCGCCTTCGCAGTCTGATTGAAGACCGAAGGGAATCCGGTCGGTGACATCGCAAGTTTGAATGCCCGACCGATAGACTCAGATATCTCGGTTGCCGTTACGTCGTCATCAGTTAATACTTTGTTGACGTCACCTCCGAGCCTGAGCGTGTCATTGTAGAGTTCGATAGGCATAGCCTCTGCATCGAAACCTTCCCCAGTGATAATCTTCTGGAGCATGGTGCCCAAGAACTGACCACCAACCGGGAAGTTACCGAAGGTCGAAGCGAAGGCTTGTTGCCAGAACCTTTGGGAAGTCTGCCCCATGTCTTCGTAGTATTTCTCGCGGTCCTCTTTCGCTTCGTCTGAACGGAATAAATCGAGTGCCTTGTCCTTAGCCAAGAGCGCCGTTGTGCCTGACCCAGTAACCAATGCAGTTTGCAATGCGATGATCTGAGCTGTACGTTTAACTCGGTCCTTCAGCTCTTGGTTGTTCGGGTCGAGAGACAACTCTTGGAGGTCCCTCATCATTAGGTTAAAGTTCTTCATGGGTTGGGAAGCAAACATAGAGAACTGCCTAGTGAGGATACTAGAGCTGGACTGAGAGGTTGAGCGAGTCAATGGGTGGTACGAAGGTTGAGTCTCGTTGATGATCTTCGACATCTGATCTTCGATCTGTTTCAACTGGGCAGGCTCTAGGTCCTTGAAGTCTACGTCACCGAGGTCTAGCTTCTGCTTGGCACCCAAGTACAGACTACGGATTACCGCTGCATCAGCCCCTCGAACACCTGCCATCCCTTTCTGGGCTAGTGCTTCGACCCCTTTAAGTGGGCCTTGGGCAGCAGCAGCGGAAAGATCAGTGCCCCCGAGCATACGGCTGTTGAATGAGTCAGCTAACCCGATGTCATGGAGGTCGGCGTTCTGACCAGCAGATAAGTACCTCATCTGGTATGTAGGGAACAGCTCCATCATCTCTTCGTGCAAGCCTTTATCCGCTGCCTGCTTCAAGAAACTGGGGCCGTCCTTTGGGGAGAACCCGAGGTGCTGAAGTCCAGTAACCAAGGAAGGCATCTGCTTCGCTATGGGCGAGAGGTTAAACGATAGCGCAGAGAGGACCTGACCTTTGAACAGTTGACCAGCGATCTTCCCAGCGATAGGGTCGCCACCTCGACCACCAGATACGGTCTCCAAGGATGTGCTTATGGCTTTGTTAATGTCGTCACCAACGAACTTCGAGATGTCGCCCTCCATCCCGTTGGACCATGCTTTCGCGTAGGCCACTTCGTCAGCCAGAGCCTCAAAGCGAGTCTGCTGGTCGGAGTGTTTCATCAAAGATTCGAGGGGGTTCTGGAACACAAGGGTCGAGTTTCCTCTCCTCCGTATATTAGCTGAACGTGAGGCGAACATGTCACTCTGGACTTGCTTGTGGCTACGGCCCCTTGTATTGGCCATGACCTTCTGGATGTCCTCTGAAGCGATAGCATCTCGGGCAGACTTAGGAAGTTTCTTAAGCTCGTTACGAGTTAAAGCGAGGCCCTTCTTAGGGAAGTAATCCTCGTTCAGCTCGATGTCTTCTTCGGGAATTCCACGATTTGAAAGCATGTTCCTCTCATTCCCGGCCATCTCGATAAAGGAAAGCCGAAGCATCTCAGCAGCTTTAACCCCAGATTCACCAGCGTTCTCAAGAAGCCAAGTGTCGGTGGCCATCTCATTGACCTGCTCAGGGGTGAAAGTTATTACCTCGTCTGTACCTTGAGGCTGATAACCCTTCTCGACTAACGAGTCGTGAGCTGAGTATTTACCGCTCTTGTTCCGGGCGTACATGCTCAGCACCAACGCCTCTTGCCCCGACATGTCTCTTTTCTTTCCGTCCCCAAGGTTGACCTCTCCTTTCTTAGCGAGGTTAGCTGAGTCGGCCTTATCGAACTTAGTAGCCTCCATGGCGCTGTTGATCTGGCCGACGTTCCTCGACTGGAACTCAGCTTCACGCTGGATACCTTTCTGCATGGATTCCCATATCTTCTTTCCAGTTTCTCCTAGACCAGAGAACAACGACTGAGGAGTCAGTACCCCAGCACCAAAGATCGAAGGGGCTTTCTTACGAAAAGCATTCCAAGCCTTATTGGCTAGACCCTTCTTGTCGGCCAGTGCGGAGAACTCGATCTCCTCTGCGCCGCTGTTTAGATCAGAGACAAGTTCTTCGGCCTTCGCGTCTTGCAACGCACCGAAGTCTTCACCTTCCTTTGGCGTAAAGAATAGTTCTTCTCCGCCACGCTGTGCCTTGACTGCAACCCTCGCCTTACGAAATGCGTCGACGTCACCGATAGGTGAGCCTGTCTTGTCTGCCCCAAAGATATTATCGAACACCTCGCGCATGTTTGGGTCGATGGGGTCGGTAGGCAGCCCAGTGAAGATCGTCTTAAGATAGCTCAGCATCTTGTCGAAAGCCTTACGGAGAGAGCCGGACAACTCCGAGTCTCGCCCGCCAGCTAAGTCGCTGACATATGATTCGAAGTCTTGAGCAAACCTTTCCGACACATCACGAGTAAAAATGTTATCTGTCCCTACGCCATACTCTTTTGCGACAGTACGAAGTGTACGGTTATCCAGATCGAATTCGAAGATATGCCCCATCTCGTGGACAAGCTCACGGAAGCTGGTAGCTCTGTAAGGTGCAGAGAGCAATGTGTGAGTTTGACCAAAGACTGTCTTAGCGTTGTCCCCTCCTCCCGCCATTAGCTTTGCTTTAGCGAGCCAGTCATCTAAGCTCCTGTGACCTGTGGCTGCTGCGCGAGCTTTCATCAAGTTCTTTAGGATACCGACCTGACCGTCCATGTTCTTTGCATCAGAGTCGAGTAGCTTTCTAAAGACGTTATCGACATCTGCTTCTGTGCGGAGCAAGACTTCCCCCTCGGGGATCTTCTTAGCAAAGTCAGGAAGCTCACCGTCTCTTATGCGCTCGACCTTGCGCTGAACTTTAGCTGCGTGGTCAGTAAGGGCGTTCCTTTCCGCAAGGTCAGTCACTCCCTCTCTAGAGGCTAGCTTTTGTTGGAAGGACTTTTCCATCTCGATCTTCTCGGCTAGGTCTGTCCTTTTAACTTCAGACTGTAGCACCGTAATGTCCTTCGCGATAGACTCTTCTGCCGTAGGTACAGTATGCACACCTTCTTCGGTAGCCTTAGCGATCTCTTCCATATCCTTGAGGTTATCTCGAAGGATCGGTTCGAGTTGCTTAGGGGGGACGCCGAGTTTAGGGGACAGGTCTTTCGATAAGTCTTTTACGAACTTCTTGGAAGTCCAACTGCCTGTCTTAACTAAAGCTCGTAGCCCCTCGCTAAATATAGGAGAGGCGATGGCGTCTCCGATAGCTGCCGCGAGCTTATCCGATTCGTTACCTTCTTTCCCGAGTCCTTGGAGGATTTCCTCAGACAAGTATCCTGTGAGAAGACCTTCCGTAGCGTTGATATAGATTCGCTTCCCGAGTTTAGGGTCGTCCTTGTGTGCTAGTTTTATCGCATCATCTATTTTTGTCTGTGCCCCAACTGGAAACTTCCGTAAGTTAGCATAGGTCGAAACAGCTTTACCTAGGTTGGAGGAACCAAAACCTATGACCATATCTAAAGGAGAATCACTAAGCCAACGACCAGCTACCTCACCCATGAAGTTCTTAACAGGGTTCTTGTCCGCATAGGATGTCATCTCGATTCTGAACTTGTCGAGGTCCCCTGCGCTAAGGGGAGACCCACTTATCGAGTTAACGACACTGCCAATGATACCCTCGTTCCATCCAGCCCTAGCGGACCCGAAGATACTACCGGATCTACCGCTAGTTACTTCTTGGAGTTCGGCTAAAGTCTCGGGGGCGAAGGCTCCAGTCGCAGGAGCAGTGGACTCAAGGACTTGTTCTTCTACGCCCGACACTCCGGGGAGACCTTTAACCTCCGGTGCTTCGACAACAGGGTCTAGAGGAGATGTTGCAGTCTGAACAACCCCGTCTTCCCCCTGTACCGTCTGAACCTCTCTTTGTCTGTCTAAAAGGGTGTCGGCTGGCATATTGTTACAGGCTGTCTAAAGGGGGTGCGATCTCGTCTGGGATGTAGACCGAGTTCATAGCGTCGAAGTATAGCTCAAGCGCGTCCTTCATCAACGCGTTCGACTCTCTCACATCCCTGTCGGTTGTATCCTCGTTCCATATCTCCCAGATAGATACACGCTTATCTAAGTTCTCCGCTCTATCGTTTAGTACGGTGGCCTTGCGGCTTAACCTAGCGGCTTCATCTTCTGATAGATTCTGTAGTTTAGATGATACGTGTGATGTAGGCGTTCCTCCTCCTCTGAGGCTTCTCTTGAAACCTTTCTTCTTGTCAACTACCGAAGAAAAAATAGACCCAGTGATCGCCCTTGTGAACTCACTAGTCGAGTCCATGGGCTGCGAGTCGAAAGAGGGAGATTTCACGTTCTCGATAATACCTTCGAAGTCAACAGAATCTGCGTTGGCAAAGTCAAAAGCTCGGAGACCGTTTTCATCTGTGACAACGCCTACTCGCTGTATCTGTGGAGAGCCATCGACCATACGGACAACAGTAGCTTTGTCCCCACGAGCGTTAAAAAAACCTAGGGCCTTCCCTCCGGCTGAGTCGATGACAAGCCCCGGCGAGGTCCCTAGAACACCTCCAAGACCCGGAGCGTCTGAGTTTGTTAGCGCACCGACCATCGCGGCGCTTGGGGCCAGCCGTGTGCTACCCATAACATCGCTAACCATCGTATCTTGAGAATCGAGGTTCTTGAACTGCGACTCAAACTCATCTTGGGTTTTATCTACTTCTAGAGATGTTGCTTTTTTTAGCTGGGACTCAGCAGAAAGCCTAGACTGGTTATTCTTCAGCCATTCTGCGAATCTTCCGGCGTCTGACCCCAATGCGGATCGTAACCCTTCGACACCCATGATCTTCATGTTTATTGAGGTCCTGTCTGCAAAATCTTTGGGTGAAAAACTTTCCCCAAACTCAGAGAATATCTGGTCGAAGTTATTGTTTTCTTCTATCACAGGCTCAAGTCTAGCCTTCTCACTCTTAAGCGTGGCACCTGACTCTTTAATCTCGCCCAAGAACTTATCCCTTTCTTTCTCTGGGAGGCTAACGAAAGCTGCGTTGTTTATTAGCTTTCTCCCCTCGACTTGCTCACTACTTAACGCATCGAGGTATTCTTGCCCAGTGTTGTAATCCTCAGGGCTAAAAGCATTCATCTTAATCTGGTGTTGTAAGAGCCTTCCCTTTAGCTCTTTAGACTGGACTTGCTCAGGGACGCCTATCTTCTTCTGAAAGTTCATCACTTGATTGAACATGTTAGAACTCAAGTTCGCTGGGCTCTCGGCCATTAGCTTTCGGACACCTTCTATGTCTCCGACAGATAAAGCATCGCCAACCACGTTGTCGAGTTCCCTCGTCGCTACCTTAGCGTCAGCGTCCGACACGAACTGCTTGGCTTCAGCGAACCCAGCCTCTCTACGTTGAGCCTCTAGGGGGTCCAACATATTCGTCAGCTTTTCAAGTGACGCAGCCCCACCCTTGACGTTACCATTCATGAACTTCTGACGGACCACGTTAGCGAAGGCAGGGTCAACCTTGTCGCCCTGTAAAGCGATCAGCTGGCTAAGTGCACCGTCCAGCCTCTGAGCTTCTTGAAAGCTTTTCCACTTAGCTAAAGCATTGTCATCGATCGTTAAATCAGACTCACCGATCACACCTTTGTACAAAGGGCTCTGCTTGGCACCTTCGAGTCCTTGTCTGGCAGACAGGATCGATTTCTGGTATTGGGCCAAACGATCTTGGTTAGCCTTCGAGGTGGCGAGTTGGTCCTGTAGCAACTGCTTGCGGATAGGAGCTGCCTCTATCTGTTCGAGTTGCTGGGCAAGCCCACGGATGTTTAAACCACCAGCGGCACCAGAGAAAGCATTAGCCATTTAAAAGAGCCCCTGTCACTGGGTCGCGTAGAAATTGTTGTTGTTGAACAGGCCCCGGTTTACGAGCTTCTAACGCTCGGATACGCTGGAGTACATTGTTCACTGCGGCAGTCTCTTGGACAGCCTGAGTTAAATTCGCGTTACGCTGGATCTGCTCACTAGCCAAACCGAACTCAGCGGACATCTGCTCGAATGCGTCGTCTTCCTGCTGTTCAAGAGAAGCTAACCCGAGGCCCAGACCTAAAGCTGCGTCGGCAGCAGTCGTGGCGACGAGTTTACGACCGGCAGACTTTGTTGCGTCGGCAGCCTCTTGTTTCGCAATGGCAGCCGCTTCGTCGGCCTCTGTCGCAGCTAGAACCGAGGGGTCAAAGCTAAGCTCGAATCCACCTTCGGTCTTATCGAGGGGCTGAAGTCGACTAAACGAGGGCTTAGCCATAGTGTCAGATAAGGCAGGCTTCTGGTTAGCTTGGTCTTGCAGCAGAGCACTAACCATATTGAAAGCCGACTCGCCAGATCCGGGCAGCTTAAAGCCATCAGATAACTGATCGAAGGGGGTTTGGAACCCTCCTTGTAGTACAGATTCTTTTGAGTCCTCAGCCAATGTTCCCTTCGTCTAGCACTGTTCGAGTAATATCACTGAAGCTAGCGAGAGGTCGGGCTTTAATACCACGTTGAGCTAAGGACTTTCCAGAAGCAGACGTAGCACTTGCCCTCGCCAATCGAGAGGCATCTTGCTGGGATTGTCTCTCACGAGTTATTTTTGCAAGCTCCTGTGTGCTCTGCTTTCGAGCGATACGTTTCTGGTTCTCTAGTCGCTGGGCTGCGACTCTACGCTGAGAGCTACGGGCCTTCGATCCTTGGACCGCAGAGCTTCCTGCACTCAGAAGGGCACTACCTATAATGGCTGCGGCTGTAGTAGGCATTACAAGACCTTTATCAAGTTGGTGACATTGGTGTCCGCAGCTACATAGCCTTTGGACTTCGATAGTTTAATGAGGGCGTCGTTGTTGAAAGTGCTAAACAAAGACGACATCCCGAGGGCCTTCGCTTTCTCATCGGCCTCATCGTATATCATCTTTAACGCTCGGAACGCAGAGACCTTATTCGCCTCTGGGTTTATCACAAGCCACTCAAGCCAGCCAATCGGACTATCAGTCTTATAGAGCCAACCACAAGCTAACCCCTCGACGAACATCCCAGTCTCGGGGAACATCAAAGGGTCCATGTCCGGCCACCCGTGGGCTTTATACCAAGAGTCTAAGGCTTCCCAATCAGTCTCCCAGCTAAAAGGTCTTACGATCACTGAACAAACCAGAAGTTGTGCAGTATCGAGTTGTCCTCTCCGGTGAAAAGCAGGTACCACTGGTCGGCCATACCGGCTGGCATCACGTTCTCTAGTGTGGTCCTTGCGACCGAGGAGAGGTTAACATTAAGCAGCCTCTCGTTGCCAGTCTCGCTGTCGATAATACCGAAGGTCATCGTGATGTCACCCTCGTAATCGACCTTGAACATTCGGGCAAACGCAGGGTTCCCTCGGCCCATGATACGACGGTTGAACGTCTTGGACTTCCAGCGCCAAGGGTTAGAGGCGTTCTGGTTGAAGTTCAGCCAGCCCCTCGCGTCCTTGTGGTATAACAAACCGGCGCCACTGACCTCTTTAGATACGAGGTACTTGTCGCCACCAGTGAACGAGGCGAAGTTTACGAGAGAAGTCCCTGTGATCTGAGCGTCACCACGGACCCGACCGGATACCTCAGTCACGTTCTGTAAGTCGTACTCGTAGACCTTCTGGCCATAAGGCCCTGTGTCGTACTCACCGTCCGTGGACCGCGAGAGGAACATCACAACACCGTTGGTTTGAACCACGGAGCCTGGGTACACATCTATGTTTGTGAAGTCGTCTCCCCCGATAACAGGTAAGAGTGTGTAAGGCGATGCTTCAGTGCCAAGGCCAATGATATGATAGATACCTTTGGTCGTGAAGACGACTAGAGTTAGCTCCCCAGAGACGACAGAGGGGTCTCGAACAATCGCTGTATCAACGATGTCGCCGTTGAAGCTGAAGGAGTTTTCACGTCTCCAGCCCCAGAAGTCCCCTGCCCTAGAGTACATGAGTAAGTCTTGGCGATCCGTTGGGATAACCCAGAGCCTATTGTCTTTGTTGAATAGCTTATCGAAGGTACCGGCGTCGTTACCGATAGCGTCGTTTATGGTCTCGAAGTTCTCATCGTTAATCTCAGCGAGGAACTCGATCTTCGGAAGGTCACCTATCGTGCCACCATCGGTAAACTGAGTTACCTCAGTGCTAGAGCTTGAACCCACCTTAACGAACTCTTCGCCGTCGGGGTCTTTACGGTAGATGTCGATTCGATCTAAATAGTCGGGGCCACCTGTCGCGACGGGAGGGATCGTGAGCACGGGAACGAAGTTACCGATACGGTCCCCAGCTTCATCTAAGTTCTTAATCTCTATTTCGAGGTCATCTGTCGGAGTCGACTTGACCTCGATGGCAGGCTTTGTGTCACCAACCCGAACACCAACGCACTTGTAGATGTACTTTCCGTCCAGTATCTTGGTCGATTGGACCGTCACGGAGTTAGAAAGGGAGGTACTTACTGCAAGACCAGGAGGCATTACAGCCTGCAAATTGTTCCCGAGGGTGATCGTATGGATGGTCTCGCCGTAGGCGACTCCTGCTGCGCCGTAGTCTTCATATCGCAGCTCCCATGTAGTCTGAGAGGTAGGCTTAGTGTACACCTTTACCCCGTTCTTAGTTCCAGCAGTGGTCACTACGTCGACCTTGAAGTCGAAGTTTAGAGACTCGGGGCCGTCATAGGACTTACCGGATATTTCGGATATTTCGAAGAGAGTAGCACCCGACAAGATCACGTTGGATATTCTTATGTCCTCTACCTTGTCGATAGTGGGCTGCTCGGGTTTAGTAGGGGAAACGTCTTGCGCGACGAGAGGTGACTGGACTTCACCAGTGTTCGTTACGGAGCCCGCTTGGACGTATATTGGCCATCCATATCCGTTAGGCCCATCGATGATATTCTCTCCGTTCCTCGACTCGAACATGTTGCCGTTCGTGGTAACGAATATGTCATCTTGCTTGTACTGGTCGAAGTAATCTCCCGACCCATCCCATAGCTCTGGCTTGAATAGCGAAGGGTCGCTAGTCGTTAGACTCATGGCGACGACGTTGTATATGAAGTCGTCTTGGAAGAACGTAAAACCGCTGGTCGTAGCAGGGTCGTCGTGAAACATTAGGTACGAGGCGCTATCCATCAACAACGGGTCGCCGCTAACGAACCCCGTATCCTCATAGGCTACGACTTTCTCACCGTTGAAGTATTGGTCTACGACGGCCATAGCCCCGCTGCGGTAGAAGTGCAGTATGATTCTAGCCCGAGACTTAGACCCAATCGGCACCAGCATGTTGGGCTCTTGGGTCGTTACAGTAGAGGAAGGTAGGTAAATCTTCGAGTAAAAACCAGAGGTATCAAAGCCAATCTCGAAGGTATCCGTTGCGGTACCCGACGTGCTACCAGATAACGCAGCGAACTTGTTACCCGCGTTACCTTGGATCGTACAAGCCAAGTCAATGGCTACGATAAAACCCTCGTCAAAAGAAAGGGGCTCCGTCGTGATGGCCGAGGACCATTCGTTAGCCTTAGTTCCGACCCTAAACTTAGTGAAACCCGAGGTTCTAAAGTCAAACCCATCGGGGTTTACTTCGTATCGTATTGGTCCGACCTGCTTCGTTTCGTCTGCATGGGCGACAAAGGTTCCCGTAAGGGTAAACTCGATCTCTTCTTGGTTGTCGGTACCGGACCCGTTGGGGGTCGAGAGCATAAGATCGCCACCGTTACCAAAGCCAAGGGAGCGTAAGGTGCCTGTCCACTCCGCTGGGGAAGTACAGGCAAACTTGAGTATCTGAATGTTTCTGAGGTCGACCGTAGAGTTACCATCGACCGTATTGCCTCCGATGAAGAGAGGCTCGGACTCTGAATCAGCGTGAACTAACGTGACGCTGACAGGGCCGATACGCCCATCGAAGAAGCCACGAAGGTCTGTAGCACCTGGGGTCCGGCTAGGTCTGCTGAGGGCCACGACTTTATGCCATGCGCCATCGTTTACCGATGAGGCTAGGAGCAAAGACCCCGTAGTCGCAGAGTTGCTATTGTAATACTGTAGGTATAGGTCGCCGCTACCATCGATGTCGAAGCGGATCTCTCCGCTAGCAGCGACGCCTAGGTTCTCTCCGTTACCGATGATGAACCCAGTGGATGTGGTGCGGAACTCGAAGGCAAAAGTGTACTCGATGGATGTACCGAAGTTGAACGTCGGGTTCTGGTCGCCTGCGACCGAAGAACTCTCGAAGTGGCCATTGCCGTCAAACTCAGAGTAGGGGTCGTAATCCCCTAAGAAAAACCTACGGCCAGCCATTGTGGTTTCGAGATAGTCTCGGCCACTCTGGTCGACGGTAGATTGATCATTGAATACAAGAGACCCGAGAGCTAACTGGTCTGGATCGAGGTTTCTTAACTCAGTTGCCTCGGAGTCTCCAATTTCAGTTTGATCTTGGGCTACGTTAAGGAACCCAAAATCAAACTTGTTGTACTTGCGGTCTGCCAATTAGAGATTAGATCCCTGCGGCAGTGAGTCGTGCCTCAAGCTCTTGGATAGTTTGCGCTCCAAGCAGGCAATTTTCAGGGCCATTAATTCATCATAGCGAACCCCGTAGCGATTCCCTGCTGGGGTGACTAGCTGTTCTTCAGTGACGGCAGGAGTGACTAAGACTTGCTCTGTGACTTCCTCTACAGCTTCCACTGCTTCGACAGCTTCAACAATCACATCTCCGTCTTCGTTTAGCTCCTCAGCTACAGCTTCAACACCTTCAACTGCTGGAGTGATGATATTAGTCTCATACACAGCAGGCTCTACAGTGACAGTCTTAAACTCGTCTTCCCATTCGTCGTAACACAGAACTCCATAGGCAAAACCATCAAGGCCCACAGATTCAAATGCTGCTTTAACTTCTTGAGCGATGACACCGAAGTGTAGGCGAGCGTCAGAACCTTTTGACTCAACTGCGTCTTTGAACTTGAACTGCTTCACGCTGATGAGGTCGCCAGCATCCATTGCCAGAGTCTCGACGTCAACAACCTCTGTCTTGGTTCTCTCGTCAGAAGTGTTGATCGACCCTGTCCCTGCATACACAGTTGACCAACGGAAAGATGCCTTGCCTAGAGATTGAGTGTTGTCAGTTCCGGGGCGGGTGATTCCAGTTGATTCAACCTGAACTTTCTCGCTGCCATTTATCGAGAAAGCAAGTGATCCTCCTCCATTTATATCCAGTTTTGTGCCTTCAGTTCCGATTGAGCCGACCAGAACTCCTGCCTGTTGAATTTGAATTACGGCCCCGTCAGTAGTCAGTCGATTAAACCGAGCGCAGTAATCACTGTCTTTTGTAGCAAACAACTGACCACCGGATTTTATCTCACATCCAGCAACTGCAGAGCTGATTGACGTCTTCCCCACAAGCAGATTCTGAGACGAGTCGAGCCTCATGGCTTCAGTGTTATTTGTAGAAAACCGCATATGTCCAGCTTCACGGTTAATCATAAAGGTGTCCAAACCTTCTTGACCCAACTGAAAACCGTCAGCAGTCGTCTGCCCACTGGTGTTATTCGAGAGCATGAGGTATGCTGTGCTTGCGTCATGGACGTGCAGATCTCTAACTGGCGCAGAAGTCCCGATTCCGACATTTCCGGCTGAGTCTATGGTCTGCCTAACAGCATTGTTTGTGTATAAAAGCAACCGTCCGTTCTCCCTCTGGAGAATCTGGGCGTCGCCATCTGTGTCCAGTTGAAAGTCAAATCCAGAGCCTACATCCTTACCGGTCGTCCCATTAGTGAGGTGCATGGCGACCTGAGTGGCACCATCTTTGTGGATGTGGAGTTCACGAAGAGGGGTCGCCTCATTGATACCCACGCGATCATTGATCGCATCGGCAGTGATAACCGAAGTGAGGTCAGTAACGTCCTGCTGCTGGGTCAGTTGGAATGTGTCGATACCCTCAGAATACTTCTGGTGATCGCGGTCGGGAACGTCGACGTTGTTGGGGTCGTTCGCATAGTTCTGCGCGTCGATGTAACCTTGGTTTGTGGAGTCAATGGCCATGGGATATTCTTACCTTTTGTTTTCGTTTAGGAATGGCGTTTTCCACTCTCGCAGTTAACGCCGGAATCTCCTTACTTTTGGATTGTAGTTGCTGCTCTAGTGCTGCAAGTACATTCAGTGAGCTATTGACCTCGGCCTCTTTTTGTTTAAGCGAGGATACTACTTTTTCAATAGCCGCACCAACATTCGACTCGTAACTGTCGCGAACCTCGTAGCGCGTCGCTTCCAAACGCGACAAAAGCCCCTTAATGTTATCGCTCTGTTCTCCAATCTGTCGCTCCAGTTTAGACTCTGCGTTTCTAATAACGGTGTCAGCGGTGCCAAGGGAAGTCTTCAAAGTCTGATTGAATTTCTTTTCGACTACGTTCGCCATATGACGGGCCTCTTCGAGTTTCTTACCGACTGACTCCTGCACCTTAGCCATCTCTGGGAGCACGTCCTGCATATCATCTATGGCCGCCTTGGCCTTCGCGGTGTAATCCTCGACCGCTGAGCTAACGCTATCGTCAAGCTGCGAGAGTTTAGTCTGGACCTCATCTCTCAGCTCATCTCGAACCGAGTCTTTGGCCGCCTTGATCTCTGCGCTAATGTCGTCCAGTATCTCGGTCTTCGCGTTCTCAATCTTCTTGATAACCACGTTGGCTTTACCCTGCGCTATATCGACGGTGCGCTTGCTCTGCTCAGTGGTCATGTTGAGCGCCGTTGAGCTACGCTCTAGAGCGCCCTTGGCCTCGCTAATATCCCCAAGGATCATCACCTCAGCTTCCTCGATGTCCCTGTAGATATGGGCCGCTTTACTCTGCGACTTGGCCAAAAGGTTTGTAGCTTCCTTAACGTGGGCCATGAGCTTCTCTTTGAGGTCCCCACCGATAGCCTCGACGGTCCTCCTAGCGACCTCCTCGGCCTGCTTGGCTACCCCGCCGTGTTGCCTCGCAATCGCTGCATCCAAGTCGGCCTTCGCCACCTTGGGTATCTTATCGATAGCGTAACGGGCGGCGAGTGTATGCCTACCCCTGTCGCCCTTCTTGTACATGTAGTTGCCGTTGGAGGCCGCTACGTCGAGCTTAACTCCAGCCATGTCGCAATCGTGGGGCATGTCCGTGGAGTTGATGAAGTCGTTAATGACTCCTCGATCAAAGGCCATGTTCAGAGATTGCCCTTGGACAACCTCAGTCAACATACTGACTACGCCGTAGAGATCCTCTTGGCGCTGGGCCATCCGCTCCATGGCGCCTGCCATCTCACGGAGTAAGCTCAAGGGAAGACTCGGTTCTGAGAGTTGTTCCAGTTACTAAGGGTGTTCACGGCGCTAATGTCACCGATCATCTTCTCGGCCCGCTGGAGCCAGAAGTTGCCCTTCTCAACAAACGAGCTGTCGTTCATCTCGATCAAGCATTTCCCTGCGATCATCCAGATCAAAGGCTGCTCGAACCTCTGCATCACGGGCATGATCGTGTTGTTTTGCTCAGAGGTAGCCGTCGAGTCTACTGCGAATATCCAGTCCTCAGCGATGTCGACGATAATGGCGCTAGAAGCACTACGGGAAGGCGAAGGGTGTAGCTTAAGGATTTGATCGGTCCCCTCAACACCACCGTTCACTCCAAGGGCGAACTGTGTAGGTTCTCCTTGGTCCTGCACTCGGCTTGTCGTACAGGCAGGCACCGCATCCGTGATAGGGTTCCCAGTGGCATATCCAAACAGCACACCTTCGGGAGACTCACCGTTACCCAGCGGATCTTGTGTGACAAGAGTAACACCAATAAGAGACTCAACATCCCCTGGCAGCCACTCAGTCGGGTTCTCTGGAATGCCAGAGTAGACCTCGACGTTCCTCAGTCTACAATCACAATTCGAACCCGTCGCGTGATCCCTCGCGTAGAGCAGGCTTGTCGTCGGCTCGGTGAAAGTCGCGTTTATCCCAGACTTCTCTTGAGGCTCTGCGTTTAAATACAGCTCGCTTCCGTCCCTATCGGCCCCGAAGGTGAAAACTACCTTAGTCCATACGCCGCGACCGCTATTCGTATCTGGGGCTGGGGTAAAAACCCCATCGCCAGAGCCACTATGGATTTGGCCGATGAGGCCGTTAACGGAGGTGTCCCAGTCAAGCGTGAAACCGGAGAGGGAGTTTCCAAAGTTAAAACATGTCCCTGTGACTGTCTGTGACTTCTCAACGAACACTTCGAAGCAATAAGTCTGAAAGCCAGAAAAAGTCACATCGGGCGTAGTGTACTTAAAAGCATCCGTACCCCCGATGTAAGAAGTACCTCCGGCCACTACCTCTTGGTCCACGATGGCTCCGGCAGGTATGTCGTGCATCGGAACCTGCGAAAGCTCAAGGGCAGTGGAGGAGCACTCGGGCAAGAGCCGGACCTTTACGATCCGACCCTCGAAGGTGACACTAGAGTTACCAGCGTCACCAGTAGGTGTCACGTCGTACACCTGCTGCCCTTGGACAAGGTTTAAACGATAAGGCTCGGAGTCAGTAGTCGCTCCGGTGCGTCTACGAATCTCGTTTACGACATCCGTAGCGTAGTCACCAATGACCTCATCGTCCCAGCGCAGACCAGGAGAGTCCTCGTTAAGTCTGCGAACGCTGGATAAAACCTTGCTGAATGAAAGCATTAGTACCTTACAAGTGAAGATAATGGTTTAGGGTCTTCGACCTCGCCGTAAACCTCAACGGCATAGCGGGGGCGATGGAAAGTCTTGAACTCGCGCTGGTAGTGGATGTTGGGGTCAGCACCTACGGAGACCTCCTCGGCCTCAACATCGTAAGCTGCGCGTAGGGCGTCGATGGCGAACATCGGCAATCCTTGCTGAAGGACCACTCCGCACTTCTCGCGGATCAAGATGGCATGGTTGGGGTTGGCAGGGTCAGCGACAGTTAACTCGAACTGTTTTTCGCCTCGGCGCATGGAAGTTATCTTGCACTTGTACCGCTTCTTCCCTTCACCCTCGTAGTATTCTGTCTGGGCTGAGTTATCAGCTCTCTTCTGGGCAATATCGAGTTTGGCGCTCTCGACGGCAACGTCCAGTTTCTTTTCTTCTAGGGCTGTTAACCCAATGTCTGCTTTCTTTGCTGTTGGCATTCTATTCTCCTTAGAATAAGTTTGGGTTGGCAAGCCCGGTGAGAGAAGGAGAAACCCGCACCGGACCTGCCAACAGTGAAATCGTCGGCTTAGTTATCGCCTACGCTGAACTCGTAACGGAACATGTAAGTGTCTTGGATGATAAAAGTACCACCTTTGAACTTCCAGCCCTGTGTTGCACGTTGGTTGAGGGGGTCAGTAGTACCACCAGAACCCAAAGGCTTGGTGATGATCTGCATGTTGCCACCTGCGAGGTCGACGACCTTGTAGGCTTTGTCCTCGATACCTTTACCGAAGATCAAGCACTGAGCAACCTTTTGAGGGGTGCCGTTGGCGTTGACAACGATAGAAGCCTCAGTGTCGAACATGAAGCGGAAACGGCCATAACGTCCAAACTCGTTGGTTCCAGCTTGAACCTGTCCGGCGTACTCTTCAACACTTTGGAAAGCGTTGGCAACACCGTCATCGAGGGCTTCGATGAAAGGGATCGCTTCGACGGGAACAACACAGTGGTAGCTCTCGGCGATAGGAGTAGTACCGACGTTGGCAGTTCCAGTGGTACGCATAGCCCAAGGCTTAACCTTGGCCAAACGGAAAGACTCCAACATGAACGCGAAGTCAGCAGTTGTCGCTACAGCACCAGTGCCGATAGCATCTTGGTTGGCAGCGGCGCCTACATAGCGGACGTTGGTTCCACCGAGAAGGCCATCGCGGTATACCAGGTTAACGGTACGGGCGCCTTGTTGGGCGTTACGCTTGGTGAACTCAGAAGTGAGGCCGTTCACAGACTCTTCAGAAAGACGGTCAGTAGTCGTCATAAAGGCGCCGTACTGGTTGATCGCTTGCTCGATACGAGTCATCTGGAGCGTCTGCTCAGTTGGGGTTACGCCTTCAGTAAGAGGCGAGTTTTCCAATGTGGCGAACTCGGAAATTTTGTTGTAGACGATGGTGTTTGAGTTGTTAGCGGGGATAGCCGCCTTGTCACCAAACAGGTCGTACATAAGCTCGGGCTGCAAAGCCTCAAGGAACTTACGTTCGTAGAACTTGTGGTTAGCTGGGAAGTCCCCAGCCGAGGGTGCACTGGCGCCAATTGTGCCGCCGGAAGTATTTAAAGCCATGAGCTTAACCTATGAAAAAATGGGGTTGGGTTTTTGTTTAGCCCCGATTCTGGTTGAGCAATCTCGCCTCTGCCTTACGGAATTCTTCGGACGACATGTTCTCCCAGTCGGGATTTGAGTCATCTTCGACAACACTGCGCGATCCGTTACCGGAAGACACTGCGCTCATCGCAGACTTCTCAGCAGGCTTTTCCGATGGAGTTTTCTGAGCTGCGTTCTGAGAATTCAGAACCTCAACAAAGAGATTACCATATAGGTCTGGACTACTCTTGACGTTCGCCCTTTCGTAAGTGGAGAGCTTATTAAGTTCGTCGTCAAACGCAGACAACAACTCCTCGGCTCGCCCAGATTTTTCTAGGTCGTACATGACTCGTCGGGTAGAAGCGTTTTCCCAGTAAGATTCGAAAACCTTAGCAGGCATCTTGGCCTTCAAGTCAGTTTGTATCTTATCCATCGTATCTTGGTAGTCAACATCGTCCTTGACGTCCACAAAATGCTCGTCTGTTTTAGATTGTTCTAGGACGTCCTCATGTTTCTTATCGACATCGAAGTCTCCCTCGACTTCGTCCAAGGTATCGAGGTCGGCCATCTCACCGAGTAAATGCTTGAGGGCCTTCTGGGCTGTGGCGTCGCCACCTTTAGCCTCTCTGAAAAGTATCCCCATCTTGTATTCATCGGACTTCTCAAGGTTATTGGCCTTCTGCTGGAAGGTCTCCTCGCGGCTCAAAACGTGCTTGAGCTGGTCCTTGGTGTAAGCCTTTTCCTCACCTTTGATGGTGAACGAATATGGATCTTCGGGCTCGGAGGGTTCTGCTTCAGGGACTTCGGGTTCTTCCGAAGGTGTCTCAAGAGTTGTCTCAACCTCTTCGGGAGGTGCTTCCTCCTTTTGAAACGCCGCGAACTCAGCCTGCAACTCGGGGCTGGCATCTGATTCTAGTACTGCTTCGTCACTCATCGCTTATCTCCTTTGTCCGCAATGGTTTTTATTTCCTGCTCGGTAAGTGTTCCGGCCTCTGCTTTACGATACATCTCTTTGTACCACCAAGCGTCCTTGCCTTTCTTTATACCTTCTAGGTACTCGTGAAATCTCCACTTCTCTTGGTATTCTTTCTTGGTATCTTCGTTGAGTTCGTCGCGGCCAATGTCGCTAAGCAACTGGTCCCGAAGGGGCTCTAAGGTCCCCAGATACCCCTCCAAGATCAGTTCCTTGAATTCCGGCATCTGCTCCAGAACCTTGTAGTGCTCCCAAAGACGCTCCCTGTTGTCCAGGGCCTTCTCCAACAACTGAGCCGGGGAGGCTTGCGTTTCCGATTCCGACATGAGTATTTCTCCTTACAATGCCTTCGATTTGTGGTAAGCCCATGAGACGTGCAGACTGCACAGCCACTTGGGTGATAACTTCTGGGGGTATAGTTTGGTTCTCGATGTACGGCGCAAAATACTGAGCGTACTGGAGAAGGTTATTGATGGTGTTCTGTTTATCAGATCCGACCTGTATGTCGAGGTTCACGCTGAAGTACCCCGAGATGTCGTCCTTAGAGACAGCGATAAGGTCGCCGGGGTCAGCGTCTAGCTTGATGATCTCCCCAGTGTCGGGGTCTTGCATCTCTTTACCCTTGGCGTCGATGCCGAACTGGATCTCGATGTCTTGCTCGGTGAGGTTATCTTGGTTGAGCGCGATGATCATACGGACCAAGGGCTTTAAGCTGTGCTCTGCAAAACGAGTGGCCACTTCCCATAGGCGCATCTCGGCACGTTGGGAGGTCTCGACAACACCTGTGGCCGTCTGAGAGAGTGAACTCGGGTTAAGACCTTGAGCATACCTCGGGAAACCCCCACGGTTCTCGCTGGCATCTTCAAGCATCTGAAGGATGGGGAAGGTCTGAGGTGCAAGCTGGTTCTGTGGAAGCGGGTTGATGGACCCAGGCTTACGGACAGGGATAGGTATTCTGGAGCCACTGGTGCTCTGCATTAAGAGCTGCATACCAATATCATCGACTGATGTTTGGTCGACCTCGTACATCCCGTTGAGCTGGGAGTTGAGGTTATTGGAAGTCATACGCATGATCGAGGTCTTGTACGCCTGGATGGGCGCGAGGATCTCTGAAAGGCCCTTAGCCGGATTGCCCTGTGGATCGCGGACACACTCGATGTTCACGAAAGGAGGGTGCTTGAAACTGTAGGGGTTCTCGATCACTTGGACCAAGCAGTTATCGATGAATACAGCCATGATCGCTACGAGCTTTCCGTCTCCGTTCATGGCATACTCAGTCCAGTGTTCACGGCGAAGGAACAACATCTTGTTTTCGTCGGTCATCTGGTATTTCTCACCGATGTAATTGCTGTCGTCGACCTGCTCGTCGCGGAGGTATGAAGTCTTCGAGTTCATCCCCTCTTTGCTGAGGGCCTTCTTGAGCTGGGAATCAATGACGCCTTTCTCGCCGCGAAGGGCAAGGACCTGTGACTTGTTCCAATCCTCTTCATGGGTCACGACCTTAGAGTGCATGAATCCACCTTTTACAGTCCAGTCATAGCGGATTGAATCTGGAAATACGACGGTCAAGTTAGGGCGGCCAACGGGCTCCCCTTTCTTCTTGTCCCTGTCGAGCCAAGTCAGCTTGATGAACGAGTCGCCACCGATGAGCATGGTCTTGAAGGCGTCATAATACCGAGAGTACATGTCCATGCGCTTACGCATCTGGAAGTTCAGCAGCTCACGGTTGAACTCAGCGGCCATGATGTCGCGAAAGCTGGCGCTCTCGGGGATCACCTTAACGAAGTCTTGGGTCTCGATGAATGGTTGGATGAGGCTGGGCAGCATCCACTCGATTGTATTGTATATCGTGGAGTCGGTTATTTTAGACTCGCCGTCCCTCTCGTTACCGTAAGCCTCGAAGTTATACCGTTTCCAGTTCTCTGTTCTGGTGGCTTTTCGAGTGTAGTACCCTGCCTCCAAGTTTCTCCACTCGTTATTGAGGTCAGCCTCCATCTTCGAGAGGTTAACTGCTGGGAAATCTGGGATATTTGTGGGCATTACAGGACCGTAGAGCTAGATTTAGCCGATGATAGCATATCTTGGAGGTTTAAGTTGCAACCACCGGGCGTTATGTGGTTGATCTTGGCGTAAGCTAGGGCGTCAAGCATGTCGTCGTGTTTGCCCTTCGGGAACGTCACCATTTCGTTCACCAGCTCCCCCCACCAGCTACAGTCAGCAGGGACGTAAAGCTGATTGCGATGGAATAACTCGTCGAGACCCTCGATTCTCACAACTTTACCCATTCGGACCTGTGACCCATCGATCTTCTCGCAGGGTATGATGTCGCGTCCTTCGTGCGTACCGTTGATCAAGCTCTGAAAAAGCCATATCTGCGCTTGAACCGACTCGATGAAGGTCATTCGTGGCCGCCACTTCCTAAAAGCAGCAGCGATCTCATCTAAAATCTCATGCTGGACCAGTTTCTTACGGATCATATCGAGTATCCAGAGATTCCCGTTGCGATCCATGGCCGTCACGCATATAACCGTGGGGTCTCGATGGTCTTCATTGGATATACCGGGGTCAACTGTGATCAGCAAGTCAACGGCCCCGCCCAGTATCGCTTTTTGTTGGTCCGGCCCAAAGAATCTAACGGCCTTGGGGTCAAATTTACGGCTTGCTTTGTCGACAGGGACATTCATATACTCTGTTAAGAAACGGTCGAGCATACCCATTGAGATGTATTCCTTTCGCTTCGCATCGATCCAGTCGTCGCTGTACTTCTCGGGCCAAGTTGAGTTACCTTGGTCGTCCATAACACCATAGCGCCTAACACCCCACTCAGACCCTAACTGCTGGTCTGTTGGTGGGGTCTCCATAAGGTTAGCGAGGAGGCAGTCCTCATGCAACATTGTCCCGACGAAAAAGAACCGAGCGAGCTTACCAAGGGGGATAACGTCTGCCCAGAACCAGTCCTTTAGTTTCATCCTCTGGTCAGCGGAGCGTACCTTCTCGGTACTTTCGATGTCATCGATGATAACGAAGTCGGGTCGATTCTCTTGGTAACGTGCGCCACGAAGGTTCTGGTTCGCTCCATAACAAGCGATGAAATACATCTCCCCAGTAGCCTTGTTCTTATAGTGGAACTCGGACTTAGTATTCTTAATCACCTCGATGTTATCCTTGAGCAACGGATGGCTCAATAGATTGGGCACCACGTTGACGCTGAGGTTCTTCTCGGCCTTATCGACGGTCGAAGCAATATAGAGCAGATACTTATAGCGCCCATGTAGTACGTTCCAACTGGTCAAAAGCTCCCAAGCCATAGAGGTCTTACCGAACTCACGAGGGTAAGCGATGACCATTGAGGACTTACCTTCTACCAAGGCAGAACTCAACTCATAATGAAGCGGACTAGGCTTTAAACTAATGAGGTCTGGGTACAACGCCCGCCCAGTGGTGACGAGAGACCTACTGGTTAGATGAAGGAACTCTTCTGCGTCGGCGGGGTCGATCATGTTGCCAACCAGAAGGATTCTTCGTCACAAGAAAGCCTATTGCAGTTAGGTAAAAGGTCTCCGTACATCCAGTCCTTAGCCCTCATAACGTCAACTTTATGGATGGGCTTTTTCCACCCTCGGAAGTTAAACTGCGTCGGCCTAAACCGACCAAAAGGAGTACTCACATACAAACCTTTAACACAAGACATCGCTGTTATGAACTTATGGTAAACCGGAGGCCTCCCTGCGTAAACAACTTTCGTTACTTTTCGGTTGTCCGCTAAAGACTTAGTAGCCGCCGGAACAACGTGGACGATAAACTCTGGGTCGATCACGAACGCTTCACCGGCAAACTGAACATAGTGATCAATGCGATCATCACCTCGAACCATGCTTGAAAGAGCACTCCAGGTGTCCTACCAGCAGCCACAACAGCGTCGGGTTGGTTGAACAGCATCCCGCTGAGCCAGCCATGCTTAATAGGTATCAAAATGTCGGTCTCTGTGGGGTGCATCATCGCATAGATCCCAATGAAACACCAAGCCCCCATCGCCATGATCGCCAGAGCCGACTGGGTAGCGTTCATCAGAGGGTTATTCGAGTGGATCTTGGCTAGCTCGATGTGAGCGTCGACCATCTCCTTCCCCTTGAGGTACTTCCTCTCGGACTTCTTCTCGGAATTGTGGAACCAAGACGTTACTAACGTAAATATTAGCTTCGACCCAGCGCCCGCAAGTACGGACTCGATCATTCTTCTCTCCTTGCCCCCAGACTAACGGGGGTTTTACTTCTTCAACTCTATTAGTCTGTCTATTTTGCTGCTCATAGAGCTGACTTCACGCTGAACACCCTTGAACTCGGCCTTCAGTACAGCGGTTTCGGTCCTCTGACCGTTCGTTTTCGTCTCGATCCGAGCGTCTACGATGAAGAACAACGTAGTGCACATGATCCCAGCGATAGCCAAAGAGGCGGCTATGTTCGCTATCATACTCTGAGTGTTCGCCACATCAGCGACGGCGCTCTGAACAGCTTGGCGTATCTCAGCTTCGCTCACAGAACTCTCTAATAATCCCTTTTATCCGCTTCATAGTGACTGGTTTAGTCTCCGCTGCGATGATATTTCTACCGGAGGAGACTAAGCGTTCAGCAATTTTCACAATATCACCTGGAGGGATGGCAGACAAGATAACGATGGGCGTGTCCCCGACGTCTACACTCTCCAAAACTGAGTCGCCAGATTCATAGGGTATCATAATGTCGCTTATGATTATGTCGAACTTTTCCTTTTCGAGCTTTTCCCTCAGCTCTCGGCCATCGACAGCAACCTCGACGTTCACATG
>Ga0222715_10001467_pt1 | contig 22462 bp, 25 predicted proteins | sample C33_9DmetaG_FD_165056 | JGI IMG/M metagenome (GOLD analysis project Ga0222715, IMG submission 165056) | Estuarine water microbial communities from San Francisco Bay, California, United States - C33_9D | ecosystem: Environmental > Aquatic > Marine > Unclassified | place: USA: California... | reverse complement strand
AGTAATGAGGTCTTGAACCAACTTGTTTAGGAGCAAAAGACCATTTTAGTCCAGTTGGAAATCCAGCTCCTCCTCTTCCTCTTAATTCAGAAAGTTTAATTTCATTAATAATCCATTCTTTTCCCTTATCGCAAAGTTCTTTGGTATTTGACCAATCACCTCTTTTTTTTGCTGAAGTAAAATCAGCACCATTATCATTGTACAAATTTTTAAAAATTCTATCTTCGTCTTTAAGCATTTTTCACATCCAATAAAGTTTTTCTATTATTTTCAGGCTCAGAATTTAATCGACCTCTATAAGAGCCAGGCTCAGGTGTTTTGCCTGAAATTATTTGATCTAATATTTTTAATGCTTTGTCTTTATCTAAATCTTCATAATAATCATCATTAATTTGCATCATTGGAGCATTAATACATGCACCTAAGCATTCAACTTCCATCCAAGAACAATTTTTCTCTTTAACAAGTTCATTTTCATTTTCAGAAATTTTTTCTTTACATGCTTCAACTATTTTATAAGCACCTCTAATCATACATGGTGTTGTGGTGCAGACTTGAATAAAATGTTTACCAACAGGTGTTAAATTGTACATGGTGTAAAAAGTTGCCACTTCATAAACCTTGACATAAGGCATATCCAAAAATTTTCCAATATATTTCATTGCAGATAAAGGTATCCAGTTATCGTTTTGTTTTTGGGCAATGTACAACAATGACATAACTGCACTTTGTTGTTTTCCTTTAGGATATTTCTTAATTATATTATTTGCTTCAGCTAAACTCTCTGAATTAAATTCAAAAGTTTCAGGTTGTTCTTTAGATATTTTCCTTAGTGTCATCTATCAACCTCTCCAAATACTATATCAAGAGACCCTAGCACGGCAGGAACATCAGCTAGCATATGACCTTTAATTAAATAATCCATTGCTTGAAGATGAGAAAAGCCAGGAGCTCTAATTTTACATTTATAAGGTTTGCTAGAACCATCGGAAATTAAATAAACTCCAAACTCCCCTTTTGGAGCTTCTACAGCTGTATAAATTTCGTCTTTAGTTACTCTGTAGCCTTCAGTAAATAATTTAAAATGATGTATTAGAGCTTCCATTGATTGTTTTAGGTCCTTTTTTGGTGGAGGTGTAATTTTTCCATCCAAAGATTTAACAGGTCCTTTTTCCATTTTAGATAAACATTGTTTTATTATTGAAATACTCTCTTTCATTTCTTCAATTCTACAAAGATAACGATCGTAGCAATCACCATTTTTACCCACAGGAATTTTAAAGTCTAAAAGTTCGTAGCAATCATAAGGTTGGGATTTTCTTAAATCCCACGGAATACCAGATCCTCTAATCATGACACCAGAAAAAGAATAATCTAATGCATCTTCTTTAGTGACTATTCCAATATCTACATTTCTTTGTTTAAAAATCCTGTTATCAGTTAAAAGACTTTCAAGATCATCTATAATTTTTGGAAATGTTTCACAAAATTTTGCGATATCATCTTCTAATCCTTGAGGTAAATCTTGATGAACGCCGCCTGCTCTAAAATAATTTGCATGTAGTCTTGAACCTGAAGCACGTTCATAGAAAGTCATTAATGTTTCTCTTTCCTCAAAACCCCAAAGTGATGGTGTTAACGCTCCTACATCCAAAGCTTGCGTAGTAACATTTAATATGTGGCTTAAAATTCTACCAATTTCACAAAATATAACTCTTATAAATTGAGCTCTTATTGGAACATTTATGTCTAATATTTTTTCAATAGCCAATGCAAAAGCGTGTTCCTGATTCATAGGAGCAACATAATCAAGCCTATCAAAGTAAGGCACAGCTTGCATATAAGTTTTGTTTTCTATAAGTTTTTCAGTTCCTCTATGAAGTAAACCGATATGAGGGTCAGCTTTTTCAACTACTTCACCATCTAACTCAAGTATAAGTCTTAATACACCATGGGCAGCAGGATGCTGAGGTCCAAAATTCAAATTTAAATTTTTAATTTTTTTTGTCATTATTATCAGTTTGTTCTTTAATATATTTTGTACCCTCCCAAGGACTTTCGTAGTCAAAATTTCTATAATTTTGCTCAAGTTTTACGGGTTCAGAAATTACTTTTTTTTCATCTTCGCTGTATCTAACTTCTGTATGACCAGTAAGTGGGAAATCTTTTCTTAAAGGATGACCTTCAAAACCATAATCAGTTAATATTCTTCTTAAATCAGGATGATCTTTAAAATTAACTCCATACATATCAAAAACTTCTCTTTCCATCCAATTTGCAGCAGGAAAAATCGAAGTTAATGAGGGCACCACCTCATTTTCATTTATCAAATAGGTCATTATTATTCTTTGATTAAATTCATGACTTAAAAATAGATAAACCATTTTAAATCTTTGAATATTTTCGGGATAATCTACTGTAGTGATGTCTATTAACTGTCTAAATTTGCAATTATTATTTGTTTTTAAGAATAATGTTACATCAATTAAATCTTCTCTTTCAATCTCAATATAAAGTTGATTGTGTTTAATTTCAGTATTTTTTATTTTAGTTGTTAATTCTGAATTAATTTTTTTTTCAAGATCTGTTAAATTTATCATTTTATCTATTAAAAGATCCTTTATTTCTAATTTTTTTTTGGAGTTGCATTATTCCATACAATAGTGCTTCAGCTGAAGGAGGACATCCGGGCACATAAATATCAACAGGTACAATTCTATCACAACCTCTAACAACTGAATAAGAGTAATGATAATATCCACCACCATTTGCACAACTTCCCATCGAGATTACATATCTAGGTTCTGGCATTTGATCATAAACTTTTCTTAAAGCTGGAGCCATTTTATTCGTCAAAGTACCAGCAACTATCATAACGTCAGATTGTCTTGGTGATCCTCTTGGAGCAGCGCCAAATCTTTCAAGATCATATCGTGGCATTGCAGTTTGCATCATTTCCACAGCACAACATGCTAAACCAAAAGTCATCCAATGCAATGATCCAGCTCTTGACCAATTTATAAGATTATCTAATGAAGTAGTTATAAAACCATTTTTACTAAAATCTTCAGCAAGTTGTTTAAATTCTTCTGGTACCTGTTCTATCTTGTTATTCATATATTAAATTTTTTATTCTACTCCCAGTCTAAGGCGCCTTTTTTCCATTCATAAATAAATCCTATTGTAAGAATGAACAAAAAGATCATCATTGATGTAAATCCTAATATTCCTATATTTCCTAGTGAAACAGCCCAAGGGAATAAAAAAGCAATTTCTAAATCAAATATAATAAAAAGAATAGCAACTAAATAAAATCTTACATCAAATTCCATTCGAGAGTCTTCAAATGGTTCAAAACCACATTCGTATGCTGATAATTTTTCTGGATCAGGATTTTTTGGTGAGAGAACAAAATTAACTAGTACAAAAGCACAGCTCAACCCTAGGGCAATTATTAAAAATAAAATTATTGGAAAGTAGTCTTTTAAAAATTCTGATAACATGGAAATCTATATATCAGTTTTTATAGGTTGATGAAGGGCAGAACGGTCACATTTTAACTTTATAAACACAAAAAAAATGAAAAAAATTGCTGATTTTTAATATTTTATGAAAAAAGTGGCGGGAGTGAAGGGACTCGAACCCTCGACCTATCGCGTGACAGGCGATCGCTCTAACCAACTGAGCTACACCCCCACTTTAATCATTTTGGTGGGCAGTAAAGGACTCGAACCTTTGACCCCCTCGGTGTAAACGAGATGCTCTACCAACTGAGCTAACCGCCCCAAAATAATGGGTACTAATACATCAAGGATTGAATAATGTAAATTACTTATTATTGAATACTGGCTTGAGATTTATCATCATTTTTTGATAAATCTACTTCAACCCATTCTGTTGGTTTTAGTTCTTTAGTTAGTGCAATTTTGATCACCTGATCAGCAAACTCAACTGGTGTAATTTTAATTTCATCTAAAATTTTTTTAGGCATATCAACCAAATCTTTTTCATTTTCTTTTGGAATTATTACCTCTTTAATTCCAGCCCTATGTGCGGCCAATAATTTTTCTTTTAAGCCGCCAATGGGTAATACTTGACCTGTTAAAGTTACCTCTCCCGTCATAGCTACATCTCTTCTGACTGGATTATTGGTAATTGATGAAACAATTGATGTTACCATACCTATACCAGCTGATGGACCATCTTTGGGTGTGGCTCCTTCTGGTACATGGATGTGAAAGTCTTTCTTTTCAAATAGAGGTGGAATAATTCCATACTCCAAACATTTTGATCTAACAAAAGATTTAGCAGCTTTTACTGACTCTTGCATGACATCACCTAATTTTCCCGTAATCTGCATTCTACCTTTTCCAGGCATTGTTACTGTTTCTATTTTTAAAATTTCTCCACCATATTCAGTCCAAGCTAAGCCTGTTACAACTCCCACTCTATCTTCTGATTCCAATTCACCAAAATTAAATTTAGGGATACCCAAATAGTCATGTAAATTCTTTTTATTAATTAAAACTTCTTTTTCCTCACCTGCAACAACTTTTTTTACAACTTTTCTTGCTAGTTTAGATATTTCTCTTTCTAAATTTCTTACACCTGACTCTTTCGTGTAACTTCTAATTACTTCTTGAATAATATTATCTTCAAGTTTCATTTCATTTTCTTTAACACCATTATCTTTAATTTGTTTTGGTAATAAATACTTGTCAGCTATACTAATTTTTTCATCTTCAGTATAACCAGCCAATCTAATAACTTCCATTCTATCAAGTAATGGTGGCAATATATTTAAAGTATTTGCTGTAGTAACAAACATTACATCTGATAAATCATAGTCTACTTCCAAATAGTGATCATTGAATGTTGTATTTTGTTCTGGGTCTAAAGCCTCCAATAATGCTGAAGATGGGTCACCACGATAGTCATTTCCAATTTTATCAATTTCGTCTAATAAAATTAAAGGGTTTTTGGTGCCTGCTTTTTTCATCATTTGAATAATTTTACCTGGCAAAGATCCTATATAGGTTCTTCTGTGACCTCTAATTTCGGCTTCATCTCTCATACCACCTACAGACATTCTAACAAATTCTCTATTAGTAGCTTTGGCGATAGATTTACCTAAAGAAGTTTTACCTACACCTGGAGGTCCTACTAAACATAAAATTGGGCCTTTAATTTTGTCCATTCTTTTTTGAACTGCTAAAAACTCAATAATTCTTTCTTTAACTTTTTCTAATCCAAAATGATCAGTATCAAGAATATTTAAAGCTTTTGCTAAATCAATATCAACTTCACTTTTTTTGTACCAAGGAAGTTCTGTCATCCAATCTAAATAGTTTCTTACAACAGTAGCTTCTGCGGACATTGGACTCATGTTCTTTAGTTTTTTTAACTCTTGTAAACATTTTTTTTCAACATCTTTAGGCATTTTAGCTTTAAGGATTGCTTTATTTAAACTTGTGCTTTCGTCCTTGCCGTCTTCAATTTCACCTAATTCTTTTTGAATAGCCTTTAATTGTTCGTTTAAATAATATTCTCTTTGAGTTTTTTCCATCTGTGTTTTAACACGACCACGAATTCTTTTTTCAACACCAATAATGCTAGTTTCATTTTCCATAATTTTGATTATGGCATTTAATCTTTTCTTAACATCGATAGTTTCAAAAATTTGTTGTTTTTCGGATATGGTTGCTGAGATATGTGAAGCTATATTATCAGCAATTTGAGAAGGATCTTTTAATTGTTTGATTGTGTTAATTGTTTCACTAGAAACTTTTTTATTAATTGATGTTAATTTTTCCAATCTTCTTACCGCTGTAACAGCTAATGGAAATAAATCTTCATCTTTATCTATAACATCGTTGTGATACGTGTACTCACAAGTAATAAATTTTTCATTATCTTTGAAATCTAAAATTTTAACACGTTTAATACCTTCAACTAAAACCTTAACTGTTCCATCAGGAAGCTTTAATAATTGTAAAATACTACCTTCACAACCATACATGAAAATATCTGTTTTTTTTGGATCATCAATTTCAGAATTTTTTTGTGTAACTAAAATAATTTTTTTATCTTTTTTCATTACCTCGTTTAAGGCTGATATAGATTTATCTCTCCCAACAAATAAAGGAATTACCATGCTTGGGAAAACTACAATGTCCCTTAATGGTAGTAGTGGTAATGAAATTTTAACGTCCATAACATAAATATGGATATTATATTGAATATTGCAATAGCTTTTTAGGATTTATTAAGGTTATTAAGCCGCTGAAGTTTTGCTTGATTTTCCTTTATTGTCATTTTTAGAATGAACTAAAATAGGTTCTGAGGTTCCTTTAACGGTATTTGCATCAATTATAACTTCTTCGATATTGTCTTGACTTGGTAAATCATACATTGTTTTCAATAAAATATTTTCGAGTATAGACCTTAATCCTCTTGCACCTGTTTTTTTATTGATTGCTTTTAAAGCTATCTCTTTAAGAGCAGAATCTTTAAAAGAAAGTTTTGCACCATCTAGTTTAAATAATTCTTGATATTGTTTTGTTAAGGAGTTTTTTGGTTCTTGTAAAATTCTAATCAATGATTTTTCATCAAGATCTTCAAGAGTAGCTATCATCGGTAACCTTCCAATAAATTCTGGTATCAAGCCATATTTCAATAAATCTTCAGGTTCAAGACTTTTCATCCATTCACCAGTTTTTTTATCTTGAGTATTTTTTACATTAGCACCAAATCCTATGGATGTGCCTTTATCTCTTTGTGAAATTATTTTATCTAAACCTGCAAAAGCTCCCCCACATATAAATAGTATGTTGGTCGTATCAACTTGTAGAAATTCTTGCTGAGGATGTTTTCTGCCACCTTGAGGAGGAACACTAGCAACTGTTCCTTCCATGATTTTTAATAATGCTTGCTGAACTCCCTCTCCAGAGACATCTCTGGTGATTGATGGGTTTTCAGATTTTCTACTAATCTTATCAACTTCATCTATATAAACGATTCCTCTTTGCGCTTTTTCAACATTGTAGTCTGCAGCTTGTAAAAGTTTTAAAATTATATTTTCAACATCTTCACCTACATAACCTGCTTCAGTTAAAGTTGTAGCATCAGCCATAGTGAACGGTACATCTAATATTCTAGCCAATGTTTGAGCCAATAGAGTTTTACCACAACCAGTTGGTCCAACTAATAAAATATTAGATTTAGAAAGTTCAACATTTTTGCTTGTTTTATTTTCGTAATTTAATCTTTTATAGTGATTGTGAACTGCTACAGATAAAACTTTTTTTGCGTGCTCTTGACCAATTACATAGTCATCTAAAACTGCGCAAATTTCTTTTGGGGATGGCAAACCATCTTGATGTTTAACAAATGTGTCTTTACTCTCTTCTTTGATGATATCCATACAAAGTTCGACACATTCATCGCAAATAAAAACTGTTGGTCCTGCAATAAGTTTTCGAACTTCATGCTGGCTTTTTCCGCAGAAAGAACAGTAAAGAATATTTTTGTTACTTGTGTTCATAATATTTATAACGAATCAATAACATTACTTTATTATATAAGAGTCATGGTAATCAAGTTCGATTACAGGTTGTTTCTATATATGGTATGTTAAGATCTTTTTTCTACTACAGCGTCAATTAGACCAAAATTTTTAGCAACATCAGCTGTCATAAAGTTATCTCTTTCAAGAGCAGTTTTTATTTCATCAGCAGATTTACCTGTATGTTTTGCATAAATCTCATTTAATCTTTTTTTTAATGCTAAAACTTCATTTGCATGAATTTCTATATCTGTAGCTTGACCTTGAAAACCTGCAGATGGTTGATGAACCATAATTCTTGAGTTTGGCAAAGAAAATCTTTTCCCTTTTGTGCCGGCTGCTAACAAGAAAGAACCCATAGATGCAGCTTGGCCAATACATAAAGTTGAAATATCAGGTTTAACATATTGCATTGTATCATAGATACCAAGACCCGCAGTAACTAAGCCACCTGGACTATTGATATAAAGATAAATTTCTTTTTTTGGATCTTCAGCCTCCAGAAATAAAAGCTGAGCAGTAACTAATGATGCTACGTTATCATTAATTTGTCCTGTTAAAAAAATAATTCTCTCTTTTAATAATCTTGAATAAATATCATAAGCTCTTTCACCTTTACTAGATTGCTCAACAACCATAGGGACGAGAGTGCTCATATGCTCTGAAAAATTTGTAGTCATAAGTTGATTCGATATAACTTATACAACTTGAGATTACTTTTTGCTAACTTTTTTTGGCTTGTTAGTTGATGTTTTTGTTGCAGGTGTTTTTTTTGGGGCTTTTTTAGTTTCTTTCTCAGTTTTGGAAGAGGTTTTCTTTCCGTCAGTATCATTTTCATGATTATGGTCATGGTCGTGATCATGATCATGATCATGGTTATGATCTAATTTTTGAGACTCTTTTAAAATTTTTTCAGCTTCTTCTTTTGAAATCTCTTTTTTATTTGATTTAGCTTTACTCTTAATTTGATCAATTATTTTTTCTTCATAAACAGTTCCTCTAAGACTGGCTAATGCCGATGGATTTTTTTGATAAAAATCCATAACCATTTTTTCCTGACCTGGCATCATTTGAAGTTGTTTTTGAACTTCAGCTTGAACCTCTTGTTCTGTAACTTTAATATTATTTTGTTCACCAAATTCATTTAAAATTAAACCAACTTTAATTCTCTTTTTTGCAATTTCTTCAAAATTCTTTTTACTTTTTTTTGCATCATCTTCGGACATTCCTTGAGACAATATCTTTACCTCTTCCTCAACTAAGTTCTCAGGAATTTCTTCAACTGTAAATTTTTCAATTTCTTTTAAAATTTGATTTTTAGATAACCTGTCTAATGAATTCTTATATTCATCATTTATTTGTTTTGTAATTAATTCTTTTAGATTATTTAGATCTTTTGCTCCTAAATTCTTTGCAAAATCATCGTCAATTTTTACTTCATCTGGTTTTTTTACACTAATAATTTTACAATTAAATTTTGCGACTTTATTCACTAATTCTTTTTCAGGAAAATTTTCAGGTAAAGAAGCTTCAACTATTTTTTCATCATCTTTTTTTACTCCAATTAACTGCTTATCAAATCCTTTTAGAAATAAATCTTTTCCTAAAACTAATTGAGTATTTTTTCCTTCACTTCCTTTAAATTCTTTTTCATCGACTGTGGCTTTATAATCAAATGCTACAAGGTCTCCCTCAGCAGCTTTTGTGTCTGGAGAAACATCTTTAAAACTTGGTTGATTTTTTGCTATTTCTTTAATTCTCTTTTCTGTTTCAATAGGATCAATTTTAACGCTGTATTCATCAAATTTAATATTATCAATAGATTTTAGTTCCACTTTAGGTAGCTCTGTAACAGAAATTACATATTCTAAATCTTTATCTTCACCATATGTTTTTAAATCAAATTTTGGCTGGCCAGCAGGTTTAATTTTATTTTCTTCTAGAGCCTTAGTTGAAGTTTCTTTAATAACTTTATCTAATACTTCACCAAATATAGCTTGTCCAAATTGTCTTTTTAAAATTTCTCTTGGAACTTTTCCAGGTCTAAAGCCTTTTAAATTTACTGTACCCTTTATCTCCTCATACTTTTCATCCATGTATGAATTAATTGTAGCTTTATCTACAAACACTTTAATGTCTTTGTTTAAACCTTTAATATTTTCAACAGTTATTTTCATAATTTTTAAATGGTAGGGCGAAAAGGACTCGAACCTTCACATCCGAAAATATTGGTTCCTAAGACCAACGCGTCTACCAATTCCGCCATCGCCCCACAAATTATGGGGTTTATATATTATTGAAACTATTTGTCCAATGACAATTATTATAAAAGTGTTAAATTTTCCCTCATATTTAATATAATTTAAAAGAAAATGATTATTTCGCCATGTATTAGTATTTGTAAAACTGATCCCACCACTGGGTACTGCTATGGATGTGGCAGAAATAATGATGAAAAAAAAATTTGGAAACTTGAAAATACATCAGATGACTGGAAGCAAACAAATCTTTTTGAAATTAAAAAAAGATTAAGTGGATGGCAACTAGAAAGTTTTGAAGAGTCTTATAATCACAAAATTAAAAATGGAATATCTTTATTTAAAAAGAGTTTATTAAATGAGTAAATCATCCATTGTAATAATAATATATATAATTGGCTTAATTTTTGGAGCTTTGGTCTTAAATTTATGGAGTGCTGAAACAAGTCCAAAATCATTATTGGGAATTTTGTGGACTGCATTATTTTTGGTTGGCTTGTTTTACTCAGAGAAAAATGAAAAAAAATAAAACAAAATTAATATTAGCAATCTTATTTTCACTTATTTTCTCTAAAACACTAACTGCAGAAATAATAATTTTAAGCGGTTGTGATAGTAAAAAAGATGGCTTTTTAAAAAATGAATATATTTTAGATCTTAATAAATCAATAATGACTAGAAATTATGTCTATAATCAAAAGACTTTTGAAAGATATAAAATTACTGACTTAAGTATTAAAAAAGAAAATAGCCTTACAAGATTTATTTACACAGATAATGAAAAAATTTTAACAGATAAAATTGGTTATCCACAATTTTATACTCAATTATTATTTGAAAAAAATAATCCTATAATAAGAATAAAAACAGTAATTAATAACGAAGAAGGCATTTCGACAATATCAAATTGTAAAAAAATAGAAAATTTTCAAAAAGAGAGTTAATTTTTATTTTTTTTTGTGTTGGAAAAATTCTTTTTTTTATAACTAAATCTATTATTTGTTATATTGCTTCGATGTTTTGCAAAAGCTTGCTTTTGAGCTTGCTTCATTGCTTTTTTGGAGGACATATATATCTATTAATACTCTATTTTAAAACTATCAATAACTTTAAAATTTTTATCAGAAATTACAATCTCGCCTGAAGAAGATGTATAATTTAAAATCTCAGAAATAAGTACATAATGAGTAACTAAAACTAAATTTTTATCACTTTGCCAATTTTTAATATATTTTTTTAAGTCTTTAATTTGTTGATTTTTATTACTAGCAAATTGTGCGCTAAAAAAAGAATTTAAAAAATTTTTTGTTTCAAAATTTGTAAATGCGATTTGAGCTGTATCTTTACATCTACACCACTCACTAGATAAAACCTTATCTATTAAAATATCATTTTCTATGAAAAATTGACCAATTCTTTTTGATTGATTTTTTCCATCTTCATTTAAGTTTCTTTGAGTGGAACAATCTGAAATTATAAAATTTTCTGGATCGCCACCACCAGGTGCATATGCATGTCTTATAAATATTAAATTTCCACCTTTTTTAAGTTGTTTTTCTAATTTATTATCTAAATCAGCTTTAACTGGAAAACTTATAGATATAAATATAAGTAAAAATAATTTTAAAATTTTCATTGTATGAATAAACTTATAAACCTAAAAAATAAAATTATTAAATGTAAAAAATGTCCAAGACTAATTAATTTTTCTAAAAAAATTTCTTCAAAAAAACGAAAGCAAAATTTGAATGAAATTTATTGGGGAAAACCATTACCAGGTTTTGGATCTGCTAATTCAGAAATAATGATATTAGGATTAGCTCCAGCAGCACACGGAGGAACAAGAACTGGGAGAGCGTTCACTGGTGATAAATCAGGTGATTTTTTATTTAAATGTTTATATAAAGCAAACTTATCAAACCAACCTGTTTCAAAAAGTATAGATGATAGTTTAAAACTTAACTCAATTTTTGTAACAAATATTTTAAAATGTGTACCCCCAGGTGATAAACCTAAATTAAATGAACTTAAAAATTGCTCCTCATTTTTTGATGCAGAACTTGAAAATTTAAAAAAATTAAAGTTAATTATAACATTGGGAAAAGTTGCATTTGATAATTGTATTAAATATTTTAAAAAAAAATTTAAAATTAATAAAAAAATTTATTTTGAACACGGAAAATTACACACTATGTCTAATGGAATAAGAATACTATCAAGTTATCATCCGAGTCCAAGAAATGTAAATACTAAGCTTATTAATGAAAAAATGATGGTAGAAATTTTTAAAAAAGGAAAAAAATATATTAAAGCTTAATACTGTCGCAGAAGTAAGGTTTCAATTTATCGAATATAAAATCAGGAATTTTTACTGGTTTACCATTTTCATCAACAAAAACTAAATGTACCTGAGCTTCAACAATAATATCATTATCTTTTGTAATAATCTGATTCATAAAAAATGATGTTTTGCTGACAGATTTAACAAAAGAACGAACCAACAATTCATCTTCTAGTTTTGCAGATTTTTTATATTGAATGTTGCAAGATTTAACTACGATAAATGATTTAAATTGTTGTTTAATTTTTAGATTTGATAAACCAAAACTTACAATAGCTTCGGTTCTGGCTCTTTCTAAAAACTTTAGGTAATTAGCGTAATAAACTATACCTCCTGCATCAGTGTCTTCATAATAAACTTTTACTTTATGAAAAAAATTTTCATGCATACAGTGATAATCTAACAAAAAAATTATAATATTTATACAAACTAAGATAAATACTTATCATGATAATATATATTGTTTGGCTAATCGGAGTTATTTTATGGAATTTTGGAGTTCCAAACGCCTCCCCTTTTGAAGATGTAATTGTAGCAATATTGCTTTCGTTTCTAAGTATTGCCCTTAAAAAAATAATTAAGAAATAATTTATCTAATTACTGGAAAAAAAAATATTTTGATAATAAGAGATAGCTAATAATTCTGAGTTATCAGTGTCTGTCATTAAAGCTATACCATCTAGATTATCTACATCTAAGTTGTGAAATTTTTTAAAGTGTTCTTTTATATTAACTTTTACAGTAACCCATTCGTTAAGATGCTGTTTAGTGGTTGAAAGTATATAATCAACTGATTTTTTTGTATAAGGGCTAAACCAATTTTGATCAATATCATTGTTACTGGAAAAGACATAGTTTAAAGCTCTATTTGAAAGTGCAGTTGCACCAGTTTTTTTTATAACAAAAACTCTTGCTGCATAATCGTGACCTTTTTTACTATTTTCTATAATTCCTTTAAGATCTTTTTCAACTTTCCATGTAATATTTAAAAAAGGAGTTTTATTTAAATCAATATTTATTTCTTTTCCCAATCCAGATGCCACAGCATTAGCTTCTGCTTTTAAATAGTTTCCGTTTTGATTACTCCCTACTGACCAAAGTGTCTCTCCTTTGATTTTTCTAACCTCTAATGACTTTAACTCCTCTTCAGTAAATTCAAAAATTTTTAAAACTTCTGAGTTCGCATTATAAAAAAAGAAAAGAGATAAAATTACTAATCTTAAAATTTTTAACATGATGACTTTATAATTTTATTTTTCATTAATTCAATATTTAGACATAATTCTAACATGCAATTAACTACTTTTACTAACATATGACACTCCATGAAGACAATTACAGTTTTTATATTACTAATTTACTGGTCAATAATAATTTTTGGACCTGTTGTAGCTAATGATCTTAAACACAACAAAGACATTAAAATAGTTAAAAATTTAAAATTTAATAAGTAGATCTACCGCCACTTATATCAAATACCGCGGCTGTGGAAAAAGAGTTTTCCTCAGAACATAACCAGCAAACTAATGAAGTAAATTCATGGATTTCTAAGAATCTGCCTCTTGGTACTTTGGACAACATTCTTTGAACATGTTCTTTGCTCATTTGGTCCAATATTCGAGTTTTAGCACCAGCAGGAGTAACTGCATTTACAGCTATATTTTTATCAGCCAACTCTTTACCAAGAGATTTAGTTAACCCAATTGTACCAGCTTTAGCGGCACTATAAGCGCTAGCATTTGCATTACCATCTTTGCCAGCAACAGAAGCTACATTGACAATTCTTCCATAGTTATTCTTAATCATATTTGGGACAATCATTTTACAACAGTTAAAAGTTCCCATCAGATTAATTTCTACAATTTTATTCCACATCTTAGTATCATAATCCCACAAAGTTGCTGTAGGGCCTGTAATACCTGCATTGTTGATTAAAATATCTATATTAAATTTTGAAGTAATTTCAGAAACAGTAGTTTCTACTTCTTTAAAATTCGAAACATCAACTTTTTTATAAATTAAATTTGGATTATTTATTTCATTTGTTACTTTTTTTAATAAATCCTCATCGATATCCCATATAAAAACCGTTGCTCCAGAATTTAAAAAACGTTTAGCAATATCCAATCCAAAACCTTGGGCACCACCAGTAATTACTGCAGTTCTTTTTTTAAAATCAAAAGAATTCATAAGTTTATTTTTCAGCTAACAAATAATAAATAACAGAAGATATGATTGCTCCAATTATCCATGAGAATGATTGAAGAAACATTAAATTTCCATTCCAAATTGTAGAGGCTGAAAAAATTAATCCTATAAATAAACTAAAAATAGCTTTTAAGTGCCATCCATTTGTATAATAATAAACACCTTCTGGCTCAGTTGAGTAAATATCTTTATTATCGATATGCTGTTTCTTTATAAAAAAATAATCCACCACGATCACTCCAAAAATTGGTCCAAAAAAACTTCCTAACGTATCTACAAAAGATAAAATTCCAATTTGACTTAGTATCGTAAGCCAAAAAATTCCAACTAAAAAACCAATAAAAGCAATCGTATAACTAGCTGATTGTAAATTTAATTTATTTGGTAAAGTATTAATTAGTGAGTATTGTGATGGTATAAAGTTTGCTACCAAATTAGTTGAACCTGATGCAAGAATAATAAATATTAAAGCAATAACAGTTATTTGCAAATTATCGAATTTACCAATTATATCAGTTGGATTTGTAAATATTTTATCAATTGCGTCTGGACCTTGTTTTAAGAAAATATCAGATCCAACAACGATAAAAAGTGCAAAAAAAGAAAAGATAATTAAATTAAAAATTAAACCAAAGTTTCCTTTTTTTAATTGATCTTTATCTTGTGTATATCTTGCTATATCTCCAAAACTTACAATAATTATAGAAAAATAAGCAAAAATAGTTCCCGTTACTGTTAATAATGGATTGAGATTTTCTAACTTGAAGAAATTCTCAAATACAAAAACGTTAGCAAAAGAACTAACTATTAATTTTACATCACTTAAAAGTATAATTAAAAAAAATATTAACATTCCAGCATAAACAATAAGTCCCGAAAAGTTTATAATCTTTCTATTAAAATTTATCCCAACACTAAATAAAATTGTTTGTAAAATGATTGCTAGAGAGAATGCAAACCAATCGATAATATTTAACCCTAAAAAAAAGAATAAAAATAAATCTTGATCTAATATGGTGTTGTCAAAAGAAAATAAAGAAATTCTAATTATATAACCTAATGCTTTTGATATAAAATATGTTTGAATGCCAAACATAAAAATTCCAACTAGACTCCTAATCAAGCCAAATAATTTTGCACCTCTAAAACCTAAAGAGCTCCTTAAAATAACTACAAAAGGTAAACCGTGTTTTTGAGATGGAATTGAAATTAGATTAATAAAAAAATAAACCAATATTGAACCAAAAAGCGATCCGATAAAGACCACTAATGAGTTTAAATTATAGATTAAATATAAAGAAGTTATTAATGAAAAAGCAATAATACTTTGAATATTGACGCTCCAAAAATAAAATAAATCTTTCCAAGTCCAATTTTTATAATTTGGGTTTGCCGTAACCAATTCCCAATTTTTAAGAGTATTTTTATCTTTGTGTTGATTCACAAAAATTATAATAAACTAATAATTTCTACTGTCCATAAAGATAGGCTGGTAACCACAATGCAATCTGTGGAAATATTATTATTAACACTAATCCAATAACTTGGATTACCATAAACTGCATCATTCCATAATAAATGTCTTTAAGATCCCACTCAGGTACTACACCTTTTAAAAAATAAGCTGATAAAGCAACAGGTGGTGAGAGCCAGGCCGTTTGTAAATTGACAGCTACTAAAATAGCAAACCAAGTAAGATTAAATCCTAACGCTTCAATTAATGGAAGTATAATTGGCACAATAATCATTACAATAGGTACCCATTCTAGTGGCCAGCCTAATAAAAAAATCATAGCCATTACTAGTGCAAGGATTAGATATTTATTCATTTCTAAACCTAATAAAAATTCTGTAAGTAACATCGGAGTACCTAATCTAGAAAAAACAGCTCCAAAAAAATTTGATGCTGCAACCAAGACCATAATTAAAGCAGAAATTTCTAAAGTTTTAACAAGTGAGTCTTGTAATTTTTTAAAAGTAAGTTTTTTATAAGCTAGAGCTAGTAACAATGAACCTAATGCTCCACAACCAGCAGCTTCAGTGGGTGTTGCAAACCCAAATAAAATACTTCCTAATGCTGCAAAAACTAATGCAGCTGGAGGCACTAACCCTAAAAAAAATTCGATCCATACAGCTTTTATACTTGTTGCTCTTAGTTCAGGTGGTAAGGCTGGTCCTAATTTTGGATTAATCCAACATCTAATCGTAGTATAAGAGGCATATAAAACTGCTAATAATATTCCTGGAATAATTGCAGCAGCAAATAAATCTGTGACAGGTATCTCCATTATTGGCCCCATTACTACAAGCATAATACTTGGTGGTATTAATATTCCCAATGTTCCACCTGCTGTGATAGTGCCCGCAGCCAATCTCACATCGTATCCAGATTTGTTCATGGACTTTGCGGCCATGATTCCTAAAATTGTAACTGAAGCACCAACTATTCCAGTCGCAGCTGCAAAAACGACTGAAACAAATAAAACTGCATAATATAATGAACCTCTAACCTTAGCTAATATCAATTGAAAAGCTGAAAATAATCTTTCCATTAATCCAGCTTGCTCCATCATAATTCCCATAAAAACAAAAAGGGGAACAGCGGCAAGTGTTTGTTCGGTCATGACCATAGAAAACTGTAAGGTCATTAAGTAAAAAACCAATTTACCAAATCCTAGATAACCAAAAACAAAACCTAAAAAAATTAATGTAAATGAAATTGGAAAACCAACAAATATAGAAAAAAGCATCACCCCTATTAAAACAAATCCAAGCAATGCTGGATCAATAAATTCTGCTAACATCTAATCATCTTCTCCAGGCCATTGCCCTTTAGTGGCAGCCCAATAACTTTTTAGTAATTCTGAAATTCCTTGAACAAGTAAAAAGACTATACCTAACCATAGACATGCTTTTATTGGCCACATATATGGCATCCAAGCTGTGTCCATTCCTTTTTCACCTCTCATGATTGACTCTTGAACAAATCCTGTTGTCATATAGAGAAATACAATAAGTCCAGGAAAATAAAATAATAGGTAAAGCCAAAAATCTATTAAACCTTGAGTTTTTGTTTTAAAATTTCTATATAAAAAATCAGCTCTAATATGTACACCTTTAGATAAAGCATAACCTGCACCCAACATAAATAATGCACCATACATAAATCTACTCATGTCATAAGCCCACATAGTTGGCGCATTAAAAAGTTTTCTAGCAAAAACTTCATAAGTCATTGCAAGGATTAGAGGAATAGTGATCCAGCAAACAGTATTACCGATCCATTTATTTGATAAATCAATTTTTGTAATTGATGACGCCATCCATTTAGGCATATTTTTTGGCATTTTTGCAGAACCGCCTCTTCTTTCTGCAATCATTTCATCTGAAATATCCAGTTTAAGCTTTTTGATTGTTTTTTTAGGCTTATAATTTTTAGGCATATTTAAAATACTTATATCAAAGCGGGTAAAATATACCCGCTTTGAAAATCAATAATATTTGAATTATTTTAATGTTTCTGCGTGAGCCATTCCTAGCTTAGCATTAGACATTTGAGATCCAGACCAAAATGGTACTGCAATATCAGCAAATGCTTTTTGAGAATCCCAAACTTCTTTAAAGAATGCATTCTCTGCAGCATTTTTTTCTAAACTCGCTTTTGCAGCAGCCATATACGCTGGAAAATAATCAGCAGGAGTATCGTGAAGGATAACACCATGCTTTGTTGTAAGCTCAGCAAGAGCTTTTCCATTTTCGTATATTCTGTAACTCATTGATTTTGATAGTGATGCATTGGCAGCAACTTCTAAAGCTTTTTTCTCAATAGCAGACATTTTTTTATATTTGCTACCATTAATATAGAAATCAGCATTTACTACTACTTGGTGTAAACCTTGTAGATAATAATGTTTTAGAACTTTTTGGAAACCAAATACCATATCAGGTTTTGGACAACACCATTCTGCAGCATCAATAGTTCCTGCTTCAAGAGCTGGTAGAATATCTCCACCACCCATTGCTACAGAAGCTACACCAATATCTTTATAAGTTTGACCAGGAATTCCAGGAGGAGTTCTGAACTTATATTTTCTAAAGTCAGCCATACTATTAATTGGTTCTTTGAACCAACCTAAAGCTTCAGGGCCTACTGGTTGTAACATAAATCCTTTTATGTCTCTTCCCATTTCAGTCCATAGTTGGTCATAAAGTTCTTTACCACCACCATATTGAAACCAAGATAAGAAAGCGATATTATCAATACCTACACCCGCACCTGCAACTGGAGAACCGAATAACATTGCAGCCGGATGATCACCTGACCAGTAATGCGTCCAAGCAAAACCACAATCAATCAAACCTTTGTCAACTGCGTCTAAAGTTTCTTTTACACCTACAACTGAACCTGTTGGCATAATTTCAAACTTAAGTGAACCTTGAGTTAGCTCAGTAACTGTATCTGTAAAGTCTTTCAACATTACCACTTCATCAGCTTTTGCACTAATTACGGTTTGACACTTAAGAGTTTGAGCAGAATTCGCTCCAGTAACTGTCATGACAGTTAAAAGAAGAGATCCTACTAATAACGATAATATTTTTTTCATATTATTATATTTCCTCTCTCGTTTGTTTTTTAAAAAAAGTATAATCACAAAAACATGAGTAATTAACAAGCACTTTATTGTGACATTGTTGATAAAAACTTCTGTAATACTAGTATTTATTTTTTTTAATTATATAAAACAATTCAAATGGAGAATTTTGATTATATTATTTTAGGAGCTGGATCTGCTGGTTGCGTGCTCGCAAATAGGCTAAGTGCTAATCCCAATAACAAAGTTTTATTATTAGAAGCTGGAGGAAAAGATACCTATCCATGGATTCACATTCCAGTTGGATACTTTAAAACAATGCATAATCCAAAAGTAGATTGGTGTTTTAAAACTGAGCCAGATGAAACAATGAATAATAGATCAATCAGATACCCAAGAGGTAAAACCTTAGGAGGTAGTTCTTCTATAAATGGACTTTTGTGGATCAGGGGTCAAAAAGAAGATTATAATATTTGGAGACAATTAGGCAATACAGGTTGGAGTTGGGAAGATGTTTTACCTTTCTTTTTAAAATCCGAAAATAATGAACTTGGTAAAAGTGAATTTCATAATGACAGCGGTCCAATTACAGTTGCCAATAAAAAAATTAATCTAAAACTACTTGATGAATTTCAAAATGCTGCAGAGGAATATGGTATTCCAAAAACAAATGATTTTAATACTGGAGATAACTTTGGTGTAGGTTTTTTTCAATTCACTACAAGTTTTAATAAACCTGGATTAAAATTAAGATGTAGTGCTGCAAAAGGTTATTTAAATCCTGTAAAAAAAAGACCTAATTTAAAAATTGTAGTTAAGGCTCATGTACAAAAAATAAATTTTGAAGGAAAAAAAGCTATCGGCGCTAGTTATTATCAAGGCGACAAACTTATTACTGTAAAAGCAAATAAAGAGGTAATTTTATCCGCAGGTGCTATTGGTTCACCACACATACTGCAGGTTTCTGGAATTGGTAATCTAAATAAGCTTAAAAATAATGGTATAGATATTATTCATGAATTAAATGGTGTAGGTCAAAATTTACAAGATCATTTAATGTTTAGACCTGTTTATAAAGTAAAAAACTTAAAATCTTTAAATAGAAAAGTAGAAAGTTTATTTGGAAGATTTATGATGGGTCTTGAATATATCTTAAATCAAAGTGGTCCTGTAACAATGGGTGCTAGCCAAGTTTGTGGCTTTGTTAAAAGTGACTCATCAAGAGCAACACCTAATTTACAATTTCACGTCTCCCCTGTTAGTACGGATATTTTAGGTGTAACACCAATGCATGATTTTGAAGGAATAACACCGACAGTTGCCAATGTAAGACCCACAAGTAGAGGTGAAATTAATATCGTAAGTAGAGATAGTAGAGATTATCCAAAAATTAAAATGAATTATTTATCAACTGATGATGATAGAAAAGTTGCTGCCCAAGGTTTAAAAATTGTTCGAAAAATAATGCTAGAAACCGAAACCTTTAAAAAATATGAGCCTGAGGAATATAGACCAGGTGCTCACATAACTGAGGATGAAGAACTGGTAAAAGAAGGATCAAATTTTACTCAGACAATTTTTCACCCTGTTGGTACTTGCAAAATGGGTCAAGACGAAATGTCAGTTGTTGATGAAAAATTAAAAGTTAGAGGAATTCAAAATTTAAGAGTAATAGATGCCTCTATAATGCCAAACATCACATCAGGAAATACTAACGCACCCACAATAATGATTGCTGAAAAAGGTGCAGATATGATACTAAAAAATTAATGTTTGCTGAATTATTAACCCCTGAACAATTAACAATACTAGGTCAAATTATTTTTATCGATTTAGTTTTAGCTGGAGATAATGCAATTATAATTGGTATGGTTGCTTCAAAATTTCCCGCTGAACAAAGAAAAAAAATTATTTTTTGGGGAATTGGTGGTGCAGTAATTTTACGAATAATTCTAACCTTACTAACTGCTTATTTACTTCAAATCACAGGATTGAGACTGCTTGGAGGAATTTTATTACTTTATATTGTTTACAAACTTTATACAGATGTAATTAAAGGTGACACAAAAGAAGAAGATATCAAAGTTGATAATTCTAATTTTTTAAAAGCAATTTGGACTATATTGCTTGCTGATTTCACTATGAGTTTAGATAATGTTCTGGGTGTAGCTGGTGCAGCTGGAGATCACTATGGTTTATTAGTATTTGGTTTAGCTCTATCAATAGTTTTAATGGCTACAGCTGCAAACTTAATATCCAGATGGATTCAAGAATATAAATGGATTGCTTGGGCAGGATTATTGGCTATTCTTATAGTTGCAATAGAGTTGATTTACACCGATATTAAAATATTATTTTTATAATGTATCTTCAAAAAATTAATCTTAAAAATAAATATGCATTGGTTACGGGTGCTGGTAAAGGCTTGGGTAGAGCATGTGCTTTGGCTATGGCAGAAGCAGGTGCAACAATTATAGGTTTAAGTAGAACGCAATCAGATCTCGATAAATTAGAAAGAGATATAAAAAAGATAAAAGGAAAAATTGTTAAAATACAATGTGATGTAATGAATTATGAAGATTTAAAAAATAAATTAGAAAAAATTAAAATCATTGATATTTTAGTTAATAATGCGGGAACAAATATTCCTGAACCTTTTGTCAATGTAAAACAATCAAGCATGAACTACTTAGTAGATCTTAATCTAAAAGCAGCTTTTAATGTTGCTCAACTAGTAGTAAAAAAAATGCTTAAAAATAAAAAAAGACCTGCTTCTATTATTAATATGTCATCTCAACTTGGACATGTAGGCTGCGAGGGTAGAAATGTTTATAATATGACAAAATTTGGTATAGAGGGCTTAACTAAAGGCATGGGGGTTGAATTAGCTAAAAATAATATACGAGTTAATACAGTAGCACCAACATTTGTTGCTACACCAATGGTTAAAAAATTTTTTAAAAATAAAAAATTCAAAAAATCAGCCTTGGACAGAATTCCTATAGGTAAACTAGCTACCGAAAGTGATGTGGCAACTACTGTTTGCTTTTTAGCTTCATCAGCATCCTCAATGATTACTGGTACTTCAATATTAATAGATGGTGGATGGACAGCTCAGTAATTAAAAAATTAATTTTATTTTTTTTTATTATCTTTAATACCTCGGCAAATTCTATTGAATTCAAAGGAGATTTTTTTCAAGGTCATTTTATATTAGGCAAAACTAATTCAGGTGCTGAAATTTTAATAGATAAAAAAAAAATTAATGTTTCAGAGGATGGTTACTTTGTATTTGGTATAGATAGAGATAGAAAATATGATTTAGTAATCACTGAAATTTTTAATGGGAAAACAAATAAGATAACCAAAAAAATTCTAAAGAGAGACTATAATATACAAAGAATTGATGGTCTTCCTGAAAGTAAAGTAACACCTCCTGAATCGGTGTATAAAAGAATTAAAGTAGAAAATAATAAAATTGGTGAAGCAAGAGCAATAA
>Ga0222715_10001465_pt1 | contig 22472 bp, 19 predicted proteins | sample C33_9DmetaG_FD_165056 | JGI IMG/M metagenome (GOLD analysis project Ga0222715, IMG submission 165056) | Estuarine water microbial communities from San Francisco Bay, California, United States - C33_9D | ecosystem: Environmental > Aquatic > Marine > Unclassified | place: USA: California... | reverse complement strand
TATCTGTCTCAGAAACAACGACTTTCCATTTATTTTTAACAATTTTGTATTTTTCTCGCAATTCCAATTCCATCAATTTTTTTAAATCCTTTAAAACCTTTTTTCCAATTTTAGTACCATCTGATAATGATGTATATTCTTTTCCAACATTAGTAATGGAATTTAATGCCGTTGCTCGTTTATCTTCATCCATATATTATATGCTCTCTAAACTAAATAAATATATCTTTTATTAGAATTTAGTAGCGATAATACTTGTCAAAACCCATATATATATAGTAAATAATGAAAGCGATTTAATTAATTTTTTTCTTTCGTCATAATGTACAATTTCGCTACCTTTGCCATCGTCATCTTCTTCAAAATCATTTTTCTTTCTAATGTTTAATATAACGGGTATCATTAATAATACAATTATTAAACATGTATGAACAAATAATCTAGTTATTCCATTTGTACCCATATAATAATAATAAAATACTGATCTAATACTATTCATAAAATCGTCAAAGTTCATGTAATCAACTTGTGTTGAATTATCTATATTAACAAACAAAACAATGAACCAAAATATAGTTAAATAAATAGCAGCATAATAATAAAAGCCTTCTTCAAATGTTTTTATAATATTTATATCGATACACCATTTTATTAATACAAGTGTAACATATCTGATGAAAAATGTAGAAAATATAAAAACGATTCTATCGTCAAAATTAATATCTAATTCTTTCAATGGATTTTCGGGGTCATTTTCAAACTTTAATATTTTTGTTTTAATTTGTCTTGTATTATATTCTCCATCATTGAATTTATCTATTTCTTTACCGATTTCAACAATTTTGTTTTGATTTTTATATCGTTTTTCCATTTCATTATTTTTGGCATCAACATTATTTTTGGCATCAACATTATTTTTGGCATCAACATTTTTTTTATCGTCTTCGGTGCCACTATTCGCGAATGTAGGTTTAGATATATTAGTATTCAAATAATTAATGTTGGTCATTCCATAGTTTTTCTTTAAAGCATTTCTAAATGCCGATTCCTTATATTCTGGATCACCACCAACACCATCACCATCACCATCACCACCCATATGTTCGCTTTTATTTTCATTACTACTACCACCATTGAAGCTGATGTCGCTTTTCATTTTCTTTAAAAAATCTTGAATAAATTTGTGTGCTGTTTCATCACTAGCAATTTTTTGTTTAAGCTCATGTAAATCATCGATCTCTATCGTTGCTTTATCGGCTTCGTGAAAAGATAATTTATTAAGATATTTTTTCTCATTATTTGTCATATCTTGAAATCTATAATATTTTTTAAGAATATTATATAATATTCGTGGTTTTTTGTTAAAAATAGCTATCAAATTTTTATAATAATTAAATCGCTCTGGATCCATTTTTTTTAAATCAATATCGTCAATTAAATAGTCAGCAAACGAATCGGTAATTATAGGGTCGTCAGTAGGTTTCTCATATTGTAATTTATTAAATAAAGTAATAAATTTCATTCTATCTTTGTCTTTGATTTTACCCATAATTAATATTAATACTTCCTTATTCGTATTATAGATAAAAAAATAATAATTAATTTTGTAATGTGTATATCATTTTCCATATTATAGAAAGAACTAATAATATGGATACTGTTATAGCGAGAATATAGTTGAATATTTGAGCATAATAATAAAGAGAAATATACATTATCATAAATATTACAATAGTCCATAAAATTATTATGTTTATTGTCATGGGTAAATAATTAAAATTGTATAGAGAGTCGTGGCTTTCAAAATCTGTTAGCATTTTTTTGAGATCTTCCTTAAATTTTTTTTTATCGTTAAAGCTAAAATCTTCTTTATTGTAAGTATCTTTGTAATGAGCTTCTACAAATTTATCATTTTTAGATAATCTATAAAAATTTTTAGAATGATTTTTATAATTTAATGGTATATATGCTGATGGGATTAATTCACATGGAATAATACCAAAAAAATATAAATATTCGGGGTCTCTTTCGTTGTAAGGAGTGAATAATAAATTACTTAATAATCTATAACGATAATTCTCGTCTTCTTCATTTGTTGATTTTAATCTATATAAATATGGTTGTTGAAATTCTTGTATTTTATTCTGCATATTATTTTTAGAATCACTTCCCATTATAATTAATTTATAATAACTTCTTTACTACTTCATAATATTTTTAATTATATATTATTGCCAATATTATACATCATAATAATTATAATGATATTGGTAATATAATTGATAAAAAATCCTTCACCTGTAATATTATTTGCTTTATGTAGTATAGTATCAACCGCATCTGCTAATACACTTTTATCTATTTTGAATTCAAATTTATCAGTTGTAGAATCATCGTTATGAAATTTTATATCACTGTTATTAATATCCTTATAAATAGATTTGACAACGTTTTTTAAGTAATTATTAGAAATATTATTTGTTTCAGATTCATAATTATTTAGCATATTAAAGGTATAATTAAGCTCAGTATATTTTTTATTAACCACAATTCCTTCGGCTTCATCTGGTATAAATGTCGGATTAAATGTGTCAGCAATTTCTATTTTTGTATTATTATTTTTGTATAGAGAATCTGTTAATAATCCAAATAATTTTATGTTTTCATACCAATGTAATTTATGTAAAGCATCCTTAGTGATTTTTTCATCATTATCCTTTAATAATGATGTGAGTGCTGCATTAAAGGGATTTGGTAAATGTTTTTTAAGAATTTCATAGTTGTATTTCATATGTGCTATAATTAATAAGAAATTATTAACAATTTTTTCAATAGGTTTCACAGGAGCATCCGCCGCCGCTTTTTTTGCATCCGCCGCCGCTTTTTTTGCATCCGCCGCCGCTTTTTTTTCAGCAGCAGACGTCAAAGTTGTTTCTTCTTTTGTTTCTTCTTTTGTTTCTTCTTTTGTTTCTTCTTTTGTTTCTTCTTTTGTTTCTTCTTTAACTGGTAAATTAAGAAAATAATTCAAATTTTTTGCATTAATGTTTAATAAAAATTTATATGGGATAGCCTCCATTTTATTTTCTGATAATTCAAATTTAAAATATGACATCAAAATGTTTTCGTTGTTATTAGTAATACCATCATTATATTCTGAAATATTTTTTTTAAAATTATTAGGATTAAATATGTGTTTGCATATATTTATAATTTTTATTATATTAACTTTATATTTATCTATAATATGTTGGCAATAGGTATTGATATCACTACTATCATTAACTATTACATCGACTATATTTTTTGTTTCTTCGTCTCCATTTGGTATAGATTTAACAAAGGTATATATGTCGGGATTACTATTCTTATTAAATTCCTTATTGTCGCCTTTAAAATATGAATATGTCTCTTCATATATTTTGCTATAATAATTATCAAAGTTTACCTTATCACTCGTATCTATATCATTGTATAATTTAAATTGTACATTCATAGATGACATTGTAGCATAATCCTTAAAATTTTTATCAAGCTTTAATGGATTTTCATATGTTCCAGTGTCTTCTAGGATTAAATCACCATTTAGGATAGAAGTAAAAACATTTGTTATTATATAATGGTCTAAATAGTCATTAGATACAGTGTCAGCATTTGTATCATGTAATTTAATAAAAGGTATCAATTTATTATTTAAATGGGTTAAGTCTCTTTTATAACAACTATCAAATATACCATTGATAAAATATAGATTATATTTTGTATTATAATTAATAAATATGTAAATAAATAATACAAATATAAATATTAATAAAAATGGTGTAATAATTTCACTTGTAAATAAATTATATGAATTAAAAGTATTTGTATTTGTTGTTATATTATAAATCATTAAAAGTAAAACAAGTGATAAAATTATAACTACCATTATATATGATAATAAATCCTCCATATTTTTAATTTTATATTCGCCAATATTATAATCGCTATGTAATTTTTCACCATTAGCTATTTTAAAATAATTTTCATAATATTTATTTTTACTATTATATGATGTATCTACAGTATATGTTTGATCAACTTCATGTGTATTTTTAAATATTTCGGGATTATCAAGATATAGATTATATTCAGTTATATCATCATTACCAAGTTCTTGTTTAAATTCTTCTAACTTAACTTTATACTCTATAATAAAGTTATACGCAGAGACCTTATCTAGTTTTTCTTTTTTATTATAATCGTTTTGTAATTTGGATATACTGTAAAATAGTTTTACTTTTTTTTTTTCATTCATATAATTTTTATATGATTCTTTGAAGGCATCAATACTTTTATCAAGTTTATCAACATTATTCTTAATATGTATGTTTGCTAAATCTTTCTTTATTAATACTTTTGTTAAATTACATACTATATTAATAATATATTTGTGGTTAGTAACCCTATTTTTATATTCGGTTAATTCATCTGAACTATTATCCCGCAATCCCAAAAAATGATATATGGTTTTTTTATCTGTACTCTCCGACAAAATTAATTTATCAATTAATGCATCATCGAATAGTATCTCGTTTTTAAAAATATCATCTATATTTTCAGGATTGCCAAAAATATTATTTATATATGGATCAACATATTTTGCATTTTCTTTTTCTTCGTCTGACATATCTTCGAAAAGCTTAGAAAATTTTAGTCCTGTCTTGTAAATTGTAAAAGGTAAACTTTTGGAATAATAATAATTACCATTCGCATCTCGTACCTTATCTACATCTTGTTTAATATAACTAATAATTTCATAATCACTCAATACCTTTAATTCGCCTATTTCTGTCCATAATATTTCACGGAAGTCTATATATTCTAAATTAGGTTTATCATTATCAGTAAAAGTCATTGTTATATTAATAATATTTACCATCATGTAAAAACATAATAGTAATATAAATATATAAGCCATCGCAAAGTAAAAGTAATTTAGTCCATCTATTCTAGAATCATGTGGTACACTTGGTATACTAGAAAGAAAGCCACATATTAAGTATAAAACCAAAAATATTGCTATAATATTTTTGGATTGATTTAATATTACATTAATATTAAAAGTATCAATATCATCGGATATCACATCATTATCTGTATTAAAATATGCTTTATAACCAGTTGATGAAGTAGGAGCATATCTTCTGATAATCATAACAGTTAGTATAAATACAATTAAAAATGATAATATATATGGGAATAGTTTTAAATAAGTAATAAAATATTCACCATTTATATTACTTAAATATGGTATAAACAGGTCGTTATATTTCCAGAATTTATACATTAAATCAATAAATAATAAAACAATAACAAATAATATTGTAAAGTAATACGTTTTAGTATTAAAATTATCATTTGGTAATAATAAATCGTAACTATTTTTAGCTAAATTAAATCTACCAGTTTCTGCTTCACAATATATATTATTGCAATGTTTTTTTATATTAATATCTGCAACATCTTTTAAATAATTAATTTTAAGAAACGATAAAGTAATATTTTTCAATTCATTTAGAAATATTATAATCATAATAACAAACATTATAAATATCAATATGCGCATTATAATAAAAGTTTATAATTTACTTTAACCCTTATCAAGAAAAAAAGATATTATAAATATTCATTGAACCTTATTGTAATATATTATTTATATTATGTACTGTAATGAAGAATATGACTATTGTAGTAAAACCTAATATATAATATATATAGTCTTCTTTTAATACCTGCGACAGTATTATAATTGGTACTAATAATAATACAATATATACATACATAAATTTTATAACATCATTTATTTCATCAAAAACCTTATCAATTGTTTTTTTACTATTATATGCATAGATTTTTTCAATATTTTCTAATGTTATTTTATAATTATTACTGTTTACAAATACCCTACCAGTTTCTTTATATTTATTTTTAACATCTATTAATTTATCAACAATTTCTTCTGTTAAAACAACATCTTCAATTCCTGTTATACTGGTATTATCTGATTTTAAAATATTAATAATTTCGTCATTATTTTCTGATTTATCTTCTTTTATTATGATATCCAATTCTTTCATTAACATAATGTATTCGTATGAATAAGTATCAGCATATATTTCTGTTATTTTCTTTAAAATAATAGAGAAAAATATAGTATAAATGGCAACATAAATGAAAATAAATAATGATGAATTAAATATATATATATATTTATTTAAATCACTTCCAGTAAAATATTTGATATATGTAATATGTATTATAAAGTATATCCAAATAAATATAAATAATGGTAATCCGTAATGTAAATACGTATTATATACTTTCATAATATTGAATTTCCCATCTACAATACTGAGGTCCCTATTAAGATTATCAATATCAGTATATTTGTCCTTATACTTATCAAGACCTCCAATGTGTTTAAAATTTTGTTTTATTTGTTCAAAATCAAAAAGATAATTTGAAATATTCCACATAAATGTTCTTTTAATCTCAACACTATGTATGTCAATTATATTTGTGTTATATAAACAATATTTATTCATTTTCTGTATAGTTTCACTCAAATCTAAATGATATTTTAATTCAACCAGAGTTATCAAACTTATAATAGTTAAAATTATAATAACCATAAGTAATATTAATAATTCTATATTATGTGGCATATCAGTATACCAAATCTATTATAATATTATTTTTTAATTTATTATATAAAAAAAAATTTAATCAACATTATAATAATCAGATTTTATATTAATGATGTTGTTATGTTTTTTGATATTTTCAATAGTATTTTTCATATGATTAATATCATCTAATAATTTATCAAATTTATTATTGATATATAATGTTTCCCTTGTTATATCCGAAAACAGAGCATCTTCATTAAACAATTCGTCAATATCATTATCAATTTTTTCAGCGATTTTTTCATTATATGGTATATATCCTTGTGGTGTTTGTCGGGTAACCCATTTATCTTGTTTTTTTTGACTTTCTGGTATATATCCTTGTGGTGGTTCCCATTTTGTGTTTTTATTATGCAAAGATGCTCTTAGTAAAGATACAGAATTATGAATTATTTTTCGTACAGAACATACATTGTTATTTGTATGATGTATTTTTTTAAGTAAACTTACATATGGAACAAATGAATTTACATAACCAACATATATTAATAGTAGGACATGATTTATCCTCATTATATCTTATTGGTATTATACAATAATATATCTTTTATATATCTTTTCATATAGGAAGTTTTACATCAGTATCATATAGTGGTGGATCAGGAATAACTTCTATATCAGAACCCTCATTACCATTTAAATTCGCAGAAGCATTATTCCACGCACCCTTAGCTAATGTATCTAAACCCATAGAACCACCTAATGCACCTTTTAATAAACTAATACCACTAGCTTTATCGCGATAACCGGGATATTGACCATTAATAATCTTATTGAGTGCAAAAAAAGACATAACAGGTATTCCATCTATATCAGATATACCCAAATCTCCTTTACTATACATTTAATATAATTTGATATTATTTTTTTGACCTTAACATTTTATACATTTCTGCGTCTATATCATCATATATTTCTCTTATTTCCTTCCATTTATTTTCTGTTTCAGTGGATTTTTTCACAGTATTTTTAACTGGAATTTTCCATAATTCTGTAAGAGTATCTAATACATTTTTATCATTTCTTAAATAAATTATTTCAATTTCTTCTTTACTTATATTATCAGGTGCTTGTTTAAGTAATTCTTCCATTGTATATTCTTTTTAATTAATATATATATATATAAAATTTATATGTTTTTATACTTAACATCGGTATAATAATTATTTGCTATTTCATATGCATATTTTTCATAAGGATGCTCTAATGAAAAGTTTTTCATAATAACATCATTAATACCATTGGGTTTATTGTTTCTATACAAGCATACCATAACATTATTTGTTTTATTATCAATATATATATCATTATTAGTATCTGGATTTGATCTTATAAATTTATTATTATATGCTATTTTTTTAAAACCCTCGCTGTGTATTAATTTATCAAAAATATCTTTATTATATCTTTGATAAATATGAATTTTTTCATGTATTAAAGTATTTGTTAGATTTTCTTCCGAGTAATTTAAAACACTTTTTGATAAAAATATTACATTTTCCCTTGTATGTGGCAATCCTTCTTCGTATTGAAATGATTCATTTTTATAAGTACAACATATGACCCACTTTATATTAGCCAGTTCTTTATAATTTATATAATTATCATGTAATTTACACTTTAATAAATAATTATCAGCATCAATACAGCATTTTTTCAACAATACTTTTTCCTTATCATTTAAATCACACGATGTTTTAAGTATATTATCTATATATTCTTTTTTTGTTTTAACTTTTCTCGCATATAAATCAATATTACTCAAATTATTTACATAGTTATCTTTATCATGTTGTAAAAAATCACTTAATTCTTGTTTTGACATAAAATATATTTTATTATTATTGCTATAAGTTTCTGTATTTGTTAAAAATAAATAATAGTAAATCGCTATAAATATTATTATGGATATAATACTTAATAGAATCATACTATATTATTTGTCTTATTATTATAGTATATTATTAATCTTGTGAATTTTTTTCTTTCTTTTCTTTTTCGTAACAAAATGTGACTTTGTCATCTGATGTTACTACATTATCTTTTATATTAGCCAGTTGATTCTCTATCAACCCACATGTTAAAACTTTATCATTTCTATAGACTTCAAATTTTTCATCTGAGAAAACCTTTATGATAGAGCTTATTTTTTCAAACTTAATAGTACCATCATTGCGCTGGATTGAATAAAAATATGCGTTACCATCTTTATTACTGACTTCATTCGCATCAATAATTTTTTTATATATAATTATTATTTTGTGTTTATAAATGCGAATAATACTGTAACCGTATGAATTCAGTAAATAGTATTTAATATCATATTGCTCTTGCTCTTGCTTGTGCTCTTGCTTGTGCTCTTGCTTGTGCTCTTGCTTGTGCTCGTACTTTTTATTTTCAGGTTCTTTATAATATTCTGTATTAATATCTGGGTCAGCACCACCTGTACCAGATGTTATTTGTATTACAGTTTTACCACCTTTGCTTATTTCCATTATACTAAAATAATGAGAGTCTGCGCACATATAGATATATTTATATTCTGCTAATAATTCGAATAATTTATCTCTTTTCCCAAATAATGGATCAGCTTTTTTTTCTTTTTTTTCTTTTTTTTCTTTTTTTTCTTTTATTTTATTTACTTTAATTGCAAATAGTGGTACATGTCCCATTACAAATATTTGCTTACATTCTTCTTCACTGATTTCTCTAAATTTGCTTTTAATATCTTCCATATAATTATCATCATTTAATTTATTTGTATTAATAATTATAACAATATATTTTTCATTATAGACAATACCAATATTATCTACATATAGATTGATTGTGTTTTTATGAATATCAATCTTTTGAATTTTTGCTAATTCTTCTAAGGTAGGTTGAAATCCGTTAAAATCACTTCCAATAATTTGACTACTAGTCATTTCAGAATCTTGCATGTCTTCCACGTCCTCTTCCATGTCTCTGCCCTCTTTCGTGCCTATCTCATTTAATGTATCGATATATTTTTTCTGTGTTTTAATCATACATCTTTCTTTTGTAGGTTTTAATTTTAAATCTTCATCATCTATTTCTTCATCGTGATTTCCAGCGGCTACATGAATAGTTTTATTTAAACTATATATTTTATAATATCCAGTTTTTAGTATACTTAATAAATAATATTGTGTTGTAATATCTTTTTTTGTTGCTCCGTCTTCACTTAATATTTTTGTTGTTAATAATTTTGTTGAATACCAATTATCACCTGCTATATAAAATGTAGATAAAGCTTTCTCTTTTTTTTTTATATAACTTAAAACCAAATCTCTGTAAACATATTCCTTTTCACAATTTATATTATTCCAGCATCCATAAAATAAAAATTTTGACATCCTATCATAATATTTATAAATATAAATATAAATTATGTAAATTCTTGTCATAGTCATTAACGTTATTATATTTACAATATTTATCATAAAAAATTATTGAAACGGTATATGGTAAGATTATTTTTACAGAATCTGTTGGAACATATCTCATCATATTTACCCAAGAAATAATATTATTTATAGCTCTTTTTAAATTTCTCACACCATCTTCTTTGGGTACATTATTAATAATATGTTTTAATATTTCATTATTAAAAATAATATCACCAATATTTAGGTTATATTGTTTTAAAATTTCCGGAACAATATAATCTTTTGCTAATACTAATTTTTCATCATTAGAATATCCAGGTACATTTATAACTATCATTCTATCTTTTAAAATCGGATTTATTAATTCTTCGTCATTGTAGGTAAATATTATCATTGATCTTGATATATTAAAATCAATTTCTTCAAAATATCTATCATTATATTTATCGTTTTGAACAGGATCTGTAATATGTATTAAAGTATTTATAATTTCTTGACCTCTATATGTATTTGAAACCTTATCCAATTCATCAAATAAAAACAATGGATTCATTATCCCTGTTTTCATTAAAGACTCGCACATTTTACCATATGTTGCTCCCTCGTATGTATAAGAATGTCCTCTCAAAAAAGACGAATCATCAGTTCCTGCGAGTGAAATAAATGCGTTTGGATAATTTAATGCGTTGCAAATACCTTCTTTTATTAATTTGGTTTTACCAACTCCTGCACTACCTTGTATACCTATAATATAGCCATTTGCCTTTGGAAAAGAAACTTGTTGTGCTAATACTCTTATTATTTGTTCCTTTGCATCCTTATGTCCAAATACAGTATCTTCCATTTTCTGCCGTATACCATTTAGAAAATCACATATTTTTTCATTTCCATCACTTATCTTTATTGGTAATTCATAATAATTATTGAATGGTATATTATTCAAAGATAATAGCCAATTATTTAATTTATTATATTCACTTGAACATGGTGACATATTATTAAAACTATCTATTTTTGCTATGATGCTCCTTTTTGTCTTTTCATTTATATTTGAATTAAGTATTTTAAACCTCAAAGGCACACTTGATAATTTATTGTCATTCATTGCATCTTCCCTTAATTTTATTTTATCTTTTTCCTCATCGGATAAATTATCAAAATATTTTTTCTCTATTGTTGTATATTTATTATAAAAATCGTATTTCTTCTTTTGTATTTTATTTTGCACAGATTTTTTTTGCGGATTTAATATTAAAAAAAATTTTTTTTTTCTATCATGCTCTTCTTCATAATGTTTATTAAAGAATCCTCCGACTGGTCCATTAGGGGGATTTATTATCTCATTGATTTCATCATCATAAATATCATCTTCATCATCGTCATCATCATCGCTACTATTACTATGAACATTGTAAGTCGGATCATTTTCTGAATTATCTTCACATGATATTTCCGTTGATTCACTACTATTTAAATTGTTCTTATCTTCTGTTTTCATTACGTATTTATATAATATATATAATTAATATATGTTTTAAATAATAAAAAAAATCAAGAGTACTCTATATTCAATCATATTGAGATTTATTTTCTTTCCCCCAATAAATATTATTGGATTTTGTTCTTACAATAGCATTAGAATATATTAAGTAGTAAGAGAATATAACGACTAATATAAATATACAAATGAATGCTATAATTTCCATATATTTATTATCAGTATATAAATTAATTGTAAATAATGCTGTTATTGTTAAACCAACCATTAATACTGATTTAATGTAAACGCTATAAACCGAAGCGCTATATTTTAGTAAATCTATATGCATTAATGAACTGTCAGCTTCACTACTTAATATTTTATTAATATGAGCGCGCGAAGCTCTTTCATGACTTGTATTTCCCAATAGTGTCGTATAAGCAGTTGTTGCATCACCTTGACTAACACTAACATTTGCTATTTCTATCGCTTTTATAATTTTAGTATTTAATAGCATTAATTGATTATTTACATAATTTACTTTTAATTTGGGGTATTCATCATTTCCATCAACAGAGAATTCTTTTGATTTATTTCCTATTAAGCCGGGAGTCAATAATGAGTTATCGGTATCGGTAGTGAATGTTTCAATATTACTACCTTGTGTAAAGGCTTCAATATATAATACACCTAATATATAATAGGTTACTACCTGTAATACAACTATTCCAAAACATACACTAGATACAAGTTTAATTATGGGCTTCTCCATTTTCATTACATAAGTTAACCCTAATATAATTATTATTCCTAGTAGCAATATAATATAAGATACGAGTTGATAATATAATAGGTTATTCTTTGACTTATTTAAATTATATAATGTTTTTATATTTTTAATTTTAGATTGATTAGAATTTATTTGTTCGTTTATGTTATTAATAGCATCAACGTTATTAATATATCCATTTTTATAATCGAGTGGTTTCTTAACAGCAATATAAACGTTATTATTAAAACCATCATCTGTACTACCACCAATATGAAAATATACGATGTTACCATGTTCATAATTTTCAAAATTGTTAGCCGATTTGATAGTACTACTAACCACAGCATCTTTATTACTATCAAATAATGTTACAGACTCGTATGGCAATGTCAATATCGGAATATCTTTTAATTCCTCGTCGTTTTGCGTAGGATATATAAGTCTGGCGCTTATAATAAATTCAAGATGATTTGTATCAGATTGAATACTAATTATAGGATATGAAGTATTATTTATATTTATTATATGAGTTTTTGCAACATCCATGTTTCCATCAATTAATTGATTTTTTACTGCAATAGGTAGTTCACTGCTCTCAATATTACTTTTTTTAAAAGAGTTGTCATCGGTCGCAATTTCCCCATTGTCGTTATATATTATATTTCGGTCGGTTGATCCGGATTTAATATAGAAATTCTCACCACCACTATCATAAATTGCAATTGAGTTATCTTTTTTAGTACTGGCACTTTTATTTGCATCATTAAAATGTTTAAATAGTTTTAACCTAGTTTTTATTTTTATAAGTCTCTCGCTTAAAACCTCTGCCATAAATCCTTTTTCTGATATAGCAAATTCGTCAGAATTTGATATATTAGCTTTAATAGCACTTTTCATATGTATTTTTGTGATATTATCTATTATATCATTAACATATGCCTTATTATTTGTATATGCTAATCCAAACACTGAATATAAAGCATCAGACCCTTCAGCTGTATTTTGTGCTGTTACTACTAATTTAATATTAGAAATGACCGTACCAGTATTGCTGTATATATTTGTAGATTGCTGTAATATTTGGGCTTTTGTTAAAAATTTAATACCATATCCCGTTGAATTTGAGGCAGTTGCACTGTATACTGTAAAACTACAAGCACCGGGAAGGGAGCTAGATCCGCAGGCCGTGACCGCGGCGCTACCCAAATCTTTTTTATTATGAATACTATTATATAACATATTTCCAGTTGTTATAGCAATATAGAAGTATACTTTAATAATTTTAAAAAAATTTAATAATCCCGATATTTGTGTTTTTCTATTTACTAAGTTCAAATTAATTATTATGTTCAAAAAATTTTGCAATAATCTTTTATCGCGTTTAAAAAGAGCATCATATAAATTTGTCTCTTCAATGTCTGAATTATCATTATCATCTAAATAAATATCTCCTGTCGCAGCTAGCTGTTTAATTACACACCTTCCATTCGCTAATTTTTTAATAACTATACCAGATAATGTAGTAGTATCGCCAGTACCTGCAACATTTCTAATTTTACCATCCAAAAACAATCCACCATTGGTCGATGCGGTTGTTCGTTCAATTGTTATTTCGTTCGCTGGTGCACCTGCCCCAGCCACATTTTTTCCAGGACCATCATATGTTACACGTAAATCCGTAAATAATTTATTGGTACCTGTATCTTCATAAGAATTAATTGATAAAAATAGGGTTGATTCGCTCATTGTTTTGGACCCATTAGATCCATCAATCCAATAGCCGTAATTATCACTTGTTTCTGAATTTGGCTTGTCCCTCGCTTTTTTATTAACAATTATTATATTATTTACATTTTTTTTTAAATGTGTTATATTATTTTCGTTTTCTAGAAAATCATTATATGCTTCTAAAATATCAATAAAAACATTTACAAGATTCATACTGCAAATCAAATTAAAAATATTATTCCTATCGGGTATAATTTTTACAACATTAGCACCAGAAGTTTGCGTGACGCCTTTCGCAAACTTCAAATACCCCTTCGTATTTGCTAGATTATCAGTAACATTATCTTTTACTTCCATAATATTAATTTTTGTATAAATTGCTTGATTTATTAAATCTGTAAATGCATCATTATTTATTCTATATATTCGGCCTGCTGCTACTGCTGCTGCTTCTCCTGCTGCTCGTATTTCTGAAGCAGAACTTCCTGCTGTAGTTGCTGCTGTTACTGCTTCTTCTGCTGCTGTTACTGCTGCTGCTGGTGTTACCAATGACGTAGCATCAACAATGTCTTCTTCGGATTCGGATATATCTTTTAAAATTTTTTTTATGAATGGAGCAGTTGAAGTTACAGAATTATCAATATCAATATATTTAACATACATATCTCCTAATAATCCAATAATCTCTTTATAGTTATTATTATGAACAGCCATGCTTATATTATGTATAATCTCTTCTATAATAATATATATATTTATTTAAAAACAAGATCTATAATAAAACGAAACACCGCTATTTTCATTATATCTGATAATTTTAACAATGTCACCTTGTTTGATACCAAGCCATTTAGCAATTGGGTCATTATGTAAAATAATTGGCATATATAATTTGCTTTTAATCATATATTCTTTCATAAATTCTGCCGCTTCTGTTTCAGTCAACTTAATATGTTTTGGTACATATTCGTGTTTTGTTGGATTGAGCATTAGTTGTTGTGCGTGAAAGTACTGCAAATGTCCTTTATTTTTTTGAAACATTTTATCGTATTTGTTTAATTGAGAAATGATAGGCTGAGATATAGTATCATTATTGAATATAAGTATAACATTTTTCATATTACCATATTTTGCTATAAAGTTTTCATTATCATTATCACACATTTTAAGTTCATCGATTATAAACTTTCTTAATTTTTTAGTCAATGCGAATATTACAGTTGTATTAGATGTTTGCAATTCTATTACATTTCTATCATTTTCATATTCCTCTTTATCAATAGATAATCTATGTTCTTCGAACAATGAGATATCATCTCCGCGTTCAGTTAACATATCTTTTAAATTAGTGATAATACTTTCGATATCCATTTTAATATTATAGAAGGGTGTTAATCTTATATTATAGTATATAAAAAAATCAATTTTTATTTTTAGTCAATTGATTTTCTGCAAATATAATAATATTAGGGTCAATGTAATTTTTTTTACATACGGCATATGTATTGTGGAGTTTCAATGCGGTCTCTTCAATAGATCTTTTTATAGGATTTTTAGAATTAATATTTGTATTAAAAAATTTCATAAATAGCGTGTTAGCATTAAGTGTTCTTAAATCTTTCGTAGTAATTTTTAAATTAAATTTTTTATAAAAATTATATAAATATTTATTAACATCATTTGATGTTATAGCTTTATCATTATGTTTAAAAATATATTCATCTTCACCGATCTTTTTTAATCTATCAAAAAAGAACTTATAAATCTCTTTATTTTTACATACGGCGAAATTTCTAACATTTTTTTTACCTATAAAATCTATCTTAATAAATTTGTTTTCTATAAAAATGTGTTTCTTTTTCAATGTTGTTAATCCATATGAATTGTTATCTATTTCGTATTTTTTATTACCAATTCTGAAACCACATTCTATTATTAAAGTAATGATTATTGCACATATCTTATCAATATCGTCACCTTCAATATCGCTTTTTATTTTTCTTTTTAATCTAGAAAAATACTTTATTGATTTCTTGATTTTTTGAAATTTTATATTATTTTGACTTAATATAAATTTAGGATTATATATAATCTGTTTTCTATTTTTTGAATCATATCCGTATGCGATTATTTTCTTACCGTTAATTATTGTAACGTTATCGTATGCTGGTGGTATTTTAAGAGATTTAAAAAACTCTAAATGTTTTTCATCTGTTATTTCGTTATTTTTATTAAAATATTTAAATCCTGTTTTAAAGGTACCTATTCTTTGTACTTTCATTCTAATTATTATTAATATCTTTAAAATGCAGTATAAAATGATATAAACAAAAGATTATATAGATATCCATAAACCAAGTAAGATATATAATGCCAGTAGCAAAGAAAGCCGCCACCACTACTGTTGAAACACCTGTTAAAACCGGTAAAAAAGTTGTTGCTACAAAAGTACCTGTTATTAAAGCCACGGATGCTGTCAAACAGGTTCCTGTTGAAAAGGTCGCCGATGTTGAAAAGGTCGCCGATGTTGAAAAATCAGAAGTTGTTCAACCAGTAACTCTTCAAGAAAATGCTCTCCAAAGCATTATTGAAAAAGTAAACATTTTTGTGGTAATGGGTAAAGAACTACAAGGTCATCTTAAAGTCCTAAGCAAGGATTGGGACAAGCAACAAAAAATCATTGACAAGGTTCAAAAGAAACGTCAAAATGCTAAAAACTCCCCATCTGGTTTTGCTAAGCCAAACAAGATTTCCGATGAACTTTGTGATTTCATTGGGGAGCCTCGTGGCACAGAGAAATCTCGCACTGATATTACTCGTTTTATCAATGCGTATATCAAGGAACATAGTCTAAACAAACCCGAAAACAAACGTTTCATTCTCCCGGATGATAAACTACGTAAAATCCTAAATGTTGACGCTAAGGAAGAAATCAACTATTTTATTCTTCAAAAACTAATCTCTCACCACTTCCCTCCATCCGCGAGTAAACTAGCTGCTGCTGCTGCCGCCGCTGCTGCTAAATAAATTAAAAATTGATATAAAATTATTTTTATATAATACATTAATTCCAATAATGTCTTACACTAAAACAACAAATGGTGCTACTTCTCTCAAAACTACTGGTAGCAATATTGTCGATTATTTCATGATGTTCTCTCGCAATTTGGATAAAAATGTAAGTTATGAATATTTGGAGAAATGCTGGAATGATGATCCTAAAAAAACGGTTGCTGTCATTTTCAATGGGCGTGATAGAGTAAATGGAAAAAAAGAAAAGAGGGTATCAAATCAAGCTATGATGTGGCTACGAACATATAAGTTTGCAACATATTGTGATAACCTTACAAATTACGTTGATAAATATGGATGTTGGAAGGACTTGCTATATATCACGTACTATAATTGTAAAAATTCTATTGACAGGAGCTATGAACTAAAATTGTTTTCAAGAAAGCTATTAAATGATAAGCTATTACTTGAAGACAATAATAGTGTTTCTCTTTGTGCCAAATGGGCCCCGAGTGAAAATGATAGAAATGATAAAAGGAAACATATGGCTAAACGTGTAGCCACGGAAATTTATGGATTAGATGATGATAAGCGAATGGAAAAGTATCGCAAAGAGATTATTGTCCCACTTAGAAAGAAAATCAATATCGTAGAATCCTTAATGTGTAGTGACAGATGGGGTGAAATCAAATATGAGGCCGTCCCAGGCGTAGCATCAAAAAGACTCCTCAATGCTTTTATGAAACACGACGAAGAAAGATATAGACAATATTTGTCTGATGTTAGAAGTGGTAAAGCGGAAATTAAAGTAACAGGTATTTTACCCCATGAATTATCCAAATATTATATTGATACAAAACATAATGATGATTATGGTCCCAATGAAACAATTGAATTGCAATGGAGAACTATTCTAGAAAATGTTAAAAAATCTGGCAACTTTGATAATTCATTGGCTATTGTAGATTTATCCGGTTCTATGTTTGGGGCAAGAAATGGCAGTATTCCTGCGCAAGTAGCTGTTTCTCTCGGCATTCTTACTTCTCAGTGCTGTAATGGTTTGTTTAAAAACAAATTTATTACATTTAGTGAAGAACCCGAGCTGGTAACATTGGAATACAAAGAACCTAGTTTGTTTGAATCACTTAACTCTATAATGAATGTAAATTATGGTTTTAGTACGGATTTTGTTAAATGCTGTGAAGCAATTATCAGATATGGTATTAAACATAATATTCCCGATAGTGAAATGCCCAAGAAACTCTTTGTGTTTACTGATATGCAATTTAATGAAGCATCAGAAGGTTCAGAAGAATTAGAGACAATTTATCAAAATATTATTAGAAAATATAAAAAAAGTGGTTATACGGCACCCAAGTTTGTATTCTGGAATCTTAATTCAGATAACAAAGGAACATTTCCTGTTAACTGTGATACAGAAGGCACTGCTATGGTTTCAGGATTTTCAGAACAACTCCTGAAAATCTTCATGAATTATGATGAGTTTAAGCCTGAATTTATTGTTAATGAAATTCTTAATCCTTATCTTGATAGTATTATTATTTCTGATGATTAAAAAATATAAACAGGATTAACTCATATATTAATTATTTTTTCTTTTATTGCCCGATGACAATGGAATATAAATATTATATAAATACTTATATTTTTCTGGCATTTCGCTATAATTAGTATCGCTATATTTATCCATTAAAATATCTCCTGCTTTTTGAAAAAGTGCAGCACGTTCTTGGTCGTTCATTTTATAATACGTATTATCAAGTTCCTTATATCAGTTTTTATTAAAAAGGAGTACATAATTTTATTTTTCTATGATTTTTATAAACTTTTTATAATTTATACTTTTTTATTGATTATGTACTCAAATTTTAATTACCTTATTTGTTAAATCAACAATATTACTTGCAGCTTTATCTTTGTAATCTACGACATAATCAAAAGTGCATTCATGATATGTATAGAATAAATGTTTACTACAATAATGATTTCCACATCTGCATTTATTGGTTAGTCCATCCAAAGTATTTAGCTTTTTATTACAACTGAAACATCTCATTTTTGATAACTTAATAAAGTTAAAGATAATATTTAATTTTTATATAAAAAATGATAATAATATATGTACTATAAAATACTAATGAATAACGTTTTATTTCAAGATTTCAATGGTAGTATCATCTGCCATCTGAATAAAGATTTTGCTTCACTAAAAAAACTTTCAGAATCTTCAAAGCAATGTAATAGTCTAGTTAAAAATAATAGCAATTTCAATAATCTTCTTGATTTTAAAAGAAATAGCTATAATTGTGATATGGTTGAATCTTATTTAATTAAAATTTTGAAGCCAGAAATTTTAAGATACAAAGACAATAAAGTTCAAGATAACAAAATTATATTAAATAAATATGTTAAAAAATTAAATAAAAAATGTATTGATATTCTTTATAATAAAATAGATTATTGCTATAATGAAAGAAATATTGGTTTAAATAATTATATACAAGAATTATCATATGTACTTTCTAAAAAAATATTTGATATCATGATTTTGATTGAAGATGATTTAAATATATATGATGATAATATACTCGAATGGTTTAATATAAAGTATTTGTAAAAATAAGTTGTTTTTTAATTGGAATAAGCGAGACCGCCCATACCAGATAAGATACGGAGCACGTTGTAGTTGACAGCATATACATGGATAGTACCGGCTACACTTGATGATAGAGATAATACAGCAGTGTCTATGCGAGACATGTTGAGAGTGCCACTGGGTTGGTGTTCCTCGGGTTTAAGGGCGAAAGAATATACATTGATACCATTATGATTTACATCAGGAGTATTTTCGTGATGTTGGTAAGGTTGAACAAGGGAGAAATAATCACCTTTGCGAGTAGCGAAACGATCATTGCCATTGAGCATAATTTTAGCTTGCATAGTGGGATTTGACGATTTTGAATAATTATTAGCGGTTTGTTTTTTAGTTTCATAAGTCGCAGTTGAAAAGTTGTTCCAGAATGGGTATTGATTGTCGGTAGTATCATCATTCTTTTTAACAGCCCATATAAGTTCTTTGCATGGGTGATTAAAGTTAAGTCTCACTGGTTTCATGGTATCAGCAGAAGTAGAATTAGTTATAGTATCAGTGCCAGTGAATTGTAATTGTTCAATTAAATATTCATGCGATAATTGAGCGAAACGTCTGCGTTCATCGGTATCAAGGAAAACATAGTCAACCCATAAATTAGCATCATTTAATGAAATATTAGAACCAGTAGCAAATCGTTTTTCAACAGATCCAACTCCATCCACGAAATCAGCACCACTATCGGATGCTTTCTTGTTACCATTTGTGCATCCTACGCCAGTTGAAACATCTTCATCTTCACATAAATTAGAAACCTTAGTATCTACTAAGTTAGATGCCGACTCATATTCTATGTTGATTTTAACTTCGTGATATTGAAGGGCGATTAATGGAAGAGCTAAACCAACATTGCGACAGAACCAGAATTCAAGAGGAACATATAATTCGTAACTAGCGTCTGCTTTTAATTTAGTACATAAATTTTTATCATTTGCGCCAACCATAGTATTATAACCAGAGCGTTTGCCCATTGGTAAAGATAATTCATTCCAGATATATAACCATTCGGAATAATGTTTATCTATGCGTTGACCACCGATTTCTAATTCAACAGTTTTTAGTAATCTTTGACCAAAGTTTGGTACAAGGGCAACATTATTAATAGTACCAGATACGGCATTAGTATTTTTGATTTTACCGTTGAAATATACACGGTGGATTAAATCACCGTTACGAGTTATTTGGAAACTAGCACGGGAACCTAACGAATTACTTCCGGTTGGAGTTTGTTGGATAGCTTCAATAGCGAAGTTAGTATGACGACGATATACAACTTTGAAAAAGGTAATTTGAGGATTACCGGTTAAATAAACATCCTGAGCACCATAAGCTACTAGTTGAAGAAGACCACCACCCATTTACGCTATATTCTTTATACTATAAGTGGAGAAAAAAAAAGTTAATATTATACACAAAGTATTATTATAATAATATGAAGAAAAATAATATCGTAATATTTAATTGGAATAAGCAAGGCCACCCATACCAGATAATATACGAAGAACGTTATAGTTGACCGCATATACGTGTAAAGCACTATTGAGAGTATCATTATAATCAGCTGTTAGATTTAGATTTAATACAGCAGTATCAATGCGAGACATATTTAGTGTACCACTTGGTTGATGTTCTTCTGGTTTAAGAGCAAATGAATAAACATTGATTCCAGCATTAGTTGGTACATTTTCGTGATGTTGATATGGTTGAATTGTATTGAAATAGGAGCCATTGCGCTCAGAGAAACGGTCATTACCATTTAATACTAATTTAGCAGAAGCAATTGGATTTACAGATGTAGTAGCGCTTCTCGCTTCAACTTTAGCATTTACAGTATCAACGGTAGTTCCTGTTTGGTCATTGGTGAAATTATACCAGTTAAGATTATCAACATAAGTGTTAGTATTACCAGTAGCTGTAACAAACCAGAATAATTCTTTGCAAGGATGGTTGAAAGATAATTTAGGTTTGGCTTGGGAACCAGATAGGGATTCAGTGCCAGTGAATTGTAATTGTTCAATTAAATATTCATGCGATAATTGAGCAAAACGTCTACGTTCATCAGTGTCAAGGAAGATATAATCAACCCATAGAGATGACGCTCCTAATGGTTTCGCGAGAACAGTGGCAGTACCTTGGCATTTATCAGAGGTTTGGAATAAGATGTTTACTTTGACTTCGTGATATTGAAGAGCAATTAATGGAAGCGCTAAACCTACATTGCGGCAGAACCAGAATTCAAGAGGTATATATAATTGATCATTGGAAGTATCACTTAATACTCCTCCCTCGCCGCCAACCATTTTTTTGTAACCTTCACGTTTCGAATAAGGTAAAGATAATTCATTCCATATGTACATCCAGTGAGAGTATTGTTTGTCAATCTTTTGGCCACCAATTTCAAGCTCCACGTAATCAATGAGACGTAAGCCAAAATAAGGACACACATCCTTTGTTTCTTCCGACATATCAACTGTTAAATACATGCGATGTATTAAATCACCATTACGGGAGATTTGGCATGTAACGCGATTTCCGTAACCAGGATTTCCATTAAAGGTTTGTTGGATAGCTTCAATAGCGAAGTTAGTATGACGACGATATACAACTTTGAAAAAGGTAATTTGAGGATTACCAGTTAAATAAACATCCTGAGCACCATAAGCTACTAGTT